>RHMF01003392.1_pt1 | contig 12892 bp, 3 predicted proteins | sample 5365151 | NCBI WGS metagenome assembly RHMF01 (sample SAMN10266501, study PRJNA497801) | feces metagenome | isolation source: feces | host: Bos taurus | place: China: Prairie of Fairy Mountain | collected 2017-08-14 | reverse complement strand
GCTAGTGATAGCGACTATCAGCCGATAAATCCCAGTATTGTTTTTAACGAAAGGGATACTATGTATACAATTACTATTTCGCCTACCATGGATGGGGTAGAAGAGGGACCCGAAACAGTGGTACTTATATACCAAGTTAATCATTGCGAAATGGACACTATAGTCGTTACCATACACGATACCGAAGAAATGAGAGCACACATATCCTATATTCCGCCTGTTAGCGAGGATACTGCCGTAGTGCTTACTGCTATGGTAGAGAATGGTTATATAAGTTCCGAAATGGATTATACATATCTTTGGAATACCGGAGAAGTATCTAAAACTATTATTGTTTCCACCGTTCCGACAACTGAGTATTGGTTTGAAGTGGAGGATAAATGTAAAATTGCATATAGCGATACTGTTCTTATAGGAGTGTTGAGAGAATTTGCTTTCACTATTGGCGATACTTCTATCTGTAAAGGCGATAGTGTGAATATATCGGTATTGGATGCCGACTATCAGTTGTGGAATACCGACGATACAATGGCTACCATTGTGGTGAAACCCGATTCTTCAGAATGCTATATTGTTACTGCATATAAATGGTGGAACAATGCTTTGTGGGAAGACAAAGATACTGTCTGTATCAAAGTTAGGGAAAATCCTACTGCGCGCATAGTGGCTCGCCCCGATATGGTGACAACGGCCAATCCTGTTACTAATTTGGTAGATGTAAGCATAGGTGGAACAACGAGATTGTGGGATTTGAATGGCGAATATAGGTACGAGAGTTCGCTACAATACACAATGCCGTACGCCGATTCGGTGGAAGTAAAACTTATTTCGTATAACGATATTATGTGTTCCGACACTACGACTAAAGTCATCTACATGATAAGCGAGGAGTTATGGATTCCCAATGCATTTACACCTATGGCCGACAATAATAATTTGTTTGAGATTAAAGCCCGCAATTTGCATACCTACAATATTCAGATATACACTCGCACCGGCGAACTGATATACGAAAGCACCGACATCAATAGGTCTTGGGATGGGAGATACAAAGGTATTATGTGTATGCAGGGTGCATACGCATATGTGATAAGGTATTCCAGCGTACAAAATCCAAATAACATACAAACTCGCAAAGGAACGGTTTTATTGAATATCTAACGTGTATGGGTAATATTACCAACTAATTTAAAATAAATAGAGTAAGATGTAACAACTAAAATTGAATCAAAATGAAACGGAGAGTGATATTTGTGGTGTTAGTCCTCTTTCGGCTGGGTGTTCGTTCGCAAATACTGATAACGGTCGGAGGCGACTTTCCGCGTTCATGGACTCCCGATTCGTTGGTTCAAAATATCTTGGTTGCCGAGGGGGAAGAGGTTTTTAATGTAATGTATAATGGGGGAAGTCAGGATAATATAACGTGTGATGCTATAGGTTTTTTTTCTACCGGCACTATTCCCACCAATATAGGTATGTACGATGGTATATTGATTTCTACCGGCCATGTGTGGCAATCGGGCGGTCAAAACGATTATCCCGGTAGGACTTCCCTAATTACAGGATGTTCAAATTATATCGATCCGGCTTTGTTAACGATGTCGTCAAAGTCAAAGTACGATGCTTCTACTTTAGAGTTCGATTTTGTACCCAAAAGTGATACAATACGCTTTAGATATGTTTTTGCTTCCGAAGAATATCCCGAGTGGGTGGGTGCTGCATATAACGATATATTTGGTTTCTTTATATCGGGACCTGATCCTTCGGGTGGTGAATATAATGATAAAAATATAGCTCTTTTGCCGGATACCAATATTGTTATATCTGTAAATACAGTTAATGATCATACCAATTCGGAGTATTATGTCAACAATGATGGTGGTACATCTATACAATACGATGGGTTTACTGTCTTGCTTACAGCCAAGGCAGTTGTGGTGCCCTGCCAAAATTATCATCTAAAGATGTCTATTTGCGATATCGCTGATGCAAAATGTAACAGTGCTGTGTTTCTCGAAGCCGAAAGTTTTACATCAAATGCATTAGTTACCAATTTTATTAATCCTACGGATGGTCATGACCCATTGCAGATACACGAAGGCTGCTATGGTGTGGATATAGAGTTCAAACGTGCTATTCCAAAATCTGTTGCCGATACGATACCTATAACAATCTTCGGCACTGCAACTAATGGACAAGATTATCAAGAGATAACTCCGTATATAATTTTTCCCGAAGGCGAGGCTGAATATACATTAAATATTTCACCCATTATGGATGGTGTGGGAGAGGGAATAGAAACAGTGGTTCTTACGTATTGGATAAATGATTGTGAAACAGATACTATAGTTATTACTATACATGATGTAGATGAAATGAATGCTTATATATCTTATACTCCGCCCGTTAGTGAGGATACCGCGGTGGTACTTACTGCCATGGTGCAAAATGGATATATAGATTCCGAAATGGGCTATCGGTATCTTTGGAATACCGGCGACACATCAAAGATTATTACTGTACCCACAGTCCCCATTGGCGAGTATTGGTTTGAGGTGGAAGATAAATGTAAAAATACATATAGTGATACCGTACTTATAGGAGTGTTGCGTGAATTTGCTTTCTCAGTTGGCGATACTTCTATTTGTAGTGGTGATAATGCTACAATGTCTGTATCTGGTGGTGATTATCAGGAATGGAGTACCGGCGATACTTCGGCTGCTGTTGTTGTGTCGCCAAATGTTACGGAGTATTATACTGTTACATCATATAAGTGGTGGAATAATGCATTGTGGCAAGATGAAGATACTGTGTGTGTAAAGGTATATGATTACCCTATTGCGCGTATAATGGCACGCCCCGATGTGGTAACAACTGCCAATCCTGTTACTAATTTGGTAGATGTAAGCATAGGTGGAACAACGAGATTGTGGGATTTGAATGACGAATATCGTTACGAGAGTTCGTTGCAATATACAATGCCGTATACCGATTCGGTGAAAGTAACGCTTATTTCCTATAACGATATTATGTGTTCCGACACTACGTTTAAAGTTATCTATATGATAAGTGAGGAGTTGTGGATACCAAATACCTTTACACCAATGGCCGATAACAATAATTTGTTTGAGATTAAAGCCCGCAATTTGCATACCTACAATATTCAGATATACACTCGTAGTGGCGAAATGATATACGAAAGTAATGATATCAATAGGTCATGGGATGGAAGGTACAAAGGTGTTATGTGTATGAAGGGAGCATATGTATATGTGATAAGATATTCTAATATGCAGAATCCAAATAGTATACAAATTCGCAAAGGAACGATATTGTTGAATATGTAGCGGATCTCAGGGAGGGACGTCTCAATGCCTCTGTAGGGACGTGCCTATGCCGTTTTAGACACGTCCCTATATATATGCTTGCGACGTCCTTATAATGCAAATGGGACGTGTCTACCACTCGATAGGCACGTCCCATTTTTGTTAAGGGGTTGATGCAAAAAAAAGAGTCGTTTTCTAACGACTCTTTTTGAAAAGAACTTAGCCGGCAAAACCACCGCCACTGTTGTTGCCACCATCGCCTTGCGATGTGTTATCACCCGATTCGGGGCTTTCACCGCTGTCGTTCAAATCGCCGGTACCAACTTCGTCGTAGTACTTTTTCTCTGCATCTGCAAGTTTGAAAATACCTACGAGTTCCTTTTCAGACTTGTTGACTGATTCAATCAATTCCGAGTTGGGCCTGAATCGAATGTTAATCTTTTCGAGTTGAGCTAAACCGGCTTTGGTATTGCTGTCTACACGTTTGTAGTTGATGGTTGGATAAAATGTACCCAACTCTCCCAACTGAACTCTGTATCCCAACGAAAGATAATGCTCGATGATTTGGAAACAACTTTCCAATGCAGCTTTTACAGTCGTAGGTTGAAGAGTAGTGTGTTTACAAGCAAATTCAACAACATGTTTGCTTGAAACGGTACCCGGTGATACCAACTGAAGAACATATTTCAGTTCTTTTTCTTCTGTGCCAATCTTCGATGTTGGCGTTTGAAATGATTTAAATCTAATCATTTTTTTTATTTTTAATTATTAATATTTATCCTATCAGTACCGAAGTGCAACTGCAGCATCGTTTTGAGAGTACTAATAAGATTCCATACAAAAATAGTAAGAAATTTAATACTGAACAAAGAATGCGGGAAATATTTTTATTGTTGTAAGTCTTTGATATATTGCACTATATGTGTCTCTCTTTTGCTTGGCGTATTCTTAAATGAAATAACCGACAATATCACATAGAGTAGCACTGTCACAAAGAGCAATAGTAGGAGATAAACCGTCTTTTAGGGAAAGAATTTACCAGAATACTATCTGTAATACTATCTAAAAGACAAGGATAAACAACATATACAAAAAAAAGCACGCTACCCGAAGGCAGCGTGCTTTATCTAACAGCCAATAGCGAAAAGCCAAAGGCCAATAGTTATCAAAATTACTTCACAATAAGCTTGCGAGTAGTATTGAAGTTGTCGTTGTAGATATGAACGAAGTAAGCACCCTTAGCCAAGTTGTTAACGTCGATAGTTTTCACTAATTGACCTTCGCAATTGATGGTTTCGGTTACTATCATACGTCCGTTCATATCGGTAACAACAAATTCTACCTTACCGTTGATACCTTCTACAGCTATAGTAGCTTCGGTATTGGCAGGGTTAGGATAGATAGTTACATTTGCATTGTCGGCTGTAGCAGTGTTGATGCTTACAGGACGAGTTCTGAATTGTAGTTTAGTACTCCATGCACTATATATACCTTCTTGGCATATTGCACGAACATATGCATCGTAAACCATATCATTTTCTAAACCTTCTATTGTGTAAGTAGGATTGTTATCCACTACAACTTTAGTACCGTGTTCTTCGTCTGCACCTTGCATACCATATGTTATTTCCCATTTGGTTTGACCTGCAGGGGCAGTCCATACTATAGTAGCACTCGACGATGTGATATTATCGGCTGTTAAATCGCTAACACCTTCGCAAGCAGTAGTAGTAAATATGCAATAATCCGACCAATCGCTGGATACGCTATCATTGCAATTGCTTTGTACTCTTACATTGTAAGTCATGCCTGCATACAAATCGGTAAGTTCTATAGAGGTGGTAGTTGTTGTTATGGTTTGAGTGTTTTCGCCATAACCATATTCTACGTTCCACGAAGTTTGATTTGCATTAGGATCAATCCAACTGATAGTAGCACCGCTCATACTGATATTTGTAGCAGTTACATTCATAGGTGCTAAACAAACATATTCATCAGTAGTGAATGTGACGGTTTTCCAACCCGAATATTCACCTTCGCCACATGCAGTGCGAATACGTACCATATACTCAGTTTCGGGAACTAAGCCCATTATAGTGTACGATGTAACGTTGCTTACTGCTATTGCCTGACTCCAAGCGGTAGCCGATACTTCTTTGTATTCTATTTCGAAGTCGGTAGCATTTGCAGTCCAAGTCAATGTTGCTGTAGCAGCGTCAGATGTTACAGTCATTGCAGGAATAGGACAAGTCGATCCCAACGATACAAGGATGTTGTCGATATGTAAGTCGTTGTCGCCACCTTCAACGGTAGATTCGGCATAGAATGCTATTCTGATAATATCGCCCGAGTATTGCGATAAGTCTATGTTGATTTGTTGTCCCGAAGCATAGATACCGCGGAACGAATAATCGCCGGCATTAACTGTATCGTCGCTCCAAATAGTAGCATTTTCTTGTCTCCAAGTATAACCCGAATCGGTCGATACTATTACCATAAACTTATCATCGTAAGTACTTTGGCTTGCATTGATAGTATCATTGCTATTGAAACTGGTTAACGCAAGATCGAATGTCAATTTAGCAGCTGCTACATTGCTTAGGTCTATTTCAGGAGTTACCAACCAATGTTTAACGGTAGTTCCGTATATGTTTATTCTTGCATGAGGACCTTCTAAACCATTAGTATTGCTGGAAATATGTCTGGCAAAACCTAAAGAAGATGGTGTTGGGTCGGTAGTAGAAAATGCTATACCGGTCAAACGTTCCCAGCAGTTGTATGGGAATCCGCCAGCAGTAAAGGTTTCGCTAAATGGAAGTTGTACAGGTCCGCAAAGAGTTGATGCTGTAGCTGTATTGCTATAGTCGCTGCTATCGCCTGCGCTACATACTGCTTTTACGCGGAATTCGTAATTGCAGCTTGGCGACAAGTTTGTAACAGTAGTAAATGCATTGGTAATTCCATGTACGGCGCTCCATACTGTGTCGTATACTTTTCTGTATTCTACTGTATAGTTACCAGCATTGTTTACATCTTCCCATGTCAAATCCACTGTTGTTTGGCTTGCATTGGATGCCACTAAGTTGCGTGGTTGTAAACAAGTAGGAGCATAGTCTACATTTATATCATCAATACTTAAGTAATAGTCGTCAGAAAGACCTGTGTAGCGGAATGCTATATAATAGTTAGTACCTCTTACTGTATCAAAATTGAAGTAGTGTTCGATATTTGTAAGAGCAGTAGTTATAGGATACGATTCCAAAGTTATAAATGTAGTAGGATCGTTAGGATTTGTCATTACACCAAGTGCTAAAGTACCATTGCTTGAATAGTAGGTTTCGTAGCGGTATGCAAATTTTATCATCAACGATTCTATGTCAACATCAAATTTAGGTAACACCGAGTGTATAGGAGTGCTGCTGCTCGATTTTAAGAACAAGCAATTTCCGGTTGTTGCATAACCTGTATACGACGACAAGAATGCTTGTGGAAGTCTGCTAATTACTTCGCTTATTCCTGTAATTGTCCAACAATCGGGCAATGTATGGTTAGGATAAGTCGAAGGAGCAGTATATCCTGTTGCTATGTCGGTAGTGTAGCTGTCGAAGTTTTCGGTGTAAGGAATAGCTTGCGATACACATGGAGTAGCGAAACTTTCTACATACGACCAATAACTTGATTCGGTCGACGAGCATATAACACGAACATATACATCATATCTTGTCAAAGGCATCAAGTTTACGATAGTAGCAATAGTATCTGTAACTTGAATTGTTTGATAAGTACCTACAGTGTCTAAACTGAATCCTGCCGGACCGTATGCTATTTCGAATGCTGCTCCGGTAGCAGAATACGACATGTCTACTTGCATAGCTTGTATGTTGAAGAATGTCACATTTGTAGGACGAGGACATGACGAAATCGGATAAACTTCCACATTGTCGATATAAGGATTAGAAGCTACTCCGTATGGCGATACAATGGCAATATATCCATCATTGCCGGTATACGAACCAAACGATACAGTAACATTGTTCCATCCCGAATTAGCAGGAATTACTTCAGCTACTTGTGTAAATGTATTATAGTTGGTAGGATCGGTCATTACGCCTACAAGAAGTTCGTGAGTAGACGAATTGTTTGGTTTGTAAACACTCATTTCAAGAACTAAAGTGTCTACAGCCAACGAGAATTTTGGTAAAGTCAAGTATGAGTAATAGCTATCACCCGAATACATTTTTAATGGTGATAACGAATACGAACTATTTACCGATACTCCTGTGCTTCCGTTAGTGGCAGCAGTCCAACAATCATCAATATCGTTCCATGTATCGAAGTTTTCGAAGAATGGGTAGGTTGCAATTTCTCCACACAAAGTAATGGCAGAAACCATTGCAGAAACAGTTTCGTTGCCGCATAAAGCTACCACTTTGAATTGGTATTCTGTATTTGGTAACAAGTTTGTAAACGAATATGTAGTAGTCGAAATATTAGAAGCTGCTATAGTCCATACCGAATCGCCTGTTGCACGATATTCCAAATTCCATGCTGTTTCGGAGTTGCCGGCAACCCAAGTAATGTCAACGTGATAAGTAGCTATATCGGTAATCATAACGTTAGGAGCAACACATCCATCATTAGTGCCACAGTCCGATACAAAAATCATATTGGCTCTGTAGTCGTGGATTTCCATGTCGGCGGTAGGAGGCGTAATCATACCATAATCTTGATAGTAAATCATAGATTTTGCTTGGGCATAGTGTGCTTTAAATTTATAGTCACTACTGCTATAAGCTCCCGAACTGTCTACAACAGTAATTACAAGATTATCGGTACCATTATAATTGAATGGGGTAGAGAATGTAAATTCGTTCCAGCCTTGCGAGCAACTCAAATTGCCTCTGTAAACCAATTGTGCATTGGTAATAGGCTCCCATGTTGTCGAAGTAAACGCTTCCGTCGAAGTATGTCCTATATAAATAGCAACATTTGTTTTATTGGTCAATGGAGTGCTGTGCGTGTATTCAAATTTAATACCTTGTAAAGTAGCAGCACCACGCATTTCGCCGGCCGATATCAATTGTTGAGTATAAGAATATTCGTAGAAACTATTTACCGGTAATTTGAATGAGGTTGATTCGGTAGTACCACTGATTTCAACATCGCCGCCGGTCAAACAAGAGGTAGTGAAGCTGATACTGTCGGCGGCACCTTCGGCTGTGTTACAGATAGGTCTTACGCGAACAGTGTAAGTAGTTTGAGGATTTAATCCCGATAAGAAATAATTAGTTGCGGTAGCTGTGACTGTATTAGTGTTTCCGATACTATCTACTATTTCCAATATGAAAGAAGAAGGAATGTCGCGACGACCTTGTGTGTATTCCCACGACAAGTAAGCCGAACGTCCTGTAATATTTGATACAGATATATTGGAAATATCAGGACATGTAGGAGCAGATAAACAACTTGTCTTAATCATAAATCCTGCATCGTTAGTACCACCGTCACTGAAGAAGTGAATAGTCAACGGCCCTACAGTAGATTTTATTGTATCTGTTATAGTGCTTGATCCTGTTCCATGATAAAGAAGTGTACCTTCTATACCTTCGCCATCGTATATTTTCAAGTAGTCCCAACGTGATTCTGTTTCAATAGTACCACTTACAACAGCCACCAACGAATCGGCCGAGCCGGGATATACAATCATATATCCATTGTTGTTTATGGTATAATCGCCATTAAAACCACCGTTGTCGCATAAGATTAGGTTACAACCTACAATAGAATCAGCGCCTGTAGCAGGAACTTTTACCAAACCGGGAAGTGCTGTTATAGGGCCTTTCCAATCACTATAATCCGATCCACAAGTAGTGCGAATGTAGATTTCGTATATAGTACCCGATACCAAGTTTTGGATTGTAACACTATTCCCATTTGTATTGTTAACAGCAATCAAACCTTCTACGAAATCAACATAATCAGGGTCGAAACCTTCCGAACCGTATGCTATTTCCCACGAAGTATTTGTTGTATTGTTGTCTGTCCATTCTATAGTGGCTGAATTATCTGTAACATTGGTGCATACAATGTTTTGAGGTTGTGTACATCCCGAAAGATATTCTACCTTAAGATCATCGATATATACTTTGTTTGTATACGAGTCGAATGATGAAGAAATTGGAACGGAAACTATAACAATGTATCTTCCCGTGCTATCTGTAGGATAGTTCTCGAAAGTGATAATCATTTCTTCCCAAACATTGGCAGCGCTCGAACGTACAGTGTCGATAGGATAGAATGTTCCTTTGATGTTGTTAGTGTCGCTCGAAATACCAACTATCACAGTAGATGGATAATAAGTTCCATAGTTGGTAGTCATTTGGTTGAAACTTAATTGGATGGAATTAAGTTCAGTTGCATAGTTTTCGATAGATGGTAATGCTATATAAGTCCAAGGATCGTAACTTGCACCCATGCTCTTATAGCTATACATATATAACGATGCGTTGCCCGAAGATTTGTATTCGGCCGATACTTGAGGATACAAAGAACTGTATTCGCTTGCCGAAATCATACATTGTGGTTTCACACCCGAGCCAAAACCATAACTATCGAATCTTTCGATAAATGGAAGTTCCAAGCTTTCCGAACATTCTGTTCTGAAAGTCAATACAGGTGCATAAACGCTTACTGTATCGCTACAAAGAGCACGAATATATACATCGTATCCCGACGAGGGTGCTAAATTGTATAGCATTATAGAATTGGTAGAGGTATATTCTATTGTGCCCGATCCCAAAGTAAAGCCCGAAATGCCATACTCTACAGTGTATAATGTACCACTTGTTCCATCCCAAGTAATATTGGCACTTGTGGTGGTAATGTTTGCAGTAGTTACATTCGTAGGAGCAGCACAATCCGATATTTCGCTAACTATAATGTCGTCAATATAGCAATATGCGCTAACACCGGGTAGGGTAGAAATAGCAATATAAGTACCATAACCGGTATATCCGCTCAAAGGAATTTCAAAATATTCCCATCCATCATTTCTGGCACAAGATACTATGGCCACAGTATCGAAAGTGGATATAGTATTACGATCGCTCATAACACCAACCATTACAGGACTTAAACTGTTAGTGGTGCTGTTGCGATACATCTTGAACGAAAGTTGTAAGTTTGTCAAATCTTCTCCAAATTCGGGCAATACCAATGTAGAGTATCCTCTTTCGGTACCATACATAAGTATAGATTTCGATCCTGTTGCACCTCTGTTGGCGCTAACGCTTGGATAATTAGAACTTGGATTTATAGTATTGAAACGATGCCAACAACGATCGATTGTAGCATCACTCGACGACGATGCGGTATAGCTTTCGAAACTTTCGATATATGGATAATCGCCATCATAAGGACCACAATGAGTAAGGAACGAAACAGGGCCTACCCAGTCGCTACTGTCGCCATTGCTGTATGCTCTAACATATACATCATAAGTGGTGTTTGGAAGTAACGAAAATATTTCCAAGCTGTCGCCCATGGCACCTTCTCTGATACCTGTTCCAATAGTGAAACCGGCAATATCATATTCAATTTGAAATTCCGATGCTCCGGTATTGGTCCATTTTATCACAGCCGATTCGGAACTGGTGGCACGTGCGGTAAGATCCATAGGAACTGGTGCTCCCGACAATAATTCTACCTTTACATCATCTAAATATAAGCTGGTGTATGTCGACATAGTCGAAGGAGTCATGAAAGCCAAACGGCCGCCATTGCCTTGGTATGCTCCCAACGGAATAGTAAATTGTTCCCATACTTGAGAAACAGTGGTTTCGAATATTCCGATAGTGTCGAATGTGCTCATATTTGCATCGTTAGACACAGTACCTACGATAATGGGGAATGAATTAGATTGAGCATTTCTTAACCAAAACGATAATTGCAATTGGTTTATTGGTCGTTCAATGCTTGGTAATACCAACCATTGAGTGTAGTTGATTCCATAAAATTGTAAGGAATTACTTCCTGTATGGTAATTGTTTGTATTTATTTTAGGATAAGTGTAATAACCGCTTTCGTCGGCAATACCTTTTACATAGCAAGGATCCATGCTTGACAAGGTCCATGTGTCGAAACTTTCTATTAGAGGCAACGACGAATCGTTGTAAGGTCCGCATGGAGTAGTAAACGAAGTGTAAATGCTACTACTGGTATCGCCAACACCACAATACGATCTTACAGACACCTGATATGTTGTGTTAGGGCTTAAACCTGTAATATCAAAAGAGTTGTCAGATGTAATGTCGATATTTGCTATAATACTTTCTGTTGCATAGTATTCAACAATCCATTGAGAGGCAGAGCCTGTTTCGGTCCACGATATAGTGGTGCCTTCGTGAGTAACGTCACTTACAGCCAAGTTGCTTGGTTTAGGACAAGTGATAATAGGAGCCACAAATTCATAATAGCGGTTTACGCCGGGCCAAACACTGGTACTATTGGCAGATCCCGAAGTGTAGTGTGTAGTAGTATGTGAACTTGGATCTATGAGCAAAAAGTCGTTGATAGAAACACCAACCCCTATTTGATAAGTGCTTGGAGTTGACGAGGGAGCGGTAGTGGCATAAACTAAGACTACTTTATTGGAGTCTTCGTGTAATTGCACTTGCCACATAACATCGGCTTCGTCATAATTATGCCAACTTGCTCCCATTTTGTATTCAACTACAAGTTTACGAGCAGGTGCCTGACCTATTACCTGGTACTTGATGTAGCCGCCATCGCCGGTTCCAATGTCTTTTCCCACACCAAGTATTTTGGGAAAATTGTTCGACGAGTTGAATTTCGCAATAGACTGGTTCGGACTAGCAATTTCCGATCCTAAAGTTAGAAGGCCATTAGTACTTACCGAAAACTGCGAATAATAGTTTTCTCCCAACTGAAAATTAAAACCAAAGTTGATAACGGAAGAAACTTCATCATCTTGCCCTTCTCCTAAAAGTTCGGTGGCCGAAGCGTCTAATGTTATCCACTTGGTCGAATCTACACCTGTTCTAAAGGTGTAACCGGGCATAATTTGCCCGCGACTTACCCACGGCATCAACATAGCCGTGAACAATAAAACTGTAAATAACCTCTTCATAAAAGTTTTAGTTAATAAATAATGTATGTTTCTTGTATAATTAATTTCGTTTATTATGATAATTTCATGTGTTTAACAAGCAAATAAAGCGTGCAAAGTTACGACTTTTTTTTGTTAAACACCATGTATTATGGCAAATAATTTATCCACATCATGAATGCGTTTGAATATTAGTGATATACTATTTGTCAACTATTGAAGTGTATCTGAAAAAGAGCAACTTTATCTTATTTTATCGATATAATAATTCGTATTTTGGGGCCAAAAACTCATTGCTCTTTGGCTGTTGGCCGCAATAGTTACTCGTTGCTTTGTGTGTCCTATATACTTGTAGTTTCTTCGGCATATCTTGGAAACGTTCTACACATATCCAACAAATTCTTTTCGGTCGTTTACTAAACTTCGCACACATGTTTCA
>RHMF01003316.1_pt1 | contig 12892 bp, 16 predicted proteins | sample 5365151 | NCBI WGS metagenome assembly RHMF01 (sample SAMN10266501, study PRJNA497801) | feces metagenome | isolation source: feces | host: Bos taurus | place: China: Prairie of Fairy Mountain | collected 2017-08-14 | reverse complement strand
TGGTATAAATAAAAATTCAGATAAAAACGCTAATTTTCATTAGCGTTTTATTTTTTACTATATTTGATTCGACATCGTAAAGACTTATTCCTCGGAACGAAGACCAACTCAATGGAACTATCGGTAGAGGGTGAGCCGTCATATACCCAGAATCGAGGTATATCACTGACTCGGTACGTAAGGTTTCGTATCGGGTGACGAACCGATTATCGAAGTACGGTCTAGCAAACCGTACACTTAGCCGCCATGGCCTGGTATGATATAGCCGGAGTACAGGATGACCGACCCGTAAGCATACCTATAAGTCCTTCTGACTGACACGCGAAGCTTTATGCCAAAAGTGTGAATAAGAAAGTCTAGTATTACCTACTAGGCTTAACCTGTCCGCTCGCATTGTCCAAAAGATGAGAATAATAAATACTATGACTTTTTATTAAAGAGATAAACATATGGAAAAAATAAAAGCATACTTAGACAAGAGAGTACCAAGTTTCGTACTCAATGAAAAGAAAACAGATTACGGCTTTAAGATCCTGACGCCGTGTAATACAAAAGGAAAGTTCAATGAAATAAAGAACTGTAAGAATTCTATCTTCCTAGCCGGTCCATGTCCTAGAAAGAACTATGAAGAAGACTGGAGATATGAAGCTTATGACTTATTGGAAAAGATAGGTTTCAAAGGTACTGTCCTTACTCCTACAAATGCTAACTATCAAAAAATCGTCGGCACGGACGCTTTAGCTCAACAGACTTGGTGGGAACATACCGCGATGTCTACGGCAAGCGCCATTGTTTTCTGGATTCCGAGAAGCAAGGAACATCCGGCCCGTACTACCAATATCGAATTCGGCGAATGGTTCAAGAAACCCAATACTTTCTTCGGCTGGCCTAAGGAAGCAGAACATAATGAATACATCGCAGTCCGTCTTAAGGAAAACGACAAGAAATACGAATCTACCCTCTATAAGACTTTGAAGAACGCGGTCGACGCCCTCAACCGTAAGGGAACGATGTATTTCACTTCCGATACGCATTTTAGCCAGGAACGTACTCTGAATTATTCCCGTCGCCCGTTTGTCAATGTCGACGAGATGGATTTGGAAATGATTTCTAACTGGAACAAGAACGTCACGATGCAAGATACTGTAGTTCATTGCGGTGACTTCGGCGAGCTCGAGAAGTGCAAGGACATTATCAATAACTTGAATTTCAAGAAACTCATCTGGGTATGCGGTAATTATGAACGTAGGGATTACGACAAGTACAAAAAACTTGCCAAGGGCTTGGAAAATGTCGAATTTGTAGATTTCTATACGTTCACGGAAAACAAGCTGAACTATCTCTGTGTCCATGAGCCGATTACGCCGTATGTTAAGGACGCTGACAAGAAGTTCGGAGCCGGTAAGTATATCACTTTGTTCGGTCATATCCACGGGCGTGCATTCGCAAAGACTAACGGTTTCGATTTGGGTATCGATTATCACCGTTACGCTCCGATTTCCTTGGAACAGGTCGAATGGTTCCGTAACGCCATGCAGTTCTGGGATATTAACGTCCATACCGGCGCAGTAATGCAAGAACCAAGCAAGTAGGGTTGACAGTTCCGTAAAAATTGCTATATTTACGAAAATTGTCCAGTACAATTTATAAATATAGCAAATACGGACAAGGTTTGACGGATTTGTCGCTGCCGTCGGAGAATCGGTTACGAATTCGGGCCGAGGATTGTTCAATAGCGACGAAACGAGACACGTAAGGTCTCTAAAGGAATAAAATCATGGAAAACATGTATAATATTATCGACGCACTCTTTTACCCGTTCATCCAACGCCAGGGCTTCGTACAGGATGCAACCCGCAAGGTTTCCTTGCCGATTAACCTTTACGAAGAAGAAGACGGAACGAACATTGTCGAGCTTGCAATCCCGGGCAAGACCAAGGAAGATGTAACAGTCTCCGCAGAAGTCAAGGACGGTGTAAATTATCTCGTTATCGACGTCAAGGAAAAGGAACTTACAGAAGAAGAAAAGGCTGCCGCTGAAAAGCGCAAGGTCTTCGAAAAGCTCATCAAGACCACAAAGCATTGCAGTCTCCGAGTTCCGAGTAATCTGGATATTGACAACTTGAAGCCTCACGTCGAAAACGGTCTGTTGCGAATCACTATCCCGGTCGCAGAAGCTGCTAAGCCGAAGGTGTTTACAATCGATTAATATTTCATTAAATAAAACCATGAACCAGGCATTGACAAAATGCCTGGTTTTTATTATATTATGTCTATAACCAAGGAATAATATGAAAATCACAGAAGTAGAACTTAAACACACGTCTGATGTGACCGAACAGGTAAAGAAGAAAGAACCGGAACATAAGGAACTTTCTTGGCGAGACTGGCTCTTGTTCCCTCGCTGGGACATTGCACATATCGTACTTGACGAAAAGGAAAATAAGGAAAAGATTCTCGGAAAAATCAAGGATAACCTTATTTGCCAGGGAACGTGGTCCGGTAAACATCATATCACTTACTGGAAGCATTACAATACGGCTGACGAATACGCAGAAGAACACAAGGAGTAAGCTATGGTGGAAGCTAGGGATATTTTGTGTGCTATAAGCGCTATCGTCAATTCTACTGGCCTTATTGCCATGTATATTGAACATACTGATACTGAAGTAAACAGTATTTGTAATAAGCTCAGAGTCTGGGCCGCTGACCATTATCAGGATCTTCCTAACTGTTACAGTCTTAACGTGGACTATGACTGGCGACCTAAGGTTTTAAAACCGAGCTACAGTATCAATATTACTGTAACATACGACCATGGTGACGGTAAATGGGTATATTATCCGTTCGGAAAGGATGTCAGCTTTATTTTCGGATTTAAGGCCAAGAAGTTCAAGGAAAAGGTTTTAAAATCCGACATAAAGCAGCTCTGTATTGACGCATATAACGATTATATTGAATCTACTTTTAATTCTATCGAGGGCTAAACTATGTACGATGGATTTTTAACAGATTTAATACCACTGGTTATGATGGGTGTCAGTCTTTATCTATTAGGTTCATCATTGATTCGTTTGTCCCGTGTACATGTTAAGGAACGTACTCTTATCTTATGGGATGATCTTACGAGATGGTATCTGCGGTTAAAAACTGGTCGTCAAATTCCTGAAGAGCTTATGATATGTTTCGATACAAAGCTCAACGATGATAAAACTGCGCCGGTTTTTTTAATCAATGTTTATTATAGCAATGTGCCAGTATTTAATTTCGAAGAACCTTTAAATAGTTTTCTGGCTGTCAAACGAGTCAAGAAGAAAATCATGAATACTGATTTTAAGAAACTTACAACGCAAGCTTATAACGTTTATATGGAAGGAGTTATAAATGACCTCGACGGTATTAGACCTGATTGATGCTGGATTTTTCGATGATGTCGAAGCAGTATTAATTGCATTTTTTGTTTTCTTTATATTTAAGATTATTCAAGGGAAAACCAAGACTGCTATTTGTGACGATACGTTTGATTTACAAAAATATTTTTACAACAATATCCCGGAAAACTTTACTATCTTTATTAAGATACATGAAGTTAGAGGCTTTTGGCATTTTTTCAGATACTATATCAAGGTAGAAATTCTGTATGACAGGAATTCTATCTATATAGAGGATAGTCCAGTATTTAAGTTTCCTTACCAGGTTCACCGCTATAAGGAACAGATGATGAAAATGACGCCGTTTGACTTATGTACGAAAGCACATAACAAATATTTGGAAAAAGTAATTGACAATCTCGATGGAGAAACAAATGGATAACTTAAACGAAGCAATGGCACGCCGTGCTGCAGACCTTGAAACAATTAACAACCGTATCAATACGTTGAAGACTCATTATGACGAGCTTTACATGAAGCTCGATACAGTAATGAAGGTTCATCCGGATTATTTTGAAAAGTCCTTTACCATGATTCCGTCCAGTTCTATCGAACAGAATGAATCTATCAAGGACGAACTTGAAAAGCGTGCCTGGTTCCTTAACCAGTTTTCTAAGATATACGTAAAACACATGAACCAATATGAACAGCTGAAAGATAATCATCCGGAATTATTTAGATGAGAGTAGACAAAAATGTTTATATCGGGTTCATGGATGATTGTAGCAAAAAAGAACAGATAATATGTTACATCAATCTTGAAGTAATTAATGAAATATTCATTCCATGGCTTGACCAAAATTGTTTTAAAAAAGCAATACGAGTATACGGTACTCGATATTTAGGTTCTTACCATGAACAGTCATGGCTCTTTTATGCACATACTGAAGCGGCCAAAGAGGTTTATCTCAAAATTAACGGCGTAGTAGCATGTTATATGAAAGATATTCTTTTTAATAAAGTCCCGCCAAATGTAAAAATGTGGCTTGAAAATACAAAAACTTTAATGTGTATTGAAAAATTACCTGGAAACTAAGATGAAACAAGACGAAGCAATAAAAATTTTTACAGACAATAAAGAAATTCTCGGAAGTTATGTAAATGGCAATCACCGTACGATCCTTCATGCAGACGGTACGAAAGTCAAGGAAACTGGATATTATATCAATGAAATGGGTCCAGACGGTAAACGCGTAAATCGCTGGGTTGACGTAGAAACAGACCATCTGACTTATGAATTTCCTGAGAATTTCGACATAAAGATTACTGACCGTTGTGACGGCGGCTGTATTTATTGTCATGAGAATTCTACCGTAAAGGGCGTAAATGGAAATCTTCGTCAGATTGAGCCGATGATTAAGACTTTACAGCCTGGTACAGAAGTCGCAATCGGTGGCGGGAATATCTTTGAACATCCTGACTTGGTTTGGTTCCTTGAACTTCTGAAGACACAAGGCGTTATTTCCAATATTACCGTAAACCAGAAACATCTTTACAAGAATAAGGATTTGTTATTGAAACTGGTAAATGAAAAGCTGGTCAACGGTATCGGCGTTTCTATGACAGATTCTTCGAATACAGACGATATGAAAATTATCGACATGCTCGGTTCGAATGTAATTATTCATGTGATTGCTGGGTTGTTTAACGAAGCCGACATTCCGTTTGTCCGTAACAGAAAGATTATCGTTCTCGGATATAAGGATCTTCGTCGAGGACATGACCATCTACAGAAAGACTTTATGTCGATAAACAAGAATATCGAATGGTTGAAGAAGTCTTTGCCTATTCTTGCATTTGAATTCAATACTATTTCGTTTGACGATTTAGGAATTGAACAGGTCAAGCCTCAATTTGTTATGGGTGTAAACGATAGTACATGGAATACTCTGTATCAAGGTTCTGATACGAAGGTTAAGGACGATATGTACAATATTACATGCTGTACTATGTTTATCGACGTTCCCAATATGAAGGTTTGTCGAATGAGTACGGCTCCACTCGAGATGAGGCATAGCTTCGACGGAACAGAAAATATTAGAGACTTGTTTAAGCTGTCTATCAAGGGTTGGTAGGGTTTACAAACAGTCATTCATTTACTATATTAAAATCATGAAAGCAAACAACGATAACATGCATAACTTTTTTGCTGAAGCTAAGACTCTGTTGGGAGTATCGGGTAAAACCTATAATATGGAACATTCGATATGGAGAGAAGTCATGCGTACGGCTAAAACACTAGCTAAAGCGTATGTCGAGGAAGTTACCAATGCCGAACCAAACCCGGATATTCACTATGAGATTACCTGGGGGCATGAAAATGATAATAAGATAGATGGCGTTTGGAAAGACGCTGTATTACTAGAAAGCAAATGGACCGGATTGTATTTCAAGAATATCGGCGACAACGACCAATGTGACGAGTTCGAATACATAAAGGAAATCAAGGCAATAGTCATTAAATAAAAAGGAAATAATCATGAAGACAATTAGACCTAACGTTTTTGAAACAAACAGTTCTTCTGAACATACAATCTGCTTCCCTTGCGCTAGCGCATGTGAAAACCTCAATCCTGCCCCGCAGACTCTTATTGCCCGTGGCGAAGGTGAATATGGATGGGGTTACGATGTTTTGGACACACCGTATTCTTTGCTTGACTACTGGCTTGTAGCTATCAAGGACACAGGTACGGATTATGAACCTGAAAAGCGTCAGGCAGTTATCGATTATTTCGCTACCAAGCAGATTACTCTTGAAATTCCGGAATCTGTAGAAAGTATGGTCGGTTATATCGACCATCAGAGTGTCGATTCCAATTGTCGTTTGCTTGCAGGCTTCATCGATAATCCTGAAGCTCTCTTCAAGTTCGTATTCTGCCCAGAAACAAAAATCATCATCGACAACGACAATCACTAGCTTATGAAAAACTATTTGTACCGTCTTTTTGGACCAGTCATAGAACATCTTTCTAAATGGAAAGGTGCTTATATCAGTTCAATACTTATAGTTGCAGCTGTAGCCGGCGCTATATGTTATATCGTATATTGGTATGAACCTGAACCTGAACCAGATACATATCAGATTTGTCCCAGATACAGCGGTAATCGTTGTGAATTACTTTCTAAAAAGGATTGGGAACAAGAAACTGTTTTCGGTATCGGCGGTACTAATAGGTTCTACAATAAGAAAGATCCTCGTCAAATAAAAGTATTTCAATTTTCTGATACAAGAGAAATCAGAATAAAAGATTACGAGAAATAAAAAGGATTAATTATTAACTTATGATTACGCCTGATTCTTTTAGAAAAACCTGTACTGAAGTTCTCGGTAAAGACTGTGAATTCGTTGAATATCAGTCTGAATATTCGATTGAAACAAAGAATGCATATCCTGGCGATTACTATGTAAGGTGCGATATTAACGGAAAGAAAGTCGCTATCTTGCATATCCCGCGAAACTTGAAATCGTCAGCGACAATTTTCTACGGCAAAGATAAATATGAATATGTAAAGCATATGTTTACTTTAAGATATTATCTGAACAAGTACAAGAAATATGTTGTATCGGCACGGCAGAAAATGTTTAATGTCTATCGTAAGATAACAGATGATGTCGGAACCACCCATAATGATATTACGCAGATGATTTCTTATTTGACCAATGTAGAATTTATCAATAGCTATCAGCTGACAAAAATGCTTCAGCTTGTTTTCTATAACTGGTCCAGGATTTATCCGAAAGAATATCCTCAAGCAGCAATCGAAATGTTTGAATATTTTACAAAACAAGTCGAAATAAAAAATGTTAAAAAAGTTGATTAAAAAGGGTTGACAAACACAAAAACATTTACTATATTATAACATGTAAAACAAAACAGCATACGCAGTTCCTATTTTACTCCTTTGGTTTACGGTTCTTACTGCCCACTGTTTATTTTTGCGGAAAACAGGAAAAAACTTTTATATATAATATAAAGAGATAAGAAAATGACTTTTATGAAGAACACAAATAATACTAACCCGACGAATCCAGGAGTGCTTTTGGATTAGGTTTCTTCATATACCGATTTTTTGATAAGTCCTGTATGATTGAAACCATACAGGATTTCTTTTTTATACATTGGGTTGTAGTTCCAATCGGTAGAACGGATGATTGTTACTCATCATGTTGGGGGTTCGAATCCCTCCTTCCCAGCTAATATATTGTCTTGTGGCGGAATTGGTAAACGCACTGCACTGTTAATGCAGCACTTCGGTTTGTAGGTTCGAAACCTACCAAGACAGCTAACAGGATGTAACTCAGTTGGTTATTAGAGAGCTCGCCTAGGACGCGAGGGGTCGTTGGTTCGAGTCCAACCATCCTGATAAATTAAAACAGGGTAGCGGCAGGTCTGGTTTGCCACTAGCTTCGGGAGCTAGCGTCCTCGTGACATCGCAGGTTCGAATCCTGCTACCTTGATAATGGCATAGGTCGTTCCTATTAGCTCGTAGAGCAGCAAATTGGTAATTTGAAGTATTACGACCCGCCAAATTTTTGCCTGGTTAGCTCAGCTGGCTTTAGAGCAGATGTTTAGTAATCATCCGGTCGGGAGTTCGAATCTCTCACCAGGCGCGAAAAAATTATTTTATGGGTTGACAAGTAGAACATTAATTGCTATATTTGTTAATATAAAAATAAAATTATTCTAGAGTACCCGAGTTGGTAGCAGGGGGCAGACTGTTAATCTGTTTCGAAAGACGTCGCTGGTTCGAGTCCAGCCTCTAGAGCTAAAGGTGACCTAGAGCCAAATCAAACTAGGTCCTTACTAGGAAGACTTACCCCGCTCCTAGATTGTATAAGGGGTTTTGCTGGAATACTTCAAGGTAGAAGACCTGATTTGTAATCAGGCAGTTGGGAGTTCGATTCTCTCTTCCAGCGCTAAAACCATCTAATGGTAACAATACATCGCATGACCGTTTCTTAGGGTTTTTCTTTGACTATCACAGTATGCTATTTGAGTGTACATATAATAGTATGCTGAAGTCTAATTGCGATGGGTGTTAGAGATAGCTACTTTATCACCTAAATGAATCTCCCGCCGTTTAAATTTTTCCAGTGTTAAAACAGGATATTCGGGAGCCTGGTACCCGGCTAGCTTTGGGAGCTAGTGTTCCGAAAGGACATCGCTGGTTCGAATCCAGCTATCCTGACGAAAATAGAAAAATAATCGCTATAAATAAAAATAGAAAATCAGTGTAGCGATTAGATTTTCAAAATAATATTAGTAACTGTAGGAAACTACATTACTGGACCTGATGGTATCGCTACACATCAGGTCTTTTTATTATAATATGAAATTAATATATAAGAAAATATGTGAAGTATGCGGAACTGAATTTGAAAGTAAAAATAGATTTTGTTCTAAAAGTTGTGCATGTAAATATAATGGTCGTCAAGCAAATAAAAATGGTAAATTAACAAATCATAATAATCATAATACAGGTCGTACTTATTTTAAAGCGAAGCCGGATGGCTGGACATGTCCTGAATGTTTATTAAATTTTAGAACCCGTAGATTATTAAGAAAACATAAATTTGAACAACATGATTTAATTAGTGGTAATTATGTATTAGAAAATGGAAAACGTAAATTTATTGGTGTACCTTGGAATAAAGGACAAACAAAAGAAACTAATAAAAGTATTGCAAAATATGCACAAACATATTCTAATAATATAAAATCTGGAAAAACTGTACAAAGTGATCATCGCAAATGTTGGACTCCGGAACGACGTAAAGAACAATCAGAGCGAAAAAAGAAATTATATGCAGAACATCCAGAAAAACATCCAAATGCAAAATTGGCTGGAAATCATAATAAAATGACTTATCCAGAACAATTGACTTATGATTGGCTAAAAGAACATAATTATAATCCAATACATAATTGGCATTTTATTTCTGAAAATTTTAATAGATATATAGATTTTTATATAGAAGAAAAATATTTGTTTATTGAAATTGACGGTGAATATTGGCATAAAGATGTACAAAAAGATGTAGATAAAGATTTAGATGCAAATTTTCATGGATATGATACATTAAGAATAAAACCAAAATATGGAGTTATTAAACAATTAGAAGAATATTTTAATAATATTAATGAATAAAATATGGGTTGACAGAACGTTAGCCCTTTTCTATATTGTTTTATATAACCAAGGAGCAATTTATGTTTAGTGCAATGTTTAAGAAATCCAAATCGCAGGATTTTCCCGTGGAATGCCGTGCGATGTACTACTTCGCAAAAGGCCGACATGCTCATCAGGAACGTAAGGGAAGCGGAATGCCGTATTTTGTACATCCTCGCGGAGTCGCTTGGCTTGTCAAGAAATATGGCGGAACGGTTAACCAGATTAATGCCGCTTTCGGTCATGACCTGCTGGAAGATACCGATACGTCCTTTGAAGAAATTGCAGTCATTTCCGGAAGTGAGGAATGTGCAGAATTAGTTTTGGAATTGACTAATAACAAGCATATTATCGAAGAAGTCGGTAAGACTGAGTATATGACCGAAAAGCTCTGTAATCTCAGCAAGGATGCACTTCTTATCAAGCTAGCTGACATGGTTTATAATTCCTGGGATATGCCTAAGGAAAATGCGCTTAAAAGAATGTACCAGAATGTCTGTGAAATGCTCTTGAAGCGAAATGATATTCCACAGAAGTGCCGTGAACTAGCTTCGCTTGTAATCTTAGCTTAAGGAAAATATCTTGTCAACTAAAAAATTTTTTATAAAAAGGGGTTGACAAACGCAAGAACATTTACTATATTATAAGACGTAAATGATTGAAACACCAGCGAGTGTTTCGGTAGATTGAAAGAACGAGATTGAGTATAGTCTATATGTGAGGAGAACCCGTGTTGCACCATTCATGTTCATGCTAACGGGCTAACCCAGATGGGGAAAACTCTGGGATGAGGAATCTGTCTTTGTGAATTATGGATTTAAGAATGATGGTCGCAAAGGTGTAGTATTGGCTCTAATAAAATATGCCACGTGAGGCCACTTGAAATAAGAGTGCGCGAAGAGAAATTCTGGGTTAACCACCAGTTGTACTTCTTAATCGGTCCTTGAAATTAGGATGCCTGTAAGCATATAGACTGTAACGTGTTTTACTTAAGTGCGAGAGAAAATCAATGAACACACATTGAACGCTTTCTCTGAAGTCCCGGTAACGTGCTGTGTTTATCGCCCGGAACCTATAACGCTCGACGGGTTCAACATCTGGACATATTTAAAGTATATGTTAGGCAAACGGTTTGTAACCTTTTGTATAGGTAGCTCCTATTGAGAACTTGTTAAGCACTGAATCTATATCAGGCGGAGTATAGAGAGTATTATGTTAATTAAAAACTGCTTGTGGACGATATGTACGTGGGCTGGTTCCAGTACAGAACATGTGCCCCTATATCGGTTAAAAAGCCTTATACGCTGCATTTTTAGGACAGGATCCTTGGTTGCATATAAATAGATAAGTCCGGAAGTGTTCCATTAAGCAGTTCTTAATTAATATAAGATATAGCTAGACGATCAATAAATATGCTAGATGGCGGAGTTTGTACCCTATAAGAAGTCGACCGATAGAATGGGCAGTTGATAGGCGTCATGGCCGGTGGAGAATCGGGATTCCGGCAGAGTGTTTGAAAATGGTTTTTCAAAGTTTCCACAAAAAACTGAGTTATTTCAGGTTCTTCTACTTCAAAGCAACTGAGTTATTTCAAAGCTCTTCTACTTCAAAGCAGCCGAGTTATTTCATGTTCTTCTACTTTAAAGCAACTGAGTTTATTTTTACATATATTTTCTTTCTACTTTAAAAGAAAAGACTGCAGGTACGGTAAGTGTGCCTTAAGGCCGACACTAAGTAAATTCCAGAGTTCTGCCTAGTGCACGAGGAATTGAATGCGTGTCTTGAACAGTGTCGGCCACTTACCATATTTTTGAGAGTTTTTATTATCGCGGGTTGATGCAGTGGTAGCAATTTGGGCCCATAACCCAAAAGTCCTTGGTTCGAGTCCAAGACCCGCTACGAAAATTTAGCAAGATCGCCACGGCTGCTTTGCAGGTGGTAGCGGATGCATGAATATGATAACGCAGGGCTGATAATTAAAGATCTTGATGGGTCACCTGAATGTCCGAGAGTGGCTGCCAATTAAGAGACTATGAAGATATAGTCAAAAAGATTTTTGGCATAGGAAGTTCCTATTAGCTCAGTAAGAGCATCAAAATGCTAATTTGAAGGTCTACTTCCCGCCAAGCTTTTAAAAAGTCCTATGTGTATCTGGTCTCTTCAGCCGGATTATCATTGCGCAGTGATACTTGACATATAGGCCCCAACCCTGGAGAATGGGTCGGCTATGAGCGTATTAGATGTAACGTGTCCGCTCAAGGCTTATATTGTGTCTAAGTCTCCTAAAAAGGTGCGTGAATCGTATCAGACACATTTTTTGATTTTAAAAACTGGCAGATGGCGAAATTGGTAGACGCTCCGGTAATTTTTTACCGCTCGCAACATTGCAAAAGCCGTTCCTATTATTAAAAATTAATATGGAAACCGGTGCCATTCGGCGTGGAGGTTCGAGTCCTTCTCTGCCAGCTATATGTGGGAAGTAGCTCAGTGGTAGAGCAGCTTTATTTACTTTTCGCTAAAAAGCATATAAAGTTCCTATTAATGACTATCAATCAGCGGGTCGTAGGTTCGAATCCTGCCTTCCCACCGAAAAATACCCGTTTACAAGACGGGTATTTTTTACTATATTTTATCAAGACAATTCAAAGGTAAAAGATGAAAAAGATATACAAAAAACTGGATTTAAGCGGTTTGACCGGCGATGAACTTCGCCTCGCACAGGAAGATATTTCTAAAAAGCTCAATGAACTTGAAAATCAAGAATACTACGAGAATGTCGTCTGTAAGTTTAAGAAGAAATACGAAGGACAGTGGGTAAAGCTCAAGGGTTCATTCAGCGGTTCGTATGACGGCGATACCGGTTTCCGTCTTGTAAAGATTAAGAAAGTTTTTAACGCATATCATCAAGATGATCCTGTCTTATGGGAATTCGACGTTGAACCCGCTGTAGAATTAATGCTGAATTTGAAAAAACCAAATATCTGTCTTAATATTTATCATTCAAACCGTTTTAATATTAGCGAAAAACAAGAAAAACCGCAGATTCTTACTGAAGAACAAATTATAGAATATAAAAATAAAGCTGTTAAAGTCTTACAGCAACACTTTGATAAGGCTGGTCTATAATGTACATTACAGTAAATATCTACGACCATTCCAATAACACACCGTCTCCTGATATTGTCTGTGCGTTCAATATCAGAGAAATCTTTACCAACGGCAAATGGTCTTATCAAATGCCGGAAACGACTGAGTTTAAGTACAACAACGAACTTATCGAACGACTTGTC
>RHMF01004397.1_pt1 | contig 12900 bp, 14 predicted proteins | sample 5365151 | NCBI WGS metagenome assembly RHMF01 (sample SAMN10266501, study PRJNA497801) | feces metagenome | isolation source: feces | host: Bos taurus | place: China: Prairie of Fairy Mountain | collected 2017-08-14 | reverse complement strand
TTATTAAGAAAAACAGGATTTGTTAATTTATATTTTATCTTTTAATAATTTTTCTGTTGCCATATAAAGTGATGGAACAAGTATAACGGCAGCAACTATTTCAATTACACCATTTACAGAAATTAAAACAGAGAAGATTGTTTCAAGTGCAGTTGTAACGCCTGCAGTAATTGTTTCAAAGCCGTTAAACAGTGTTAAAGCAGTAAGAACTAAAACTGTGTTTGTAAGTGTTGCGGTAACTGCGGCAATGCCCAAAGAAATTGGTTTTTTGAGTTTTGTTTTAGCGAGAGCTATAAATACAAGTCCAGCAACAAGTCCTACAATAATTCTTGGTACTAAGGAAATCATTGGATTCTGGAAAGGGATGTTACCAGGAATTGGCTCTTGGAAAGCTTTTACAATACAAAGTCCGCCCCAGGTAGCCCCAAGGATTGCACCATATTTAGGGCCTAAAATAGTTGCACCTAAAATAGTTGAAATGTGAATTGTTGTGATTGAAATTACGCCTACTGGTATGTAGCCTAATGGTGTGAATGTCATAACGACTGTCAATGCCATAAAAAATGCGCAAATCACAAGACGATTGAGTTTTTTCTTTTTGTTCATAAAAATTTCTCCTTTGCTACTGTTCTCAATTGAGATACAATGCGTTTTTAGATTAATTTACCTGTTTTTCTTGTAAATAACCAAAAGACCTTCTAAAACGAGATTTTTATTATAAATTATATCTCTGTCACAACAATTGACGATTTCTTTTGCGAGTCCTCCTGTTGCAACAGTTGTTTTTATTTCTTTGCCTAGCTCTTTTTCGAGACGTGAAGCCATACCATCAAGCATTGCTGCATTACCCAAAACAGTTCCGGATTTAATACACTCAATGGTGTTAGTTCCTATGGCTTTTTCTGGTGCAGACAAATCAATAGCTGGTAACTGAGATGTTCTTAAAGAAAGTGCATCGAGTGAAATGCTGATTCCAGGAGCAATAGTGCAACCTAAAAATACGTTTCCTTCATCAATTACCGAGATTTTTGTTGCTGTGCCTAAATCCATAACAAGACAAGGTAATTCGTATTGTGAAATGGCACCTACAGCACCTGCAACTAAATCGGCACCAACTTCTTTTGGGTTGTCGGTAGCAATTTTTAGTCCGTTTTTTATACCTGACGCTACTACTAAGGCTTTTACCTTAGCGACCTTTTCAATTGCTTCCTTAAAAGCACGGGTGAGCTCGGGTACAACAGAGCTTATAACAGCACCATTGAATTCGCCACTTATGTTTTCTAAATTGAAAACAGCATTTAATTCAATAGCGTACTGCTCACTTGTTCTGTGTCGCTGTGTAGCAAGTCTTGAAACGAAAATTAATTCATCGTTTTTATATATACCGAGTGTTATATTTGTGTTACCAATATCAGCAACTAATACCAAAAGAAACACCACCTAATTTGTTTTTTCTAATTATACACCTGAAAAAATAAATTATCAAGGGATTGTTAGACTTAAAATTGCAAAAAAATTATTGAAATCTAAATAAAATACTTTTAATTTATTGTGCAATATGTTATAATTAACTTGGTAATTAACTTGGTAAATTAAGGATGTGTGGATATGTCAAAGCTCCAGAAAGAATTGAAAAAGGAACTAAAAAAAGGGAAAGGTTTTATGAAAGAATTTAAAGAATTTATATCTCGCGGTAATGTTATTGACCTTGCAGTCGGTGTTATTATTGGTAGTTCTTTTACTGCAATTGTTAATTCACTTGTAAATAATATTGTTACACCACTTATTACTTTAATTACGGGTAAAGTTTCAGTAAAAGAACTTTTTGTTGCACTTGATGGTAAAGAATATGAATCATTAGAGGCGGCGACAGAAGCGGGTGTAGCAACTCTTGGGTATGGCCTTTTTCTTCAAGCGGTAATTGACTTTATTATAATTGCGTTTGTTATATTCCTTATGGTAAAAGCAATAAATAAAGTGAGAGATATAGGCAAAAAACCAGATCAACCATCAGAAGAAGCACCGACAACAAAGGAATGCCCATTCTGTAAGAGTGAAATAAATATTGAGGCAACAAGATGTCCAAATTGCACTTCGCAATTATAAAGCTAGGCAGGTTCGAACAATCTAAGTAATAATAGTAATTATAACCAATCAGATAAAATTAGTCTGATTGGTTTTTTCTATTGACTTTATTGGTTGAAAATGGTATTATGTGTCTACTGAGTTAAACTTAAGAAAGAAGATGAAAAATGAGTACACCAAAAGTATTTGAAAGTGAATATCGTTTTTGCCTTATAATGTGGGAAAACTGTCCAATGACAATGTCAAATTTAGCAAAGGTTTGTAAAGAAAAAATTGGTTGGTCAAGAACTACTACATACACAGTAATTAAAAGACTCGAAGAACGCGGAATTCTCAGAAAAGATGGTTCAACAGTAGTTCCTGTTTATACAAAAGAACAAATACAGATTTCTGAAATGGATGAGCTTATTGAAAAGAAATTTGAAAACAATTTACCAGCATTTATTGCAGCTTTTTCCAAAAGCAAAAAATTAAGCAAAAGTGATATTGATGAATTAAGAAAGATAATTGATGAAGCAGGAGAATAATGTATTTACAATAGTTGTGAGTTTATAAAACAAATCACACTTGAATTATTTTCAAGTGTGATTTGTTTCATTATCTTATTATTGTATTTTCTTCAATCCCAGCCTTTTTAATGCAATCTTTAAGTGCATTAGCAGCAACATCAAATGCTTCACGATTTGTTTTATATGTGAAATCATCTTTTAATTTGTCGGCGGTGCCACCTTCTTCTTCAAGATCTTTAAGTCCGTCAAATACCTTTAAGTGTGGCTCAAGTGTTAAGAATGTGTCACCAAGTTTTACTTCGTTAAATCTCTTTAAAAGTTCAACTATTTCGCCATCACCAGCTCCTGCAGGGCGGATGCTACCGTCAGAATAAACACAGTCTTTAATGTGAAGATAGTCTATATAATCTTTTAAAAGCTCAAATGCAGGTAAAATTTCTACACCGCATTGAATGAAGTTCGCAGGGTCAAAAACGCCTTTTAATTTGCCCTCGAATGTTGAAAGTAATTCGTAGCATCTTTCTGCATTGTCGCCATAAATTCCTTTTTCATTTTCGTGACAACAATAAATTCCATTTTCCAGTGCATAGTCGCACATTTTTTCAATTCTCTCGAAAACTTCGTCTTTATAATCTTCGTATTTTTCATTTTCAGAGAAATAAAAGCTGAACATTCTTATTCTTTTTGTGCCTAAAATCTTTGCAACCTTAACACAGTTTTTGAAGTTTTCAAAGTGTTCTGTGAAATCATCAGTAATTTTTATTTTACCGTAGTGTGAACCGATTGCCGAAATTTTAATTTCATTTTCATCTAAAATCTTTTTTAAATCCTTTGCCTGTTCAACTGTGTAAAGTGAAATATTACCTTCATCAAGTCCGCGTGGCTCTAAATGAGTCATTCCGTGGTTTTTTAATGCGTCAATCTGTTCTTTTATTCCGCCACCTGCTTCATCAGCGAATGCAGAAAGATAAAATGTAGCCATTTTTATCACCTTTAATTTATAAAAATTTCTTTGTTTTCTTTTACGTATTTGCTGACCAATTCATAGAGTTTATTTGGGTTATAAATTTCTTTGAATTTGTCGTCTGTTTTGTCAATTACTGTGTAATCAATAGAAACGTCACTGTTGTCATCGTACATCGGGTAGAGTGTTTCAACAAGAGGTAAAATTTCTTCATAACCGACAGTTTTTATTGCTTCGATTATAAAATCTGTAAGAGGTGAGCCATTATTCTTGAAGAATGTTGAAAGACTTTTTACACTGTCTTCATCAAAATACTCTAAGCAATAAACAAATTTCTTTTCTTTTGGTAACTTTAAAAATGCTTCATTCATATCAGGTGCATTTTCTAACTCAATCTGAATGTTCATACAAACACCAGAAAGCATTTTATTAGTGTCAGTTGAATTGATTTTTTCAGAGGTAAAGGTAAGTGTTTTGAATTCTTGCCTTAATTCGTAATCTTTTTTCCAAATTTCAGCTTCTTTTTTTAATTTTTCTCGCCTTGTTCTTGAAGCAGACATTGCTTTAATCCAGACAAAAATTGCTAAAATACTTACAATTACAAGGAGTACCCATAAGTACCACTGTACGCCAAATAACATTTAATCACACCTAATTATGTATTTTGTAATGATTTATAAATATCACTTTTTTTAAGACCTGTTTTCTTTGCGATTTCTTTAGATGCTTCATTAATTGAAATACCATCTTTTATTAATTCTTTTGCCATATAAGTAGCATCTTCTAAAGTGATTTCTGTCTTTTCTTCTTCGGGCTTGCCTTCAACTATAACTACAAATTCACCTTTTGGGGCAACTTCGTCATACTTATCTCTTGCACTAAAAAGGGTAGTGTGCTCAACGTTTTCGTGGATTTTAGTGAGTTCTTTTACGAGTGCTATTTTTCTGTCACCAAAATACTCTGCCATATCTTTTAAAGTAGCAGGTAATTTGTGTGGTGCTTCGTAAAAAATCATAGTACGCTTTTCGTTTACCAATTCTTCTAAATGCTTTTTTCTATTCTGCTTTGTAGTAGTTAAAAAACCTTCAAAAGTAAATCTGCCTGCGCTCATTCCTGAAATAGCGAGTGCAGTAATTAATGCACTCGGACCAGGAACAGCACACACTTCAATATTGTTTTCATAGCAAAGCTTTGTTAAATCTTCACCCGGATCAGAAATAATAGGCATACCTGCATCTGAAACAATTGCACAAGTTTCACCATTTAATATTCTTTCAATAATTTTATTGCCACGCCCAGCTTTGTTATGCTCATAATAGCTTATCATTGGTTTTTTTATACCAAAGTGGTTCAAGAGCTTTATTGTGACTCTTGTGTCTTCTGCGGCAATAAAATCGCAGGAAGAAAGAGTTTCGACTGCTCTCGGAGAAAAATCACCCAAGTTACCAATAGGTGTGCCAACTACAAAAAGTTTACCAGCCATCGTTTAAATCCTTATTCTAAAATTGTTCCGTCGTTTTTGAAAAGCGGGAGTTTTTCTAAATAGATAATATCTTTTCTGTTTGCAGCATCACCCTCTGCAAGAATTGTCATATTAGCAACAACGTTTGCCCCAGCTTTTTCTAAAAGTGTCTGAACAGCTTTTAAAGATTCACCAAGAGAAATAACGTCGTCAGCAATAATAACTCTCTTGCCTTTGATTTCTTCTGCTTCTGCAGTATCTAAATAAAGTTTTTGTTCACCTTCGGTTGTAATAGAATTAACAACAGCTTCAAAAACACCTGTCATATAAAGCTTTGGTTTTTTTCTTGCAACAAAGTATTTTTTGCCGCTTTGTCTTGACATTTCGTGAGCAAGCGGAATACCTTTTGCTTCAGCTGTAACTATGTAATCGAATTCTGGTGCTTTTTCTAATAACTCTTTAGCACATGCAACGGTGAGTTCTGCATCTCCAAAAATAACAAAAGCACCGATTTTAAGGTCGTCGTTTAATCTGCAGAGAGGGAGTTTTCTCTCGAGGCCTGCAATAGTCATTGAATGGTACATAATAAAACCTTCTTATCTTTTTAAATTTTAACAATACACTATAATTATAATATATTGTAAGAAAATGTCAAGGAAATACGAAGCTCAAAAATAATTGTTTTTATATGCCGTAATATGTTGAAAATAATGCGTTAAATGAGTATAATAAAGTATATGATTTTTTTCTGAAAACAATTATTTTTTGAGGTGAATTATGCATATTCCAACCTGTGAAACACAAAAGTTAAACGTTTTATCATTCAGTGAAGCACTCGAAAACGAAAAGAACGGTTCTTATGAATATGATATAAATAAATGGATTTATGTACCTAATGAATATGTCGATTACCGTTATATTTTAGGTACAAGAGGTGAAAACCCGCTTATATGTATTGGTATAAATCCATCTACTGCAAAACCTGATGACCTTGATAATACATTGAAATCTGTTGAGAGAACTGCTCGGTTTAATGGCTACGATAGTTTTATTATGTTTAACGTTTATGCACAAAGAGCCACAAATCCGAATGATATGGATTCCTGTAACAATGAATTTTTACACAATGAGAATATGAAAGCGTTCCGTTACATACTTTCTTCATATAAAAACGGTCACACACCCGCAGTATGGGCTGCGTGGGGAACAATCATTGAAAAACGCCCATATTTAATAAGTTGCGTTAAAGAAATGATTGAAATTGGTAATGAATATAATGCCGAATGGTTTACTGTTGGCAAACGCTCAGTAAAAGGGCATCCACACCACCCATTGTACCTTAAAAATAATAGCCCTGTCGAAAGTTTTGATATTGAAAATTATGTTGACACATTAAGTAAATAGGTGTATTATTTATTCTATATTTTTATTCATATACTATAGTATAAAGGAATGAGAAATTTGCCGATTACGGAGTATCTCGTAAACAATGCAAAGAACTTTAAAGATGATGTTGCATTGGTTGAAATAAATCCTGAGGTAGAAGAGAAAAACAGAGTTACCTGGCGTGAATATTCGCTTATTGAGCCAAGTAACACCAATTCTTTGAGAAAAGAAATGACCTGGGGCGAATTTGATAAAAAGGCAAATCGCTTCGCTAACCTTCTTCTTTCAAGAGGAATAAAAAAGGGCGACAGAGTGGCTATTCTTTTAATGAATAGCCTTGAGTGGCTTCCTGTATATTTCGGTGTGTTAAAGGCGGGGGCTTTAGCAGTACCGCTTAACTACCGTTACACAGCAGAAGAAATTAAATATTGCCTGAAACTTTCAGATAGTTCTGTTTTAGTATTTGGTCCTGAATTCATTGGTCGTGTTGAAGAAATTTGCGACAGAATTCCTGATGTGAAATATACATTTTACGTTGGTGAAGATTGCCCTACATTCTCAGAAAGCTACGATGAACTTGTTACATATTGCTCAACAAAAGCACCAAATGTAACGTTAAGTGATGATGACGATGCAGCGGTTTATTTTTCGTCTGGTACAACAGGCTTTCCTAAAGCTATTTTACACGCTCACAGAAGCTTGGTTCACGCTGCAAAAACAGAACAGGCACACCACTCACAAACTAAAGATGATGTATTTTTATGTATACCACCACTTTACCACACTGGTGCTAAAATGCACTGGTTTGGTTCGCTTGTTGTCGGAAGCAAAGCCGTTATTTTAAAAGGTACAAAACCAAAATGGATTATAAAAACTGCAAGTGACGAGAAGTGCTCTATCGTGTGGCTTCTGGTTCCTTGGGCTCAGGATATTCTTGATGCTATCGACAGAAAAGATATTGATTTAAGTGAATACGAGCTTGATAGGTGGCGTCTTATGCACATAGGTGCACAACCTGTTCCACCAAGCCTTATAAAACGTTGGCTTTCAGTATTTCCGCACCACCAGTATGATACTAACTACGGTCTTAGTGAATCTATAGGACCGGGTTGTGTTCATTTAGGTGTCGAAAACGTTCACAAGGTTGGTGCTATTGGTAAAGCGGGTTACGGCTGGGAAGTTAAGATTGTTAACGAAAACGGCGAAGCAGTAGAAAAAGGCGATGTTGGTGAATTAGCAGTCAAAGGTCCAGGTGTTATGACCTGTTACTATAAAGACGAAAAAGCAACAAACGATGTTCTTCGTGATGGGTGGCTCTTTACTGGTGATATGGCAAGAGAAGATGAAGATGGTTTTATCTTCCTTGTTGACAGAAAGAAAGACGTTATTATTTCTGGTGGTGAAAACCTTTACCCAGTGCAGATTGAAGACTTCTTGAGAAAGCATCCTTTAATAAAAGACGTTGCAGTAATTGGGCTTCCTGATGCACGTCTTGGTGAAATTGCAACTGCGATTATTGAAGTTAAAGATGACGAAACTCTTACAGAAGATGATATTAATGACTTCTGCTACGATTTACCAAGATATAAGAGGCCAAGAAAAATTATCTTTGCATCTGTTCCACGTAACCCTACCGGTAAAATAGAAAAGCCGAAATTACGTGAGATGTATTGTGGCGAAAGCGTTGTTGCAAAGCAAAACGAAATAAAATAATTAAATTAAATTTTACATAGAGAGAAAGATTGGATTTATGAAAAAATTACTTTTAGGTAACGAAGCGGTTGCACGTGGTCTTTATGAAGCTGGTTGCAGAGTTGCTTCAAGTTACCCTGGTACACCAAGTACTGAAATTACAGAATTTATTGCAGAGTATGATGAAATCAAAAGCGAGTGGGCACCAAACGAAAAGGTTGCTTGTGAAGTTGCTTTTGGTGCTGCAGTTGCGGGGGCACGTTCTTTCTGTGCTATGAAGCACGTAGGGCTTAACGTTGCAGCAGACCCACTTTTTACATCTTCTTACACAGGTGTAAATGCTGGTATGGTTATAATTGTTGCCGATGACCCTGGTATGCATTCTTCCCAGAATGAACAGGATAGCCGTCACTATGCTAAAGGCTCTAAAATTATGATGTTAGAACCATCTGACTCAGAAGAATGCCTTAAGTTTTCAAAATTAGCATTCCAATTATCAGAAAGATTTGATACACCAATTCTTTTAAGACTTACTACAAGAGTTTCTCACTCAAGAAGCCTTGCAGAAATCGGCGAAAGAGTTGACGGTGGTCTTAAATCTTATGAAAAGAATCCGCAAAAGTACGTAATGGTACCTGCCAATGCAAAGGGTAAACACGTCGTAGTGGAAAAGCGTATTTTAGAACAAAAAGAATTCTGTGAAAAAGAAGCGGTAGAAATCGGTCTTAATACAGTAGAATATAACTCAAAGAAAATTGGTGTTATTACTTCTGGTATTACATACACTTATGCAAAAGAAGCGTTAGGCGATAAGGCTTCTTATTTAAAATTAGGTTGTGTTTACCCACTTCCTGAAAAACTCATAAAAGATTTCTGTAATGAATGTGAAACAGTTTACGTTCTTGAAGAGCTTGACGATTATCTTGAAACACATTGCAGAAAAATTGGTGTAAACGTTATAGGTAAAGAAGCATTTACACTTATAGGTGAATATTCACAAGGTCTTATTAAAAAAGTTGTTTTAGGTGAAGAAGTTAAGAATGTTACAGCGGATGTAAATATTCCACCACGCCCACCAGTTCTTTGTGCTGGTTGTCCGCATCGTGGTCTTTTCTATGCACTTAAAAGACTTAACGTTACTGTCAGCGGTGATATTGGTTGCTACACATTAGGTGTTGCGAAACCACTTGGTATGATGGATACAGTTCTTTGTATGGGTGGTAGTGTTTCAGGTCTTCACGGCAGAAATTTAGCAGACCCAGAAAATGCTAACAGAAGTGTTGCCGTTATTGGCGATTCAACATTTATCCATTCAGGTATTACAGGTCTTATAGATATTGCTTATAACAATACAAATTCTGTTACTATTATCCTTGATAACAGTATTACAGGTATGACAGGTCACCAACAGAACCCGACAACTGGTAAAAATATCAAGGGTGACCCAGCAACTGCAGTAAGTCTTGAAAGACTTTGCGAAGCAGTTGGTCTTAAAAATGTATTTGTGGTTGATCCTTATAACTTAAAAGAAACAGAGGATGGCATTAAAAAGGCGCTTTCTTTAAATGAAGCGGCGGTTGTAATTTCAAGAAGACCTTGTGCTTTACTTAAAACTGTTAAGCATAGGCTAGCGTTTAAGGTTAATAAAGATAAATGTAAATCTTGTAAAGCTTGTATGAAAATCGGTTGTCCTGCTATAAGTATGAGAGATGGAAAAGCCGAAATCGACTTTACACAATGTTTAGGTTGCGGGGTTTGCGAACAGCTTTGCAAATTCGACGCAATCGAAGAATGAGGGGGGTGCAGTAAATGGTTAAATCAATTATGATAGTTGGTGTAGGCGGTCAAGGTACACTTCTTTCAAGTAGAATTTTAGGTACTGCACTTCTTTTAAAGGGCTACGATGTTAAAGTTTCTGAAGTTCACGGTATGAGCCAGCGTGGCGGTTCTGTTGTTACTTACGTAAAATATGGTGACAAGGTTTATTCACCGGTTGTAGGCTTAGGTGAAGCAGATATTATTTTAGCATTTGAACAATTAGAAGCAGCAAGATGGTTAAATCACCTTAAAATCGGCGGTAAAATCGTTACAAACACACAAAAAATTGACCCAATGTCAGTTGTTATAGGTGATGCAGAATACCCAGAAGGTGTTATTGATTCAATAAAAAATGCGGGTGTTGAAATTTATACACTTGATGCGCTCGTGAAAGCAGTTGAAGCTGGTAACCCAAAATCTGCCAACGTTGTTTTAATTGGTGCTATGGCTAAAACTACAGATATTGAAAAAGATATATGGTTAGAAGCGTTAAAGCAAAATGTTCCTGAGAAGTTTTTAGATGTAAATCTTAAAGCTTTTGAACTCGGATACAACTCATAATTCAGTCTGAAATATTGGATTTTTAATAAACTTTTTTGGCAAAAGTATTGACTTTTTTTTGCCATAATGGTATATTCAAAATGTTAAATGCGATGACCAGAAAGTAGTAGGTCGGAGAGTTTCTCAAGAGAGTTGCCGGATGGTGCGAGGCAATGTTGCTCCCTTCTTGAATTCCTTCTGTTAGCAGTGCACTGAACGAGATTTTCTCAATGTGTTCCCGTAACAGAACTAAGGTATGATAGTACCTGATAAGGTCGTTATCGTGAGATTGCGACAAACTGAGGTGGTACCACGGGAAAATTTCTCGTCCTCTGTATTCTTCGGAATGCGGAGGGCGTTTTTTATTTACTCTTTTTCGTTCCGAAAAAACTGAACTAAAACCAGAAAGGGTGTACAAAATGTCACAAAATTACTATCAAAAAGAATTTGAAACTATGTCCAGAGAAGAAATGAAAAAGCTTCAATCTGAGAAAATAGTTAAACAAGTTAAACATGTTTACGAAAACGTTCCTTACTACAAAAATCTTATGGATGAAAAAGGTGTAAAGCCTGAAGATATTAAAGGTATTGACGATTTACATAAGCTTCCATTTTTATCAAAGGCAGATTTAAGAGATGCATATCCTTATGGTCTTTTAGCAAAACCACTTGAGGATTGTGTTCGTATTCATTCTACATCAGGAACAACAGGCCGTAGAGTTGTTGCTTTCTATACACAGCATGACGTGGATTTATGGGAAGATTGCTGTGCACGTGCTATTGTTGCTGCTGGTGGTACTAAAAAGGATGTCTGCCAGGTGGCTTATGGTTATGGTCTTTTCACAGGTGGCGCAGGTCTTCATGGTGGTTCTCATAAGGTTGGTTGCCTTACATTACCAATGTCTTCTGGTAATACAGACCGTCAAATTCAGTTTATGGAAGACCTTAAGGCGACAATTCTTTGTTGTACACCTTCATATGCTGCATATATTGGTGAATCCTTAAAGGAACAAGGTTACAAGCCAGAGGATATTCCTCTTAAGGCGGGTATTTTTGGTGCAGAACCTTGGACAGAAGAAATGCGCAGAGGCATTGAAGAAACACTCGGTATTAAAGCTTATGATATTTATGGTCTTACTGAAACAAGCGGTCCTGGTGTTGCATTTGAATGCTCAGAGCAAACAGGTATGCACGTAAATGAAGACCATTTCTATGCAGAAATTATTGACCCTGATACAGGTGAGGTTTTACCTGAAGGTAGCAAGGGTGAGCTTGTATTTACTGCTCTTGACAAAGAAGCCTTCCCATTACTCCGCTATCGTACTCGTGATATTTGTGTGCTCAGCCGTGAAAAATGCTCATGTGGCAGAACACTCGTAAAAATGGCAAAGCCTATGGGCAGAACTGACGATATGCTCATAATTCGTGGTGTTAACGTATTCCCAAGCCAGATTGAAACAGTTCTTCTTAAAGAGGGCTATGAGCCAAACTACCAGATTGTTGTTGATAGAGTAAATAACAATGATACATTTGAAGTAAACGTTGAAATGACACCAGAAAAATTCACCGATAAAGTAAGTGATATTCTCAGTATGGAAAAAAGCCTTGCAAATGCAATGAAGATTATGCTTGGTATCAATCCTACTGTACACCTTGTTGCACCTAAGACAATTGCCCGTAGTGAAGGTAAAGCAGTTCGTGTTGTTGATAAGAGAAAACTTATATAATTTTGAGAGGAGTAAAATTCATGTCTATTAAACAGTTAACAGTATTTGTTGAAAATAAGCAAGGCGCAGTTATTCCTATAACTGAAATACTTTCCGAAAACAATATAAATATCAGAGCGTTATCTATTGCAGAAACAGAAGATTTCGGTATTCTTCGTCTTATTGTAAATGATGTAGAAGCTGCTGAAAAAATGCTTAAAGAAGCAGGATATCTTATAAAGGTTACAGATGTTGTTGGTGTTAAAATCGGTGATGCACCAGGTAAACTTACAGAGGCATTAAAGGTTCTTAGCGAAAATAAAATTAACTTAGAGTATCTTTACGCTTTTATGGCAAGAACAGAAAGACACGCTTATGTTGTTTTAAGAGTTGAAGATAATGATTTGGCAAAGAGAGCATTAACAACTTCTGGCTTCCATATTATTACTGAAGCAGATGTTGATAAATTATAATAATTTAAAACGAGTAAGTGCTGAGCACCAAAATGCTCAGCACTTATTTTATATACATCTCAGGTACATTCCCGAGCATAACTGTTTCTGCTAAAAGAATTTCAGTTTCTACAGTTTCTGTCTGATAAAGTGTACCGACGTTTATGTTTACGTCAACTTTTATTTTTAAGTTTATTCTATGCAAGGTCTGGTTTATTCCAGCACTTTTAAAGCTTGACGTAATATCTGTTTCTATAAAACCATAGTCAGTTAATTTAACCTGAAA
>RHMF01000972.1_pt1 | contig 12904 bp, 5 predicted proteins | sample 5365151 | NCBI WGS metagenome assembly RHMF01 (sample SAMN10266501, study PRJNA497801) | feces metagenome | isolation source: feces | host: Bos taurus | place: China: Prairie of Fairy Mountain | collected 2017-08-14 | reverse complement strand
CGGGACTGGCAGGAGCCAGTGCTGCCGCCTCACTCGGCGAGATGGGTTTCAACGTTATCAACCTCTGCATCCAGGACTCTCCCCGTCGCGCTCACTCCATCGCAGCCCAGGGAGGTATCAATGCAGCCAAGTGCTATCAGAACGACGGTGACTCCGTCTATCGCTTGTTCTACGACACCGTGAAGGGTGGCGACTACCGCGCACGTGAGGCTAACGTCTATCGTCTGGCCGAAGTGAGCAACAACATCATCGACCAGTGTGTGGCACAGGGCGTTCCCTTTGCCCGCGAATATGGCGGCATGCTCGCCAACCGCTCCTTCGGCGGTGCCCAGGTGAGCCGCACGTTCTATGCCAAGGGACAGACCGGACAGCAGTTGCTGCTCGGTGCCTACAGTTCCCTGAGCCGCCAGGTGGAAGAGGGCAAGGTGAAACTGCTCACACGCCATGAGATGGAAGACGTGGTCATCGTCGACGGACGTGCCCGCGGCATCATCGCCAAGAACCTCGTCACCGGTAAGTTGGAGCGCTTCTCTGCCAATGCCGTGGTCATCGCTACCGGCGGTTATGGCAACACCTATTTCCTGTCCACCAATGCCATGGGCTGTAACTGTACGGCTGCCGTGCAGTGCTATCGCAAGGGCGCTGTCTTTGCCAATCCTTCCTATGTGCAGATTCATCCCACCTGTATCCCCGTACACGGCGACAAGCAGTCGAAGCTCACGCTCATGTCAGAGTCGCTGCGTAACGACGGCCGCATCTGGGTGCCCAAGAAACTGGAAGACGCCAAGAAACTGCAGGCCGGAGAGCTGCAGGGTTGGGAGATACCTGAGGAAGATCGCGACTACTATCTCGAGCGTCGCTATCCCGCCTTCGGTAACCTCGTGCCCCGCGACGTGGCTAGCCGCGCAGCCAAAGAGCGCTGCGACAAAGGCTATGGCGTCAACAACACTGGACTGGCTGTTTTCCTCGATTTCTCCGAGAGTATCAACCGTCTCGGCATCGACCAGATTATGCAGCGCTACGGCAACCTCTTCGAGATGTATGAGGAGATTACCGACGTCTTCCCCGGCGACCTCGCCAACGAGATCAACGGCGTGAAGTACTACAAGCCCATGATGATATTCCCCGCCATCCACTACACCATGGGCGGCATCTGGGTTGACTATGAGCTGCAGACCACCATCCCCGGCCTCTTCGCCATTGGTGAGTGCAACTTCTCCGACCACGGTGCCAACCGCCTCGGAGCCTCCGCGCTCATGCAGGGACTGGCTGACGGATACTTCGTGCTGCCCTATACCATCCAGAACTACCTCGCCGACCAGGCCGTATGGCCACGCGTCAGCACCGACCTGCCTGAGTTTGAAGAGGCAGAGAAGGCTGTCAGCGCAGAGCTCGACCGTCTGCTCGGCATCCAGGGCAAGCGCTCCGTAGACAGCATCCATAAGGAACTGGGCCACATCATGTGGGAATATGTAGGCATGGGACGCACCGCCGAAGGACTGAAGGAAGGCCTGAAGAAGATGCACGAGCTTGAGAAAGAGTTCGACAGCAACCTCTTCGTGCCCGGCACAAAGGAAGGTCTGAACGTGGAACTCGACAAGGCCATCCACCTGCGTGACTTCTTCACCATGGGACAGCTTGTAGCCTTCGACGCTCTCAGCCGTAACGAGTCGTGCGGCGGTCACTTCCGCGAGGAGTACCAGACCGAGGAAGGCGAGGCCAAGCGCGATGACGAGAACTTCTTCTACGTCGGCTGCTGGGAGTACAAGGGCAAAGGCAACGAGCCCGAACTCATCAAGGAGCCGCTGGAGTATGAGGCAATCAAGGTACAGACACGTAACTATAAGAATTAATTGAGTTTCTAAGTTTTTGAGTTCATTAGTTTCTAAGTTCTTTATGGGGACGTACAAAGATTTAACCGTTTGGCAAAAGAGCATGCAACTTGCTCGTCGGATATACGAGATTACGAGTAGTTTTCCTTCCGATGAAAAGTTCGGCATGGCAAGTCAGATGCGTCGTTGTGCTGTTTCCATTCCGTCAAATATAGCTGAAGGATATGGTAGAGAAAGTGAAAGAGAACATTCTCATTTCCTCTTTATCTCATTAGGCTCCTCCAATGAGCTGGAGACACAAGTGATACTTTCCCATGATTTTCAATTGATGGATGAACAATGTTATCAGGAAATAATGAACTTGAATTCTGAGGTTAACAAGATGCTTGCGTCTTTAATATACAAGTTGAAGCATCCTGCACCACAAAACTCATAAACTTAAAAACTCATAAACTAAAAAACTCAATAAAATGGCAAAAAATATTTCATTCACCATCAAGTATTGGAAGCAGAATGGACCGAAGGACAAAGGTCATTTTGAATCCCGTGAGATGAAGAACATCCCCGACGACACATCGTTCCTCGAGATGCTCGACATCCTCAATGAAGAGCTCATCGGCGAGGGCAAGGAACCCTTCGTCTTCGATCACGACTGCCGTGAGGGTATCTGCGGCATGTGCTCGCTCTACATCAACGGTACACCGCACGGCAAGACCGAGCGCGGTGCCACCACCTGCCAACTCTACATGCGTCGCTTCAACGACGGTGACGTCATCACTGTGGAGCCGTGGCGCTCTGCCGGCTTCCCCGTCATCAAGGACTGCATGGTAGACCGCGGTGCGTTCGACAAGATCATCCAGGCCGGCGGCTACACCAGCATCCGCACCGGACAGGCACAGGATGCCAACGCCATCCTCATTCCCAAGGAGAATGCCGACGAGGCCATGGACTGTGCAACGTGCATCGGCTGCGGCGCCTGCGTGGCAGCATGCAAGAACGGCTCGGCCATGCTCTTCGTGTCCTCCAAGGTAAGCCAGCTGGCACTCCTGCCGCAGGGACGTCCCGAGGCAGCACGTCGTGCCAAGAAGATGATAGCCCGCATGGACGAACTGGGCTTCGGCAACTGCACCAACACACGTGCCTGTGAGGCCGTATGCCCCAAGAACGAGAGCATCAGCAACATCGCACGACTCAACCGCGAGTTCCTCAAGGCCAAGTTGGCCGACTAAACGGCACAGCCACACGCTTGGCAGGACTGTAGCGACCATGTCAGAGACGGTTCTCTCGGCATCGCCATGCCGATGAGCAGCCGCAGTGACAGCCGTTACGGCGTACTAAGCAGACTGTAGCCATCCAAATAGGGAAGTCAGTGAAGACAGGAAACCCATAATACTCCTGTCGGCACTGATTTCCCTATTTTTCTTTTACTCATCCTTTCCGCCTTCCCAGCGTCTGCCCCTGCCATTTCCTTCCGTCTCTTTCGCCATTTCCTTTCGTCATCTGCGCTCTTCTCACCGTGGAGACTCAAGATAGAATTTTCGCGATTATTTCGTAGGTTTTCGCGATTATCTGGGAAATTCTCGCGAGAATTTTCCCTAAGGGCTATGCAGTTACAACGTGATGGGACTGAAGCGACTTGTCAACCACTCCTCACCCCCATGTCAACTCAAAGAAGCAATAACTTGTCAACTTGTAACTTGCAACTTGTCAACTTGTAACTTGTAATTTGTCAATTCATTAATCAACATTTTTTCACAGATTTATTTGGAAGATAAGAATTATATTCTTACTTTTGCTACCGAACTATATACTCTCCCCAAAGAGTGGCTGTCTTAAAATCTAACGAATTAAGCTGAAACCCAAATCACTTATACTATTAACTTAATTACTAATTTATTTATGTACAAAACATTACGTTATCTTTTCACAGTCCTGCTCATGTTTGTGGCAGGCGTGACGTATGCTGCTGAGGAGTCTGTGACCTTCTCTGCTCAGGGGTATGATAATGCTCAGGAAGTGGCATCCTATGAAGGATCCATTTTCTCCATTGCCTTTGACAAGGGAAAAAACAACAATGCTCCCAAGTATTACAATACTGGTTCAGCCATCCGCGTCTATGGTGGTGGCACGATGACCGTTTCTTCTGAAAGTAACATTACCAAGATTGTGCTTACCTTTGCTTCTGGCGAAGGAACAAATGCCATTTCAACTAATGTCGGCACTTTTGGTACTGATACTTGGACAGGTGAAGCAAAAAGTGTAGTCTTTACAGTCGTTGGAACAAGTGGTCACCGCAGAATTGCCAGTGTCACAGTTACGACAGCCGGTGAAGGCGAACTTCCCAGTCCGGGACTTGCCTTCGACCAGACTTCGTTCACCCTGACTCCAGGTGAGGCATTCACCGCTCCTTCTCTGACCGCAGATGACAACTATGACGGAACAATCACTTTTGCTTCCGACAATGAGGATGTTGCCACTGTCGACAGTGAGACAGGTGAAGTGACGCTGACAGGTGAAGCCGGAACAGCCGTTATCACTGCTACTGCAGAGGCTACTGACAACTTCAAGGAGGGCAGTGCTTCTTACACCATCAACGTGATTGAGTTCACCGAGGTGACCATCGGCGAGATGGCTACAGCAACCGAGGCTGCCAACAATCTGAAACTCATGCTGAACGATGCTTTGGTAACCTATGTGAATGGTAGATACATCTTCGTACGCGAAGACGACAAGTCCATCCAGTTCTACAACACAGGTCTCGACCTTGCTGCCGGTGACGTGCTCAACGGTTACATCCTGATGAACTTCACCGTTTATAACGGCATGCCTGAGATGACAGCGCTTACGGGAAAGACATCGCTCGACAATGTAACCAAGAGTTCTGCTGAGGTTGTACCCGTTTCAGCAACTCTCGACGATGTGGAAGCTCTCACCGTTCTTAACGAATACATCAAGGTGGAAGGTCTGTCCATCATAGCATCGACCGGTTCCTATCGCTTTGCCGACGATGCCGGTACAGAGGTAGCCATTTACAAGCGTTTCAGCGATTTCGAAATGCCTGAGGTTGAAGAAGGTGCCACCTACACGGTTGTAGGTATCGCTGCAGTCTATGCAACAGCATCAGCCACCACACCTCAGATCTTCCCCATCACCGTTACCAAGGAAGAAAGTCCCGTAGAATTGCTTGATCCCTCATTGGCATTCGCAGGAACAACCGACACCTATGAGATTGAGCTTGGTGATGATTTCACCGCTCCTGAATTGACGTATGATGAAAACTACGACGGTATCATCAGCTATGCATCCGACAATGAAGAGGTTGCAACTGTTGACAAAGAAGGTAACGTGGAAATCGTAGGCGCAGGTACCGCTGTCATCACAGCCACCGCACCTGCCACCGAAACCTTCAAGAGCGGTAGCGCTTCCTACACCATCGTCGTGAGCGAGGGCCAGGGTGGCCTTACCTTCGAAGAGGTTGAACTGCCTTACGCCGCTGCCCTCACAGGTGGTGATTTGGATAAGTTCCAGTTCGACAATGTCAGCCTCGGTGGTCTGAATGCCGTCTGGACAGCCAACAACACCTATGGTATGCAAGCCAATGGTTACAAGTGCACAAGCGACGTTGAGGCATGGGCACTCAGCCCCTTCTTCAATGGCACGGAGGCAACCAGCCTGACGCTCACCTTCGACCAGGGCATGAACTACTTCCAGTCAACCGAGGCTGCAGCCCAGGAGGCTACGCTGTGGGTTCGCGAGGGTTCCACCGGCACCTGGCAGCAAGTTGAGATTCCTGTTCTCTCCAACGCCAACACCTTCAGCACTGCAACCATCGACCTCAGTGCATGGGCAGGCAAGAAGTTCCAGGTAGGCTTCAAGTATGTTGGTCCACAAACTAAACCCGGACGTTGGCAGATTAAGAACTTCTCTATCGTGGCAACCGCTGATCCCGAACTCTCCTTCGGTGATACAGAGAAATTCTTCGTTCTCAGTGGAAATGACTTCTCTGCTCCCGAGCTCGTAGCAAATGACAACTATGACGGAACCATTTCCTTCGCTTCCAGCGACGAGAGTGTTGCTACCGTTGATGAAGGTGGCGCCGTGACCATCGTTGGTGTCGGAACAACCGTCATCACTGCTACTGCAGCCGCTACAGAGAACTTCCAGGAAGGTGAGGCTTCTTACACGCTTGTCGTTTACGAAGGTGCAAACTACGAAATGATTACATCTGTTGACCAGATTGAGTCTGGCAAGACCTACCTCATGGTTCCTTACATTGGTCTGGAACTTGTAGGTAAAGCCATCACCGGTAACTATGGTTACATGCCGTTCACTGACTGGGGTGAGGATGTTGAGGGAGTTGACGAGAATATATTGTTCTCCAATGTAGACCATGCCTTCACCTTCATCGAGGGTGACGAGGGCTGGGCCATCCAGCAGAGCGACGGCCGCTACCTGGCAATGAATGCCAAGAGCGACGGTTCATGGTACAACAACTTCAACGTGGTTGACGAGGCCCGTTACGAGTGGACCTTCGAACTTGACCGCAACAATACCTTCAAGATTACCAACATCCAGAACAATAAGTTCATCTTGAACGATCCTAACTTCAGCAACTTCGGTGTATATGCTGAATATCCCGATGGCAATGCTTCTCTGCCCGGACTCTTCAGACTACAGGAAGAGGTTGAGCCTGTTGCAGTCACCATCGGTGCTACCGGCTACAGCACACTCTACTACAGCGATGTCAACCTTGCTGTTCCCGAGGGAGTTACTGCAAGCATCGTCACAGCAGTTGAAGACAAGAAGTGCGTCATGGAAGCTATCGACGTGATTCCTGCCGGCCAGGGTGTTGTCCTCGAAGGCGAGCCCGGAGACTATGAGTTTGCCGTTGTCGCAGATCCTGATCTTGTGATTGAAAACAACATGCTGAAGGGTTCCGACGAGGTTGCCCTCACCGAAGGCGACGGTCTGTTCTACATGCTGTCACTCGCCAAGGGTAGCGTAGAGCCCGTGGGCTTCTACTGGGGCGCTGAGAACGGTGCAGCCTTCCGCAACGGTGCACACAAGGCTTACCTCGTAGTTCCTGTTGACGAGGCTGCCGGTTCACGCTTCTTCCTCTTCGGAGGTGGTGAGGCTACTGGCATCAACGGTGTGGAGAAAGCTCTTGACAACGACGCTCCCGTCTATACCATCGGTGGTGTACGTGTCAACGGCCAGAACCTGCAGAAGGGCCTCTACATCCAGAACGGTAAGAAGTTCGTGGTGAAATAAATGGAATAGTTGACAAGTTGAGAGTCGGCAATAAGTTGCCCGACTCCTCAACTGTCGACTGACAACTGAAAGTTATTATCCATCAGTATAGTAACCCTTAGATTAATTAATTAATTTAAACTTTAGTAAGATGAAAAATTATGTTGAACCGAGCGTTAAGCTCATCAAGATGGAGCAGGCCATGATGGCAGCCCTGAGCACATTCGACGAAATGGGCGATGGCAACCAGCTTGTTGCTCCTCTGAACCCAAACAACAATTACCCACGTAAGTAATTGTACTGATGAGAGCATGGAGGCTCTTCGGAGCCCCCATAACTCGTTTGGGGTTCTGGCAGTCTTTCCCGTGAAGGGAAGGCTGCCAGAATTGTTTTTGAGTTTTTGAGTTTTTGAGTTTTTGAGTTTTTGAGTTTTTGAGTTTATGAGTTTATGAGTTTTTGAGTTTTATGAGTTTTTGAGTTTTTGAGTTTATGAGTTTATAAGTTTATGAGTTATTGAGGTCTTTAAGGTCTTTAAGGTCTTTAAGGTCCTTAGGGTCGTTAAGGTCGTTAAGGTCGTTAAGGTCGTTTGACCTTGCAGGGAATATGCCGATGAGTTCGCATGATTTTGAAGTTTCCTAGTCTGTAAACAGCCCATTGTTCCGCTCCGTCAGGCTTGCATTGCCCGTGTGCGCCTTTGTTTCTTTTTTATTGTTGTGTGCGTACAAAGTCGCAAAAATGTTTGTGGCATTGCGCAAATGTTTGTAATTTTGCACAATTGTATGCATACGCGCGTGTAATATATATATATGTTTACGTGTGTGCGTGAAAGGCTCTCATTGATACCAAAATTCTAAAATTACTGATAAAATGAAACATGTTAGACTCATTTCACTGTTGCTGACGACATTTTTTGTCGGCACGCTTTGGGCACAAGGTCCCAACAACAGTGCTACGTACTATCAGGCTGCCAATGGAAAAAGCGGCTCTGCTTTGAAAACAGCCATGTTCAACATCATCAAATTGACCTCTACCAAGATCTCTTATGATGGGTTGAAGTCGGCTTATTTCACTACTGACTGGACCGGTTCGAAAATACGCGACCGCTACTCCAACACTTCCAATTACACTAAGTCCAGCGACTTCTCCGGCAGCTATTCCGGTGAGAACGACATGTGCAACCGCGAGCACTCCGTGCCAGCCAGCTGGTTCAGCGATTCGTATCCAATGTATTCCGACATCTTCCATGTGATTCCCACGGACGGATATGTAAACAATCGCCGCAGCAACTTCCCCTTCGGTACTACGAACGGCGAGACCTATAAGTCTAACAACAACTACAGCAAGGTTGGTGCCTGCACGACAAGCGGCTACAGCGGCACCGTGTTTGAGCCCAACGACGAGTGGAAGGGTGACTTTGCCCGCATCTATTTCTACATGGTTACTTGCTATGAGGACAAAGTGACAAACTGGACTGCTGGTAACTCCATCTTCACCACCGGTGACAGCTACCAGCCCATGGCCACATGGTACTTCAACCTGATGATGGAATGGTCGAAGAACGACCCCGTGAGCGATATTGAAATAGCCCGCAACAATGCCATCTACACCGAAACCGACCAGGGCAACCGCAACCCCTTCGTTGACTATCCCGGGCTGGAAGAGTATATCTGGGGCAGCAAGAAGACCACGGCCTTCAGCTACAACAACTACGACGACCCCACATCATCCGGCAACGTCACCATGACGTTCTCTTCATCCTCAGCCACCGCCGTCCTCGGCTCTTCGTTCACGGCACCCACGCTGAGCATGAGTCCCTCCGGACTCACCGTGACCTACAGCAGCAGTAACACAGGCGTTGCTACAGTCAACAGTTCTACCGGTGCAGTTACCCTTGTGGCTGCCGGCACGACCGTCATCACCGCCACCTTCGCAGGCAACGACAACTACAATGCCAACAGCGCCAGCTACACATTGACCGTGAGAGAGACCGGTGGTGGAACAATCACGGAAGAAGATGCTACGTTCATCTTCAACACCGACGAAGGCTTGTCAGCCCTTGGCATTACCAAGCCCGCTGCAAGTGCTGGCACCAGCATTAGCGGCATGACGCTCACCAGTGGCGCCGTAACGATGACCAGCACCGATGGAACAACTGCCACACGTGTGTGGAACAGCAGCGGCACCACCGACCTTCGCATCTATAAGAGCGGAGGAGGGTTCACCCTCTCCTCTGATGCAACCATTACGAAGGTTGTGATTGCGGGTGCAACAATCAACGGCTTGACAGCCAGCACAGGAACCTACACCAGTTCTACAGGTATATGGGAAGGCAGTGCCACCTCTGTGACCTTCACGGCAACAGCCACGCAGAAGGTCAACACCATCACGGTGACGACCGCAGGCGGTTCCGTTCCCCAGAAGGAAGATGTCACCATGTCGTTCAGTCCCACTTCTGTGACACTCGCTCAAGGTGACGCCTTCACGCAGCCTACGCTGACCACCGACCCATCCGGTCTTGCTGTGACCTATAGCAGCAGCAACGAGAGCGTGGCTACCGTCAATAGTTCCACCGGTGCTGTCACCATCGCAGGCGTCGGAACCACCACCATCACCGCCTTGTTCGCCGGTGACGATGACTACAATGCCGGTTCCGCCTCCTACACCATCACGGTGACCGAGGCCGTAGACCCCACCACCGCCATCAAGTTCAAGAAGGTGAGTGCCGTCACTTCCGGCAAGCGCTACCTCATCGTAGCCAACAACAGCGGTTCCTATCTCGCCATGCAACCCATTGCCAGCGACAAGACATATGCATATCCGACTGCAACAGCGGTTATCCCCGAGAACGATGTCATCCAGCAGAACGACTACACCAATGCCTTCACCTTTGAGGCTTCGGGAGCCGGCTACACCATCCAGCAGAGTGATGACCGCTACTTCTACCAGACCACCTACAACACCATCAGCGTGGATGCCGCTCCCTCCAGCGGTAACATCTGGTCGGTTGCCAAGCAAAGCGACGGCACGTTCAAGATTCTGAACGTCAGTGCCAACAGATACATCCAGTACTCCACAGGATTTTCCTCCTTCGGCAGTTATGCATCCGCGCAGTCGAATGCCCTGATGCCTGACCTCTATGAGGAGTTCTCCGATGACCAACCCATCGAGGAGAAGGAAGAAGTCACCATGTCGTTCAATCCCACAGAGGTTGAACTCACCCTGGGCGACGACTTCACCGCTCCCGTGCTGACCACCGATCCTGCCGGACTCGCTGTCACCTATAGCAGCAGCAACGAGAGTGTGGCCACCGTTGACGCATCCACCGGTGCCGTCACCATCGTGGCAGCCGGTACGACCGTCATCACAGCCGCTTTCGCAGGCAATGATGATTATTATGCAGGCTCAGCCTCCTACACACTCAACGTGACCCAGGCGGTTACTCCCACGGAAGGCGACTATGTGAAAGTGGTCAACTCCAGCCAACTCGTGGCAGGCAACGAATACATCCTCGTATGGCCTGGAAACGATACAAGAAATCCGCAGGTGCTCACTGGCATCTCAACCACAAGCACCAAGTATGGAACTTATGCTGACATTGAACTCAACAGCGACAAGACCGTGGCTACCCATAACGCCTCCGTCAAGAAGTTGACGCTGGGCGGCAGCACCGGTGCATGGACGCTGAGCCTCGAAGACAACGGTTATCTGGCATGGAAGTCTGGCAACAGCCTGATTACCCAGACAGATGCCTACACATGGGCCATCAGCGTCACGGCTGACGGAACAACCATCACCTCTGTTGCTGACGCAACCCGCAAGCTGCAGTTTAACACCGGCTCACCGCGTTTCGCTTGCTACACCACCAGCCAAGGTCCGGCTTATCTCTACGTGAAGAACCAGGAGATACAAGAGAAGAGCGAGAGTTACATCAACTTCAGCAAGCAAGGCATCGCCGTCACGATGGGTGAAGACATGCGTCTGCCCGAACTCACCACCTCACCCGAGGGACTGACTGTCACCTACAGCAGTTCTGACGAGAGTGTCGCTACCGTCGACGCCACCACGGGCGAACTGACCATCGTGGGAGCCGGCAACGCCACCATCACCGCCTCGTTCGCAGGTGATGACAACTACTATCCCAGCACGGGCAGTTACATCGTGCAGGTCACTGCAGCACCCACCATCGACCCCGACGGACCACAGTTCGTACTGGTCACCGACGTGGCACAACTGGCTGACGGCGATGAGGTGATCATCACCAACTCCAAGGAGAATGCCCATCCCAACTACGCCATGACCAAAGACGGTTACAGTGCCTATATGCTGGGTAGCATCAATATCCTGGCAGTTGACGACAACACCATCGTTCCTGGTGACGAAGTGCAGGTGTTCACATTGGGTAAGAACAACGCCACCTACACCTTCTCTTACACCGATACGGAACAGCGTTATCTGTTTGCCGATGGTGTGAATCTCATGTCCAGCAGTTCCAGTGCCAACGCCAATGCCGCCATCACTATCGATGCCAACGGCGAGGCTTCCATCACCTTTGCCGACGCTACCAATGCCATGCACTTCACATGGGTTGACGAGACAGGCAATGCCAAGGGATTCTGGTGTGACGATGAAGGTACCTTGACGAAAATCTACCGTAAGGTGAAAGAGGCCATCGAGGTTACCATCACCGAAGCCGGCTACAGCTCACTCTATTATGGCGACAAGAACCTCGTGGTTCCCGCAGATGTGACCGCTACAACCTATGTTGTGGAAGGCAACACCCTCAGTGCATCGCATACCTATACCGAGGGCGATGTCATCCCGCAGGGAACAGCAGTGGTGCTTGAGGCTCAAGCCGGCACCTACGAGTTCACCGTGACCACCGATGCTGGTGTGGCAGCCTCCGGCAACGACCTCTTCGGCTTCGACGAGCAGACCACTGAATCACCCGTGGAGAACGCCGCTGACTACTACTTCTACAAGTTGAACGTGAAGAATGGTTCCGACGCAGGCTTCTACTGGGGTGCCAGCGACGGCGGTCTGTTCACCTTCAATGCTCACAAGGCTTACCTGATGGTGCTTAAGAGTCAGGCTGCACAGAGCAAGGCCTTCTTGCTCAACGGCGGTGTAGCCGACGGCATACAGGGTGTCTACGTTGTCGAGTCCGACGGCGAGGCTGTCTATGACCTCTCCGGTCGCCGCATGACGGGAAGCCTCAAGAAAGGCATCTACATCACCAACGGCCGCAAGTTCGTGGTGAAATAACGATACAGACAAGAATTATTTTTTAAGGTATAAAGATTTTATTAACAATTAAAACAGAAGAAATGAAAAGAATTCTCATGAGTTTTGCATTCCTGCTGACAGTGCTGACCATCAGTGCAGTGCCTGCCAAGCGTGGAATTACAAAGACCCTGACGCTCACCAGCGGGCAGACCGTTGAGGCCACCCTCGTAGGTGATGAGCACGGCCACTTCTGGCGCGGCACCGATGGTGCGGCCTATCAGCAGGTGGACGGAAGCGATGTCTTCCAACAGATTGATGCTGACAAGGTCATTGCCAAGGCCAAGACCCGTCGTTCACAGGCAAATGCTCACTTTGCCAAACGCCTTGCTCCAAAGAAAGTGGGTGAGGTGGGTAACTACACAGGCCAGAAGAAAGGTGTCATCATCTTGGTGAACTTCTCTAGAACGTCGTGGTCTAACGATGCTGACTACTTCAAACGTGTTGTCAACGAGGCAAACTTCTCCGACGGCAACTTCGTAGGATCCATGTACGACTATTTCTACGCACAGAGCGATGGCAAGTTCCAATTGTCCTTCGAT
>RHMF01000969.1_pt1 | contig 12919 bp, 15 predicted proteins | sample 5365151 | NCBI WGS metagenome assembly RHMF01 (sample SAMN10266501, study PRJNA497801) | feces metagenome | isolation source: feces | host: Bos taurus | place: China: Prairie of Fairy Mountain | collected 2017-08-14 | reverse complement strand
GTATTTGAAGGTGTCCCGCCTGATCAAGCGCCGCACCGTTGCCAATGAAGCCTGCGATAACGGCCGCATCAGCGTCAACGGCAAGGTGGTAAAGGCCAGCTACGATGTGAAGGTGGGCGACAAAATCGAGATCTCCATGGGCGCAAGAACGGTCGCCGTGGAGGTGCTGGTGGTTGCGGAAACCGTCCGCAAGGACGACGCCGCTGCCATGTATAAGGAAGTGTAAAAAATGAGGGAACGCAGGCGTTCCCTCATTTTTCTGTCCCCGAAAGCCTTGACATAGCCTTATTTTTACCCTATTATGAAATTATCTCAAGGAAAAGGCGGTGAAGGCAGATGCTGCGCTTTGTTCGATGTAACTACCCGGTGCAGTTTTGATCTGGCACAAATCGTATCGGGATAAAGAATCTGTCAGAGAAACTGCACCGGTTTCAGATTCCAAAACAATTTGAAAAGGAGCAGTTATTTATGAACAATCAGAAATTTTACGAGCTTTGGAAAAGCGAAGAGGCCATTGCCCACATGAAAGGCTGGGATTTTTCCCACATTGCAGGCCGCTGGGTGGAGGACACAAGCTTCCCCTGGGACTACCGGACGGCGATTCTGGAGAACCTGCGCCCGGAAATGCGGATCCTGGACATTGACACTGGCGGCGGTGAATTCCTGCTGAGTCTGAACCATCCCCACCGCAACACAGCCGCTATGGAGAATTATCCGCCCAATATTACCCTCTGTGAGGAAACATTGCTGCCGCTCGGCATCGATTTCCGCCCCGGCCCCGGCTGCGGCCCTCTGCCCTTCGGGGATGGGTGCTTTGACATGGTCATCAACCGCCACGGCGACTTCAACCCCGGGGAAATCTATCGGGTGCTGAAGCCCGGCGGACTGTTCATCACCCAGCAGGTGGGCGCCAACAACGACCGGGAGCTGGTGGCCCTTCTCTATGACGACCTGACGCCTGCCTTCTCGGAGCAGCACCTGAGCCTGACGGCGGAGAAGTTCCGCAGGGCAGGCTTTGAGATCCTCCGGGGCGAGGAAGCGTTCAACCCCGTCCGGTTTTACGATGTGGGCGCCTTTGTCTGGTTCGCCCGGATCATCCAGTGGGAATATCCGGGCTTTTCCGTGGACACCCACTTTGAAAAGCTGCTGAAAGTCCAGCAGCTTCTGGAAGCCGAGGGTGTCATCGAGGGCCGCACCCATCGCTTCTTCCTGACAGCTCGCAAGCCATAAATAAACCAAGCCGGGGCATCCAGCACGATGCCCCGGCTTTTCTATGTAATTTATACGCCTGCGATGGCCTTGGGTTTGTTATAATCCCGGAAGAAAGCACGCTTGCTCTTCTTCATATCCTCCACTCTCTGACACATGAAGATGCAGCCATCGTCGTAGCGGGGACGCACCGTGCCCAGATCCTCTGCCACATGGAATTTCAGCTTATCGTGGTAGAACCGGATCAGCGCCCGCTCCTCTTCATCCATGTCGGCGGCAAACAGGTAGATATACTCACAGCCAACCAGCTTATTCATGTCGATGACCTTCTGTGCCACAAACTCCCAGAACACCACCTCACCCAGGGTGTGATTACACATGCAGGTATCATACCACAGATCCTCATAGGTGGTATTCTTCACAAAATGTACCAGCTCCACACCGGCATAGCATCTGTCCGCGGAGATGACCTTCTTCTGGATGTCATCGGACATGTAATCTTCCATGGTGTTCATCAGTTCCTTATACCACATATAGCGGCTCTCGATCTGATCACAAACCTCCTGGGGCAGCACACCATCCACCTTGTGTCTTTCCAGCTCCTCCAGCGCCCACTTGGGGCCATCTCCGGTACGCATGGCCTTACGCAGACGTTTTGCCCGCAGGAACAGATTCCGGGCTCTCTGGGTTTTGCCGGGCGTATGGAGGGAACCGCTGCGAACAGAGAAATAGAACAGCGCCCGTCCCTGCTTGTCCTTAATCAGATAGTACACCACAGCACCCTGCTCATCCTGCTGCCAGCCCTGGTACAGATTCCGGGCCAGACCACCGTTGATGTCATTGTGGAAGGTTCTGATCAGTTCCTGATTCTCAAGGCTATCAGTCAGCCGCTGGCAGGTCAGGGTTTTCAGAAAATCCTTCTGTTCCTGGGTAATCTTATATTCGTTCATGGTCTTCTCTCCTTTATTTACAATATACGCAGGTTTTCACTTACTTCCATTATAATGCGCTGCAGAAGTCTGTCAAGTTTTGCTCCGCTATTTTTCCGCAAAGCATTCCTTTTCTCCCCATTGTGTGCTATAATCAGCAAAACAAGAAAGGACTGCCTGCCATGAAAAAGACACTGCTGCGCATTGCGCTGCTCCTTGCCGCCATTGCGCTGATCTCCACCTGCATCGGCCCCGGACTGATCCTGAACGCCGTCCGTCAGGAACCCCCTGCCGAAAACTACGCCTATCGGGATTCCTTCCTGAATGATTACGAGGATGTCCGGGTGCATCTGGCTGCCCTCGCCGCCGACCTTGGCGCTGAGATCGCCAGCCATCCCATTGATGAAGGGGAAGGACTGTATATCGACAGCTTCTACCTGCCGGCGAAGAAGGCCCCAACCAATCTGATCGTGCTGACCACCGGTGTCCACGGCATCGAGGGCTATATCGGCACGGTGATGCTGGATGTGTTCTTCCGAGAGGTCTATCCCACCCTGGACATCACAGATACCGGCGTACTGGTGGTGGCCAACGTGAATCCCTACGGCATGAAGAATTTCCGCCGCTACAACGAAAACAACGTGGACTTAAACCGGAATTTCATTCTGGACTGGGATTCCTTTGATCTCTCCTCCAATCAGGAGTACCCCAAGGTGGATACCTTCCTGGGTCCCACCGGAAAGATCGGCAACGCGCTGTGGCACGAGGTCGGTTTCTATGCCAGCCTTGCCAAAACCGCCGTCACCGACGGCGCGGACACCATCTCCGACGCCCTGCTCACCGGCCAGTATGAATACCCCCAGGGTGTCTACTACGGCGGCACAGGGGACGAGGCCTCCACGGCGTATCTGAAAGATGTGTTCTCCCGGTGTCTGGAAAGTCCCTATGAAAATATCGTCCACATCGACATCCACTCCGGCTACGGCCCCCGGTACAATATGGTGATTTTCAATTCCGTCTTCGAAACCATGACGGAAGCAGAATCCCGGGAAGCCTTCGGCTATGACCATATCATCGCCCACGATTCCGAGAGCTTCTACGCCACCACCGGCGACACCACGGACTTTTTCTACCGGCTGGCCCTGCAGAAGCAGACGGATACCGCCCTGTTCTCCACCTGCTTCGAGTTCGGCACCATCGGCGATGCATTCTTCGACACCATTCTTTCTCTGAAGTACACCGTGGATGAAAACCGGAACCACTGGTATCCCACGGACAATGCCACCTCTGCCGAGATCATCCGGCAGAACTACCTGGAGCTCTACTATCCCACCGAAACCGCCTGGCGGGAGAAGACCATTCAGGACTTCAAAGCCGCCGCCCTGGGTGTGCTGGAAGCCAAACTGAGATAACAGCAAAGCCCCGATCCGCGGATCGGGGCTTTCTTTATGCTTTCCCTGAGAATTTATTCCACAGCTTTTTCGCCAGTGCCAGAACCGCTGCCAGCGCGCCGGTCTTCAGCAGGAAGACCACGCCGGTGATGATCAGCACCGGCGCCAGATCTCCGGCAGGGAGATCGCCCATTGCGGAAAAATCATTGTCCAGCAGGTTCACAACGATCCAGAGGATCGCCGCCACTGCCACAAGCCACTTGCTTTTCGTTTTCATAGGCTATCCAGGTAGCTGTCAATGACCAGCTTGGCAAATTCGCCGGTACCTGCGCCGCCGGCGGCATCGATATGTTCCTGCATGCTGCCGCCACCGGCATAGCTCTGGGCAAGGCACCGGAAGATCTGAGGCGTGCAGGTGTAAAAATGCTCCGTAAAGTATGCCTGCAGCTCCTTCGCCCAGCCTCTGCACGCCTCGCTGTCCGGCTCTAAGTGGCGCATTTTCCCCAGCCGGGTGAAGAAATCCATCACACCACTGCCCAGCGCAGATTCCTGCTCCCTGCTGCGGCCCTTTGCCTTCTGCTGGTATTCCTTGTAGGCATCGGTCTTGCCGTAGAGCACCTTTGCCTGGGCGCTGTAATCGTCGATCTTTTTCGGGTCAAAGCCGTTGAATTCCATATATTTCACTCCCAATAGCTGCATCCCCTTAGCCAGGGTAATGCGATTTTCCAGGTGGGTGATCTTCTCCCGCATCCTCTGGATCTGATCCTCCAGCACCCGGTTTCTGTCGTAATCCGAATCCTCCAGGACTTTCTGAATATCCCGGAGGGAAAAGCCCAGTTCCCGGTACACCAGGATCAGATACAACCGCTCCAGCGCGTTATCGTCATAGAGCCGGTAGCCTGCCTCCGTCACCCGGGTGGGCTTTAAAAGGCCGATGGTGTCATAATGGTGCAGCGTCCGAATGCTGACGCCGGTGAGCTTACGCATTTCCGCCACGGTTCTCATATCATCGCCCCCTTATGGCTACAGTATAAACCATGACGTTAGGTAAGAGTCAAGGGGAAATTCCTCTTTTCTCCCAAAAAATCCCGGAGAGGATTGACAATCACCCGGTTCGCTGTTATCATATTTATAGTTATCAATATGAGGTGAGGAAACATGTCTGCTGAACAGGAACTTGCCGGAATTTTCAAGGCCCTGGCCGACGAAAACCGGATCCATATTCTCAAATCCCTCCGCACGGGAGAAAAATGCGCCTGCAATCTGCTGGAGGAGCTGAACATCAGCCAGCCCACCCTCTCCCACCACATGAAGATCCTCTGCGACAGCGGGATCGTCATTGGCCGCAAGGAGGGCAAGTGGATGCACTACACCATCACCTGCGAGGGTGCCTGCCGGGTCCGGCGGCTGATGCGGGGGCTGCTGGCACCGGAGAATATGCCGGAGCATTGTAATTGCAAGGGGGACTGTGACTGTGAAAAAAACGGCTGTCATCAATAAAAACGTCTGCGTCGCCTGTGGCGTCTGCCTGAAGACCTGCCCCAGAGGGGCCATCACCATCTGGCGGGGCTGCCATGCCCAGGTGGAGCAGAGAAAATGCGTGGGCTGCGGTCTCTGCGGCAAGGCCTGCCCTGCAGGCTGCATCACCCTCCGGGAAAGGAGCGAAGAAGCATGAAACAGAAGCGCTGGAATGACTACCTCTGGATCTGGACGATCCTCTATTTCTGCCTGGGCTTTTTCAACATTCTCTTCGCCTGGCTGGGACTCATCGATTTTCTGGTGCCGCTGTTTATTGCCCTTTTCGGCGGCGGCAAAGCCTTCTGCAACCGCTATTGCGGCCGTGGTCAGCTGTTCCATCAACTGGGCAGCTGCATGAAATGCTCCCGAAACGCGAAAACCCCGGGATTTCTCTATTCCACGTGGTTCCGCTACGGGTTTCTGGTCTTTTTCCTGACTATGTTTTCCAGCATGCTCTTCCAGACCTGGCTGGTGGCATCCGGCGCGGAAAGCCTGCGGGAAGCCATCAAGCTGCTGTGGCTTTTCCGGGTGCCCTGGGGCTGGGCCTATACCGCCGGCAGACTGCCGGACTGGGTTGCCCAGTTCAGCTTCGGCTTTTACAGCGTGATGCTCACCTCCACCATCATCGGGCTGGCGGTGATGGTGCTGTTTAAGCCCAGAACCTGGTGCGTATTCTGCCCCATGGGTACCATGACCCAGCTGATCTGCAAAATCCGGGAAAAAGAAAAAATCTGGTAATTTTCCGAATTTTTCTCTCCTGCGGTTTGCCATCTGTGTAAAACTATGGTAGAATAAGGTCACTGACAAAAATCCACAGGAGGAATTCCCTATGTCCAACATCTACATCACCGGCCAGGAGAAGTTTGAGAACTACAAGGAGCAGTTCGACCGTCTGAAGAAGGCGCTGAACAACGACTTCCACCTGGAGGCCATCTTCATTGAGTACGCCATTCTGGAAGACCGCACCCAGGCCATCCTGGAGCATGCCAATCTGTGGGATGCCTACATGAAGACCCGGAAGGGCAGAATGCCCAATATCGATTCCAAGCTGATGTTCATCCACAAGCACGCCCAGAGCGGTAAGGCTCTGCTGGGCCGCTACTTTGCCGATGATCTGATGCTGGATCTGCGGGCATGGAAGAACAAGCGCAATCCCCTGATCCACGATCTGCTGAACCAGAAGCTGGGCCCTGATGACCTGAAGAATCTGGCCGAAGAGGGCAGCGAGCTGATGAAGGATCTGAGAAACCGCGCCACCAACCACAGACGGGCGCTGGAACGTCAGGCCGCCAAGCAGGGCAAGTAAGTATATATCCGCCGGGCCTTCATGGCCCGGCTTTTTAAGGTTGTAAATTGCCAACCCTATGGTATAATGGGCAAAAAGAAACGGGGTGAACGCCATGATCTACATACTTTCCGACATTCACGGCAATCTGCGCCGCTTTCAGTCCATTCTGGATCAGATTCAGCTAAAGGCTGAAGATACGCTGTACATTCTGGGCGACGTGATGGACCGCCATCCCCATGGCATCCAAATCCTGCGGCAGATCATGGCCATGCCCAACGTCAAAATGATTCTGGGCAATCACGAATATATGATGCTCCGGGCTCTGGGCCACCCCTATGACGACAACATCGACACCGGCACCGCCCTGGCCCACTGGTACCGAAACGGCGGCCAGGTGACCCACGAAGCCTTTAACCTGCTCTCCCCGGAGGAGCAGGCGAAGACCATCGCATTTCTTCAAAGCCTGCCCCTGAACATCGACCTTACCTGGAACGGTCAACCCTGCAAACTTGTCCACGGCGGCCCGGTGGAGGCCTTCGACCACGACCCCAAGTATTTCGGCCCCGTCCACTACGCGGTATGGAAACGCTGGAATCTGGAGGACAGCTGGCCCACCGGCTACACCATGATCTTCGGCCACACCCCCACCCGGTACTACCGGGACATCGTCCCCATGGAGGTCTGGGTTCAGGACAATCTCATCGGCATCGACTGCGGCGGCGGTTATCCGGAAGATCCTGCCCAGGATCACAGCAAATACGGCCGTCTTGCCTGCCTGCGGCTGGATGACGGAAAAATCTTCTACTCCCGGGAGGACTGGAAGGATGTATAAAACCTGCCACACAGAGGAATCCTCCCGCCGCCAGCGGCAGCTGGAGCAGGGTCTGCTGGATGCTCTGAGCCGCCAGAGCTACGAAAAAATCACGCTGACGGAGCTGTGCCGGGAACTGCAGATTCCCCGGAAGACCTTCTACCGGTACTTTCCCACCAAGGAGGACTGCCTGCTCTCCCTGATCGACCACAGCCTCTCCGACTGCAACGAAACTGCCCTTCAGGGCTGGGACGGCCACACAGCACTGGGAGAAGATGTGCTGCTGCGGTTTTTCACCTACTGGAAGAACCGGGCGCAGCTGCTGGATGCCATCCGGGACAATGATTTTTCCTGCCTGCTTCTGGACCGCACCACAGTGATCGTGGACCGGATCAAGGAAATCACCTGCCCTTCCGGCTTTGCCCGGGATCAGGTGGAGTATTTTGTGGCCCACGGGCTGATGTCCACCGTGCTGCGGTGGCACCACTTCGGCTTCCAAAGCAGCCCGGAGGAGATGGCGGAAATTTTCGGAAAACTCCTTTCCGGCGCGGATATTTCCATGGGCCGGTTGCTGTTATGACCAATTTCGAAACCAATAATTTATAGGCCTATGCCGCATTTGATGGGTATTTGAGACTCCCCCGGATGCGGCATTTCCGCTATAATGATAGAAGAAATTTTATGCAAGGAGCAGTGAATACTATGGCAAAGTTTGTAAAACTCAATCCCACCCAGCTGAAGCAGCTGCGGGTTGTTGACGACCGTCTCATGTCCTACAACGTGGAGATGACCGAGGTCACCGGCGGCACCTTCTGGAAGGCCTATACCCCCGAGCAAATCGCCGGCACCGAGCCCGTTCCTCCCCTGGTGAACCTGGCCGATATGGTCAAGCTCCAGGAGTGGTACGATCCCATCGACACCACCAATGAGCGGCTGATCAACCTGGCCAAGGCCTTCGGCCCCGTGTGGGTTCGCGTTTCCGGCACCTGGGCCAACAAGACCTACTACAATTTCGACGGCAAGTATGCCCCCGGTGTGGTGCCTGAGGGCTTCCAGAACGTACTGCAGAAGGAACAGTGGCTGCATCTGTTGGACTTCGTGAAGGCGGTCAACGGCAAGCTGCTGGTCTCCTTTGCCAACTGCCCCGGCATCCATGACGCCGAGACTCCCTGGTCTCCCTGGCAGGCCAAGCTGATCATGGATCTTTCCATCGAGTACGGCGTCCCCGTCAATGCCGTGGAATTCACCAACGAGCCCAACCTGATGAACACCTCCGGCTTCCCCAAGGGCTACACCGCCGCCCACTTCCGCCGCGACCAGGAGATCGCCAATGCCTGGGTTCGGGAGAACTACCCCGATGTGCTGCTGGTTGGCCCCAGCTCCACCGACTCCACCGTTATTGAGATGGGTCCCGGCGCCAAGGGCGGTGCAGGCATCGGCGATGCCATGCCCGACGCTGTGACCACCCACGACCTGATGGCAGAATACAAGGTTCCCATGGACGTGTTCACCTACCACTACTACAACGGCATTTCCGAGCGTCTGGAATCCGTCATGCCCGCCGGTCACTGGCAGGCAAGCCAGGCCCACACCGATGATTATCTGTCCATGGCAGGCCTCTGTGCCCGGAGTTATGCGCCCATCCGTGACCAGTACATCCCCGGTGCCCAGATGTGGGTCACCGAGTCCGGCGATGCCGGCGGCGGCGGCAACACCTGGGGCAGCACCTACCTGGATGTGCTGCGTACCCTGAACGAGCTGGGCGATTTTGCCACCGTCACTGACGGCATCATCTTCCACAACACCCTGGCCTCCTCCGACTATGGCTTCCTGCAGCACGGTTCTTTCGATCCCCGGCCCAACTACTGGGCAGTTCTGCTGTGGCAGCAGCTGATGGGCACCACCGTCTACGAGGGCGATCCCGTGAACCATGTCTACTGCCACTCCCGCAAGGACGGCAAAGAGGGCTTCGCCTATGTGATCGTCAACAACGATCTGGAGAATCCCATGACCCTGGAGATCCCCGGCGAGGGCCAGCTGTATGCCCTGGCTGGCACCACCGGCATGCGCAGCGCCACCATGACCCTGAACGGCGTGGAACTGCTGGCAGGCCCCAAGGGCGAGCTGCCCGAACTGAAGGGTGTCAAGGTCTCCGGCACTGTGGAGATCGCTCCTGGCAGCTGCGCTTTCCTGATTCTGTAATTTCCCACCCATTTCCATATCTCCTTTCCGGAAGAGGCCGCCCATACGGGCGGCCTCTTCCGGCTGCTGCGGCAATATAAAAACCGGACTGACGAGACCGCCAGTCCGGTTTTCTGTTACACAGCGCCGAAGCAGACGATGGCTTTTGCGCTGACCGTCGCCGCGGCAGCTTCCTCCGCGAACACCACCAGCAGTTCTCCGGCTTTCAGGGTGTAGCCCGCGCCCAGTTCCACCGCCGTATCTTCATAGGCGAACAGACAGTTAAAGCCAGGGCGCAGGTGCCATGTTTTGTCGCACAGTGCCATATCACCCTCCGCACCCTTGAGCATCAGGTTGAAATCCGTGGCCCTGCCCGCGCAGTGGGTGGGGATCTCCCCGGAGAACCGGTAAGGCTCCGCCAGCGGGCCCATCACCACCGGCTCTGCGCCGGGGTGGGTCAGGGTAAAGCCCCCGGAAAGGGGCGTAATGTACCGGGTCACGCCGGTCAGGGGCGTGAAATCGCTCTCTTCCAGATCCACCCGGGCAGAGCTGATCCGCAGAGTAAATTCCCGCTTGGCATAATCCGCCCCCTCCGGCCAGATGAACAGCTGCGTGGTGCTGCCGCCGCTCCACAGGCCGACTTGATAATCCTTTTCCATCAGATGCAGAATCCGCATGATGCGCCACCCCCATATTTTTTCATATTTATTATAGCACATACAGATCGTTTCAACAATCTTATTTACATTTTCCCATCGGGAAGGTAAAATAAAGGCAACCACTTTCCAGGAGGGCTGCATATGGAGCATATCCGCCAGGCCACGATCCGGGATCTGAACCGGATCGCGGAAATCGAGGTTTTTAATTACCGCCTAAACTTCTACCCCATTTTCCGCAGCGACTGGTTCTATTTTCAGGAGCTTCAGGTGCCGAACCGGGTCAAAGTCCACACCGAAAATCTGGAGCAGTTCCGGGTCTATGACGACGGCGCTGTGAAAGGCTTCATCCAGATCGATGGCCGGGAGGTACGCCGGCTGTTTGTGGAGCCGGTGCTTCAGGACAGCGGCATCGGCGCGAAGCTGCTGGAATTTGCCATCGCCCAGGGCGCAGACCATCTGTGGGCGCTGGAGAAAAATACCCGTGCCATCCGCTTCTATCAGCGCCACGGCTTCTGCCTGACTGCTGAAAGAAAGCCGGAAGACGGCACGGAAGAATATCTCATAAAGCTGGTGCGGCCATGACCATCCGGGAAATTCAGGAAAACAAAAAGCAGTATCTTCCCCTGCTGTTGCTGGCAGATGAGCAGGAGGACATGATCGACCGTTATCTGGAAAAGGGCACCATGTTCCTGCTGGAAGAGAACGGCGCCATGGCCGAATGCGTCGTCACCGACGAGGGCTGCGGTATCCTGGAAATTAAAAATCTCGCCACAGAGCCTTCCCACCAGCACAAAGGCTATGGGCGGGCATTGATCGAATTTGTGGCCCGGGAATATGCCGGCCGTTTCACCATACTGCAGGTGGGCACCGGGGACAGCCCCCTTACCATCCCCTTTTATGAAAAATGCGGCTTTGTCCGCTCCCATTCCATCCCCAACTTTTTCACCGACAACTATGATCATCCTATTTTTGAGGGCGACGTACAGCTGGTGGACATGGTCTTCCTGCGCCGCAAATTAGGAAAAGAGGTAATGCTATGAAATTCGACATTCGCGATTTCCAGTGGTTCCGGGAACCTGCTGACTGCTCTGTATCCGATGACACGGTCGAGATCGTCACCAAGCCCCACACCGATCTGTGGCAGCGCACCTACTACCACTTCCGCAACGACAATGCCCCGGTATTTCAGATGGAAACCGAGGAGAAATTCTTCAGCTTTGTGGTAAAGACCGACTTCCGGGAGAGCCACCACCGGTTCGATCAGTGCGGCATCGTCATGTACCTGGACTCCGACAACTGGCTGAAGGGTTCCATCGAATACGAAAATGAGCAGTTCCAGCACCTGGGCAGCGTGGTGACCAACCTGGGCTACTCCGACTGGGCCACCACGGCAATTGATGCCTCTATCAAGTCCATGTGGTACCGGTTCAGCCGCCGGGAAGACGACTACTGTATCGAATGTTCTGCCGATGGCATGACCTTCACCCAGATGCGGGTTTGCCATATGCACAAGGGTGCCGGCAAAATCCGCTTCGGTATCTACGCCTGCTCTCCGGAGGATTCCTCCTTCCGGGCGGTTTTTACCGATATGGCCATCACCGAATGCAAATGGCTGGCCCACGACGGTCAGCAGCCGGACGAAGCTTAATTCAGGTTCCGGAGCTTTTCACGGAGGAGATATATGGATCTTTTGAAGGGCAAAATCGGCCCTATGTATCTTCAGTTTCTGGCAGCAGCCTCGGGCAGTGCGCTGGTAGCCTCCATTTTTGGCATCGTGGACGCCATGATGGTGGGCAAATATCACGGCCCCATCGGCAGCGCGGCGCTGGCAGTGTTCAGTCCCCTTTGGAGCATCATTTTCTGTCTGGGATTGCTTGCCGGCATCGGCGGCTCGGTGCTGTTTGCCAACTGCCGGGGCAGCGGCAATGAAGAAGATGCTCAGCAGTATTTCACCTTGTCGGTGCTGTACGGTCTGGCGCTGTCTGCCATCGCCATGTTTGGCATTGGTTTATTTCAGGATTCTCTGTTCCGGCTCTTCGGAGCAGACGCACAACTGCTGCACCTTGCCAAGCAATACTTGAAACCCATCCTATTTGCCATTCCCTGCTGCGTATTCAGCAACATTCTCTCCGCCTATCTGCGCAATGACAGCAACCCCAACCTGGCAACCACCGCGGTGGTTGCCGGCGGTGTATGCAACTGCGTGGGCGATTACCTCTGCGTGTTTGTGCTGGATATGGGCATTTTCGGTGCAGGTCTCGCCACCGCCATCGGCCAGTACATCGGCATCTTCGTTATGCTGACCCACTTCTTCCGGAAGGAAAATACCCTCCGTCTCGTCCGGCCCAGCCATGCCGCTCAAAAGCTTGCCGGCATCACCGCCAACGGGTTTTCCACTGCCATCACGGATCTGGCCATGGGCATCATCGGGATTCTCTTTAATCGGCAGATCATGCAGCACCTGGGTTCCGACCAGCTGGCAGTGTACGGCGTCATTACCCAGATCACCGCCTTTGCCCAATGTCTGGCCTATGGCGCAGGCCAGGCGGCGCAGCCCATCATTTCCCAGAATTATGGTGCCGGGCAGGCCGGCCGCATCCGGGAGTGCATGAAATACGGCCTATGCACCAGCGTGGGCATGGGCATTTTCTGGGTGGCCGTGATGCTGGTCTTCCCTGCTGCCATTCTGAATGTCTTCATGACACCCACAGCCTCCGTATCCCAAATCGCCCCGGGGATCCTCCGGGCATACGGCGTTTCTTTTCTTCTGCTGCCCTTCAATATCTTCGCCACCTATTATTTCCAGGCCATGATGAAGGCCGGCATCTCCATGATTGCATCTCTCGCCCGGGGTGTCTTGATCAGCGGCGTGCTGATTCTGGCCCTGCCCCTGATTGCCGGCGCAGACAGCATCTGGTATGCCATGCTGATCA
>RHMF01000968.1_pt1 | contig 12924 bp, 5 predicted proteins | sample 5365151 | NCBI WGS metagenome assembly RHMF01 (sample SAMN10266501, study PRJNA497801) | feces metagenome | isolation source: feces | host: Bos taurus | place: China: Prairie of Fairy Mountain | collected 2017-08-14 | reverse complement strand
GTTGAAGCCAGACTCATAGTATGATAGGAAGAATCATCGTCGGCTACCTGCTATTCTCGCTGAGTGCAGCAGCCCAGAAAGAGAACACAATAGACAGCATAAGCATAGAGGAAGTATCAGCTAGCCTAAGCACCGAGGCCGTATCTGCTAAGGCTATAGACAGCCTAAGCACAGAGGCTGTGTCGGCTAAGGCCGATACCACCCACCACCATACCATCAAGACCCGTTTTCAACAGCTGCTGCGGTTTCTGGACAAGAAAGCCCATTCAGCCGTTGATTCCCACTATATCGAGGTGCCCGCCAAGCCCTGGAGGATTATCCTGCGCCTAAAGGGGAGCTTGGTTGATGTGGACTATTATAACGGTGCAGACTTTCCGGAGACTAATGAGCGCGCAGAATGGCAACTCCACTTCAGGCCGCCTGTTGCTACCTCTGTAGGCATCTGGGTGGGCTATCGTGGAACGGGCCTCGGCTTTTCCAAGTCGCTGACCAAGAATGCGGGGCGCAACTTCACATTCTCCTCCACCGGTGCCAAATACGGTATCAACTTCCGACTGACGACTTTCGAGTCAGAAGATGCCAAGTTCGCCGGCAAATCATACAAGGACGGCATAGCCGAAGTGCCCCATGACACGGCGTTCCACATGCCCAAGCCCGTATCGATAACCTCTATATATCTCAACGGATACTACGTCTTCAACGGTCGTCACTACTCACAGGCTGCTGCCTACAATCAGTCTGTCATTCAGCGCCGCTCTGCAGGCTCACTCCTGGTAGGTGCCACGTGGTACATGTCTTCCTTCGACTATAACGACATCGCCAACGGCTTTTTCATGATATTGGGCGATGGCATAAGCCGCATCAAGGTGCATCAGGCAAACATCGGTGTCGGCTACGGCTACAACTGGGTACCGCTGCGCGGGCTTGTCATCAATGCGATGGCCATGCCTACCATCAGCGTCTATAACCGCGTGAAGGTTTACAAGTATGACTTCAACTACCGCCTCGCTCCCCCTGAGCCTGTTGACGACTATGGAGAGTGGAACAAGGAGACGAAGACCTGGGCCAACGGAAAAGAGGACAAACCCATAACCATGCTAAAGCCAGGTGCCAATGACATCTATTATTGGAACGAAAACCCTGAGACGAACTATAGCGCCCTGCGTTTGAACGTTGACGTTCGCGTCGGCATTGCATACAACTGGAGCAATTTCTTCATAGGTCTTCAGGCGCAGTTCAATAATTTCGTCTATCGAAAAGATGAAAGCAAGGTCAACGTCTTCGACTCATACGCTCGACTGAACTTTGGAATAAGGCTATAATTCAAGCATTGACAAGAAATAGCCGAAGGAAGGTCATCGTCTTGCGGGTCTTGTACTTATCTTCTTTCCTTCCTTACTCCAAGTGTAAAGCCACGATCCGACCTGACTGACAAAGGTATCTCCCGTAACGGACACCACTTTCCCGACAGTAGATACGCTCAAGGTCTTTGTCTTTTTTCCCCTTGGCATCATAGATATAGTGCCAAGATTTCGTTGTCTCGATATGACTAATGTTCTGCGCCTTCAGTCCAATGGCAGAGAATATCAGCGCAATAATGACTAACAGTTTACTCGTGGCTTGTATTTTAACCTTCATACTTTTTATGTTGTTGTTATTGGGCGCAAAAATACTAAAAGAGCTGCTAAATTCGTCACCAACAAAACACCATGATTAACTGTTCTGCAAAATCTAAAGCATAAGTTAAAATAAAATAAAACAAAGAGTCATTTTTAATGTATATACCACAATTTACGAAAATTATTGTTACATTTGTACCACAAACCTTCAATATGAAGTTGCAAAAGCGGATAGGTGACAAAGTTGTTCTTGTTTCTTTCCACGTTTACAACAAATGATGTGAGAGAAACAATCATGCTATGTCAGAAAACACATGAGAACATTATGTGATTAATATGAAAAAATATAACTAATATGAAAAAACAGAGATTAATTGCTGTTATCACAGCTTTCTTAATGTCCGTTGTAGTTAATGCTATGGATTATCCGGATATATGGGCAAGTCACGAGCGAAGTGTCGATGAGCCCTATGAGGAGTTTAATGCCTGGACCAGTGCACTATATGGTACGGACAACTATCTGCGTTCGCATACATTTGTTGCAGCAGACAACTACCAGTGGGGGCTGCTTGATTTCAGGTCGAGGTTCATCAATGACGATTACTCACAGAACTCTAAGGCAGAATGTTCAGACCTCAATTGGCGCACGGATGATAAATTCGGCGGATCCTATGGCATAAATAAGGTGTTTTACAACGATGGCAAATATGTCTTCATGTTGATGAACATTACCGGTGGAGATAACCAAATCGCCACCATCAGGGTATATAGATGCAAAAATCCGTTGGAAACCTTCAGTATCGGCATGGATGCGTATTGGGAGAATAACTCGGGTCGAGGCACTTACTACAGAGTATTGATGAACCGTAGCACATCCCAATATGAGAAGGACAAACTGAACGGGATGCAGATGAAGAAGGACGAGTCGCAGGTGTATTTTGTGTCACCCACGACGCTGGTGATAGATCCGCATTTCGGAAGCTCAAGTAAGGAGAGATACTTCAAAGTATCGGGAAAGCCTACGAGCATCGCTAAGAACCTGTTTGATAATTTGCAGTCACCCAAACAGCAGAGTGGCAGGTTCAACGTCACCGTACCCCGGAATGTGGGCCTGTATGCTATATCCAACCCATACGATGTGACGTTAGAGGAAGTCATGTCACTCAATGAATTCTGTCAGCAGTATTTCCCCGCAAAGGTGTTAAGTACCAGGAAATACGCCCAGCCTGCGAACGTCAACTATTCTACAGACCAATATGCCAAGAGGGTCACCCTGACGTGGAAGATGGCTGACGCAAAGATATATGATAAGGACAACGCGGCATACGCAGGAAAATGGTATGTGTATCGCCGCCAACAGGGCGAGACGGCATGGACCATGCTCAGGGCGGTCACAATCGACAGAGGAAGCGAGACATTTAAGTATGAAGACAAAGACACAGAACTGAAACTCTCAACTCCATACGAATACCGTGTATGCTTTTACCCCAACTACTGGTTGAAGGACTACGGTCGTGGCGGCAATATCGTGCCCGAAGAGGACGGCCCGATGGATGAGTTTAGCAGCGACATAGCCCATGTCAGCATAACACCTACGTCGCCCTTCACGCTCAGTCCTGTGGCAACTCCGGCAGAAGATCATATCGATTTGTCATGGAGCCATGCACCAGTTCCAAGCAAAACATTCTCCGGCACCTCTCCTACCTTCACCATCCAGTATCAGAAGACCAATAGTACAGATTGGATAGACTTGGTAACCAAGAATGCATCGTCGCTAAAGCCGGAAAGGAACGAAAACGGCATGATGACCGAGAAATTCACACATAAGGACGGCATAGAATCATCGTGTGTAGGCTATATGTATCGCGTGGTATTTGACCGTGGCGACGATGTAGAGCCGTTCATCAGTCCTGTAACGATGTCTGCCACACGTATCAACGGTGAGGCTGTGGTCACAAGCGTCAAGGCGTCAAAAGGCTCTGAAAAGTCTGGATGTTACATCAACTGGGACGTAAAACAGGTCAGCTCAACCCCCACTACATCGGTCATCAGAAGACGCGATGTGACAGAGGAGAACTGGACCATCATTCATACCATAGAAGGCACCAACCCGACGTACTCATTTTTTGACCAGAATTGCGAATCCGGCAGAATCTACGAGTATGAAGTGAGCATCTATACGGCTTGCGATGGCCAGTTGATGGCCAGCAACTATCTGACCGACATAGGCTTTGCCAAGAACTATGGCACTATCAGCGGCCAGGTGGTCTATGGCACTGGAGATGCCGTTGACAGCGTGCGCGTCGTACTCCGTCCAAACACGAATATAGATGATTCACGCCCATTCTACTATTCTGCCAATTTCGAGCCACAGAGTTGCGGTATCCACGTGCCTGTAGGCGAGAAAGAAGGCATAAACAATAAGGCATTGGCAGGTAACTTTACCATCGGTGCCTGGATAAAGCCAACAGGCAATAACTGCAATCTCATAACAATCGTGGGCAAGGAGAAAAACGATCAGTCCCCCTGGCTGACGGTTCGCTACAAAGACTCATCCTTGCTTGTGGACGCTTATAATAACGGCAATTCAAGTTGGACAGCCTCAAAAACTCCCGACAACGACAGATGGAGCTTCATCTTCCTGAGCAGAAATTCCAACGAACTGACGCTGGGTATGGTTGATGCTGACGGCAACGTCGTGAAGACGCAGATTCCTGGTACTGCGATGCCTGACGACCCCGCAACACTTGCCGTGGGTATGCAGACGGTGCCTGAAGGTATGAATTTAGCATGGTCAACCGATAACCTGAGTACCTTCGGCAGCGAGGATGCTATTCTTATGGATGAGGTACGCGTGTATGGACGTGCTCTGACCGACATCGATATACTGCGCAGCTATAACCACATGCCATCGGGCACAGAAAAGGATCTCGCCCTCTACTGGCCTATGGACGAGGGTCTGGAGACAGGCTCTGTGTATGACCAGTCGTTTACGAACGAGATACCGAACAACGCTCACGGCAAGATGGTAAGCTACGTGAGCTATTCAGAAGACACGCCTAACCAGAGCGGAGAGGTAGAGTGTTACGGTATTACAGACAAGGACGGATCGTATGTCATCACAGGCGTGCCATTTAGCGGAAACGGTACAAACTATACCATCACGCCAATAAAGGGCACACATGAGTTTAATACTACCAAACTGACACGCTATATCAGCAACCAATCACTGGTATATAGCGGTGTGAACTTCACCGACGTGAGCTACTTCCCAGTACATGGCACAGTACGCTATGCCGGCACCACCATTCCTGTGGACAGCTGTACCTTTGAGGTGGACGGCACACCTTGTGTGATTGAAGGAAAACCTGTAATGACAGATGTCGAGGGTAAGTTCACTATCTCAGTACCTATCGGCAACCACTACATCACCGTGAAGCGTGACGGTCACGTATTTGCCAATAGTGGAAGATATCCACAAAGTGGCACTCACGGATTCTTTGCCGAGGCCTATAATATGGACTTCGACGATGCCACATTGGTAAATTTCACAGGACGTATCGTAGGTGGTTATAAAGACCAGAAGAAGCCAGTGGGCTTCAATCAGTCAGTCAACAACATAGGACGTGTGCAGATGACGCTTACTCCAACTGACGACCGCGGCTACATCAATGCCAAGAAGACCGTCGATGGAACGACCTTTGTTTACGACTTTAACACTGAGTCAGTAGCGGTGCCGAGTGACACCATAAGCATACAGAGCACTTCGTACCGCGGATTCGGTTCTGTAGAGGAGTGTAAGAAGATTTATATCACCACTGACCCCAAAACGGGTGAGTTCTCTGCCATGGTGCCACCTATCAGCTATAGGATGAGTGAGCAGACATTGGTAGCCAACAGCGAGGTGAGGATTGGCGAAAGCCGCGCCATAGACCTCAGCAACCAGAGACTGTCTGGGGTTGACACACTCCGTAGCGAAACGGGTAAGATAGAGGGCGTATATCACTATACAAACAAATATGTTGCAGACTATCACACTCAACCGGTATTCAAAGTGAACGAGGGACTGCCGTTTGGAGAATCCGAGTACAATGGATATGACGAAGACGGCGAATATACGATAGACAACCTCTATACCCAAAACGGTAACAGTATAACATACAAATTTGGCTATCCTATCTTTGTCTCCGCCAACGAGTATAGTTTTGACATTGAAGCCTACGAGAGTTTTGTCAATGCCGACGATCCCGACGCAGAGGAGGATCAGCAGCCTCTGTCAGACAGTTATGTGCAGATATCCAATGCGCTGACAGCCGAACAGTCCCTCATCGCCGTCGAGCAAACAGACAACACAGGAAAGAAGTATGAAGAAGGCACGGTATGGGAGGAGAAGATAAACGGCATCAGGCTTGACAGCCTCGGTCGTGCTACCTATACATGGTGTGCCGGACTGCCCAACACCAACGCCAAGACCAATCACGCACAGAGCATAACCATGCAACTCTTCGTCAGCGGTAAGAGCTACGACTGGGTACCTGCAGACGATAGCGGTCTGTGGCGTGCCGACGGCTCTAACAGCGGTCCGGGAATGAAGGGCGTAAACGTTGGTGCCATCAATATGGGCAATAACTTCGTAACAGAGGCTCCCGACAAGGTATTTATGGTATTGCGCGACCCACCAGGAGCCGGTTCGAGTGCAACGTGGAAGAAAGGATCTACCGTGACCATTTCAAATGAAAACTCGACAGGAAGTGGAGTCAGCACCAAAAATGTTCTGACAAAATCGTTAGGTGCCAAGACAACGACACTTAGCGGCGTGGTCATACAAAGTACAGGAAATGTAAATACCGTTAACGCGGGGGTAGATTACAATAGTGTAACGTATACTAATAACACAAGTAGCGAATCGTTCACAATACAGCAGGACATCTCCACATCGAGCAATCCCGAGTATGTAGGCAGCTGGGGTGACGTATATGTAGGATATAGTCGCAATCAGATCTTTGGCGATGCACGTCAGGTATATATACCGAGAAGTGCTGCCAAGATTGATGTGCGCGACGTTACAGGTTTCAGGGATTCGGTGAATACTACATTCGTTTATTCACAGGCAGAGATTCTCACCCTTATCATACCGGGCTATCAGGAGCAAATCAAGAAGTTGCTGAAGGACACTTACGGCACTCCGCGAAAAACTTCGTCAGAGATAACCCATGCTCACTATTACAGTAATCTTCCTGAGACCGACCCCAAATATGGTCTAAGTAACTTTGACAAGGCATTCGGTAATGAAGCGGGACTCACCAAGGGTAAGTACGAAGGCCCGAGCTATGCCTTCGTTCCCCCCGCCGGTGTGAACACCCAGGATACCATACAGCATCTGCTCAACCAGATAAAAGCCTGGGAGAACATTATAAAACAGAACGAGCAGGAGAAGGTAGAGATGTATGAAGACCGCAACTCTTCCGACGTAATGACTGAGAACATATCGTTTGACGGCGGTGCCAAGGTGTCGCGCTCTTACACATCGGCAACAGATAGTGTGACCGTAAGAGGCTGGGAAGACAGCTTTCAAGAAGTCTTCGGTTGGGATTCCGGCATGACGTTTAATGATGCAGGTGTGGTATTCAACAACCAGAACAACATGTCGCAGAAAACAGGTGAAAAACTGGCAGTAAAGAATGACTATACACAGAGTTTCAGCTTCAGCCTGTCAGACAATGTCTATTGCGACCACTCGGTGGATGTATATTTCAAGAAATCAGAAGACTCTAATAGGCAGTTCGCAGTATCAAAGAGAGGATGGAGCCCCATCTTCCGCACTCGTGCCGGCCACACCTTTGGTCCATACGAGGACGGTGACTCTACACTCTACTATGTAAAGGGAACGGAAATCATGGCAAAGACAATACAGATGGAGGTTCCACAGCTGATTATTGACGAGCCGGTACAGAGCAACATTCCTAATGGCGGCAAAGCATACTTCAAAGTGAAGATGAGCAATCAGTCATATTCAAACACCGCCCATTTCTTCAAGTTGAGTTCTGATCCCAAGTCTTATTCAGATGATGTTGAGCTGATGATAGATGGACATCCAGTATTTGAAGGCGTAACGTTCCCTCTGGCTGCTGGCAGTACAATAGAAAAGACTATAGAGCTGAGTCAGGGTGATAAGAGTGTCCTTGACTATAACAACATCGTAATCCGCCTGCGATCCACTACCCAGTGTGACGGAACGAGCCATTGGCCCATCATTGAGTCAGTCGTACCCATCAGTGCACACTTCGTTCCCGTATCAAGCGATGTGACCCTCAAGATGGAGAATAATGTCGTGAATACTGCTACAGGCACTACAGTGAACTTCAGCGTCAGCGACTTCGACCTGACACATCAGGGACTGAAGGCTCTGCGCCTGCAATATCGCTACAACAACAATCCAGAGTGGACCACCATAAAGGAATGGGTTACAGCAGACAATCCTCTGCCGGGCCAGGAGAATCTGAAACAGGCAGCAAACGAGTCAGGAGGTATCATCAAGGTTCCTGTTGACATGAAAGAATACAGCGACGGTGACTACTACTTCCGCGTACAGTCTGCAACGGCTTACGGCAACGATGGCGAAGTGACGAAGGAGTCAGAGGTGATACACGCCACCAAGGACACCGAACGTCCAACCATTATCATGTTGCCACAACCTACAGACGGTATCTTGGACATTGGCGATGTCATCAGTGCAGAATTCAACGAAGACATTGCCGGTGACAAGATTACCCAGGACAACAACATTGAAGTGACCGGCACAATGAGAGAGAACAGCAAGAGTGTGCACGATGTTGGTGCGTTGAACACACTTTATTCAGGTCTGACAACGCAGAACAAGATAGACTTGAGAAACCGTTCCTTCACAGCGGAGTTTTGGGCGAAATACCAGGATGGCTTCCTGCTGTCGTTCGGAACGGATGTAGCAATGACAACATTTGGTACCAGCGACAAAAAAACATTCTTTGTCATCGGAGGTCAGAATGACACAGATGGAATGTCTGAGTTATACGACACCGACCCTCTGACCTGTGAAGATGATGAATGGGTGTTCTGGCAGTTCTCCTACAAGGCAAGAAACAAGGATGATGAAAATGACATAAACATCTTAAATCTGACAGCCTGCTACGGCGACCAGGTGAAGAAGGTTGTAAGTGATCTTCATGTACCCGACATCATAAGTAACGGTAAGGTAGCATTAGGTGTTTCTTTCCAAGAAAAACCATTTGCCGATTTTGCTCTTTGGAACTATGCGCGCGGTGAAGCCGACTTGGCGCAGGGTATGAAGCGCAAGAGCGGCTTAGAGGATGGCTTGTGGCATTATTGGAAGATGGATGAGGGCCACGGCACGGTAGCAGAGGATATCGTAGGTGGCAACCACATTGAGGTACCTGCTAACAACTGGTTCTTTAACAATGTGAACTACAGCGCACATCTGATAGGCCAAGAGCATTTGGCCATTCCGATGAACGACTGTAACATGGACGAGACCGATAGTTATGCATTGGAATTCTGGTTCAAAGCTGAGGAATTTCTCTTAGATAAAAGAGCACAGCAGATTCTGCGCACCAGCAACGACGCCATATCCTTAAGCATGACAGCCGACCGTCATCTCACACTCACCACTAAGACTGATGAGACAGAGAACACGTATGAGTCAGTAAGCACCTATGCGAGCGATTGGCATCACGTGCTGCTCAACGTGCAGCGTGGCATGTCGGCAATGCTTTATGTGGACGGAAAGAACCAGATGACACTGCAAGAAAAGCAGGTTCCAGGACTGGCTTGTGACAGCATCTATGTGGGCGATGGCCTATTTGGTGACGTTGACGAGATACGCATTTGGAACGGGCAGTATAGCAGTGACCAGCGCATAGATGAAAGGTTCGAAATGGTGGACACATCATACGTCAAGGGACTGGTGAGATATTATCCATTTGAGCATACAAGCCTTGATGAGGGTAACCAACTTGCCACTACCTTCTCGCCACACAATGCGGTAGATAAGACTGGCATCAATGAACACGACATCCGAGGTCTCTCAGAAAAGGCATCAACCACACCTCCACTGAAGAAGGCTCCAGAACGTACAAACCTCTACTATACGTTCACGGCCTCAGACCGTAAGCTGACCATAGATATTGACGAAGAGGTGCTCAACAAACTTGAAGGAAGTACCGTCAATATCTCGCTGAAGAATATACCAGACATGAATGGTAACAGTTCGAATCGTATCTCATGGAATGCCTATATACGTAGGAATCCGCTGAGATGGTCAGACAAGAATGATGTTGAGATAGAAACGCCTAAGGGCGAAAAGGGCACGTTCACCAGGGAGATAGTGAACCTGGGCGGAACGAGTTTGAACTGGAAACTCAACATGCCTTCATGGCTGACAGCCAAGCCTTCAAGCGGAATCCTTAATCCAAGGGGCTCTGTTACCGTGGAGTTCACAACAAGCGATAATATCCACGTAGGCAACTGGGAGGATCAAATAGGTCTGACCAATGCAGCCAACAACATGACTGAGCTTTGCAACATCAACCTGCATGTGATTGGCGATACTCCAGACTGGGCTGTAGATAAGAGCGATAAGGAGTGCGGCATACCTATGACTGCACATTTGGTGGTAGATGGCGCATATAGCGATGACGAGTCAGACATCGTAGCAGCCTTCATCGAAGATGAGTGTGTAGGTATAAGCCACGTGCAGTACAACGACTACCGCAACGCGTACTTCGTCAACATGACCATCTACGGAGGTGAACAGCAGAAGGGTAAGGAAATCTACTTCAAGGCATGGGATGCGAGCCGTGGTGTAACCTTCGCGCCTCTGACGAGGAAGAACGAGGGAGCAATGGTGTTCAATATTGGTGCCACACCTTATGGCAGCTATGACAACCCGGAGATTCTCAAGGCAGAAGAGTCCATCGAACAGACCGTAAACCTGAAAAAGGGTTGGAACTGGGTAAGCTTCTACGTAGATACCAGAGACCAGAGTCTGAACGAAGCTCTGAAGTATTCTGATGGAAAAATCACGACAGTGAAGACCCAGACGAAGGGTGCAGAATGGAACTCCATGCAAGACGCCGATGGTAACACCTACGGATTCATGGGCAGCGACCTCGTATCGCTCAATGAGAACTCCATGTATGCCATCAAGGCAACAGAAGACTTAACCGTTACCGTTTCCGGTACGCTGCTCACCAAAAGAGATGCCCAGCAAGACATCTCCAACGGATGGACATGGATTCGCAATCCGTTCTACAGAAACCAGTCTATAACCTCCGCCTTCTCTGGCTTCACACCTGTTGATGCTGACGTATTACAGTCACGCGACAATTACGCACAGTGGTCTATGACGTATAATCGTTGGGAGGGAATGACAAGCTTCATCCCCGGCACCGGATACAAATACTACTCTGGAGACAGCCAGACGAAGTCCATCTTTGAGGATGTCAGCACACAGAATGCGATGCAGTTTGCAAAAGGCATGGTATCTGCATCGGACATCAACTACGGCTATGCAGACAACATGCTGGTCATTGCAAAACTCATGCTCAACAATACTGTAGAGGACACGAAAGACATCGCAGCAACGGCAACCAACAGTAGCAAACATAGTTTCACTACAATGCCAGATCGTGACTACTACGTGTTTACCGTATCCGCATCTGACGAGTCAGCCTTCACGTTCCAGGCCAATGTAGGAGGAAAGAGCATAACGCTTTATCCACTCATGCAAGACGAGCAAGGCCACCTCACAGAGCACAACGTCACCTTCATGGCAGACGCCGTAGTCGGAACATTCGCATCTCCGGTCATTCTCACCAACGACAGGAACATTACCGGCATTCGTGAACTCAAAATCAATGACAATGAGGACTACGAGGTGTACTCATTACAAGGCATACTCATATTCAAGGGCAAGGGCAGTGCCGACGAACTAAAGAGGATACCTAAGGGTGTTTACATCGTCAATGGACGTAAGATGTCGATTATGTAATGTCGTAACACCTGACAAGATAGAAATATCTTAGCCCCCCTTACCCTGTTGTCCCTAAAATGTCAACAGAGTATTAAAACACAAAAATGAGCAGCCAATTATGACTGCTCATTTTTTATTCTATAGACGCCCAAAGTTATTTCAAAGCATTATAGGTGTCATCATCTACGAGTTCCAGCCATCCTTGAGAAGCGTCCTGTTGGGCTATCTGCGACTGATACTGGAATACTGCAACCGCATCTATCAACGCCAGCTCTCCGAAGCTAACAAGGGCGAGACCGACCTGCTGAAACGCTTCCACAGCCTGTTACAGACATATTTCCGCGAGAACCGCCAGCTATCCATGGGGGTGCCTGCCGTTGCCTATTGTGCCTCGGAACTGGCCTATTCGCCTCGATACTTTGCTGACCTTGTCCACAGAGCAACAGGAGGCACTGCAATCGGCTATATATATAACTATATTATAAACCAAGCTAAAAGCCTGCTGATGCAAGGGCACAACATCAGCGAGACCTCCCGACTTCTCGGCTTTGACTTCCCACATCATTTCACTCGCATCTTCAAGCGCATCACGGGCCTTACACCAAGCGAGTTTATGGGGAAATAACTATCCGTAATTCTCTATCAGATACTTCACAAACTGCGGGTCACCAAAATCCCTGGTACCTGCGTCATGCTGGTTCATCTTGGCTATCTCAGCCATCTCCTCGTCGCTCAGCGTGCCATCAATTCAAAAACGTAACCTTTAGGATATTCCATATCGTATTTATTTTTTAATTATTAATTTTGAATTTTGCATTCTGAATTATTAATTATTCATTTATTTCGGCTGCACTTCTACGGGATGAATTCCTATGAGTTGAGCCACGCCTGCATGCACCTGCTTTGCCTGGCCGGAGAGGGGAGCTTTGTGTTCAACGAGCATTGCTATCACATCGCCCCAAACGACCTGGTGGTGATACCTATGCCCGACAGGGTGAAGAACCTGGCGGGACATGAGGATCTGCAAGTGGAGTGGTTTGCTGCCGACTATAAGTTTCTGCAAAACCTGCTGCCGTCGAACAACTATAGCATCGGGGGCAGTATCTCGCTAAACCAAGACCCCGTCATCAAACTCTCAGACGAACAGGCCCAGCATCTGCGCGATGACTTTCATCGCCTGCGTGACCGCATGGACGACCAGCACCTGCATTTCTACCGAGAGCTGATGGGTAGCCTATGCCTCACAATGATGTACGACATCTTTGAGGCCCACGCCCA
>RHMF01000967.1_pt1 | contig 12925 bp, 11 predicted proteins | sample 5365151 | NCBI WGS metagenome assembly RHMF01 (sample SAMN10266501, study PRJNA497801) | feces metagenome | isolation source: feces | host: Bos taurus | place: China: Prairie of Fairy Mountain | collected 2017-08-14 | reverse complement strand
GACGGACTCGAACCCCCGACCTGCTGATTACAAATCAGCTGCTCTACCAACTGAGCTACACCAGCGTGTTCAACTCATCCACAGCAGATGCTATTCTAACAGAAAAAAATAGGGTTGTCAATACAAACTTTTAAAAGTTTCATGTTTTTTCTAAAAAGGCCAAATCCGGCATTGCGACATGCCGGACTTGCGGATAGATCATATGTTGGTGTGGGGAGGGGCGGTTTGACGGCGGGGAAGAAGGTCCCAGACGATTAGCACGGCACAGCCCAACAGAAGGATGGTCAGGATCAGAATGGCGCAGTTCATAAAAAAGGTCTGAGGCAGGATGTTGATGATCTGATCCACTGCGGGGTCAAACAGCCAGTTGTCCTTGCCGGGGAAAAAGATGGTGTGAAAAACAGTGAAAGCACGGTCAAAATCGGTGGCAGCCAAAGCGCCGACGATGGCAAAAACGCAGGCCAGACCGGTGCCGGCCCAGAAGGTGGGACCGCGGCCCAACAGCCTGCCGGGCCGTCTCCCGGCCAGCCGGGAGACAATGATAAGAATTACAAGAACAAGAGCGGAGGCGGCAAGGGCGTTCAGATCCAGCAAAAACAAGGTCCGCACATCGGCGAAATGACTTTTTCCGCTCTCTGACCAGCGCAGTACACCGGTGGAAAATTCTGCGTTGCCCACACAGAAGTCCATCATTTCATCAAAGGCGGTTTTAATTTCATGGCGGGTCAGACCGGTCTGCTCGCACAAATTGAGGGGCTTGATGTGAGCGTAATAAAAGGGACGGCACAGAATGGGCGCGGCGATGGCAGCGGTCAACAAAACGACCGCGGTCAGAATTGCCAGTATGACGGTCAAAAGCTTACTGGTTTTCATGTTGTGCCACCTCCTTTGATTGAGCAGACAGGGCAATGAGGACTTGCGAGGGAAGATAGAAAAACCACATTCCGACGGAAACAAGGAAAAACGCGGCGGAAGGCAGCACAAAGGTGTTAAACAAACCGACGCAAATATCGCATCCAACGAATAGTGTCAACCCCAAAGCGAAGGTGCGCATGGCCGGAAGAGTCCAAGCAAGAATGGTGTTGGACAACAACTGGGAGAAATAAAGCATGGCAAGAAGGTTCAGTGGAGTGGACATACCCGGAATCAGAAGAGGGGTCAAAGTGAACAGGACGGCCAACGCCAACCGCAGCCAAAGAAGACCGTGGGAGCCTCCCGCACGGTACAGACGCAGAAAGTACAGCGCTTGAACGCAAAGAAACAGGACAACACCCAACAGGAGATGTTCGTTTCGAATCAGCAGGAACCAGTCGGCCGCAGCAGTAAACAACAGGGCGGGAGCAACCAATCGGTCGCCGCCGCGCAAAGCACAGAAAACGGCAAACCCCAGACAGAGCAGGATACCCGTATATTTCAGCCAAAGGGTGGCGTCGCTTTGGTCAAATATGTCCAGAGAAAGAAAGGCGAGATAAAGTACGCCTTCAATGATGGAGAAGCCGGCAATCAGCGGCTTGGGGATGACAGCGTGCTTCATGCGGCGACCTCCTTGGAGTTTTTTTCAATATACCACAGCGAAAAGACGTTTGCAATCGCTGTGAAGAGGTCGGCGGACAAAGTAAGCCTATCAAAACATTTTTCAAATTTGCAGCAAATAAATATAATTTACCATTCGACAGAAACAGGTGACAAACGGTGTGCCGTGTGGTACAATTCCGGTGAAAAAAGAACAGGAGGATTTGTTTCATGCGTCAATTTGAGACTCATGTTCAGGAAATAAAAAACGAAGTTCTGCGCGAAGTGGCCGAGCTGACCTGGGAGGGAAAGTTCCAGTCCGGTCTTTTGGATATTCCGGAGAAGATTATCCCCGGACCCAATCCGACCACCCGCTGCTGTATCTATAAGGAGCGTGCCATTGTGGGCAGCCGCGTAAAGCTGGCTTTGGGCGGTGACAAGGCCGATCCCAATCTGGTGGAAGTGCTGCCCGTTGCTTGTGACGAGTGTCCGGTTACCGAGATGACGGTCAACGATGCCTGCCGTGGCTGCCTGGCCACCCGCTGTGTCCAGACCTGTCCCCGGGATGCCATTTCCATCGTCAACCACAAGGCACGCATTGATCAGGACAAGTGCATTATGTGCGGCAAGTGTCTTTCGGTGTGCCCCTACGGCGCCATTGTGAAGAATTTGCGTCCCTGCGAGCGGGGATGTCCTGTCGGCGCCATCTCCATGGGCGAGGACCGTAAGGCGTCCATCGATCACGAAAAGTGTATTTCCTGCGGAAACTGTACCTATCAGTGTCCCTTTGGAGCCATCATGGATAAGTCCTTTGTGGTGGATGCCATTCATATGTTGATGGGCGGTCAGCGCTGGGGTTATCATGTCTGGGCTGCCGTGGCACCCTCGGTGGCCGGTCAGTTCCCGGGAACCACCTTTGGTCAGCTGGCTGCGGCGCTGAAGGCGATTGGATTTTATGATGTGATGCCGGTGTCCTATGGTGCGGATCTGGTGGCATTGCAGGAATCGAAGGAACTGGAAGAGAAGGGGATGCTTGCATCCTCCTGCTGCCCTGCCTTTGTGAACTTTGTAGAGAAGAATTATCCTGAGCTGGCAGAAACTATGGTTTCCAAAACGCCGTCTCCCATGGTGATGACCGGTCGTGTGATCAAGGAAAAGGATCCCGGTGCCCGCGTGATTTTTATCGGTCCCTGTGTAGGTAAAAAGCAGGAGTTCCAACTGGGCAAGACCATGGGCGCTGTCGATTGTGTGCTGACCTTTGAGGAACTGAATGCCATGTTTGAGGCAAAGAACGTGGCGCCGGAGGAACTGGAAGAGATCGAGCTGACGGAAAGCAGCGGCCACGGCTGGCGCTTTGCGACCAGTGGCGGTGTGTCCAATGCTGTGGCGCAGGCCATGAAAGAGCAGGGTGTGGACTTCCCGCTGAAAGCGGTTGCCTGCAACGGCGTGGATGAATGCAAGGTGGCTTTGCTGAAAGCCAGCAAGGGCCTTCTGGACGGAAACTTCATTGAAGGCATGGTTTGTACCGGCGGCTGTGTCCATGGACCGGCCAATCTGATCCGTGCCCAGCGCAACAAGATCGAATTGGAAAAGCAGGCAAAACTGACCGATGACATAACCATAAAAAAATAAATCGGAACATACAGGAAAAACCGGCCTCAATCGAGGCCGGTTTTGCTTTTGAATTTATTCTGCAATCAGATAATTGTGTTCCGTTTCGGTGATGGTCACATTCCGGACGACGTTGTGCAAACCGGCTTCTTTGAAGCGGACTTCCACGTAGTTGGGCGCATGTCCCTTGGAATGGCCGTTTTCGTCCTGCTCAAACAGAACGGGCAGGGTGCGGCCGATCAAACTGTTCAGATAGGTCTGCTCCATGCTGTTTGCGACCTCGGCGGCCCGGTGGGCACGTTTCTCCTTGACAGCGGGCGGGATCTGTTCCTTCATGGCGGCGGCAGGGGTGCCGGGTCGGGGGGAGTAGGGGAAAATGTGCATGGAGGAAAAGGCACATTTCTGAATGAATTCCAGCGTAGATGCGAATTCTTCCTCGGTTTCGCCGGGGAAACCCACAATCAGATCGGTGGTAACGGCGGGGCAGTCGAAATGCTCCTTGAGCAGAGCGACGCTCTCATAATATCGGGCGGTATCATATTTGCGGTTCATACGCTTCAAAGTTTCATCGCAGCCGCTTTGCAGGGACAGGTGGAAGTGAGGACAGAGATTGGGCAGGACGGATGCGCGGCGGCAGAAGTCAGCCGTGATGGTGCGCGGCTCCAGACTGCCCAGTCGAATGCGCAGATCGGGAGCAGCCTTACAGACGGCTTCCACCAGATCGATCAGTTCGGGTTTGCCCTCCAGATCGCGGCCCCAGGAGGAGATCTCGATACCGGTAATCACCAGTTCCAGATATCCTTCGCCTGCCAGACGGACGGTTTCGGCCACGGCCTCGGATAGGGGGAGAGAGCGAATGGGACCACGGGCGTAGGGAATGATGCAGTAGGAGCAGAAATTGACGCAGCCGTCCTCCACCTTCAGTAGGGCACGGGTACGGCCCTCCATGCCGCCGGCAGGAAGGACTTCGAAGATGCGGCGTTTCAAGGCATTGTCCACATCCACGATGGGGGGCTGACGCTCGGCCACGGCACGCTCCAGCGCGTCCAAAAATCCCATACGGTCGTTGGTGCCCATCAGCAGGTCGGCGCCCAGAGTCTGGGCCTCTTCCTGGTGGGTCTGTACGTAGCAGCCGCATACGGCGACCACGGCATCGGGACAGCGGCGGCGTGCGCGACGCACCACGTTGCGGGATTTTTTGTCGCTGACGGCGGTGACCGAACAAGTGTTGATGATGAATGCGTCGGCAGTTCCATCAAAGGGCACCAAAACATGGCTCCGGCGAACCAGTTCGGTTTCCAGTGCCTGTGTTTCGTATTGATTGACCTTGCAGCCCAAGGTGTAAATTGCGACTTTCATGGACGGTTCCTCTTGTATTTCGAAGATATTCTATATTATAATATTTAATTAAGCATAAAGCAAATCATATGGTGAAAAATTGCACGGAAAGAAGCGTTTTGTTTGAAAGGATCCATGACTCAGGGTGCCGAGTGGAAGCACCTGCTGTTTTTCGCTCTGCCCCTGATGGGCGGACAGGTTCTGCAGCAACTATATAATACGGTTGACGGCATCGTTGTCGGCAATTTTGTGGGCGACATTGCGCTGGGCGCCGTGGGTGTGTGTGCTCCGGTGGCCCTGTTGTTTACCGCCATTGCCATCGGTATGTGTTCCGGTGTTTCAGTGGTGGTGGCCCAGTGTTTCGGAGCGGGCAAGCAGGATGAGATGCGTCGCTCGGCGGCAACCTCCATTTTTATGCTGTTGGCCATGGGTCTGGTATTCTCGGTGGTCGGCGCAGTGTTCGCCCGTGGATTTCTGGGCGATGTGCTGGGTGTGGGCGACTGGTATATTGATGATGCTGTCCTGTATTTCCGCATTTATGCCATTGGTTTGATTTTTCAGTATGCCTACAATGCTTTTGCGGCGCTGCTGCGGGCGGTGGGCGACTCCAAGGCGACCTTGTATTTTCTGCTGATTTCCTCGGTGGTCAACTTGGTTCTGGACCTGATTTTTGTCATTGTATTCCATTGGGGCGTGGCCGGTGCGGCGATCGCCACCGTGATCTCGCAGGCGGTATCCGCTGTGGTGGCCGGTGTGTATATGGTGCGCAAGCACGATGTATTTCGCTTTGGAAAGGGCGAATTCCGCTGGCATTCCAACTCGGCCAAACTTGTTTTGCGGCTGGCGGCCCCCAGCACTTTGACCCAGGTGGTCATGTCCTGCGGCAATCTGGCACTGCAGCGCATCGTGAACGATTTTGGCGGTATTTATGCCGGCTTGATGAGCGGCGCCACGGCCGGCCAGCGTGTGGAAAGTTTCATTTCCATTCCGATGTTTGCCTTTGGTACGGCGATGGCCACCTTTACCGGCCAGAATGTGGGTGCCGGCAAACTGGACCGTGTTAAGAAGGGCCGTAGAGTGGGTCTGCTGATGGGTGTGGCGGTCAGTCTTGTGGTCACGGTTATCGTTTTGTTGCTGCGCGCACCGCTGATCTCCCTGTTTGGCGTCAGCGAGGAAGGTATGCGCTACGGCATGATTTACCTGAATATTTTCTGCCCCGGTCTGTTCCTGTTCGGACTGTACATTATCAACAACGGAATCCTGCAGGGCTCCGGTGATGTGGGTTACACGGCATTTATTCTGATTACCAGCTTTACACTGCGCATTATACTGGCATATACGCTGGCTTATCGCACCGGGTTGGAATACATGGCACCCTGGCTGATGCAGCCGGTGGGATGGTTTATCAATGCGGCGCTGAGTTGGGGCCGATATTTCCAGGGCGGATGGAAGAAGAAAGCAGTCGTCCGAAAAGAAGCGTAACGAAAGAAGCAAACAGGCAATTGAGGAGGAAATACTATGAAAGCGATCGTAACTGTACTGGGCAAGGATACCGTGGGAATCATCGCAGCCATCTGCGCTCTGCTGTCCAAGCACAATGTCAATGTTCTTGATATCAGTCAGACCATTCTGCAGGACTACTTCACCATGGTCATGATGGTGGATCTCAGTGACTGCGCTTCGCCCTTTGCTGATCTGGCCGCCGATCTGGAGGCAGCCGGCGCCGAGCGCAACCTGTCCATTCGCATTCAGCGGGAAGATATTTTTAATGCGATGCACCGCATCTGAGGTACATAGCCATGATCAATACCAATGATATTCTGTCTACCATTCAGATGATCGATCAGCATCATCTGGACATTCGTACCATCACCATGGGAATTTCCTTGCTGGATTGCTGCGATCCCGACCCCAAGGCGGCCTGCCAGAAGATTTATGATAAAATCTGCAAAAAGGCGGCCAATCTGGTTAAAACCGGTGAGGACATCGAGCGGGAGTTTGGTATTCCCATTGTCAACAAGCGCATTTCGGTCACCCCCATCGCTCTGGTGGCCGGTGCGAGCGATACCAACGATTACGTACCCTTTGCCGCTGCGCTGGACCGGGCAGCGAAAGAGACCGGCGTCAACTTTCTGGGCGGTTTTTCCGCTTTGGTGCAGAAGGGCGCAACTCCGGCTGATAAGAAGCTGATTGATGCCATTCCCGAGGCGCTGGCTACCACCGAGTTCGTCTGTTCCTCTGTCAATGTGGGTTCCACCAAGGCGGGTATCAACATGGATGCCGTGGCTGCTTTGGGCCGCACCATCAAAATTGCGGCTGAACGTACCGCCGATCGGGGCGGCTTTGCCTGTGCCAAACTGGTGGTCTTCTGCAATGCCGTGGAGGATAACCCCTTCATGGCGGGTGCCTTCCACGGTGTGGGTGAGGCCGAGTGTGTCATCAATGTGGGAGTGTCCGGTCCCGGCGTGGTCTATCACGCTCTGCAGAGCGTCAAGGGTCAGCCCTTTGATGTGGTGGCTGAGACCGTCAAGAAGACTGCATTCCGTATCACCCGTATGGGTCAGTTGGTGGCCAAGGAGGCTTCCTCTCGCCTGAACGTGCCCTTTGGTATCGTGGATCTGTCTTTGGCACCCACCCCTGCCGTGGGTGACAGCGTGGCTCGTATTCTGGAGGAAATGGGTCTGGAGACCTGCGGCACTCACGGTACGACTGCTGCATTGGCTCTGCTCAACGATGCCGTCAAGAAGGGCGGTGTCATGGCGTCTTCGTCCGTGGGCGGTCTGTCGGGCGCTTTTATCCCTGTGTCCGAGGATGAGGGCATGATTGCTGCCGCGCTGGACGGTACGTTGACCATTGACAAGCTGGAAGCCATGACCTGCGTGTGCTCGGTGGGTCTGGATATGATTGCCGTTCCCGGCGACACCACTGCTGAAACCATTTCGGCCATCATTGCCGACGAGGCCGCCATCGGTATGGTCAACTCCAAGACCACCGCCGTGCGCATCATCCCGGTTCCCGGCGCCAAGGTGGGTGACATGATGGAAATGGGCGGCCTGCTGGGCAGCGCCCCGGTTATGCCGGTACACAACGCATCCAGTGCTGATTTTATAGCACGCGGCGGCAGGATTCCTGCTCCCATGCAGAGTCTGAAGAACTGATGGAACAATAAAGAGGGTGGGCCAACCGGCTCGCCCTCTTGTGCTGTGGACAAAAAGATTGACAGAGCAAAAAGATCCGTTTATAATACAAATTACAAATCAAATATTCATTCTCCGAGCCTTTTTCCCTACGGAGCCATGCTCTACGGGAAAGGGGCCTGACGGCACAGACTGTCACGGGGCCTGACTGGAAACGGTCAGACCTTCTTCTGAAAAGGAGAGGTTTCCACGCAATCATACTGCGCGGAATATGTCCTCTGCTTTTCTCAAAGCAGAGGTTTTTATTTTTTGGAGAAGGGAATTTGGTTTGTCGGTATGGAGTCGCGACCTGCCGCAAGAAAGAATTCTTTCCAAACCGATTCCCGGAACGGGAACAAGCAAATTTCCACGAAAGAAAGGACATTCTGTGAATGAAGGCCCTGAAAACAAGACGATTTACCTTGGTAACGGTTGCGCTTGCCGTGGCATTGGCAGTGATATTTCTGGTCTCCTTTGCCTTGGGGCGCTACCCCATCCCGCCACTGGAGGCGGCCGCTATCCTGTGGGACGCTTTTTTGGAGAGCATCGAGCGTCTGCTGAACTGGTTCTGCGGTCTGTTCGGCACCTCCGGCCCTGATTTGGGTCTGGAGCAGTTTTGGACCAAGCCCATGGAGACCCTGATGCTCAATGTGCGCCTGCCCCGTATCCTGCTGGCCTGTCTGGTGGGCGCCTGTTTGTCGGCTGCCGGTGCCGCCTATCAGGGTATTTTCCAGAATCCCATGGCATCCCCGGACATTTTGGGTGCGTCCAAGGGTGCCGGTTTTGGTGCCGCATTGGGCATCTGGCTGGGTCTGGGCAGCCGTATGGTCAGCGTAAGCGCTTTTGTGTTTGCGTTGGGTGCCGTTGGCCTTGTGTGGCTCATTGGCCGCAATGCCAAGGGCAAGCAGGTGCTGGCGCTGGTTCTGGCGGGTATCATGATTTCCTCTTTGTTTGACGCGGGAACCTCCTTCATCAAACTGGTGGCTGACCCTACTGATGAGCTGCCTGCCATTACCTACTGGATGATGGGTAGTCTGTCTGCGGCGCGTATAAGTGATGTGGCATTCGCCTTAATTCCTATGTTGATCGGTATGGTGATTTTGATGCTGCTGCGCTGGCACATCAATGTCCTCACCTTGGGTGATGACGAAGCCCGCACCATGGGTGTCAATGCCAAGGCGGTTCGTCTGGCTGTGGCGTTGGCCGCTACCTTGATCACGGCCGCCGCCGTGGCCGTATCCGGCGTCATCGGTTGGGTTGGACTGGTGGTACCCCATCTGGCCCGCAAGCTGGTGGGAAACAATTACCGCCATCTGATGCCTTGCTCCATGCTGCTGGGCGCGCTGTTTCTGTTGGTGGTGGACAACCTGTCCCGCAACCTGCTGTCCACAGAGATCCCGCTGGGCATTCTGACCGCCCTTGTGGGTGCACCCTTCTTCATCTACCTGATCATGCGGGGAGGTGAGGCATCGTGAGTACACTGGAAGTCAGAAATGTCAGTTTCTCCTATGGGGAGCATCAGGTCCTGAACGATGTTTCCTTCAAGGTGGATGCCGGAAAACTGGTGTCGGTCCTCGGTCCCAACGGCGTAGGAAAATCCACTCTGTTCCGCTGCATGCTGGGTCTGTTGAAGACCTACGATGGCAGCATTACCGTGGATGGAAAAGAAACCCGCAATATGGGTGCCCGTGAGTTGGCTCATCACGTAGCCTATGTGCCTCAGTCCCATTATCCCGCTTTCAACTACACTGTGCTGGATATGGTGCTCATGGGGACGTCTTCCCGTACGTCGCCTTTCTCGCCCCCTCGTGGGAAAGAAATCACGGCGGCGATGGAGGCGCTGGAACGCATGGGAATGGCCGAGTTTGCTCACCGCGATTACACCCACATCAGCGGCGGCGAGCGTCAGATGGTGCTGATTGCCCGCGCTCTGGCTCAGCATGCCAAGGTGCTGATGATGGATGAGCCCACCGCCAATCTGGACTACGGCAATCAGATGCGGGTCATGGAGCAGGTGCGCAAATTGACGGGGGAGGGGTACACCATTCTGCAGTCCACCCACAATCCGGACCAAGCCTATCTGTTTTCTCACCAGATCCTGGCTGTTCAGAATGGTCAGATTATTGCCGATGGCTCGCCCAACGAGGTGATGGATGCTGATTTGATCCGGGCTCTTTATGGCATTAATGTCAACGTGGAAAGTTTTTGCGATGATAAGTTCCGGGTATGCGTTCCTCAAACTATTCTGGAAAATATGGAGGCATCCCAATGAAAAAATTAATTGCCATGATTTTGGCGTGTATTATGCTGTTTGCTTTGACCGCCTGCGGCGCTGCCGATGTGCCGGAGGAAAACACACCCTCCGAAACCGTCCTGTATACCGACTCTCTGGGACGCGAAGTGGAAGTTCCTGCAAAAATTACCCGCATTGTTCCGTCTGCCCCGCTGGGTCAGATGTACCTGTACGCCCTGTGTCCCGAACTGTTTGTGGGTACCGCCGATGAGTGGAACGAGGAGTTCCGTGCCTTTATGGCTGAGAAATATCCCAATTTGCCCGTAGTGGGTCAGCTGTACGGTGGCAAGGGTGAACTGAACCTGGAAACCCTGGCTGTGACTGAGCCCCAGGTCATTATCGATGTGGGTGAGGCCAAGAAGGGTACCGCAGACGAACTGGACGGTCTGCAGGAGCAGCTGAATATCCCCTGTGTCCACATCAGTGCCGACATGAAAACCGCCGGTGAGGCATTTCGTGAACTGGGCCGTTTCCTTGGCTTGGAAGAGCGTGCTGAGGTGCTGGCACAATACTGTGAAAACGCTTATGCCGAGATTACTGATTTGATGGCCAAAGTGGGGGAAGAGAATAAGAAAACCATTCTCTATTGCCCCGGTGCCGACGGGCTGAATGTCATCGGTAAAGGTTCCTACCATGCTGAAGTGATCGATATGATTGGTGATAATGCCGCCGTGCTGGAGAATCCCTCCTCCAAGGGTATCGGTGATGCGGTGGATTCCGAACAGGTTGCCCTTTGGGATCCTGATGTCATTTTTTTCTCTCCTGAGGTCAATCTGGAGGAAGTGGTGGCCGATCCCGCCTGGGGGCAGCTGCGCGCCATGCAGAACGGAAACTATCATAAGGCACCCGAAGGTCCCTACAACTGGATGGGCTTCCCGCCCTCGGTCAACCGTTATCTGGGCATGTACTGGATGGCGTCTGTCCTGTATCCCGAGCAGGTCGGGTTTGACCTGTACGACAAGGTCAGCGAGTATTATGACCTGTTTTACCATGTGGAAATGACTCCGGAGTATTTCAGTGAACTGACCGGAAAGTAAAGTAACACACAGCGCCCGCCTTCGTCAGAAGGCGGGCGCTGTTCGTTTCGGTCAGTTTTTGCCCATCAGCATATAGGAGTAAAACAGCAGCTGACGGTTTGCGTGGTCGGACAGGTCGGTGGAGATGATCTCCTGAATCCGGCTCATGCGGTAAATCAGACTGTTGCGGTGCAGACCCAGCCGGGCGGCGGTGTCGGTGTAGTTGCCGCCGCAGAGCAGGTACTCAAACAGAGTATGAACATACTGGGAGTCGCCGTGGCGGTCTACTTCCTCCAGACGGCGCAGGTCGGGGTGGATGTATCCCTGCAGTCCGGGGATATCTTTCATCTGGGCGGAAATCAGCGTGCAGGCGGTCTGATACATGGTGGAGTGGGTGCGTCCCTGCTCCTCTGCGACTTCCAACACGGTCAAAGCCTGACGGTAGAATTCCGGCACACGCTCCAGTCCGGTGAATTCGTAGCTGACACCCCATGTGAAGGGAGCGGTGGGGATGATTTTTGCCAGATGCTCCACGGCGATATTATAGCCGCCGCTCTTTGTGGTGTTGAAGATGCACACTACGCTGCCATCGTAGTGGAATACGCAGGAGTTGGGGAGCTGCTCGGTCAGTTTTTCCCGCAGCACGCCCAAAATGGGGCTTTCGCAGGGGGTGTGCTCCCGGATGACAGCGACTGCCATGGAGTCGTCCTCTTTCCAGCCGGTGGCCTCCCGTACGTTGAGCAGGTTTGCCGGGTTGCACTCCTGTTGTTCCAGTAAACCGGTAAAGAAATTGGTCAGGCCGGAAAAGGAGAAATACAGGGATCGGTTGGCCGAAATGTAGCGGGATACGATGTCGGAGAACATCTGCATCAGATGGATGTCACCGGGATTGAAGCGGTCCTTATATTCCAGCGCCACGATTTCGCACACACGCTGACCGTCCATCCAGACGTTGGTGCGCAGTACCGTACCGCCGTACAGCGGGGACTCCAGTAAGATGGGGGTGCGCTGCAGAAATACCTTCTGGAATTCGGGGTCCAGGCTGACCGTGAAGACCGACTCGAAGTCGGCTGTGCGATTGGTGGCCGAGCGCTCCAGATTGGCCCAGTCGGGGTGCACGTCGGGGCTGTAACCCGGTGTGATGGCAAAGACCCAACTGGAATCGCCCTTGATGAACATGGGCTGCTTGAAAACCTTGTGGGCCACATTCAGCAGATCCTGCAGTCCGCCGCCGTCCACCAGAACCAGCAGCATATCACGTTCCCACTGATTGAATGCCTCAAAACAGCGGGTAATTTCGTTGTGCACTTCAATGGGGTCGGCATTGGGAATAAAGATCAGGTCCACGTCGTGGGTCAGGACGGTTTTGAATCCGGCACCGCCGGTGACATTGTCGGCGGGAATAATGCCCACCGTATCGGAACCGGCTGTGCCGCGCTCCATAAAGCGCGGGCCGGTCAGAAGGCTCTTGCCGCTGGAGATGATGGGGGAGGGGTCAAACCCTCTGCGCTCCAGCCAGCCGCTCAGTGTCCACATGCTCAGTTTCAATGGAAAATCCCTCCAGGGTACAGGTTTACATCACGTTTCAACTTACTATAACACATTAGATAAAAGAGTGCAACGGAGGGTTTGTAGGAAGTAAACGAAAAAAAAAGACCCCTTTTGTAAGAAAAATATGTAGAAAAACTTCTCAAATTTTGGTAAGATTTATTTGTATCATTTTAGGATGGGGTAATCTGTAATTGCAGAGAACCCCGCCGATAAGAATAAGGAGGTATACCTATGCTCCCGCCCAATTTTAACGAACTGGAACAGTACAAGGATTTCACTCCCCTGGAAGATCCCCATGTTGGTCCCGTTGTCGATCCCTACAACGGCCTGGTTTTCTATGAACTGAGCCACGTCTGGGGCACCGGCGTCCCCTCTTACCCCGGTGACGCTGATGTTATCTTCGACCACGGTGTTAAGCACGCTCAGTT
>RHMF01001864.1_pt1 | contig 12927 bp, 12 predicted proteins | sample 5365151 | NCBI WGS metagenome assembly RHMF01 (sample SAMN10266501, study PRJNA497801) | feces metagenome | isolation source: feces | host: Bos taurus | place: China: Prairie of Fairy Mountain | collected 2017-08-14 | reverse complement strand
CACCTCCGGCGGTAATGATTCGTACCGTCTTTCCCCAAGGCCAAGTACTATGATGCCATATAAGTTTCATAAGTCAGCGAATTAGGGTTAAAAGTGATTGGGTTATTTTGCCCAAATATTGTTTATCTCCCCTGCGACAATACCGCCAACCCTTCGGAATCCATTATCTCCAAGATGGAACTGGTCGGCGTTCCATATTGCAGCAGCCGAATTTGCCACCCACGATGTGCCATTTGAGAGATAACAACCGGACTCATCGGTGATTGTTATGTACTTCCCGTTATTATCGGACGCAGGCGGTGCGACACTCAAACTCGCAAAAGGTTTGTTTGTCCCATCATTAATACCATCTGCCGGGATATAGTTCGGATTGTAAGATGTTGTACTTGCCGAAAATACATCCCAATTATATTTGTTTATCCCCGCATCATTGTTCAAATTGACAAAATGCAGTGATTGTTCATCCGCCACAAGTTTCGCAAGGGAACTAATTTTATTTTCATCAGTGTAGGAATCGCGGTCAGTATAACTGTTTTTGCCGTATTTATGAGCGCCAACAAGGACAACCCGACAAGATAAATTCCCGGCGGTTGTAAGGAGCGTGAATATTTTGTCTATCGCATAATTCAACCGTCCCAAGAAAGAGTTTTGAGTGGGATACATATCCGAGATTGTTCCGGGGTTATTCCGTGCATAGTCCCTTTCATTATACAATCCCATAAGGATAACGAGGTCTTTGTCTGCCACATCGTCAGTTGTAAGTGCCGGGAAACCTGCACCATCTCCGTCCACCATAGAAATGACACCGATTCCGCCCTTCGCGTGTGTCGTTACATCCATATCAAGGAGTTGGCCCGCATAGTCTTGCCACCGTTGATATATATTGTTTTCGGTCATAGAATCCCCGATAGCAAGCATTTTCTTACCAGACCACATACTTATGGACTGATACGCCTTAACGAATGTTGTACCGCTTACCGATGGATTGATACTTATAAGCAAGTATTTTGCACCGGACGGGACGGTCATAATTCCGCTACTATAAGTAGCCCTTTGGACAAAGGTTTCGGTAGACGGAGTGCCATTGTAGAACTCGAAGGAGTTGTCCCCGTTTTTCCTTTCCGTACACTCAATTACCAATTTCTCTCCCGCACTTACGGAAAGAAGATACGCATTAGATATAGAATCGGAAGGGAGGATTGCTCCCGTGAAATAGTTGTAGCAATAATAGCCGACATAATCGGCAGAACTGAATAACTTTCCGATTGTTTTTGCGGCCAATCCGTCTATTTCATTATACAAAGATGCCGGAAGACATTCCGAGGCGATGGTGTTAATCCCCGTTATCTTTGTGTTGCCACTTAACGAAGGATTGATGCTGATTAGCAGATATTTTGCCCCGGAAGGTACGGTCATCTTGCCGGAAACATATTCTACCCTTTGGATGAAAGTGTCGGTGGACGGAGTGCCATTGTAGAACTCATACGAAAACTTTCCGTTTTTAAGTTCCGTGCTAACGATAGATAGTTCATCCCCGGCATTTACCGAAATTAGATAACCATTTGACGAAGAATCTGCTGGGAGGACTGCACCCGTGAAATAATTATTGCAGTAATATCCCACATAATCACTTGCCCCCAAATCCAACCCCGTTGTCTTTATACTTAATTTTTGATTCCCGCCGTTCACAAGGTCATACAATAATACCGGGATTGCATCTTTGCTAATTGTGTCATACCCGGAAACGAAGGTGTTTCCGTTCGCCGAAGGGTCAATGCTGATAAGCAGATAAGTTGCGCCGGAAGGCACAACCATAACGCCCGATTCGTATTCATATCTTTGCACGAAAGTGGATGTCGAAGGAACACCGTTGTAGAAAACGAAGGAGTTCTTTCCGCTTTTTAACTCCGTGCTTTCAATCGTAATCTTATCACCAGAATCCACGCGGATTAGATAGCCGTCTGAGGATGCGTCCGAAGGAAGGACATTCCCGTTAAAATAGTTATTGCAGTAATATCCAACATAGTCTTCTGCACCGAGGGAATCACCACAAATCTGCAACATAAAGTCAGTCACTTTGAGGTCTAATTGACTGACTTGTCCGGCCAGTTCCACACCCATCGCAGCGGACAACGCCTGGGTCGCATCGTTCGTGGTGAGGTTGTTCACGATGGTGAACGGATAGTCAACACTCGATCCGGTGTCACCCTGCGCTCCCTTCAGTCCGGAGAAGGCGAGGGTGAGCTGCTGACCCACAAGGGAGACCGTGCAAGTGGGAGTCCCCACGGTGTTGTCAACTGTCGCGACAACGGAGGTGACTCCAGTCTCGCCCTTCAGGTTGGTGAACTGGAAGGTGATGTTCTTTGCGGTGTCGGGGCCGGAGGACTGCACGGAAACTCCGGGAGTACCGATGTTGCCGTCCACAGTAGCGGAGATCGTGCCGAAACCCGCGGCATCGCCATCGTTGCCGGGGTTGCCCTTCATATTGCGGAAGTCGAAGGTGAGAAGGCCGTCCACGAAGGACACGCCCACCTCCGGAGTGCCGACATTCCCGTCAATGGTGGCGGTGGCAGAAAGGGAGAAGAGGACTTCCTTGTGCCATTCGGCCTCGTTGTAGATGAGCATTGCCACCTCGCCCTGCTCCACCTCCAGTCCACCGAAGTGGGTGTAGGTTCCCGCGGTGTAGGCGATGTAGGCGAGAGGGCCGGTCATCGTCCCCGGATCGGTTGCGGGGGAAGCGGAACCCGCGATGGTGTAACCCTTGCCCAGGGCCGACACCATCCCGCGGAGGATTCCGTTGAGGATATTGCCCGTGATGGCCTGAACGCCATTCTTCTTGATATGGGCGTTGATGAGGGCCTCAAGTGCGTTGAAATCTGCCATAGTCTATTCTATCTTTTGCTACTTAAATATCAGTTTCCACAATTTCGTAAACCATCCACCGAGCGGTTTCCGGAATGTCCAGACACCCAGTCCAACGGCAATCCCCAGTATCCACGGAAACGCCCCTATCTTGGCCCTCTGCGACCACGATAAGGGTTTCTCCACCTTGACCTCCTTGAGTGTCTCCACGGCAACGGAATCGCGCTTCACGATGATACTGTCCCGCCACCTATCCCGGTAGACGAAACGATCCTTGTACTTCTCCACGAAGACGGTGTCACCCTTCACATACTCCCGGATGTAGACGGAATCCTTCGTGATGACGGTGTCCCGGTGGTGGACATCCCGGTAGACATACTGGGTGTTCCATTTCTCCACCACCTTCGGGGAACAAGAAGGGAGGGCAAAACATAAACATAAACCTACGGTTGCTGCCCAAGTTGATAATTTAGACATAACCGCCCTCCCTATGCCTTGAACCCGTATACCTTTGCGGTCACCCCGTACTGGGGGAGGACATCGAAATGGAGCCACGATACAACCTCTTCCACGCGGATGTTGCAGGGAAGGAGGTGGGCGTTCTCCTTTATCTTGAGCCTCGCTTGCTCCGCGGTCATCCCGGTGATGGTGAAGTCACCGGCCTTGCCGAGGCAATGGGCCGAGAGGTAGACCCCGGACTTGCCACGGACAATGGAGCAACGGTTGCAACGGAGACCCCTTTCGGTCTTGCCCTTGCCGTTGCACCACATCGCCCTCTTCAGGATGTCCCTACGGATGACGAGAAGGCAATGGAGGTAGTCCGTGTCAAGGAATTGCCACGATTGCTCACCCCACTTCGCGAGGGTGTGGGGGCATACCAGTTCGTCAATGTCGAAATAGAACCGGATTTCAGATAGAATCTCACTCCGCGTCATACTCTTCCTCCGTCCCCTTATCCTTCTCGATCCGGTCTATGTAACGCCTTGTGTCCGCACGGAACTTGACCATCTGGTTGTTGAAATACATCCCGATGCCAAGCACCGAGGCCGTGTAGATGAGGGACTGGCCCAGTATCCACAACACCGAATCCGCGACTTCACCCTCCGGGGGGAGGATGAAACCCGCGATGGTGAGGCCCCATCCGGCAACGAATGCGACCACCGCGGTGACGATGGCGAACTTCGTCTTGATGTCCAGTTTGACCCAGGTTGCCATAGCCTAATATATTTTCACGCCACCCTTGCCGATGGCGAAGTCCACATTGAAGTCATCGTTGAAGTCCGCGTAGGTCTCTTCGCAGAGATCGGACAGCGGGACGGAGAGTGCCACATTCGTGAACACCCCGGCACACTCGTCAAGGAATCTCTGCCGGAAGGTCTGGAATGTGTAATCGTTGTCCGAATAGACCCCGTTTTCGTTGAGGGTTCGGATGATGTTGTCAAGCACCTGGATGCCCACCGACTGGATTTCCAACTCGTTCCTCTTGTCGGAACGGAGCCGGTCAATGTAGAAGAAGGTGAAGTTGAATGTGACGAGGGACGAGGCCACACTCCCGGTGTGGATTCCCTGCGTCCACCCGAAGACCGCGTACTCCGCATCCGGCAGGGTGTTGAGCCGGAAGATGTCATTCCGCACGATTGAGGACACCGAGGGAGTCCCCGATGCCACGGTCTCAATCTGCTTTATGGTTTCCGTTAGTGTCATCTCCGTGAGGGTTTGGGGGACATCTTCCCGCGGGGGCCACCGAGCCACAGTCCGCAAGAAGCTGCCGAATAGAGGTTGGAATGGATTTTCTTGCAGATGCAGTCCGTCAGTTCCGGGAAGGCGGTGCGGTTCTCAAGGAGCCAGTTCTGCAACTCAAGGGCGCAGAAGTCGGCCTTCGACTGGTAGTAGTACTGCATCTTCGCAATCTCGTCCTGGGTGACCACCTGGAGGTTCTCGTCATTGGATTTCGCCACACCGAAGTTTCCGATCTTGTAGGACACCTTGTTGGTGAGTTCCACGATGGCGGTGTAGGCGAGGAAGTACTGGCACTTGTCCACCAAGTCCTTGTAGGCGATGTTGGCCGGATCGTCCAGTTCCTTCGCCAGTCCCAGTTCCTTCAACTTGTCAAGGAGGCAAGTTCCGAGGATGGACTTGAGGGCGATTTCCTGGGCCTCGCGGATGGAGGACTGGATGTACTTCCCGGAAACATTGTCGGAAATGGAGGTGACCGACTTCACGAAGGTTTCGGACACAAGGAGGTATTCTTTCGTTGCCATATCAGTCCACAATTTGCTCGTTAGTGCCGTCAAGGGTGAACGGCTTGATTTTCAGGACACCCTTCTGCCCGTAAATCTTGTCATAGGCATCCGCAATCATCCTCTGCACGGGGCGAACCATCGTCCGGTTGTACAGCTTGAACGCCTGGTCGAACTCTTCCACGGAGAACCCGGTGGCCGTACTCAATCCGAAGATGTTCGGATATGCCCTGAAGGCGTTGAAGATGCGCTCCCGGCAAGTCTCCGAAAGGGCCTTGTACTTCTCACCGAAGTCGGTAATCTGGGGGACTTCAAAGGTGGTCGCGCTCTCCTTGTTCGGGTTCCACGAAATGATGAACCGTCCGGCATTCTGCGGGCCACCGAATTTCTCGTTGATTGCCTTCTCGATTTCCTCCTTCATCTGGTCGGTGGGGATGCCGTTGTTGAAGTTGATAATCATAGACGGGTTGAACCCGTTGGCAACGGCATTCAGGTGGTACTCGTCCACCATCCGCTCCGTCTCGCAAGCCTTGACCGCTGCGGCATAGACCGGGATCGGATAGGTGCGGGTCTTGTCACCCTTCACGAAGAGGATGGAGGATGCGTGGCGGTTGCGGGTCTCTTCGTCCAGCTCGAACCACTTGTCCTCAAGGCCGGGGATGAAGGCCGGATAGACGAGGACATCCTTCTTGCCGTACTTCTTCAACCAGTCCTCGCAGTAGTAGAACACATCGCAATCCTTGTTGGCGCGGAGGTAGCGGACGGGGGTGTGATAGGTCTCGCAGGGTTTGCCGTCACGGCCACGGATGACCTGGAGCGCGATGCCCCCGATGGTCATCTCGTCACGGGAGAGGTCTTCCACTTGCTCCGCAATCATATCGCCCCTTCCGTTCATCTGCCCCGGCTCCCAGTTGGGGTTGATGGGGAGGATCGTCACCTCGTCACCCGCGATGAAGTCCACCGTGCCGTTGATGATGGAGCGCAGGGTGGGGACGGTCTCCGCAAGGGACTGGAGGTAGTCGGGGTATGCGTTGTTGTCACCCCATTCGATATACTCCTTCCCGTGAACCGGAGACTCCTTCGGTGACACGATGTTGGATTCAATGTACGGATCGAGTGCCGCGAAGGCCACATTCGCCCGGACATTTTCAGTTTTGGTACTGTTCATATTCTATCTCTTTGTTGTATTCTTCCGTTTTCTCCCCGTTGTCCCTCACGATGCAGAGGCCGGAGGAAATGACATCCCCGTCCGCGGTCAGTTCGTATTGGTACTCGCCCGGAGTGATGCCTTCCGGGAGGGTCAGCGCGACATTGAAGTAAATCTTGAGGATGTTCATATCAATGACGAGTGCGTCAAGAACCCGGTCAAGGTCTACCGTGGACTTCATCGTGAAACGGATGGTTGCCCCATCCGGGACTTCCGTGTCACGGGGGACATACGCGACTTGCGCGTCCGTTGTGTTGCTCAAGTAAATCATATCTTGCCATCAAATATCATTTCGCGGATTTTCGTAAAAACAAAGACTCCCCACCGTTTCCGGCAGGGAGTGCTTGCGTTTGAGCAGGGTTGGTTTAGGCAACGGGGACAGTCCCGGTGAAGGTCATCGGGAGTTCACCCGCGACATCCTGGAGGACAACGGTGTAGCCGTTGCGGTCACCACGGTTCGTTCCGGTCTGGCCGTCCGATCCGTTGATGAGCCGGACACCTTCCTCATAGCCGAGGTAGAACATAGTACCGTTGTTGTCTTCCACGATGACAACCAGTTCGGACTGGGCGAGGGCCACGATTTCAAGCCGCTTGGTTGCGTCCATCTTGTTGAAGACCATCGTCAGGGTGGATTCCACATACTTCGTCCCGTTCTCCGGACTCACATTCCAGTTGGAGGTGAGGGAAGAGGTGAAGGGGGCGAAAACATACTTGTAGAACTTCTTGGAGGAAAGCATCGTGATGGCGGTCACCACACCGGAGGTCACGGTGACGGAGTCAACATCCGCGAAGTTCGCGATGTAGACATTCTTGATGCCCCCCATATTGGAGGAACAGTCGCGGGCGATGCCCGCAAGGGTCTGGGAGCAAGGCATATTGCTTTCGGTTTAAGGCGTTAAATGAAGGAGGGCGGGGTGATGCCCCACCCTCCGGGATTCAGTCGCTTGCGAGGCTCCTATGGATTACTCACCTTCAGCGGGGGCAACGCACGGGCAGGAACCCATCGGGGTCGGGGCGGCATCCATCGCACCGACAACCACCTGGTCGGAGAAGTGGTAGGCCACACCGGAGACCCACTTGACCTCGTACTTGAACATACGGTCATCCTGGCTCCACCAGAGGTCAACATCCTCCTGGTCACCGTCCATATCCGTGCCGTAGACGAGGTTCTCCGCGAAGGTTCCCACGATGGCGTTGGTGGAGGCGAGGCCGGGGGTCTTGATGACGCGGACATCCGTGCCGGGAAGGAGGATTTCCTCCGGGTTGCCGTTGCCCATATCGTAGTGGTAGTAGTTGAGAACCACCAGGTCGTTGAGCAGGGCGCGGAAGATGGCGGGATCGACGAAGATTGCACCACCCCTCTCAAGGGCCTCTTCCGGCATCGCGAAGTACACGGTCTTCACGGCATCGTAGGCGGCGGCGATGCCAGTCAGGGTCGCGGTGATGACACCGTTGTCGGCAGAGAACTGGGTGAGGAAGCCGTCAATGAGGTCGGTTCCGGAGGTGTCACCAGTCCAGATGAGGGTCTCGATGCCCTTGTTAATCTGCTTGACGAGAGTGTCAATGATGTACTGCTCGAACGGCAGCTCGTTCTCCGTGGCGTTCACGCGGACGAGATACTCCGCATACTTGCCGAGCAGGGTCTCCGGGCAAATCTGGCCGTTGACCTTGATGGCCGCGCCAACGATGTTCTTCTGCGTGAGGGCGATTTCGTCAAGGGCGTTGAAGCCACATTCGGAGCCGTCCTGGAAGACCGCGGAGAGGGCGAGGTAGTTGAGGGCGGCAACCTTCTTGACACCAGTCTGGAGACCGATTTTGCCACGGGTTCCGGCACTCGCAAGGCCGAAGGACTTGATGATGAGGTCGCGGTTCGTTGCCACATAGTCGGGCAGGGAACTCACAAGGAAGTTGGTAACAGCAGGCATAGTATTGAAATTTTTTAAATGGTTTCTGCGGGATAAATATCGTTTCTCAATAAGTCGGAAGAAAATGCTATTTCCGCATCAGTTCCGCGATGCGGTCAAGGGACTTGACCCCGGTCTTCTGCACGGTAGCGGAGGCTTTCACCTCTTCGTGGGCGGGTTCTGCGAGGGGCATCTTGGACAGTTCTTCCACCTTCTTGGTGAGGGTCTCCACCTGGGAGCGGAGTTCGGCATTCTCCTTGCGGAGTTCCTCTGCCTCGTCCACGGGAGCCTCTTCGGGAGCGACCTCTGCCTCCGGGTCACGGATTTCGGCAACGATGCCTTCCGCGACAACGATGGTCTTGCCATCCTCCGTCTTGTACTCACCGTCCGGGGCGGGGGCGAGACCTTCCTCTCCTTCCACGAAGACGGCATCACCGGCCTTCAGGTCTTCCTCGCCTTCCCAAAGGAGTTCGCCCTTGTCGGTGGCGATGCGACCGTGCTTCACGGCCACCTCTTCCTCTTCGTTGGCGGGTGCTTCCTCCGGAGCCACTTCCGCTTCGGGGTCACGGATTTCGGACACCTTGCCGTCCACCACTACGATGGTCTTGTTGTCCGAAGTGATGTAGTCACCATCGGGAGCATCCGTCCGGTTGCCCTCCTGGTCTTCGATGAACACGGCATCGCCCTCCTTGAGGTCTTCGTCACCGTCCCACGCGAGGACACCCTTGTCGGTGGTGACATTGCCGAATACGGCCAGCAGCTTGGCAAGCGCGGCCTTGAAACGATTGATTTTGCTCATATTGCGGTTAAATAAGGATTTGAACATACTTGAGAACTGGCCGTCAAGGTCATCCACGATCTCTTCCACCGTCTGCTTGTCCCGCTCCGGGGCGAGGTCGAAGAACCCCTCAAGGGAGAACCCCTTGTAGTCACCGGCCTTCACCGACTCCCACACCTCGTCATTGAGGATGTGGAACTCCGCGAAGAGGGAGCCGTCCGCGATGTCATCGAAGCCGTCAACGGAGACACCGTCACCCTTGATGAACCATTGCACCATCTGCACCCCGTCCACATCGGTGGAGTGCATCACATTGACATCGTTCTGCCGGGATTCCGCGAGGTACTTCTCTGCCATCTTGCGGATCGTCTCCGGCTTGTAGATGATGTAGTACTCGCCCATCCTCTCGTCCCTGCGGTAGATGGGGAAGTCGGCCCGCATCACAACGCCACGGACGAGTCTCTTCTCGTCATCCGTCACGGAGTACATCTGCATCTTGCGGATGTTGTCGAAGGCGAGGAAGTCCGACATCACGGCCGGATCGTCCACCAACGAAATCTTCATCATCCCGGTCTCTTCGTCCGTGATGAGCGCATCATATACGGGTATCCCCCCAATCGTAACCATACAGTTCTTTTGGGGGGATATATCGTTTTGCGAAAAATCGTAAGATTTAGAAGGAAGACTCCGCTACTTGCACCCTTGAAGTGTCTCCCGCAGCCTCAATGTCACTCTGGAGGATGTACACCTTCTGCGGGTCTCCGGCCCGGTTCAAAGCGGCTTCCGTGCTTGCCCCGTTGACCACCGTGGTGGTGGGGACTGCGGTCTCCAGTACCGGAGCGGACACCGTTGCCGGAGCCTCCGGGGACTGGGTGGAAGGGGTGGAGTTCTTGTCCACATTCGTGGAGCGAATCTTCGCTATGTTGGCAAGGCCCGATGCGATGACCGCTGCCGCATTGATGGCTCCCACGATAGGCCCTGCGATAGGCCCCAGTTGTTGTGCCGTGGAGAATGCCGTGACCGCACCGGAAATCATATCAATCGTTGCAGATGCGATGCGGAGGTTCTTGGCACTCTTGCCTTCGTTCTCCATCAGGTCTGCGAGGGACGAGGTTAGGGAGGACACACCGGATGCGTATGCGGACAAGGTGTCCATCTTCTGCTTCGCGGCCTCCTTCGCCATCTTCACCTCCGTCTCCCGGACAATCTGCTCCGCTTTCGCCTCGTCTTCAAGGGCGGCTATGTATTGCTCCACCTCCGCGTCAATGAGTGCTTGCTGCTCGTCCAGGACTCCCTGCATCTCGTTCTCGAAGGCGTACCGCTCACGCATCTTGGTGAGCATCTTGTTCAACGCCTTCTCCCAAATCTTCTCAAGGTCATCGGCACTCACCAGTTCTTCCTCAAGGTCTTCCTTGACGGCCTTCCCGATCTCCTTTCCCGGCTTCTTGGACTTCGCCCCGGCCACGATGGCATCTGCCACGGCTTGGCCGGACTGGAAGTTCTGCTTGAATGCGATGCCCTTGTTGAACTCTTCGTTCATCGCACGGGCGGCATCACCGATGCCCTTCACGCCCTGCTCCTTGAAGACCTTGATGGCGGCTCCCACCGCCTTGAACGGTGCGATGACGAACTGGAGGATGGCGTTGCCGACACCCATCACCCCCTTGATGATTTGGTTGAAGATGCCGGAGGACGAGAGGAAGGTGGCCGCCTGGGAGATGAGTTCGCCCACATACTCCACCACATTCTGGAGGATGCCGGAGAAGAAGTCCATCACGGGTTTGAGGGAGTCCATCAGTTTCTTGATGCCCGCCATCGCGGTCTCGTTGTCCTTCAACCCCTTCGCAATCTCCGAGATGAGCGGGGCGAGAAGTCCCAGTATGCCGAGGATCGGATGCTTGGACATAAGGCCCATAGACCCCTCTATGTCACGGAGCGGCCCCTTGATTTTGTCCAACTGGGACGGCAAGTCCTTGATGACCTCCTTCATCGCGGCAGATGTCTGGTTGAAGTAGTCTCCCACATTCCGTTGGAAGTTCCCCCTCATCGCATCCATCTCCTTCAACTGGTCATTGATGTCCTTTATCTGCCCGGCAAGGTTCGCCCTCTCCGCTGCGTCCGTAGTGGCGCGGAAGGCGCGGGTGAGGTTGGCCATCTGGTTGACGAGGGCGTTGTAGGACTTGCCGTTTTCGTCCACGGCATCCTTGAGATGCTCCGCATCCGCTTTCGTTCCGTTCATCGCGGAACGGAGAAGGTTCTGCCCCTTGATGACCTCCTTCAGTTGCTCCTGGTACTTCTCGCTTCCGAGGGTCATCCCGGAGAGGTTGTCCTTCGCGTCCTTGATGGCCTTCTTCAGGTCTGCGAGGTTGGTGACCGCATCAACGGTCACTATCTTGACATCTACTTGTTCTGCCATAGTCTTACAAGGTTGTATAGTTGGTTGTATCCTGAACCTTCACGAACTCGCACTTGGTGCATCCGGAGGTGGTCAAGGAGTGGTCAATTATCTTGTTCAACGCCCATATTGCGTTGTCGAATGCGTAGAACTTGCCGAGAAGACCCTCGTTGACTTGCATCCCACGGAGGTCTACATAGCAAGTCGCAACCACCGAATCGTCATCGTAGCGGTCTGCGATGTACTTGGCCCAGTACTGCGAGAAGATGTTGGAGCCGGTGGCGAAGGTGATTCCCGGAATCTGCGCCTCAAGCGGGTCTCCGAAGTCCAGGGACTTCTGCACCGCGCTCCCGCTCAAGATGTACCGGGAGAAACGGGGCAACTGGGACAGTTCCCACGCGGTGTTTCCGAGCATCCAACAAGGGTTGTTCCCGTTGAGTGACAGCATCAGTCGGGTATCGTCCGAAAGGATGAGGTGTCGGGTGGATACCGACTCCATCCCGTTGAAGAAGACGAGTGTGTCCCGCTCGTCAATGTGGGCGTTCTCACCTCCGTGGAACTGCATCTTCGGGAAGACATCGTGCATCGGGTACGATGCGTTGTCCCATTGCAGGGTGACCTTGAGCGGGTAAGGAATGTCATACTCCTTGTTCTCGCCTCCCTTGAAGAGGGCGTACTTGCCACCGCCCAGGAACACCGGAGGGATGTTCAGTCCGTTGTCCGTGAGTTGGCAGAAGAACTTGGAGGTCTCCATCACCTCGCAAGCATTGCCGAATACGATCTTGTCCGTGAGCCTCTTGTCGGAAGCATCGAACTCATACCCGGTGTTCACGCGGAACTGGCCGTAGGGACGGAGATACTTGTTCGCATAGAACTCCGCGAACTCGCCCTTCGCCTCGTTGCCGAAGAGATACCACCTTGCATCAAATGCGAACGGCAGCTTCTCCACTCCACGCCCCCGGTCGATCCGTCCGTTGATGTCAGTCACCGAGGAAGAGTATAGGTTCTTCCGCATCTTGATGTCTATGACCTTCTCGCCCTTGTGGCTCACCATCTGCAAGCCAAACATCTTGCAGTAGGAGACGAGGTAGTCCGCAGGGGTGCGGCTACCACCGAGCAGGGAAGACTTGGTGATGGTTGCGCCAGTCCTCACGGAAGAGGAAGACACCATCTGGTACTTGATGTACGAACCCTGCAACTCCGCGTAGCAATCGAAATAGACACCATCGGTGAAGTCATAGGAAGATGTGGGCCACATCATATTCGGGTCTGCACCGCCACGGAGATGCCCCCACGCGAGACCCTTGATGGACATATTGACGGAGACCTTCGCCACACCATACTCCTGGATGGTGATGTTCGGCTTCCACACATTCCCGTTCTTGTAGAATGTGTACCCCCCGGAGATGTAGTCGAAGGTGTCATCCATCTGCACCTCGTTCGCGGGAGTCTGTTGCGTGGACACCCGGTAGTAGAACTTCTTGATGACCGCATCGTTGGAATCGTAGGCGATGACCTCCCACTCGATGTAGTTCTGGTAG
>RHMF01000966.1_pt1 | contig 12928 bp, 11 predicted proteins | sample 5365151 | NCBI WGS metagenome assembly RHMF01 (sample SAMN10266501, study PRJNA497801) | feces metagenome | isolation source: feces | host: Bos taurus | place: China: Prairie of Fairy Mountain | collected 2017-08-14 | reverse complement strand
TACTACATCAAGAGGTAGAACGCTTAGGTTTTTGTTCGATGGTACTAATGATGAATTTCATGCTTTGTTAAAGAAAATGGGGCATACTCCGCTTCCTGATGATTTGCTTAGAATGAGGGATTTGGTGCCTGAAGATGAATACCGTTATCAGACGATATATGCTAAAAACGAAGGTGCAGTTGTTGCTCCAACAGCTGGTTTCCATTTTTCACGTGAGGTGATAAAGAAGATGGAGATAAAGGGAATTGACACTGCATTTATTACCTTGCACAGTGGTTTGGGAAATTTCCGTGCTATAGAGGTTGAGGATTTGACTAAACATAAGATGGATTCAGAGCAGATGATTATCGATGAGGAAAATGCACGTTTGATAAACAATGCGAAGTCTGCTCGTAAGAAAGTTTGTACAATCGGTACATCTTCGATGAAGGCGGTTGAGACTGCTGCGATAATTGACAATAGAGTAAAGGTATTTAATGGTTGGACAAATAAGTTCTTGTTCCCTCCATACGAATTTGCTATTGCAGATGCTATGATTACTAATTTCCATCCACCGTTGAGTTCAATGCTTATGCAAGTTGCTGCTTTTGGCGGATATGATTTGGTGATGAAGGCATATAAGTACGCAGTTGAAAAGAAATATAAGTTCTTCACTTATGGAGATGCAATGCTCATCTTGTAATACGGTTAAGAAATTTGTCATAATTGTTGCAGGAGGTAGCGGAAGGAGAATGGGTGCTGCTCTTGAGAAACAATTCTTACCATTGGGCAAGAGTGTAGTTCTTATAGAGTGTTTGAAAATGGTTCATTCTTCGGTGCCTGATGCAAATATAATAATTGTATTACCTGAAGAGAGGTTTGAATTTTGGCAATCTTTGTGTCAGAGATATGAATGCAAGATAGAACATACTCTTGTCAAAGGAGGTAGTGAGAGATTCTATTCTGTGAAATCTGCTGTTGAATCCATAGAGTCGGAAAATGGAAGAACGCTTGTTGCAGTGCATGATGGTGTTCGTCCGTTTGCCACAAAGAAGATTTTTGAGGACTGTTTCAATGCTGCTGAAAAAACAGGAGCAGCGATTACTTGTGTGGATTGTCCCGATTCTTTGAGATATGACAACAAGGCATTAGAAAGAGAAAAAGTGAAATTAGTTCAAACTCCTCAGTGCTTTGAGATATCTTTGTTAAAAAGAGCATATGCAAAGGAATATGAAAAGCGATTCACAGATGACGCAAGTCTTGTAGAGTCTGTTTTGAGAGAAGGAGAGTTGCTTTCTATTGTAGATGGAAGTAGAGAAAATATTAAACTGACACAACCGATTGATTTTATAATTGCAGAAAAACTGATAGATGGAAAAAGCAATTAAGGATTTATTTTATCGCACCTATGGAGTGATGCCGAATGAGATAGAATCTTTGTCTGCTCATGGGTCGGCAAGGAAGTATTTTCGTTTGAGAAGTGCTACAAACTGCGTGATAGGAGCATATAATGCAGATGAGAAAGAAAATCTTGCCTTCGTTAGTTATGCAAATCAGTTAAGTGATAGAGGATTGAATGTGCCTAAAATCATTGCAGTAGATGAAAAACAAAAGGTATATTTGCAAGAAGACTTAGGGGATTTGACTCTGTTTGACTACATAAAGACTGCAAGCGAAGAGGAGGTAAAGAAAATATACACAAAAATCGTTACCATTCTTCCACGTTGGCAAGTTGAAGCAACTAAAGGATTTGATTATACCAATGCCTATCCAAGACAGAAATTCGATGCTCAAAGCATTCAATGGGATTTGAATTATTTTAAGTATTATTTCCTAAAATTAGCAGAAATACCATTTGATGAAGAGAGTTTAGAGGCAGATTTCGCCCTTTTGAAAGATTATCTTTTGGATTGCCAGTGCGATTATTTCCTTTACAGAGACTTTCAATCTCGCAATATAATGTTGCATAAAAATGACGTCTATTTCATAGATTTTCAAGGAGCAAGACAAGGAGCATTGCAATATGATGTAGCATCATTGTTGTACGATGCAAAGGCAAATCTATCAGAGGAACTGAGAGAAGAATTGTTGCAAGTCTATTTGGAGGAATTGTCAAAGTATATAAGCGTAGATAAGGAAGAATTTATCAATAAATACTATGCTTATGTATATATAAGAATAATGCAAGCAATGGGTTCTTATGGATATAGAGGATATTTCCAAGGCAAGACACATTTCCTTCAAAGTATTCCCTACGCCCTTGAAAACATTGCATTGTTAAAGAAAAATAAGAGATTGAAATTAGAGTTGCCTTGTTTGGATTTTGTCTTTACAAGCATGCTTGAGAGTGAACGATTGAAGAAAATCTCAAACGACAACTACCAACTAACTATCAACGTAAAGAGTTTCTCTTTCAAAAAAGGTTATCCACAAGACACCTCAGGAAACGGAGGGGGTTATGTATTTGATTGCAGATGTTTGCCAAACCCAGGCAGATATGAGCAATATAAAGACAAAACAGGACTAGACCAAGAGGTGATTGAGTACCTTGAAAAAGAACAAGAAGTAGAACAATTCTACAACAACGCAAAACAAATGGTATTGCAGAGCGTAGAGAAATATAAGGAACGAAAGTTTACATTTTTGAGTGTTTATTTTGGTTGCACAGGAGGAAGGCACCGAAGCGTCTATATGACACAAAGACTTGCCAAAGACTTAGAAAAAGACAGCAAGTTAAAGGTTATAATCCAACACATAGAGCAAAATAACTAAAAAAAAACCTTGAAGAATATTGTAAATCCAAACAAAAACTTTACCTTTGCAAAGTCAAAAGTGTATTAAGATTAAAAACAAAAAAAACAATAAACAAACAATGAAACTTAGAAATACAATTATTTCAGCAGTACTCGCAGTTGGAGTAGTCGTTCTTGCTTTTGTATTGTACAATTGCATAATGCGTCCTGTAAAATTTGATAATGAGTACAATAGACGTTCAGAAGAGGTAATCGCAAAATTGAAAGACATTCGCACAATCCAAGAAACCTACAAGTTGGCAAAAGGGGAATTTTGCGGAAACTTCGACACGATGATGGTATTTTTGAAAGAAGGAAGTGTTCCTATGGTACAAAAATTCGGTACAGTTCCTGATGATATGACAGAGGCAGAAGCATTGAAGCAAGGAATATTGAGAAGAGACACTACCTATGTTAATCCATTGGAAAAGTTGTATAGCGAAAACAAAATGCTTACAGCAAGAGAAAAGGTAGAAGAATTGAGATATATTCCATTCTCAGAAAATAATAAAGAAGAGTTCTCTATAGAGGCGAAGAAAATAAACAAGAGTGGAGTAGAAGTATCTGTATTCTTGGTACAAGCACCTATAAAGACTTATACAACAGGAATGGACCGTCAAGACGTTATCAACCTAAAAGCAGAAATAGAAGGAAAGAACAAATATGCAGGTTGGAAGGTTGGTGATTTGGAGCAGCCGATAACAGATGGAAATTGGGAATAATATAATTTAATAAGATATAATGGGAACATTTAATCTAGTGCAACTTCATAAAGTTGAGACAGATATAGTTTCCGCACAAACAAGATTGTCCATTTGCTTAAAGGCAGATGGATTTTCTTTTTCACTCATAAGAGACGATAGTCAAAAACTATTGGCAGTTGGAACCTTTGAGTGTGATTTGAGCGGAACGATACCTGTGGTAATGAACACAGTAAAGGAGTGCTTCAACTCCATAGGCATAAAGATGTTTAGATTTGCCAAAATGAGAGTAATCTGCACAAGCGAGAAGCAAACATGGATACCATACAAACTTTACGATGCTTCGAAAAATAAGGATTATCTTAGAGCAGTGGCAAACTTGCACGAAAACGAAACAGTACTTGCGAGTGTGAGTGAAAAATTAGATGCAGTAAACGTATTTGCCTATCCGATACATAAATACAGCGGGGTAAAGATATTGATAAACCAAGCAGAATACTGCTGCCCTGCACAAGTATTGGCAGAGTATGCCTACGATGTTGCGAAATTCTCACAAAATACTTTGATTGTAAACAAGAGAGGAAAAACCCTAGATATAGTACTCTTCAAAGGAAACACCTTCACACTTTCAAATAGCATAACATATTCAGAAACAGAGGATATGATATACAATTTGCTATTCATCTTGCAACAAACCGAAATTGATACAGAGGCAGTGAAATTACTTCTTACAGGAGATAATTACGAGGGTGAAGAACTAATGTTGTTGAGAAGATACATCAAAGACGTACTTTACGCCAACCCAATGGAAAACATAAAAGTAGGAATGGACTTTGACGAGGTGAACCTACAAAATTATTTCCTTGTAATAGCATAAAAGATGAGAATTGTAGCAGGGGAACTAAGAGGAAGAAGACTAAAACCACCAATGGGATTGCCTGTACGCCCAACCACCGATATGGCAAAAGAAGCACTCTTCAACATTCTGAGAAATAGAATAGAATTTGAAGAGGTAAGCGTATTGGATTTGTTTAGTGGCACAGGTTCAATCGGTTTTGAATTTATCTCAAGAGGTGTTCAAAGCGTAACAAGCGTAGAGCAAAACCAAAAATGTATAGACTTTCAACGCAGAACTGCCGAAGAATTAGAGATAAACAACTTCGTACCTTTGCGAATGGACGTATTCAACTTCTTAGGACGTAGCAGACAAAAATTCGATATAGTCTTTGCCGATCCACCATACGAGATGAAACAATTTGACCTCGTACCCGACTTAGTTTTGGGGAAATTCCTAAAACCAGGAGGACTATTCATTTTGGAACATAGCAAAGAACACAACTTCGAAAACAACCCCTACTTTTTAGAACAAAGATATTACGGAAAAGTGAATTTCACCTTCTTTCTTCAACCTGAGGAAGAAGAGGAAAGAGAAGAAAATTAAGAACATTATGAAAGTAATATGTATAGGAAACGCCTTGGTAGATAAGGTATGCCTTTTAGAAAACGACAACCTACTCGCAGAAGAAAACCTACCCAAGGGCAGCATGCAGTTGATTGCATCTTGTGAAAGTGAACGTTTGCAAAAACGTTTAGAGGGATTGCAAAGTCAAATCGCTACAGGAGGTTCAGCAGCAAATACCGCCAATGGAATAGCAAATCTTGGAGTCGAGACAACCTATATAGGAATGGTAGGTTGTGATGAGTTGGGAGACTTCTACGAAAGAGACATGCATCAAAACAACATATCGACAAAGATATTCCGTAATGAGGAAATGGCAACAGGACTTGCACTTGCATTGGTTAGCAAAGATGGAGAACGCACATTTGCAACCTATCTTGGAGCAGCAGTTACCCTTTCAGAGAATAATATAAGTGAGGAATTATTTGAGGGATATGACTACTTGCACATAGAGGGTTATTTGATAAGCAATAACGAATTGGTAGAAAAAATAATCTCTTGTGCAAAGAGAGCAGGAGTTAAAATCTCAATCGACTTAGCATCGTATAATGTTGTAGAAGAGAATTTTGAGTATTTGAAAAGAGTATGTAAAGGAGTAGAAATAATCTTTGCCAACGAAGATGAAGCAAGAGCATTCACACAAAAAGAAGCAGAAGAAGCAGTTGAAGAAATAGCAGAATATGCCGAAATTGCCGTAGTGAAAATAGGAGCGAGGGGTTCACTCATAAAACACAAAGGAGAAACAATCCGCATCGAAGAAACTCTACGCAACAAAATAGACACCACAGGAGCAGGAGATATGTATGCAGGAGGATTCCTTGCAGGGTTGTGCAAGGGGGAAGAAGTGAGAAAATGTGGAAAACTTGGTAGTATCTTAGCAGGAAATGTGATAGAGATAATGGGAACCAAGATGAGTGAAGAGCGTTGGAAAAAGATAGGAGAAGAAATCGCTGAGTTATAAATCTAAAACCAAGATATAGAAAAATGGAATCAAGACTAATTGGATGAAGACTTGATTCCATTTTTTTTGTTTTAATCTTTCGATATATTTGTTACAAATTAAAAAAGGTAACAAATGTCAATAAAGACACAACTGTTACCTTTTCTTATGGTTTAATGTTTAATGGTTAAAGTTTAAGGACTTTTTATCTTAGACTTTAATCTTTCTACCTTTTCTTTTTAGTATTCAAAACTTATGCTATCATCTGTATTGTAGTCAAATTCTGATGTGGTTGTTGTGGTTTGTGTTCTTTCTTGGTTGTTTCTTTGAAGTGAAACTATCATGGCACCAACCATTTTTGTCATCTCAATCAATGTGTCGTGCGATTGTGTGTATTGACTTTCTGTAAATACTCCGTTTTTGTATGCCAAGGTTGTAAGCACTACACAAGAGCGGATTGCACTTTTCGCATCTTTTAGGAATTGAACGAATTGAGGTTTGTGACGTGCTGAACCCTCTGCAATGTTTTCTGCAATTTTTGCTGCACTCTCTGCAAGTGGTTGCATTATGACTTTTTGTGCAAAGTCGTTGGCATTTGATTGTTGCATTACCCAAGTGAAGTAGTCTAATGCTTTGTCATAAACTCTCAAATCTTCAAATCTGAAGAAACTGATTATCTTTGTTTCTTGTTCCATAATAAGTTAGGTATTAGGTTTGTAAATTTGTTGCCTATTCGATGTTCGCAAAATATTTCATAAACTGTACTCTGTGGAAGGTTGAGGATTTGTCGTTTTTATCTACTGCTAATTTTCCACGGAAGTCGTCTATGGTTTCAAATCCTTTTTCTTGCATCCAAGTGTTCAATACATCGTTTGCTTCTTTGATGAACTCTACTCCTTGTTCGTACACTGCTGATACTACTTGTACGGTTGATGCTCCTGCAAGCAAAAGTTTTATCACGTCTTTTGCTTTATGTACTCCGCCTCCTGCTGTCAGTGGGCAGTGGATTATGTTGGAAAGTATTGCTGTCCAACGTAGTGTGCGTGGGAATGCGCCTGAGGTTGAAAAGACGTTTGCTGGTTCGGTACATATTTTATCTATGTTGATGTCTTGTGCTGCAAAGCGGTTGAAGATGTGTAGGTTTGAAATTCCCATCCATGATACTTTTTGGGCAAATCTTGCAAGTGATGAGAAATATGGACTCATCTTCAAGGATACAGGTATTGAAACTGCTCTGCGTATTGATTGTATTACATCTTCGTAAAAGCGTTCTACGTCATCTGTTGTAAGGTGTACATCTGAGGGCAAAATGAACATGTTTATTTCTATTCCGTCTGCTCCTGCTTGTTCCATCTTTGATGCAAAGGAAACCCATTGTGATGCTGATATGCAGTTTACGCTTGCAATTACAGGTATGCTTAGTTCTTTCTTTGCGGTTTTTATCAAATTGACATATTTGTCCAAAGATTGTTCTTGTGTGTGTGATGCAACGTAGTCGTATGATTCAGGTGAGTATGAGTAGTCGGACATGTTTACGTTCTTTGTCATCTCTTGCATTATCTGTTCTTCAAATACAGATTTCAGTATTACTGCTCCTGCTCCTGCTTGTTCTATTTTCTTTAGTGTTGCCAAGTCGGAAGTCAATCCGCAACTTCCCACAATGATAGGACTTTTGATTTTTAGTCCCATGAAATTAGTTGTTGTATTCATAGTTTCGTCTCTTTTGGGGGCAAAGGTATTATTTTTTTGCAAAACAAACAAATAAAAAAACGTAAAATAATAATATTTTTGTGCTTTTTCTTTGCTTGCATGGGATTAAAATCAAATTTGAGTTGTAAATTTCATTCAAAAATTCACTATTTTCAAGAAGAAAAACGTATCTTTGCAAACTGAAAAAAATAGAGAGTAATAAAAAATAGAGACATGGATACAGAAAAAAGCATTAAAAACAAAGAGAATCAAGAACAAACCGCCTTTAATGTGGGTGAAATGATAAGTACATCAGAGCAGTTCTTGGAGAAAAATCGTAAGACTATCATCATAGTTTTGGTATGTGTGGTTTGTGCAATTGCTGCTTTCTTTGCGTATAAACATTTTGTTGTGATACCTAAAGAAAAGAACGCACAAGCAGAATTGTTCGCAGCAGAGCAATATTTCAAAAATGAAGATTTCGAAAAGGCATTGAAGGGTGATGGTAAGCATGCAGGACTTCTTTCAATAGTTGATGAATATGGTTCAACAAAGAGTGGTAAATTGGCATCTTATTACACAGGTGTTATTTATCTTCAAAAAGGTGAATTTCAAAAAGCAATAGATTATTTGTCTGACTTCAATACTGATGATGTTTTTATGCAAAGTCAAACAAAAGCACTTATAGGTGATGCTTATGCAGAATTGAATCAATTGGATAAAGCATTGTCTAATTATAAAGATGCTTTGAAGGCAGAAAACGATTTATCTACTCCATTTGTTCTTTTGAAGATGGGACAAATTTATGAAATGCAAAAGAACTACAAAGAGGCATTGGAGTGCTACAAGAACATAAAACAAAACTATTCTTCTTCAATGGAATACAGAGAAGTTGAAAAGTATATGTCAAGAGTTGAGGCATTGTTGCAATAGTTTAAGATATAAAATTGATAAAATGAAAAATGCGGATTTGTTTTTAGCAAGTCCGCAATTTTTTTTACGCTCATTCATTTATTTTTTTCTTTCTTTCCCTATCAAGAATACGCCAACTTAAATCCTATTCCATGTTGATTCAGAATATCTACATTTGAATCTCTACGGATATATTTTCGTAATTTTGTTATGTAAACGTCCATACTTCTTGCGTTGAAGTAGGTGTCTTTTTTCCATACCTTATGTAAGATTGTTGTCCTGCCTACAATTTGATTGGCATTCACGCAAAGGATTTTCAATAAATCGGATTCTTTTGATGTGAGTTTTGTTTCCTCAAATGTTTTAGTTTCAGGGTTCAAATAAGTCAGCAATCGACTGTTGTAATTGAAAGTGAAATTTGAGAAAGTGAAGATGTTTTTTCGACTGATTCCAAGTGTTGCACGTCTCAAAACTGCCTCTGTTCTTAGGATTACTTCGCTTGTGAAGAATGGTTTTACAACAAAGTCATCGGCACCAAGATTGAATGCTTGTATCTTTTCTTGCTCATCGTTTTTTTGAGAAAGAAAGATGATTGGGGCAGATTGTTGTGCTGTTTTAATTTCATTTGCAAGCAAAAAAACATCTTTTCCTGTAAGGTGTGTGGTGATAATGCTTAAAGAAATATTGTTTGAATAAAATTGAGTTAAAGCATCGTCAGCATTTTTTGCACGTATGCATTCGTATCCCTTTTCTTGTAGTGCTTTGCTTAGAGTGTTTGCACAATTAGCATCGTCTTCAACCAATAAAATCTTTGCGTTTTCCATATTTTATAGATGTTTTACGTTCTTTATTTTGACAAGATTTGATTTTTTTGGTTTAATTTCTAAGTTAATTTTTGGTTTTTTTATTCAACAAAACGGAAGAGTTTATTCCATCTTATTTTACCTAAACCACTTTTATCCTTGTTCAAAGACATCCATACAAAAGATGCTTTTCCTACAATGTGGTCCTCAGGTACGAATCCCCAATAACGACTGTCTGCAGAGTTGTGTCGGTTGTCTCCTTGCATCCAATAGTAGTCCATTTTGAAGGTGTATTCTCTTGCAAGTTCACCATTTATATAGTAGTTAATACCTTGTCTTTCTAATGTGTTTCCTTCGAACACTGTGATTGCTCTTTCGTAAAACAAAAGGTTGTCTTCATTTAGTTTGATTGTCATTCCTTTATGTGGAATTGTAACAGGTCCATAGAAATCTACATTCCATTTGTATTTTGGATTGTGTGGGAACATGTTCTCATCGGCAAATCCTTTCATTGTTGTAACTAATTCAACCGACTCGACATAAGGCAATTTCTTTAACTCTGTGATGATTTCTTGAGACATTGGAAGTGTTGCTTGTGTTATTGCATTGTTTACACTTGTGCTGTCTATGCCCATGCGAAGTAGAAATTCCTTTTGGTCGTACATTTGACGGTCTGGATGGAAGAATATCTTACATGGAAGTTTGAATGTTTTGTCGGTTATGGAAGTAAATTTGCAACCATCGCTATTTAGTGGTGTTACCTCTATTCCGTATGGGTTTTCCTCTAATGCTTTTATTTGTTCTGTGTTTAAGTCAATATAGCAATATGAGTACATCAATGCCATGTCTTCTTTTGAAACTCCTATGTTCAAAAGTTCTTTTTCGTTTAGGGCATTGTTGTTTGTGGTAACTATTTTGTAGGTTAATTCCATGTCTTTTGGAGATTCGATTGCTTTGTGGTTTATGTGAACTATACCATTTTCTATTGTAAGTGTTTCTCCTGGTAATCCAAGACAGCGTTTGATGAAGTTCTCACGTTTATCCACAGGACGAGCGATTATATCTCCAAATCTACCCTTGTCTGACATTACAACATCTCTGCCTAATTGTCTAACAAGTGAGTAATAACTTACATTGCTTTGATATGCTGTTGAAAGAGTATCTCCATCAGGGTAGTTGAAAACCACAGCATCACCTCTTTCTACTTTGCCAAATCCTGGCAGACGATGATAACCAAGTTGTATCCAATCAAGATATGATTTTGTTCCAATCAATGGAATGGTGTGGTGCATCAAAGGTAGTGCCAATGGTGTGTTTGGAACTCTTGGACCGTAAGCAAGTTGTGATACAAACAAGAAATCGCCAACCAATAGGGATTTTTCCATTGAAGAGGTTGGTATGTTGTAGGATTGAAAACAGAATGTCTTAATCACACTTGCTGCAATTACTGCAAACAATATGGAGTCTGCCCAATCTCTAACCGCAGATATTTTATACGGTGGTAAATCCTTTGGGTGTGTGTATGTTTCTTTTGAAGAGAATCCTAAAATCGGCAATATCACAAAAGGAAACATTATAGAAAGCAGTTGATACCAAAGACTATTTTTTCTAAAACACTTATCGGTTTCAACTATCAAAAGCATTATAAAGAATATGTTCAAGACAGGAATCATGCAATAGATAAACCATGCTAACTTTTTATCTGCTAATTTTACCCATTGCCAAATATTATAGAAAGGAATCAAAGCGTGCCAACCTTTCAATCCTGCTTTTACAAAAATCTTCCAAAGTCCTGCCAAACTTACTGCAAATCCGACAATAATAAGTATTAAATATATGTCCATAGTATATGTTTTTGGTTACTTGATAATAATTTACAAAATCAAACGTTTTAACATTATCTTTATTGTTTATTGATTATGAAAAAAATAGCATTACTATTGATTTTTGTAAGTTCGTTTTCAGTCTTTGCACAAAAGAAAAACGAAGATGCGTTGAAGATGGCAAACATCAAAGCGACGCAAACTCTTGGTATGATAGACTATTTCTATGTTGATACTGCAGATTTGGATAAGTTGTGCAACAAAGGGATAGTGGCAATATTGAAAGAGTTGGACCCACATAGTGTTTTTATCGATAAAGAGGAAGTGGCAAAGATGAATGAACCTTTGGTAGGGAATTTTGATGGCATTGGCGTTAGTTTCCAATTTATGAATGATACAATACATGTTGTAGAGGTTATCAGCGGAGGTCCATCTGAGAAAGTGGGTGTTCTTGCAGGGGATAAGATTATAAAGGTTGATAGTTTGGCAGCAACAGGTGATACTATAAAAAACGATTGGGTTTTCAAACATCTAAGGGGTAAGAAGGGGACAAAGGTGGAAATTAGTGTCATAAGAGGAAATAACAAAAAACCAATAGTGTTTAACATTACTCGAGATAAGATTCCATTAAATAGTATCGACACTTGGTTTATGATAGATAAAGAGATTGGTTATGTGAAGTTAGACCGTTTTGCACAAAATTCAAATAAAGAGTTGGTAGATGCTTTGACGGATTTGAAAAAGCAAGAAATGGAACATTTGATTCTTGATTTGAGAGGAAATGGTGGCGGTTATCTTAAAACTGCATTTGAAATTTGTGACCAATTTCTAAGCGATGATAAATTGATTGTCTATACACAGGGATTAAATTCTCCACGTGAGGAATTGAAATCTGAAAAGAAGGGTTTGTTCGAAAAAGGTAAACTTGTTGTTATGGTAGATGAGTTTTCGGCATCGGCATCTGAAATTCTTTCTGGAGCAGTTCAAGATTGGGATAGGGGGGTTGTAGTTGGTAGAAGAACTTTTGGTAAGGGTTTGGTGCAACGTCCGTTTGATTTATACGACAAATCACAAGTCAGATTGACAACCTCTCGTTACTACACTCCAAGTGGAAGATGTATTCAAAAACCATACGAAGACGGAGTGGAGGAATATCAAAAAGATTATTACAAACGTATGTCTCAAGGTGAGTTATCTTCGGCAGATTCTAACCATTTTGCAGATTCATTAAAATGTTACACAGCAGCAAAACGTGTTGTTTATGGTGGTGGAGGTATAATGCCTGATGTGTTTGTGCCTGTTGATACATCAAGAGCGTCGGATTATTTAATCAATTTGCGTTCTAAGGGATTGTTTAATACTTTCTCTTTGCAATGGGTTGAAGAACATAGAGAAGAATTTTTGAAAAAGGCACCAACTTACAAGGATTTCTCTTCGGAATATGAGAAGATGAATGTGTTGAAAGAGTTTAAGGAATATGCAGAGAAAGAGGGTGTAAGTCCAAAAGAGGTGAAAAAGGAATGGGTGAACAAAATTGTGGCAGATTATTTCCAAAAACAAACAAGCGATACATTGGCAAAGAACTACGAAAGTTATGTGGATTATGCTAATGATTTGATTGCTCGTGATAAAATGGTGAAAGAAATAGTAGAAAAGGCAAAGGAGGAAGATGCAAAGGCGGAAAAAATCAATAAAGAGTCTGAAAAGTATATAGCATCTACCTTGAAGGCATTGATTGCACGCAATCTCTACGGTGTTAAGTACTTCTATATGACTACTTTTGAAAATGATAAGGAGTTGAATGAGGCAGTGAAGGTTTTGAAAAGCGAT
>RHMF01000965.1_pt1 | contig 12933 bp, 12 predicted proteins | sample 5365151 | NCBI WGS metagenome assembly RHMF01 (sample SAMN10266501, study PRJNA497801) | feces metagenome | isolation source: feces | host: Bos taurus | place: China: Prairie of Fairy Mountain | collected 2017-08-14 | reverse complement strand
GCGAGTGACAGCCAGTCGCACCAGGTGACCAATCTGGGCCGCGGCGGCAGCGACTACAGCGCAGCCATCGTGGCCGCCGTCCTGCAGGCCGACGCCTTGGAGATATGGACCGATGTGGACGGCTTTATGACCGCCGATCCGCGCACCCATGCCGATGCCACTGTGTTGCCCCGCATGACTTACGCGCAGGCTCAGCAGATGTGTGATGCCGGTGCCCGCGTGATATACCCGCCCACCATTGCCCCTGTGGCGCAGCGCAACATCCCCGTGTGGGTGAAAAACACATTTAATCCCGACGCCCCCGGCACTTTAATCATAGGATAACCGCCTATGCTCTATTACAGCACACACGATCCGCGCCATATGGTCACACTCAGGGAGGCCGTGCTGCAGGGCGTGTCGCCCGATGGCGGTCTGTATATGCCTCAGACCATCAGGCCCTTGCCGCGGGCGTTTTTTGAAAACATGGGCGGTATGTCGCTGCAGGATATGTCCTATGCTGTAATCAACCATCTCGCCCAGGGTGACATCCCCTCCCAGGTGTTGCATCAGGTGGTGAACGCCGCTTTTGACTTCGATATCCCGCTGGTGCACACCTGCGACAATCGTTTTGTGCTGGAATTGTTCCACGGCCCCACCATGGCGTGCAAGGATTTGGGGGCGCGGTTCATGGGCATGATGATAGGCCACTACAAGGCCCTTAACACCGACTCACCCACCATCAATGTGCTGGTGCCCACCAGCGGAGACACAGGCAGCGCGGTGGCCAACGGCTTTCTGGGCATTCCCAAGGTGCGTGTGTTTGTGCTCTATCCCAAGGGGCAGATTAACCTGATACAGCTGGTGCAGTTTGCCACCCTGGGCCAGAACGTGACGGCGCTTGAGGTGAACGGCACCTTTGATGACTGCAAATCGCTCATTGCGCAGTCGCTCACCGATGAGGAGCTCAACCGTCAACTGGTGGTGACCAGTGGCACGTCAATCAACATCGCGCGCATCCTGCCGCAAACGGTTTACTACTTTTGGGCCCTGGCGCAGTTGCAGCGCCAGGGCATCGACACCGGCAATGTGGTGGTTTCGGTGCCGTGCTCCAATCTGGGCAACCTCACCTCGGGCTTGATAGCGCAGGCCATGGGGCTGCCTATCAAGCGTTTCCTCTCGGTGGAAAACGACAACAACATCTTCTACAATTATGTGAAAACGGGCATCTTCTCACCCCGTCCGTCAAAGACCAGCATCGCCCCGGCGCTTGATTCGGGCAATCCCACCAATTTCGGCCGTGTGCAGGACTTGCTGGGCACTTTGGACAATATACGCAACCATGTGCATGCCTACAGCTACCACGATGGCCAGATAATCGACACCATGCGCGCCGTTTACCGCCGAGAGAACTATCTGCTCGACCCTCACAGTGCGGTGGCCTACCAGGCACTCCTGGATGATTTACAGCCCGGTGAAACGGGTATATCCTTGGCCACAGCCCATTCGGTAAAGTGGAAAGAAACCGTGGAGCGTATCATCGGGCAGGAACTGACCATACCGTCACAGTTGGCCCGCTTTTTGGCCGGCAACCTGCAGGTGAAGCCCATGAACAGCGGTTTCACCAGTTTCAAGCGTTACCTGATGCGCGAAGCCAAGGGTTGAAGGGGGTATTCAGCGTTAGAAAATCTTTTGCATCACTACAGCGTCGCAATAGTTTGTGCCGCGCCTCACCCACGACCGCAGTGTGCCGGCCAGGCTGTAGTGCATACGTTGGAACGCATGCAGGCAGGCCTCGTTGTCGCTTGCGATGATGACATAGAGTTGGCGCAGACCCAAGTGGCGGCACGCGTAGTCATCAATGAGCCCGATGGCTTGTTCGCCCAGCCCGCGGGCGCGGTGTTCGGGCGCTATCATCAGCCCCAGTTCGGCGTGGTTGTTAAGCGGGTCGAAGTTGAGAAAATCCACCGTGCCTATCGCCTCGTGGGTGGCCAGTAGCTCGATGACGAGCCGCAGCTGACGTTGGGCATACAGGTCGCCGGCGCTTTGCAGATATTGCCACAATGCCTGTCGGGAGTAGGGTGCGGCGGTGGCGCTTGCGTCCCACAGGGATGTGTCGTTCTCCCATCGATACAAGGTGTCGAGGTCGGTGGGTTCAAGAGCGCGCAGGGCCAGAGTGTCGTTGGCGAGCAGTTGGGTATGGTCGGTCATAGGTGGGGCGGTTGGGTATGGTTAATTGTAGGAAGCGTCGGTGGGCAGGTTGAGCCACAGACGGTAGCGGTCGCCGAACATCGACACCACCTGCTGCCAGATGGCGTCTCCTCCGTCGTCCATGAGCACCGGCACGGGTGCTTGGTGCAGTACCGCCCAGTCGTGGCGGTGGATTTCGTCCTCTATCTGGTTATGTTCCCAGCCGCTGTAGCCCACCACAAACTTGATGCGGCCTTCCACAGGCCCGCCGGCGTTGATGTAGCGTTTCATGGCATCGAAATCGCCGCCCACCCACAGTCCGGGAGCCACGGTCTCGCTGTCGGGAATCACTTCGGGTCCCAGCGTGTGCAAGTAGAAAAGAGAGCCATGTCCCACGGGACCACCCAGAAAAAGCGGTATTTCATCACTGCCCGTCACATCGTCCACCACCTGGCTGAGCACAAAGCCCGAGTTGTGGTTCAAGACAACGCCCATGGCGCCCTCGGTCTCGTCGGGGTTGATGATGAGCACCACCGAGCGGCGGAAAAAGAAATCGCCCACGGTGGGCTTGGCCACCAGCAGCGAGCCACGGTGGGGCAGCGGTTGCTCATCGTTCAGGTTATAAATATCTTGTTCGTCCATCATCGGTCTGGAGTGTTTAAGTTAATCGTGCCTACTGGCGGCCAGGGCGGCACCCAGGGCGGTGCCGTGCTCGGCATGGCGCGGCGTGTGGAAACGCACGCCGTACAGGCTTTCCATCATGGGGAAGATAACACCGCATTCGGGCAGGCACGTAAGTTTTCCCATGAGTACAAAGTCGGCGATACCGCCGTTGATTTGCGACAGCACCGCGCTCGAGCCGATGGTTTCCAGCACCATCCATATCAGCCCCTTGGCTACGTCGGCAGGCGGCACGGCGCCGCGGGCGGCTTTGGCAAAGAGCGAGGCTGTGGCGTGGAGTGGAAGTCCGTCGAGTTCCTGGGCGGAAATGTCCTTGATTAGGAGGTTGATGTGGGAAATGTCGCCGTGTGACGCCATTTCCACTATCTGGCCCACATCGGAGGTGTCGAGCAACAGGCGTGCCATTCCTTGCAGCGTGCCGCCACCCATCGAGATGCCGCCCAGGTGGGTGATGTCGTTGCCGTCCACCTTCACCAGTGTGGTGCCGGTGCCCATTGAAACCACCACGGCGCGCGTGAGTCCGCTCAGGAAACGAGCGCCCGTCCCGTCGGCGATAAATTCGTCAACCGTGCGCGTGGGCAGGTCGAACACGGGTCTGCTCAGGCCTGCCGCGCCTACTCCGGTGAGCGCCACCTGCCGCACGTCGCCCGTGGCGATGCCGTTGTTGTGCATATACTTTCCCAACGCGCCATAGAGCGCCGCCACAGGGTCGGCGGCCTGCACCGAGCAGGGTGAAAGCACCTGTGTGCCGTCCCAACCCACAATCTTGGTGCTGGTGGCCCCCATATCGATTCCTATTGTCAATCCCATCTTGTGTCTTTTTAATTTTTGGCAGGTAAAATTACAGTTAAAATACGAAAACGGCAAATATATTCGTTATAAACAATGTGAATACCGATGTGACAGTGGTAATCGTGAACTACCGCGTGAAGTGGTTCCTGGAGCAGACCTTGAAGTCGGTGCTCGACGCGTTGCAGGGTCTGCAGGCCGAGGTGCTGGTGGTGGACAACAATTCGGGCGACGACAGCATAGCGCTGTCGCGTAGCGAGTTCCCTCAGGTGCGCTTCATCCAGAACAATGACAATGTAGGTTTTGCCCGTGCCAACAACCAGGCCATTGCTCAGGCCCGTGGCACCTACACACTCATCCTGAACCCCGACACCCTGGTCACGGCCCGGGCGTTGCGTGCTTGCGTCGGCCACATGGAGCGTAATCCGCGTTGCGGCGGGATAGGGGTGCGCATGGTTGATGGCGACGGCAACTTCCTGCCCGAAAGCAAACGCGCCTTCCCCACGCCATGGGTGTCGTTCTGCAAAATTTTCGGTCTTTCGAAACTTTTTCCCCGTTCGCGCTGGTTTGCCAAGTATCACCTGCGTTATCTGGATGACCGCCAGCCGCATGCCGTTGATATTCTGGCTGGAGCGTTTGTGTTTTGCCGCACTGCGCTGTTGCAGCAGTTAAACGGCTTTGACGAGGATTTCTTCATGTATGGCGAGGACATCGACCTGAGTTACCGCATCACGCAGGCGGGTTACCAAAACTGGTATCTGCCGGAGGAAATCATCCACTACAAGGGCGAGAGCACCCATAAGGACTCAATGCGCTATGTGCGCGTGTTCTATGATGCGATGCTGATTTTCTACCGCAAGCATTTCCCGCAGTTCAGTCGCTTGTTCTATTATCTGGTGAAACTCGGTGTGTGGGTGCGCGCAGGCATGGCCATGGCGCGTCGCGCCCTCAAGCGCCTGCTACGTCGCCGCAGCCATCCCGCCCACGACCGCCGGCCGTGGGTGATTCTGAGCGATGACCCGCAGGCGGTGTCCACCCAAACAGGAATCACCGTTTATTCCACCGAAATCCCTTCTGCCGGCGATGTGCGCGTGCTCATCGACGACGGCTGCCGCAGCTACGACCAGATAGTGGCTTTCATCTCGGATAACCATGCCCCGCGGCGCTCGTTCAGCATCTATGCCCGCCGCCACCGCAAGGTCATCACCCCCAAGATGTCGCAAGAATAAATCAGGCCGGCCACATGCGGTGACCAGCCTGACTGTGCTGAAACAGAGAGCCTATAGGCTTACAGATTCCCGTTGATTTTATTCCACTCGCTGATGGGCGGCACGATGTTGAGTTCCACCAGTTCATCGCGCATCTTGCACAGGTGCTTGTAACTGTTGTCAAGCATCTCGATTTCGTGTGGCGTTCCCTCGGGCATCTGATAGTGGGCACCGTCCTTGTCGAGGGTGGTGTTCATTGCCATCATGATGTGGTTGTATTTGTCGTTGTTCACATAGGTTCCCACGGGGAACTGGAACGGCTCGCCGCCCATGACAGCCCGCATCATTTCCACCGACAGGTAGGCAGGGCTTTGGAATGAACTGCGACCGCGCAGTTTGATGATGTTGGCGCCGCCCTTGGTCACATCGGCCTTCATCTGCTCCCACTGCTCGCGGGTGAGTTCTTCAGTTCCGAGAACGTCGATTAACTTGCGGCCTTTCACTTTCACCTGACTGCCAAACACAGCCATCTGCTCACCATGGCCGCCATAGGTGGCGCAACCGGTGATTTCGCTGCGCTTCACGCCGAAATGCTTGGCCAGTGCGCTCTGCAAGCGCGTGGTGTCGAGCGCGGCCAGCGTTGTCACCTGGTTGGGCTTCAAGCCGCTGTAGAGTAGCGTCACCAGGCCGGTGAGGTCGGCCGGATTGAAGATGATGATGACGTGTTTCACATCGGGGCAGAACTCCTTGATGTTCTTGCCGAGTTCTTCGGCAATCTCGCAATTGCCCTTAAGCAGGTCTTCGCGGGTCATGCCCTCCTTGCGTGGCGCTCCGCCACTTGAGATGACGTATTTGGCATTGGTAAACGCTTCCTTGGCATCGGTGGTGGCATAGATGTTTACGTCGCCGAATCCGCTTTGGCGCATCTCTTCGGCCACACCTTCGGGTGAAAAAATATCATACAAGCAGATTTCGCTGGTCAGATTCATCATCAGCGCCGTCTGCACCATGTTTGAACCAATCATGCCGGCAGCGCCGACGATGACTAATTTATCATTTGTTAAAAATGCCATGTTAGAATTTTTTAGTGGTGTTGAGTCTAAATTAATATTCCTTGTTGTTGAAAACTGACGCAAAGTTACAACAATTTATGCACATACTAAACTTAAATATTGTAAATATTTGCTACCTTTGTATTTGAATTTGCAGAGATATGGAACAAGAATTTGCATCTGCCTTGCTCGAAACGGCTGTGAGCCAGTTTGCCAAGTTGCCTGGCATCGGGCGCAAAACCGCGCTGCGCCTGGTGCTGCATCTGCTCAAGCAGAACGAGCAGGAGGCCGAGGATTTCGGCCAGGCTATCATCAGGCTGCGCCGAGAGATACGCTATTGCCGGGTGTGCCACAACATCAGCGAGACCGAGGTGTGCCCCATTTGCGGTAACCCGAACCGCGACCACGGCACCGTGTGTGTGGTAGAGAACGTGAAGGACGTGATGAGCATCGAGAACACGCACCAGCACCACGGTGTTTACCACGTGCTGGGAGGACTTATCTCGCCCATGGACGGAGTGGGTCCGCAAGACTTGGAAATCGATTCACTCGTCAGCCGCGTGGCGGCGGGCGATGTGCAGGAAGTGATTCTGGCTTTGAGCGCCACCATGGAAGGTGACACCACCAACTTCTACATCTATCGCCGGCTGGCTCCGTATGCCCAAGTGAGAATCACTATGCTGGCGCGTGGCGTGAGTGTGGGTAATGAGATTGAATACACCGATGAACTCACCCTGGGGCGCAGTATTCTGAACCGCACTTTGTTCAGCGACTCATTTAAGAAAGAAGACTGATCCATGGCCGACAACTATCTGGAATATCACCGTGAGGAATATGAGAAACGCAAGGCCCGCAAGGAGCAGGAACGCAAAAACCGCCTGCGCCGTTACCGTGAGGCCTACATGAAACGGCAGCGGGAGGAAAAGGACGGTACCGCCGCCGAAAACAACGGTTAGCCTTGCGATTGGTCTGCCGACCGACGCGAATAGATGCGGTTCACTACTAGGGCGATGGCTCCGTCGCCTGTCACATTGCAGGCCGTTCCGAAACTGTCCATGGTGATATAGAGCGCTATCATGAGCGCCTGCTGACCCGCGTCAAAACCAAGAACCGACTGCAGCACCCCCAGTGCCGCCATGATGGCTCCGCCAGGCACGCCAGGCGCCGCCACCATCATCACCCCCAGCAAAAGAATGAATCCAGAGAAAAGGCCCAGATTAAAGGGAATGCCTTGCATAATCATCAGCGCCACAGCGCAAGCCGTGATTTTCATGGCGCTGCCGCTCAGGTGAATGGTGGCACATAACGGCACGGTGAATCCGGCAATGCTTTCCTGCACTCCGTTCTTGACCGTTTGCCGTAGCGTGACGGGAATGGTGGCTGCCGACGACGAGGTGCCCAGTGCTGTGAAATAGGCAGGCAGCATGTTGTAGAGCGCCTTCAGTGGATTACGCCTGGCCACGGCGCCCGCCAGACAGTATTGCAGCACCAGCAGGAAGATATGAAGCGCGAAAATCACGCCGATGATGGCGATAAACGCCTTGACCACCGCCCAGGCCTGCCCCGTGTGGGCCATGTTGAGAAAAATGCCGAAGATGTAGAGCGGCAGCAACGGGATTAAAACCACCTCAATCAACTTGGCCACGATGACCTTGAACTCATCGAACCACCCCTTGAGCGTGGGTGCGTTGAAGTGGGCGATGCCCATGCCCATGGCAAAGGCGAAGATGAGCGCGCTCATCACATCGAGCATAGCGGGAATCTGTATCTCGAAAAATGGTTCGATATCCACCGCCTGCTCAAGTTGCTGTGCGTTTCCTTGTTGGATGAGCGAAGGAAACAGGCTTGTACTGGAGAAGTAGGACAGGTAGCCCGAGAACACCGTGTCGCCGTAGGCGATGAGTGTGGTGATGAGCAGCAGCCGGCCCGCTCCCTTGCCGATACCTCCAATGGCAGGCGTCACCAATCCCACGATGATGAGCGGGATGAGGAAAGTGAGGAAGTTGCTGAAGATGCCGTTGAAAGTGACGAAAACCCTCACGGCCCAAAGCGGTAGCCAGTTGCCCAGCACGATGCCCAGCGTGATGGCTATGAGCACGCGGGGCAGGAGTCCTATCTTGATTTTTTTCATTTCGTGTGTGAATAAAAGGCGGAGGCCTGGGCCACCGCCCGTTTAATTGCACGCAAAAGTAGTAAAAAGTTGTTTTTTTAAGAGCCTGTTCGGTGATTTTTTATTAAATTTGCATGCGCTTAGTAGCGCTGAACACATCATCCTCATGAATAAATTTGCTGAACTGATTGAAAAGCAGGCGGCTCACTACGGCGAGCGTGAGGCCCTGCGCTTTCGTAATTACCACACCCAGGTGTGGGAGTCGCTCACTTGGCAGGGATTTCTCGAGGCCGTGCAGAGCGTGGCCCGTGCCCTGTGCCGGCTTGATGTGGCACCACAGGGACGCATCTGCCTGTTTACGCAGAATTGCCCCGAAATCCTCATCACTCATTTCGCCGCTTTCTATAACCGTGCCATCCCTGTGCCCATCTATGCCACCAGCAGCAAGGATGAGGCAGCCTATATCATCAATGACTCCGGAGCCACGGTGCTGCTGGTGGGTGACCAGCGCCAGTATGATATCGCGCTTGATTTGCTGCCGGAGTGCCCCACGTTGCGCCACATCGTGACCTTGGACCCCCGTGTGCAGCATGCGGCCGACGATGACCGCACGCTGACCTGGGCCGAACTGCGCGCCCGTGGTGTCGCTGCCGGTGCCGACGTGGCCGAAGAGGTGGAGCATCGCCGTCGGGCTGGGGTGGACACCGATGTGATGTATCTGATTTACACCAGTGGTACGACAGGTGTTCCCAAGGGCGTAATGCTCACCCACAGCAACTTCAACGCCGCCATGGTGGCGCACAGCGAACGCATCACCAATCTGGACGACAAAACCGATATTTCGCTCAGTTTCCTGCCGTTCAGCCATGTGTTTGAACTTGGCTGGACCATGGTGTGCCTGTGCCACGGTGTGCGCGTAGCCATCAATCTCAATCCACAAGAGATACAGAAGGCCGTGCGTGACATTTCCCCCACCTGCATGTGCAGTGTGCCCCGCTTCTGGGAGAAGGTTTATACAGCCGTCACCGACAACCTGGGGAGCGCGGCGCCGGTGACCCGTGTGCTGATAAAGCGCGCCTTGAGTGTGGGCCGTAGCCGAAACATGAAATATGTGCGCCAGGGGAAGAAACCGCCCGTGCTGCTCGAGAAACAATATCAGTATTTCGATAAAAAAATATTCAGTGCCATACGCCGAGCCGTGGGTGTGGAGCGTGGAAAATTCTTTCCCACCGCAGGCTCGATGCTGAGCGATAAAATCACCGAATTCCTGCATTCGGTGGGCATCAACATCGTGATAGGCTACGGCCTGAGCGAGACTAACGCCTCGGTGAGTTTCTTCAAACCCGGCAGTTGGCACCTCGGCACCGTGGGCACACCTTTGACAGGCCTGCAGGTGCGCATAGGTGAGAAAAATGAAATCTTGGTGAAAGGCCCCACTGTGATGCGCGGCTACTACAACAAGCCCGAGGAAACGGCTCAGGCAATCGATACCGATGGCTGGTTCCACACGGGTGACTGCGGCCAGCTCACCAGCGATGGGGAAATCGTGCTCACCGAGCGTCTCAAGGACTTGTACAAAACCAGCAACGGCAAGTATATCGCGCCGCAGGTGCTCGAGACCATGCTGGGCCAGGACAAGTATATCGCACAGGTGGCCGTGGTGGGCGATGGCCGCAAGTATGTGTCGGCGCTCATTGTGCCCGACTTCGACGAGCTCAAGGCTTACGCCGATAAGAAAGGCATCGCAAGCGACAGTCCGGACCAATTGGTCAACAATCCTGAAATCCACCAGATGGTGGAACAACGCATTGCCGGCTATCAGAAAGACATGGCCAGTTATGAGCAAATCAAGCGCTTCGTGTTGCTGCCTCGCCCGCTGAGCATGGAGAACCATGAACTCACCAACACGCTGAAGATACGCCGTGCGGTGATTTTGCGGCGCTACGCCCCGCTCATCGATGCCATGTATGCGGCCGACTACCGTCGCAAGGGTACCCCCTCATCTAACCCGGAAATGTAATTAGAAGCATAATATACACACCAGTCATATCAATGATTACGCAAGACCAACTAAAAGAGATTCAACAGCGCCGTGACGATTTGCACCGCTATCTCGACGTGGATAACAAGAAAATAGAAGTAGAAGAAGAGGAACTGCGCACCCATGTGCCAGACTTCTGGCAGGACCAGAAAGCAGCCGAGCGCCAGATGAAGAAAATCAAACAACTGCACTTCTGGATTGACAGTTGTGCCGAGGTGGAGCATGCTGTGGATGAAGTGGCCACTGGTTTTGACTTCGTCAAGGAAGGCCTCATCGAGGAAGCGGAACTTGACCGCCTCTATGCTCGCTCGGTGGATTTGATTGAAAAACTGGAACTGCGCAACATGCTGCGCCATGACGAGGATAAGATGGACGCCATACTTAAAATCAACTCCGGCGCCGGCGGCACCGAAAGCCAGGACTGGGCTTCAATGCTGATGCGTATGTATCTGCGCTGGTGCGAACGCCAAGGCTACAAAACGGCCATCGAGCACTTGGTGGACGGCGATGAGGCCGGCATCAAGAGTGTGACCATTAGCATAGAGGGAGGCTTCGCCTATGGCTATCTCAAGAGCGAGAACGGAGTGCACCGTCTGGTGCGTGTGTCGCCCTACAACGCCCAGGGTAAGCGCATGACATCGTTTGCCTCGGTGTTTGTGACACCGCTGGTTGACGATACCATAGAAATCACCCTGGACCCCGCCCGCATTTCGTGGGACACTTTCCGTAGCGGCGGCGCCGGCGGCCAGAATGTGAACAAGGTGGAGAGCGGAGTGCGCGTGCGTTATCAATACAAGGATCCCTACACCGGCGAGGAAGAGGAAATTCTGGTGGAGAACACCGAAACGCGTGACCAACCCAAGAACCGCGAAAACGCCCTTCGCAACCTCAAGTCGATACTTTACAACAAAGAGTTGCAGCATCGCCAGGAGGAGCAACGCAAGGTGGAGGACAGTAAAAAGAAAATAGAGTGGGGGAGTCAGATACGCAGTTATGTGTTTGACGACCGCCGCGTGAAAGACCACCGCACCAACCATCAGACAAGTGACGTGAACGGTGTGATGGACGGCGACCTGGATGGTTTTATCAAGGCCTACCTGATGGAATTTGCAAAAGATTAACGAAGCGACAGCACAAGAATCATGAATGAGAAACTGACCATAGTGAAGGTGAGCGGGAAAGTGGTGGAAAAGCCGGAACAGTTGCGCACCTTCGTAAAATCGTTTGCTATGCTTGAAGACGCCAAACTGCTTATCTTCAGCGGAAACAATATGGCCGAAAGCGTGGGTAACCGCATGAACCTGAAGACCAAGAAAGTGGACAGCCGCCCTGTGGTGGACGATGTCACACGCAAACTGTTGGTGATGGTGTATGCAGGTCAGGTGCTTAATCAGTTGGTGGCGTTGCTGCAGAGTTTCAAAGTGCGCACCCTGGGCGTGACGGGCGCCGACTTGAACCTGATTACCAGCGTCAAGTGGGGCGATGGCTCACTGGGCGCCACCGGACAGGTGAAACAGGTCAACACGGTGGCATTGCGCCGCCTGCTCGAGGCCGGTGTGGTGCCTGTGTTTGCCCCCATCACCCACGACGGGCACGGCAATCTCCTCTTCAACGAGACCGACGCCATGGCAGCCGAGATAGCCAAGTCGCTGGCCCTGCGCTATGACGTGAAACTGATTTATTGCTTTGAACGCAACGGCGTGTTGCTCGACGTGGACAACCCCGACAGCGTGATTTCGGCGTTGAAACGTACGCAATACAAGTCGTTGCGCGACATGGGTATTATCAATGACTGGTTTGTCAACAAACTCGACAACGCCTATTCAGCCATCGACCATGGCGTGAAGGAGGTTGTGATAACCAACGTTGCGCATCTGGGCGACGACAGTTCCGGCACCCACATCGTCAAGAATACCCGCCCGTCGTCGCCGCGTCCCGCAAAATAACACTCATTTCTTAGGTCGAAATTGTTGTGCGTGTCGTAAATTTTATTGAAATTTGTACTTGTTAAATATCTTGTAGCATTATGAAAGTGGCAATAGTGGGCGCCAGCGGCGCCGTGGGACAGGAATTCATGCGTGTGCTCGACGAGCAGAACTTTCCGGTGACCGAACTGGTGCTCTTCGGTTCGGAGCGTAGCGCCAACCGTATTTTTACCTTCCGCGGTAAGGATTATGTGGTGAAACTGCTGCAGCACAACGATGACTTCAAGGATATTGACATCGCCTTTGTGGCGATGGGTGCCCGACAGGCGCGTGAGTATGCTCCCACCATCACCAAGTGGGGATGCACCATGATTGACAATTCCAGCGCCTTCCGCATGGACGATGACGTGCCCCTAGTGGTGCCCGAGGTCAACGGCCGCGACGCGCTCAATGCTCCGCGGCACATCATTGCCAATCCCAACTGTTCAACCATCATCCTTGTGGTGGCACTCAAACCGCTCGACGACCTGTCGCATATTAACAACGTGCAGGTGGCGACTTATCAAGCGGCCAGCGGTGCCGGCTTGGAGGCGATGAATGAACTTGCCCTGCAATTTAGCGAAGTGGCCTGTGGCAAAGACCGCCTTACAGTGCGTCACTTTCAGCACGAACTCGCCTATAATGTGATACCTCACATTGATGTGTTTGACGACAGTAATGACTATACGCGCGAGGAGATGAAGATGGTGCGCGAAACGTGCAAAATCATGCACAGCGATATCCGCGTGAGCGCCACGTGTGTGCGTGTGCCTGTGATGCGCGCCCACAGCGAGGCGGTGTGGATAGAATGTGAAAAACCCATCACACCGCAGGAGGCACGCGCCGCCCTTCACCTGGCTCCTGGCATCCAGGTACTCGATGACCCCGAGCACAACCAGTATCCCATGCCTCTCGATGT
>RHMF01000964.1_pt1 | contig 12933 bp, 8 predicted proteins | sample 5365151 | NCBI WGS metagenome assembly RHMF01 (sample SAMN10266501, study PRJNA497801) | feces metagenome | isolation source: feces | host: Bos taurus | place: China: Prairie of Fairy Mountain | collected 2017-08-14 | reverse complement strand
ACTTTCTGATATTTTTTCTAATACTTCTGGATTTGATAATACATTATTCGAGGTTAAAAAGGACAAATATTTTCCTGTAGAACTTTCAATGAGATTATTCTTGATATCACTTATATTGTCTACAGTAATATCTACTTTAATTCGAGTTAAACGAGTATCCATTAAAAACTTACTTAAAATTTCATCCGTTTTTTCTGAATTGGTTGTATCAATGCATATAACTTCGAAATCACTATTGGTTTGCGAAAAAATTGAGTTTAAACACTCTTCTAAGTGTTTATCTGAAAAAATAGTTAAAATAATTGAAAAAAAGACCATGGTTTTTCTCCCTTATCTATTTTGATTCGTATTCTAGGTTAACATTCACTTTTTCAGGAAAATTTTCTGAAAGATTTATATTTGAATTAACTAGTAAATTATCATAGTTACTTTTTTTAACTAAATACTCAATTTTATTATCTATGAAGCGTTGATTTTCATTAAATTTGCTATCTAATTTAATATTTGAATGGACAGAACTTTTTTCTATTCTTAAACAAGATTCATTAATTTCTTCTTCTTTAGTTAGAATATTAGTACTTATTTCATTTTGTTTGTTTTGATTGGAAAGTATGTTTGTGTTGTTTTGAAGAATTGTACTGATATTTTGATTCTGATTTTCTTGTTTAATTAATAATTTATCCATTTGTAATTTTTGGCTTGCATCAGAAATTTTCATTTGATTTAAGAATATGTTTTGATTTTCTTGTTCTTTGTTTAGAATGCTGGTACTAATTTCGTTTTGTTTGTTTTGGTTGAATAATATGTTCATGTTGTTTTGTAGTATTGATTGAATGTGTTGGTTCTGATTTTCTTGGTTACTTACTATTTTTTCGAATTGGAGTGAGTAATCTTTGTTGGAAGAAAATAATCCACTAATCGTGCTTTCTAATTTTTTTTGATCATCTACTAAATTTTTGTAACATTCTTTCAATTCAATATTTTCTTCTTTTAATACATTTATCATCTGTTTATTATTCTCATTAATAGCATATAATTTTTCATAATTATTTTTATAAAATACATAACTATTACTTAAATTTAAAAGTTTTTCCTTAATTTTTGATAGCATACATATCCCCTATTTTATTTAAGTTAGTTAATTACAATGACCAATATACTATGTCTTCTTTAGATAGTTCTTTTAACAAAGATTTTAAATCGAAAAGTATTGGTTTATTTTTAGATAATCGATTAATGTCATCAATAGTTAAATCTTTGAATTCATCGTGTGAAACACCAAGTATGATGGAATCATATTCTCCTTCATAATCATCACTCAATTCCAAATCATAAAATGATTTTACTTCTTCAGCATCAGCTAAAGGATCATATATTGTAACATTTGCCCCTATGTCTTTTAATTCATCAATAACTTCAACAATTTTACTATTTCTTATATCATTACAGTTTTCCTTAAACGTAATCCCTAAAACAAGTATGTTACTTTTTTTAATGTTTACTTCATTATCTATAAAAGTCAACAGTATGGTTTTAATGATTTGGTTTATTATATCTTCATTGACATTTCGGCTAGTTTGTAATAATCGGGGAGAGTAATTTAATTTTTTACTCTTATAAATTAAGTAATAAGGATCAATTCCAATACAATGTCCACCAACTAAACCTGGTCTAAATTTCATAAAATTCCATTTAGTTCCTGCAGCATCAATAATTTCATTGGTATCCAAATCCATTTTATCAAAAATTATGGATAATTCATTCATTAATGCAATATTCACATCTCTTTGAATATTTTCGGTTATTTTAGCCGCTTCAGCAACTTTTATTGACGGTGCCCTATATATTCCATTATTTAATACTGAATCATATATTTCTGAAATAATGTTGGTGGTTTCTTCATCATAACCTGATACTATTTTAACAATATCAGAAACATCTTTGCTATTTTTTCCCGGATTAATCCTTTCAGGAGAATATCCAATACTAAATTCTTTACCACATTCGAATCCAGTAATTTTTTCAATAATAGGTATACAAACTTCTTCAGTAGCACCGGGAAATACTGTTGATTCATAAACTATTATTGTCCCTTCTTTCATATTTGATGCTACGGTTTCTGTAGCGGATATGACATAAGATAAATCAGGACTTTCATCTTTATGTATAGGTGTTGGAACAGTAATGATTATAAAATTAGCTTTTGACAAGTCTTGAGGATTACTTGAAAATTTTATGTTTGAATTTTTTAAAGTATCTTCTTCTAACTCATTAGTCACATCAATTCCCTTAGAATAGTTTTCAATTTTTGATTTATCTACATCAAAACCAATAACTTCATATTTTTTTGAGAAAACTGTGCTTAAAGGTAGTCCAACATAACCTAAACCAACTACTCCAATAATTTTTTTATCTTCAAACATTTCTTTAATCATTTTTTATCATCTAATAATATTTTACTATCCAATATATTTAAATTTTATTTAAAATTATTAAAAAAAAAATTAATTTATTCTATTAAAACTATTTAATTATAATACTTTTATTTTATTATAAATAATTAGAATAATTATGTTTTTGATAAATAAAATTATTTTGTGTTATTTTGATTTTTAAAAAAATTTTAATCTAAAATTATATTTTAATAATTAGTTCAAGTGGTATGATAAAATTAAAAATTAGAATTAATTTAAAAAAAGGAGGGGAAAAATAGTTTAAAAAAACTATTTATTGTGCTTTTAGTACTGTGAAAGTTGTATTTGTTTCGTATGCATTGTATTTTTCACTTCCACTGTATCCTATTGTCACGTTGTTCACGCCTTCTTTAGTAGTTGCTACTGATAATGTGTATTTTCCTGTGCTGTCTGTTTTTGCGTAGTATTTTTTGCCGTTGATTGTGATTTTTACGTTACTGTTTGTTATTGCTTTTCCATTTGCATCTTTGAATGTACCGGTAATGGTTACATTGTCACCAAGGGTTACATCACTGATTGGTTCATATGTTACTTCAACATTGTTTGCTATAGCATTAAATGTTGTTGTATCTTCGTATGCGTTGTAGTTGGTGTTTCCACTGTATCCTACGGTTACATTGTTTATTCCTGCTGCAGAAACTTTAACACTTAATGTGTATTTTCCTGTTTTGTCTGTTTTTGCGTAGTATTTTTTGCCGTTGATTGTGATTTTTACGTTACTGTTACTGATTGCTTTTCCATCTGATGTGGTGAATTTACCAGTAATGGTTACATTGTCACCATAAGCAACTTCACTAATTTCATCAACTGTTACTATTACGTCTCCTTTTTCAAGGGTAAATGTAATTGTATCTTCGGATGCATTGTATTTATCGTTACCTGCATATGTTGCTGTAACTGTTTGTTCTTCTAATGTTTTGAAGCTTGTTGTGTATTCAAATTCTCCATTTTTAGTAATTACGTCAACAGTCTTGTCACCGATTGTTAAGGTGATTACTTGGTTGAATAATCCGATACTGTCTTCATTTACGAGTGTACCTTTAATTGTTATGTTGGTGTTGTATTTTGCATCTGTGATTGGGTCTAGTGTGAGTGTTGTTGCTTTTGGAGCTTTGAGTTGATCAAGTTCGTTTTGTAAGTCTTCAATTTGTTGGTTAAGATCATCGACGATTTTTGATGTTGGGGTGTTGTTTTCAACTACAGTATCTTCTTCTGTTGTCATTACTGCATAGTCACCGAATGAACCACTCATCATGTCTCCAATTAATATGTAGTTGTTGGTTACTTCTGCATTTGTTGTTTCATGGAAGTTTAATTTTGATCCGCCGGTAGTTTCGATGTTGTTTTCGGTAATTGTTATGCTGTCTGCTTTACCGAAGTATAATACGTTGCTGTCTCCTGTTGTGTCGATTGCTATGTCTAATCCTGTGATTGTTATGTTTGTTGGGGTGTTGTTCATAAAGTCTATATGAGCGTTGATTGCTGTTGCGTCATCACCGGTAATGTTGTAGTTTGCACCTGCTATAAGTACATTTTGTGATCCTTCGATAAGTACACCTGTTGCTTCTGCTGCAGTTACAGTTACATCATAGCATGTGAGGTCTATGTTTTTGGAATAACCAGTTCCCATTGCGGTACTGTATACTCCATATGCTTCTGAAGTTGCTGTTGCTGTTGCTGTACCTGTGATTGTTATAGTGTCTGCATCGAATAATTGTATTGCATCTGAGTAGTATGCACTATCAACTTTTACATTGATGTTTTCGATTGTTGTATCTTTAGCGTTTCCTACATTTACTCCGTATACGTAGTTTGCACCAATAACTTCTACTGTGGAATCTTTTATTGTGTTGTTTTGTATCGGTGTTTTATCTGATACAAGGTATATTCCGTCTACTGTTGGCCAGGATCCTGTGCTGCTTGTTCCGTCGAAGAAGACTGTCACATTATCCAATAAGTTGTTGTCACTGTTTATTACTATTGCAGCAGGGGCTGGTGCTTTTACACTGTAGTCACTGTTGTATTCTACATCTGCGGAAGGGGCAGTAATGTTTAATATTGTGTTGGCAATAGTGTTGCCGTTTTCATATACGTATATTGCGTGAATTGGATCTTCACTGTTAATCTTTATGATTGTGTTGTTGATTGTGTTTCCTTCACTTTCAAGAACAAAAGCATCCATACTGTTTTCGAATACTAATCCATCAAATACAACAGTAGCATTGTTACCGGTCATAATTTGACCTTCATGGAATACTGCCGTACCATCATTAGTTAATGTTACATTAACGTTGTCAAAGATAAATATGGTATTTTCTTCAAAGTCACCTGATGCTTTAAGTACAGCATTATTAAATTCCGGTTTTAATGCACAGTTTTCATCAAAGAATTCACTGTAAGTTTCATCAGTAAGTAATGAACTTGGGGTGTTATCTTTTAATGTACCGTATCTACCGGTTTCAAGTACACCAGCATCTCCTAAACCTGCAGGTGATATTATGAAGTTATCTGTTATGTTGTTTCTGTTGGTTGAAGAGTTTACACCATAAACATTGTTTGCAGGTGCAGTTACTGTAATGTTGTTAAACGTTATTACATTATATTGTACGCTTTGTATGTTATTGTTTGTAATTTTTACACCTGTTGCGTATGGATCAATATAATCGAAACTAGTTGCAGATGCATTTAAATCTTTTGCATTTACTACTATGTTATTATAACTTACTACAGAATTACGATCGGTTAAACCAATACCTAAACCATTGTTTACTGTTACTGTAATATTGTTGTAAGTAATATTGTTTCTTTCTCCAACAAATGTTTCAATAGCCCATCCAAAGTTGGATTCGATATCAACTATGTTTGAGGTTACTAAGTTTTCTTCGGAAGTGTATACATCGTATGTATCATAATCCATTGAACCTTCTAGAACAATACCATATGCGATTTCATCTGATTTACTTGTAACTTTATTATTTTCTATCACAGAATTGAAGATTGAATATGGATGAATACCAGAAGCGAAATTTTTAGATTCTGTTTTAACTGTATTGTTTGAAATAGTTACATTTTTAACAAATGATGCTTTTATTCCGTATGCGTAAACATCACTTTCAGTAATAATTTCATTGTTAACTATGTCTGCAGAATCCAATGGATTGTCTGCATCTTTTCCATGTATGTAAATACCATAGATGGTTCCTAGTTGTTCTGAAGGATTTTCATTTTTCTGGGTTGTAATTTTATTTTCACTAATTAATACATTTGCTGAGTTTACTTCGATTGATGATAAATAGATGGTTCTTATGATACCACTACTTGCATAAGCAATATTGTCTTCAGGACCGATAGTTGTAATGTTATTTTTAAGTATACTGATGTTGGATCCACCGTCAATTACTATTGAACGGGTTTCAATTTTATCCTGAGTATTGTTAACGGTTAATGTGTTTTCTTCAATGTTGATGTTATTTGCATCTTCGGATAAAATTAATGCTTCTTCAGTATCTTGACCTATCATTTGAAGTTTAGTAATATTTACATTATCACTTAAAACTAATATTGGACTATTTTTAAGAACTCCCTGAGTATCGGCAGTTGTTAAGTTTAATGGTACTGTAATAAGCATAAATCTATCATTAAATTCGCCTTCAAATCTTAATTCACTGTTAGGAACAATTATTTCCATATTTGGTGTTCCATCATCATTGAAATAGGTTGTCCAATTACCATCATTTAAAGTAATGATTTTTGGTTCAGGCATTACTGCTTCACCAACATATTCTGCTTCCATGTTAGGATAAGTTGCAGTAATTACGAAAGGACTGTTTCCAATTGTGAATGTTGTTGTTGCTTCACAACCAACTACTTCCACGGATTCTTTTTCAAGTTCACCCATTTTTGATGCGAATGCAACGTTGTCATAATCAGGTAAAGTAGTTACTTGGCTGCCATCTGTGTTTTTACAGAATACTGCTTTAACAGTAATGTTGTCTCTATAATTGTTATTTTCTTCAGGATTTACTGTAATATCGAGAACTACCCAGTCATCTACAGTAATTTCAGCACCGGATGTACTTGATTTATAGAATCCTTCAGGAGTGTCATTACCCCAGTAGTTTCCATTAATGTCTATGGATACATCACTGGCAGTATTGTAAATTGCACTGAATTGTGTAATATTTGATATGATTAAGGAATCTTTAATATTAAGGTCACCATTTGTGTTATAAATTGCAGTACCATCGTTACCGCTTACACTACCACTCCATGATGATACGGAGTAATAAGCAGAATTGTTTACAAAAATACATTTTTCAATGTCTAAATAACCGTTATCTGATCTAATAGCTCCACCATAACCGCTGTAACTGTTAGCTGAGTTTCCAATAAATATTGAATTTGTTATTTTTGTGTTGTTGTTTGTATGGACTGCTCCTTTACTACCTTTACTGTTGTTTATGAAAGTACAATTATCGATAATTAATTCATCGTTGTTTGTTAAGAAGGTACTTCCATATACTCCTGTTGGAAGACTTTGTGATTGACCATCGATAGCTGCAAAGTTAGGGGTGTTGTTAATAAATTTTGAATTTCTAACTTCTAAGTATCCACCATCTGCAATAAGTGAATTCCAACTTGATGAATAACCTAAGTATAAATTGTTGTTTTCAAAGTTTACATTATCTAAGTAAACATTATTCTTTATGCTGTTTATGAATGTTCCACTACAATTTTCAATATTACAATTGTCCATTTTTAAAACACTATCTGCTTCTTCAGAGAATGCTAAAATGAAACTTCCACTTGCAGCATAACCATTGCTAGGTGCAATACTGTCTGTGAAATTTACATTTGAAATTTCCACATATGAATTATTAATAAATGCAATTCTTCCTTCAACATTATCATTGTATGCTTGTTTATTACCTACATTTGTAATAACAGCATTTTGAATTTTGACATTCTGTACATTGTCAATGTTGAAAACTCTTCCACTTTTAGCATTAAGTGTATTTCCATTGAAATCAAGAGTTATTCCGGACTTATTAATAACTATGTTGTCTTCACTTGCTCCTCTGAAAACAGGACCGTCTATTTTGATTGTTGCTCCTGTTCTTGCTTCATCAATCATATCTTGTACTTGGATATAATTAAGTAATCCAATATCATTTACAGTAAGCGTATTCTTTGTGATTGTAGCTCCAGCCATTAAGTTTGTTTCATCACAAGTGATATTGATTGGATATTCACCAGGATCGTAACTTGCATCGAATGCGGCTGAAAGTGTACCATTTCCGAAAGTAGTTGTGATTCTTTCATCATTTATTGACATAATAAACGGTGAATTTTTAAAGTCAATGGAATTACCCATATCATCAGTTACATTGTATGTTAATGTTACCGGACTTTCCTGATCAACTGCAACATCTGCACCGGTTACATATAATGATGAGTTTAATTTACCTCCTTCTATGTATATATTTGCAGCATTTGCTACGATATCTTCCATTGTGTTGTTTGAAAGTGTTAATACCGCATAATTGTTGGATTGGTAAATAGCTCCAGCATTATAAGTAGGGTTTTTTTGTCTGAGTTTTTTGAATACACTATTTTTAACTGTTGTAATACCTTGGGTGTATATTCCTCCACCACGGTAATTAGCAATTAAATTTTCAAAAGTACAGTTATCAATTAACACTACAGAATCACGAGCATTAATATATATTCCTCCACCATAACTGGTTTCAAGGTTATCTTGGAATATAGAATTTGTTACGGTTAGGTTACCTGCTTTGTTTAATCCTATAGCTGCATTTGATGCATTATAATTTTTAAATGTACATTTATCAATGTTTATGTTGTAGTTAAGACCATCAGCATATATTTGTGAACGAACTGTATGTTCACCATCAAACACTGAGTCAGTAACTGTTAATGTTGAGTTAACTCCGGTCCAAATTTCTCCACCGTATGTTCTGTCAGGGGAGTTGTATTTGAATGTAACATTGTTTACAATTAATGTTCCTTTGTTATATAAGTCATACCAATAGTTTGAGTAGGTTGGACCGTGTGATGAAGATACAATTGCATTTTTAAAGGTTAATGTTGTACCATTTGGGATGTTAAATATTCCTTTAGTTGCAGTAATTGTATGTCCATCTGCATCAATAACTTTGTCTTCGGTGATTGTGATGTTAGTTTCATCTTCTCCTTGCACATAATCTTTAGCAAGTTTTACTTCACTGCCTGCAATGTCAGTTTCAAGGTCGGCGAAACTTCCTTCACCTTCACTTTTTACATCTGTTTTTACATTTTTTGTTATTTGCGTGTTTTTAGTACTTACGTCTGTTGTCTGGATGCTATTATCAACAGATTCTGTTGTAATCTCATCCATTACTGGAGTATCTGCTGTGAAATTATTATTATCAGCAGCTGTGACAGCTGACACTCCTATCATTGTAATAAATATCAAAGTAAGTAATAAAAACGTTGTTTTTTTATTAAACATTTATATTACCATAAATTATTTGTTAAACACTTTCAAATAAATATTATATTTTATACATTTTATTTGAAAGATAATATAGAATATGATTAATTAAATTAATATAGATTTTATTAAATTTTTTAAAAAAGGTTTTATTTAATATGTCTTAAAATTTAATAAAAATAGTTGGTGGATATTTAATTTGTATTTACTTTTAAAATAGGAGTAGTAACTTTAAAAAAAAGGATTTTATGTATATATGAAATTGATTTATTTAAAAAAAGAGAATAAATTGGAAAATAAAAAAATATTATGGGTTTTTAAAAGCAATATCCCATTTTTCTTTACCAAATACTGCACAACTAGTCACTGGATTTGTAAATTCTTCAAAAGAACCTTTGCCATAAATATAATCTGCTGCTTCTTGTGCATTGCTTGCTTCAAATTTAACAACTCTAGGACTGTTATGTTCATATGTGGATACGTAATATGTTTCCCCAGGATTAACTTTTATTACTTCTATACCATCATCCCTGACAATTCCTATGAATCCTTCACCATCTAAATTAATAGCTCCACCAATACGTGGTGTATTGTAATCATCTTTTTCATAGTCCATTGCAAGTAAACTTAGTGCAACTGCATCTCTCATATTCATACCTTCACGAATTTTACCTGCAATGATATCCGTATGTGAACCATTAGTTATTACACAAATATCATCAATTATATCTACACAGTTGTAACTTATGTATGGATTTTTGTAAATATCATCTTCGGAACCGGCAGTTGGAACAATTGATGCCTTTTGCCCGTTTACTACTGTCTGTCTATTTGGGAATGATCTGCTTGATACTCTGTATGCTGCAATACTTCCTTCTTCATTACTTCCTATTGAAATTATTCTTCCTAAATACATTTTAATCTTCTCCTTAATTATCTAGTACTGGGGGTTTAACTGCTACATCCACCAGATCATCTGGTGCATTAATTGTGATGGTTCCTGTAGATGAATCCATCATTATTTGACCTTCATCCATTACCCTCGTATGTACTGCTATTGAACCATGTCTTATGTCTGATGAATGATCTTCTCCATTTACAGTAACTTTTCTAAGTCCGTTTAACGGTAGTAAATAGTACTCTGAATCACCTGTGGATGTTGTTGGTTTTGCAGATATCTGGTCTGGTGAATAATCTTCAGGTAATGTGTCTACAGGATGTTGGCTTAACATCACTAGAAGGAATATCATTATTGTAAATATTACATCCAGTAATGGTACTAGGTTGATATTTGGTGTTTGGTGTTCTACTTTGTTTTTGAATCTTTGAGTGTCTATTGCCATTTTAGAACACGACCTATTGTTTTAATTTACTTTCAACTATACGGTTTTGGGTATCTGATTTTTCACGTATAATTGTTTTAATTCCTTTTTCAAGCATATTCGGTTTTAAGTATATTTTTAAGTTTGCTTGTTCATCTTGTATCTGTTTTACTTGGATGATACCTGGTGATTCCTGTAGTGCTTCAATTACTTCATCAATATCCTTTTCTATCCACACTTTCATTTCAGCATTTCTCCAGTTACTCATCTTCTTGGCAATTTCTATGTTATCCAATTGAATTTCAATCATACTTTTTATGTGGGTATATAATGGTAATAATATAATTGCTACAGCTAATCCAAAAATGGTTGTGATAATTGCAATGTATATACCATTTGACATTAATGTAATATCACTATTTACTCCCAAGTCTTTGAATGTGTACCACATACCGATTACTGTACCTATAAGACCTATTAATGGTGATACTTCGATAATTGTCTGTAAGGTTGATAAACCTTTCATCATTTTACCCATTTCTACAATGAATACTTGTTCCATATTGTCCTCTACTTCAGATTTGCTTCTGTATCCTATTTTTAGAGCTTCGGATATTATTCTGGATATGGGTGTTTTAAAATTACCTATTGCTCTTAAAGCTTCTAGTGATCCACCATGTGCCATTGATTCATTTACTATTATCATTATTTCTGATAAATCAACTTTTGAAGCACGTCTCAGATATAATATCTTTTCAATTGCTAAAAATAATCCATATAGTCCAATTATGGTTAGAAGATATACTATTGCTCCTCCGCTTTGGAACATTGTAATAAAATCATTACCTGTAGAAAATATTGTTCCTATAATGTCCATTTATTTTAGCTCCTTGCTATAATTTAGAGTCATAAGTTATTAATATTATATATATTTAGTTTTTCTATTATATAATTTTAAGTAATACTATTTCTATTCCTTTTCTTCAATATTTTTAATAGTGTTCCACGTTTGTCTAACAATTGGGGGGTATTCTCCTTTCAATGATTTTAAATAAGATATTGTGTATTTGTCGCTGGGATATCCGGATCCTACGGCACCATATTCGTTTCTTATTATTGCTAATTGTTTGTCTCTTTCTACTTTAGCAATAATTGATGCGGCAGATACTATGTTGTAGGTGTCATCTGCTTTGTGTTCTGTGATTACTTTCATTTTATGATTAATGTGTTGTATTCTGTTATGAAATCTTTCTTCATTTACATCAATACAGTCAATACAACATAAGTCTGGGTTGAAATGTTTGATGATTTCGGTCATTGCATTGGTTTCTATTTTATTTAGATTCGTTCCACTATTTCGTAAGTTATCTATTTCGTCTGCAGTGATAATCACGGTTTTAAATTCTGTTATTTTTTTAATTTTTCTTGAAATAGTTGTTCTAGTTTTTGATGATAGTTTTTTTGAGTCTTTTACTCCTATTCTGTCTAAAAATCTTAATTTTTTTCTTTTCATTAGGACACCACCTATTACGAGGGGGCCTATTACTGAACCTCTTCCTGCTTCATCTATTCCTAGAACTAAACTATCATCATTTAATTTATCCATATTTTAATTCCTTTTGTTGATACTCTTTTTTATGTATTAAGAATTATTTATTTTTTTATATTGAAATATAAAATTTTATATATTATTTTAAACAATGTTTAATTATAATAATAAAATAATAGTATATGAAAATTATTAATATTAATATTATGTAAAAAATAGTAATTTGGGGTTATATGGAAGAAATATTATGTATTTTGTTAAATAAATATTATTAATATAATAATATGGAAATGATTTGTTATGGAAACTAACATATTGAAAATGGTGGGAATAGCAGATATAGCTTCATTATTAAATGCAGTTTCAGGTATGTTGGCAATTATAATGGCTTTCTATCAAAATTCAATATTGTCTGCTTTGTTTTTGATATTGGCAGTGGTTTTTGATGCTATAGATGGACCTTTGGCACGACGTTTTCCCAGTCCTTCTAAGGATGTATTTGGAGAAACAATGGATTCGCTTGCAGATGCAATTTCCTTTGGAATAGCTCCTGCAATAATAATATTTGAACTATTTAATACTCCTTTAATGATTATAGCATCTATTCTACTTTTATGCTGTGGTATATTAAGATTGAGTAGATACAATACTATAATTACAGAACAAGAAGGACCTACAAAAACATTCATTGGATTACCAATACCTGTATCATCATTTATGTTATCATTATTATTATTTTCACAGATAAATCAAGCTTCACTAATCTTAATAATCATGTCAGTTATAGCAATATTAATGATTTCTACATTGGAATATCCAAAGATTAAAAACATCAAAATATTTGGAGTCTGTGGATTATTATTACTGGTAACATTGATTCTTCCACTTAATAATATGCTATTTCATATTCCGTCAATTATATTGATAATATTAGTACTTGGATATTTGATTCTTCCATTTACAAATATTAAGATATAATTTCTTATTACTTTTTTTTTAAAATGAAGGCTCTGTAGAAATCATATGAATAAAGTGTGAAAAGTAATACTTTTTATCAAAATATTTAAATACTATTATCTAATAATTATTAACTAT
>RHMF01000963.1_pt1 | contig 12938 bp, 10 predicted proteins | sample 5365151 | NCBI WGS metagenome assembly RHMF01 (sample SAMN10266501, study PRJNA497801) | feces metagenome | isolation source: feces | host: Bos taurus | place: China: Prairie of Fairy Mountain | collected 2017-08-14 | reverse complement strand
CTTCTATATGAAATATTTACCGAAGCCATATTTCCAAACAACGAATTTGAAGTAGCAATAAAGAAAAGCAAACAGAATTTTCAAAACGACATGATGAAAACTCAATATTTAGCTCGCAGAAAATTCTACGAAACAGTATTTGGCTGTAATCATGTGTATGGTTCGTTTGCATCAGAAAATGACTTTGACATACTAACAGTTGATGATGTTAGAAATTTCTACAACAATAATTATCAGTTAAGCAATTGTACAATATTAGCATCTGGTAATATCGATGATAATATACTACATATTATAAATAAACTATTTGGCCAAACAACCGACGTACGACCTATTAAACCAATAGTACCTAAACCGGTATTTGCACTACCCGAAAAAATTTATATTCCAAAGCAAGATGCTGTACAAAGCACAATACGAATAGGCAAAGTAATAAACACGACCTGGGATAGCAATGACTTCACAGATCTTATGATTGCAAATACAATATTAGGTGGATATTTTGGAAGTAAACTTAATGCAAAAATACGCGAAGAAAAAGGATATTGCTATTCAATATATTCAATGATACAAGCTATAAGAGGCACAAGTGTTTTCTTTATAAATACCGAAGTTGGAAAAGAAGTAAAAGATAATGCAGTGGAAGATATATATAACGAACTTCAGGATATATGCTCAAAACCTATATGCGAAGAAGAATTAGAAATCGTTAAAAACTATCTTATAGGTGATTTTATAAGAAGTATTGATGGTATATTTGAAATTTCAGAACGACACAAGCAAATGATATCTAACCATTCTACAGAACTATTCACAGAAAACTACTTAAAGAGTATAGACAATATAACCACCACCAAGATTTGTGAGATATCAAATAAATTTCTCGATAAAGATAGCATGACCCAAATAATTGTAGGATAAAATGTTTAATAAACGACCTTGTATAATAGCAGGACCTTGCAGTATTGAAAGCAAGGAACAATTTATTGATGTTATGTCATACTTATCAACTAATAATCAAGTTGATATTATACGATGTGGCATATGGAAACCACGCACTCGTCCCGGTGGATTTGAAGGTATAGGAGAAGAAGGTTTAAAATGGATAAAGGACTATAAAAAAGAATTTCCAAACATTAATTTTGCAATAGAAGTTGCTCAACCTGCACACATAGAGTTATGCTTAAAATACAATATCGACGTTATTTGGATAGGTGCACGCACATCGAGCAATCCATTTTCGATGAACGAACTATCGGAATGTTTAAAAGGGATAAATATACCCGTAATGATTAAAAATCCACCTATACCTGATGTTAAATTATGGATAGGAGCTATCGAACGTATCAAAAATACCGGAATAAAAGACATCGCAGCTATACATCGGGGCTTTTTCACACACAACAATTATGGATTTAGAAACAATCCACTTTGGGAAATACCTATTGAAATAAAACGTACACATCCTGATCTACCATTAATATGCGACCCAAGCCACATATCGGGAAATAGTAGCATCGTACAATCCATAGCTCAATCTGCCATGGATCTAAATTTTGATGGACTAATGATAGAGGTTCACCCCTACCCTTCAAAAGCACTCACTGACAAAGAACAACAACTAACACCATCGGAATTTGAAATTTTATTGAATAATTTGGTTATACGAAAAAACATAGATACTACTCCTATAGAGTTAGATTTGCTACGAAAAAAAATAGATATGTTGGATTTTGAGTTGTTATCAATTCTATCTCAACGTATCGATGTGAGTAAACAAATCGCTTCAATAAAAGCAAATAATAACATGAGTATATTGCAAATAAATCGTTGGAAAGAGGTTTTAGATAGTCGAATGAATAGCGCCGAAAAATTAGGAATATCTCCGGAATTTATTCAAAAAATAATGGAACAGATACATACCGAAAGTGTAAGAGTGCAAGATAAAATAATAAAGGAGTCTTAAAATCGCAAGACTCCTTTATTGTATAGAGTATTTTATTCAAAATAAATCGACACTAATTAAGCAAGAATTGCAAGTATGTAATTTTCTTTCCTTCGTTCAGAAACATCTGTTCATAAAATGTTCTTACACTTTTAACATCATCCTGAAAATCTGACGAATACAAATCATCTGTATTAAATAATACCTTGTAATTTCCTTGTGGAATTACTTCATTTAATGTGTAATCATATAATTCATACGAATCCGTTTTTAGGTGTATAACAGTATTAGTCTTAGCTATATTTTTATAGTATGATAAAAAACGTTCACATGTAAGACGTTTATTCGGTTTCTTAAGTTGGGGATCAGGGAAGGTAATCCATATCTCTGACACTTCATTTTGAGCAAAGAACTGTTCTATTAATTGTATTCTTGTACGCAAAAAAGCCACATTGGTCATTTTATCCTCATTAGAGGTTTTACACCCCCTCCACAAACGAGCACCTTTAATATCTATACCTATGAAGTTTTTGTTAGGATATTTTTTTGCAAGGTTAACGGTATACTCACCTTTGCCACATCCAAGTTCCAAAACTATAGGATTGTCATTTTTAAAGAAGTCAGTGTTCCACTTTCCTCGCAAATGAAAAGTATTTTGTTGTAAAAACTCGTATGAGACTTGAAAGAGATTCGGAAATGTAAGATTTTCCTCGAAACGTTCTAATTTATTCTTTCCCATTTTATTTTTCAATATTATTCAAAAGAAACTGCAAAAGATTCTTTCAAGATATCTTTTGCAGTTTTATTATTCTTATTCTGTTATCTGTACTACCATTGTTTGATAACCATATTTTCTTTATTCCATGTTTTCAATTGTCTCAACAATGCTTCGGCTGCTGTTTGCGATGGTGCCGAACCCAATGAAACATAGTATAAATTACCTTTGGATATCACGTATGCATCGGCTCCTCTTCTACTGAAACGATGTGCTTCTTTCACAGCATTATCTCTACTTTTAAAGAATCCCGATATAATATCAAATCCTTGTTTCGAACGCAAACGGATATCAGCAGTAGGTACTACTTTAGGTTTGGGTGTCGGTGCAACTATTTTATCTTTGGTTACTGCTCCTGCTTCAATCAACTCGTTCAAAAATTCCAACAATATATCATTCATCTTAATTTCAGAAATAATAGTATTCTTTGCTCGAGATATACGTTGACGTTGCAAATTATCAGTACAATAGTCTGTTATGTAATTATCATAACTCATCATACGTGCAGGATGGAAAAAGTCATCGTCAAACAATTCTTTCAATCGTTTTATAACATACTCATTCATTCGTTCTTCCATTGGGGCAACGGCAGTCGAATAACGTTGTTTCTTTAAGAAAGACTTTATTTGTGGTTGCATACTTGCTACTAAAACCTTGCATGTAGATGTTATTACTTCGTCTTTATCTTCGATAGGAATTAAGATATAATCAAACGTATACATATTTTCGCCTTTAAACAAATCAATACGTTTCACCTTTTTACTAGACTCTGTAACTTCTTCTGTTTCTCCATCGCTGTCATTATCGGTATCTGCAACAGTTTCTTCGCTAACTTCGTTACCAACGACTTCGCTTTCTGTTGCATCTGCATCTATTACTTCGTTCGAGTCTTCCCCTACTTCGTCTGATTGAGTTTCGCTATTCGCTTCTACTTCGTCAACTTCTGTCGTTTCAACTTTTTCGTTTATGAATGGGATATTCATATCCTTAACCATAACAAAGTAATAGTATGCTCCACCTAACAATAGAAGCAACAACAATATAATAATAGGTATAATTATTTTTTTCTTCTTACCTTTTTTCTCTTTCTTTTCTTTTTTCTTATCCTTCTTATCTTTCTTCTTGCTTTCCTTTGCTTTACCCTTACCTTCTACTTCTGCTTTCGGCTCTTCCACTGCAGCTTGGTTTTCATGCACTTCTTCTTTTGGTTCCTCTGTCCTCTCTTCTTTTGCTTCTTCTACCTTTACTTCTTCTGCAATGTTATTATCTGTTTTACCTTCCGCTTCTACTTTTACCTCCGACTCATTATTCTCTAGCGATTGATTCGATTCAGTTTCAAGTTCTTCCACTGCTTCAACCTGCGATACAACATTTTCTGTTTGTTGTTCCGCTCCTGCATTATTTTCTTCAATTACAGCCTCTTCTTGAGGTTGAACTTGCTCTTCCACCATAGGTTCAGTTTCAAGCACTTCTTCTTGTTCAGATGGAATAATGGGCGAATCAAATTTATCGAACGGATTTTCTCTGTTAGATTCCAATTCGTATGTCATTACATCATTCAATATAGGCAAATTTCGAGTTGCTTTCGAAAAATTCACTCCGTCAAATATATTAAATGAGTAACCATTTTCTGCACTCAACACAAGTTCTCCCACTTCGGGAAACTCATGTTTTCCATCTATCCTTAATTTTTCATTTAGCGCAGCTATATAGTTATCCCACAACTTTTCGGCAGTAGTAATACCAATAAATTCTTGCTTAGCAATATAACTAATAATCTGTTCATTGCCTTTGCATACTGTAGAAAATTCTACTGTATTCACTGTAGGAAAATAGGTTTTGGTTTCTTCGTCGAAACGCGTAGAAATAGTCTTCGAAGAAAAAGTACCTATTCCCTTTATTTCAACAGTATTTCCCTGCTTCAAAAATTCTACTATATAATTTGTTATATTCATCAGTTTATTTATTTTTCAATTTCAATAAATCTTCGGGGGTGTCGATAGCGATATTCTCAATCGTTGTTTCTTCCACTTTTATCTTAAATCCGTTTTCTATCCATCTCAATTGTTCCAACGATTCGGCTATCTCCAATTCCGTTTGTTTTAGTTCTACCAATTCTTTCAAAACATCACATCTATAAGCATATACTCCTATATGTTTATAGTATTTCTGTTTCTGAAGCCATTCATTTTCGTTTATACCACGCATGTAAGGTATGGCAAAACGACTAAAATATACAGCTTCGCTATTTATACCGCAAACAACTTTTACGACATTTGGCGAAAAAAGTTCATCTTTTAAGAAAATTTGTTTCTTTAAAGTTGCAATCTGCGTATCTTTTTCCTCGAAACATCTTACCAAAGTCTCTATTTGCGAGTGTTCTACATTTGGTTCATCGCCCTGTATATTTATTACCACATCGTATTCCTTACCTTCTCTTAAATATTGTTCCAACACCTCTCCACATCTATCGGTTCCGCTACGATGCGTTTCCTTAGTCATAACCACCTTGCCGCCAAATGCTTTTACGCAATTTACTATGCGTTCATCGTCGGTAGCAACCACTATTTCCGAAAGTACACTTATTTTTCCTACACCTTCATACACATGTTGTATCATCGGTTTGCCATTAATAAGTGCCAATGGTTTTCCCGGAAAACGTGTAGAAGCATAACGCGCAGGTATTATTCCCAATACTTTCATGTCTATCTACTTGTTAATCATTTAAAACAATCCGTTTATTTCGGCATTTATTTTATCTATCACCACGCCTAAATCTTCCGGTTTATCTGCAAAATTAAGTTCTTCGATATCTATCACCAACAATTTTCCCTTGTCGTATTGCGATATCCAATTCTCGTAACGTTGATTTAAACTTGTCAGATAGTCCAAACGAATGCTATTTTCGTATTCTCTGCCTCTTCTCTGTATCTGATTTACCAATGCGGGCACATTACCTTTTAAATATATCAATAAATCAGGTGGTTGAATAAACGAAGACAAGAGTTCGAATATTGCTTGATAGTTTTCGAAATCTCTCGTATTCATAAGACCCATAGCATGCAAATTAGGAGCGAAAATATAAGCATCTTCGTATATAGTGCGATCTTGTACTATATTGGCACATGATTTTTTAATATCCACTATTTGTTTAAAACGGGTATGTAAAAAATATATTTGCAAGTTGAAAGACCAACGTCGCATATCCTCATAAAAACTATTTATATACGGATTGTTTGAATTGTTTTCATAAACAGCTTCGTATCCCAAATGCTTTGCCAACAATCCTGTAAGAGTTGTTTTTCCCGATCCTATATTACCTGCTACTGCTATATGCATAATCTTTTCGTTTTTTTGTTTACAAATTCAAAAACTTCAAAATATAGCACTTTATCAGCCTTATCAACAGAATAATGTTAGCAGTCATTTGCTTTTATTCTCTGAATATCAGCAACTGAGAGCACTATACCTCGAAAAATATTCTTTGCAAATATACACAAAAAAAAACAATTTGACAAGGAAAAAATATTTTGGTTTCACAAATATCAAATCCACAAACAAATACTGCTCTTTATCGGCACATAGTCAGGCAATAAAAACCCTGGAGAGAACGTATTTTTCATCACGAGGATTTTTTGTCGCCATCGCGTAGTTGCACCAAAATCCAGGCGAGTAAATTTTCACGGCATCGTGAGGAAAAATATGCCTTAAGTTGTGCTTTTATAGCCATTTTACAATCCTCTATTATACAATAAATTACACTTTTCATATTTTACACCCTATCATCAATTGCTTCAGACCCGAGTGTGAAGCCGTTGACAATAGGGTATAAATAATTTGACAATATACCGTCGCTATAAATAGGGATGGGTCTTTCAAAAAAAAAATCAGAAAAATAACACCCAAAAACAATAAAAAAAGCTCTCGCTCGTTAATGCTTCGTTATTTAATAAACAGTAGTAGATGAAACGTAGATATTTTAGATTATTTGGAACTTGTTTATTAGTAGGATTACTATTAAATACAGTCAATGCACAAAGCAACAATCCGACAGCAGACCAATTAGCCGGCAAAGACATTAGCAAAAATTATATCAGCACAGCAGTACCTATATTATTAATAGCCCCCGATGCACGCAGCGGCGGTATGGGTGATGTGGGTGTAGCCAGCACTCCCGATGTGTATTCATCACATTGGAACAATGCAAAATATGCTTTTATAAAAGAAGATGTTGGCATAGGTATGAGTTATGTACCTTGGTTGAAAGATTTGGGAGTTGGCGATATGAACCTTTTAAATTTGTCGGGATATAAACGAATCAACTCTCGTAGCGCAATAGCAGCATCGTTGACATACTTTTCGCTTGGCAGTATAGAATTTACCAATGAAGATGGAACATCAAATGGCAATCATAATCCAAATGAATTTGGTGTAGACATATCTTACTCGATGAAGTTATCCGACGATTTTTCGATAGGTGCCACAGGTCGTTATATACGTTCCGACCTTACCCAAGGCGTTGATGTGGGTACATCAACCACGCATGCCGGTAACGCTATTGCCGCCGACTTGGGTATGTATTATCAAAGCGAAACAGACATGCTTGATATGCCGGGCGAATTAGCAGCAGGTGTGCTTATATCCAATCTCGGCTCGAAGATAAACTACTCCGACGACGACAACAACAAAGATTTTCTTCCTACAAACTTACGTTTAGGCGGTAGATATACTATGAACTTCGACGAATACAACACTTTTTCATTCCTATTAGACTTCAACAAATTATTGGTTCCCACTCCTCCCGTATACAACGATGATGGCGAAATTATAGCAGGTTTGCCAGATAATGTAGGTACTATACAAGGTGCTATACAATCGTTCTATGATGCTCCAAACGGAATGACGGAAGAATTTCAAGAATTGCAAATATCGGTGGGTGCCGAATATTGGTACGACAATATATTTGCAGTACGTGGAGGATACTTTTTTGAACATGAAAACAAAGGTGGAAGACAATACCTTACTTTAGGCGGAACCATTAAATACCAAACATTAGTTTTGGATGTTTCGTACTTGATACCTACCACCACTCTTCAAACAAGTCCATTGGCCAACACAGTACGTATATCTTTGGCAATGAACTTCGAGAATAAGAAAAAATAATATTGTTTCATTGGATTTATAAGTTATAAAAAGGGTGTTTACAACAAAACATCCTTTTTTATTTGAGATGAGATTTCAATCAAAAGAGATAAAAAGATATGGCAGACACAAAAATACACAAAGACAAACTCCTCACACGCAATTTCATATCAATGTGTGCAGCTAATTTTTTGATGAGTTTTTCGTTTTACATACTCATCCCCACTCTACCCTTCTACCTGATAGACACATTTAAAGCAGGACAAAGTGTGGTGGGTATCATATTATCGATATATACGGTATCGGTACTTGTAGTGCGTCCGTTTTCGGGATTTTTGGCCGACACGTTCCAACGCAAACCTCTATACCTATTTGCATACTTTATATTTGCTTCGTTCTTTGTAGGTTACCCATTAGCAGGGTCGCTATTGGTGTTCACCATAATAAGAGTTATACATGGCCTGGCCTTCGGTATGCTTACCACCACCGGCAACACGTTGGTCATAGATGTAATGCCATCGTCACGAAGAGGCGAAGGATTAGGCTATTTTGGTGTAACCGGCAACATAGCAATGGCTATAGGTCCAATGACAGGTTTGATACTTAAAGACATAATACCTTTCGACTATATATTCTACATAGCGGCGATTTCCGGAGCAATAGGCATACTTTTTATATGCTTGATAAAAACACCACGGAGAGCGTTACAAAAAAGTCAGCCTATATCTCTCGACAGATTTTTCCTTGTAAAAGGAGTTCCGGCCTCTGTACCATTTTTGTTTTTAGCCATACCTTACGCTATGACCAGCTCTTACATTGCATTATACGTTTCATCATTGGGACTAACATCCAACTCCGGCTTCTTTTTCTCAATAATGGCAGTGGGCATGATATTATCGAGAATAACATCCGGCAAGCTTGTCGACCAAGGTTTTATTACACAAAACATACGCAAAGGTATAATCATAGCCACAGTGGCTATGGTGGGCGAAATAGCTTTGGAATATACTTTTACGCAAAACTTTGCTATAGGTTGTACACTATATTATATAGTGGCTTTCTTGCTTGGCTATGGTTATGGAACGTTATTCCCTGCCATGAACACTTTGTTTATCAACTTAGCCCCACACAACCGCCGTGCCACAGCCAACTCGATATATCTTACCGGTTGGGATGTAGGCATAGGAATAGGCGCATTTTTAGGCGGATACATATCCGAGCATTACAACTTTGTATCGGTTTATGGCATAGGTTTGGCATGTACCATTGCAGCACTTATTCTGTTCATAGTTTGGGTAACACCTCATTTTTTCAAAAACAGATTGGCATAGTTGAATATTATTTGTATATTTGCAAGAACTATGCAAAGAACAAAAAAACGATTAATGCATAATATATCAAGCAAATAAATATCGATATTAAATTTGATAAACATACAAAAACAATAGTATAATGAGCGATAATAAAATAAAATTGGCTATTACGCATGGCGATATCAACGGAGTGGGATACGAAGTAATAATAAAAACTTTTTCGGACAATAGAATGATGGAAGTATGCACTCCTATACTATATGGTACTTCAAAAGTGGCATCGTATCACAAAAAACTACTAAAAAACGAACTTACACTAACCAGCATAAAAGATGCTTCCGGTGCCATGGACAAAAAGTTTAACGTAATAAACATCACCAACGATGAAGTAAAAATCGATTTAGGCAAATCGACAGAGGTGGCAGGACAATTGTCGCTTAAGAGTTTAGATTGTGCTTGCGACGATTTGATGAAAAACAACGTTGATGTTTTGGTTACGGCCCCCATCAACAAAAAGAATATACAATGCAAAGATTTTGTTTTTCCGGGACATACCGAATATCTTTCGAACAAATTTAATAGTGATTCGCTTATGATGATGGTTTGCGATCGTATTCGCATAGGTATAGTTACAAGCCACTTGGCATTGCGCGAAGTTCCACTAAAGATAACCAAAGAAATGCTACTGCGAAAAATAGAAATAATGAACACTTCGCTAAAACAAGACTTTGGTATAACAATGCCTAAAATAGCAGTTTTGGCCCTCAATCCTCATGCCGGCGACAATGGCGTAATAGGTGACGAAGACGACAAAATCGTTTCTCCGGCTATACGCGAAGCTTATGATAAAGGCATATTGGCATTCGGACCATACCCTTCGGATGGTTTCTTTGGAAACTCGGAGTTCAACAAGTTTGATGGTGTATTGGCATTATACCACGACCAGGGCCTTATACCTTTCAAATTAATGTCGTTCACCGAAGGAGTAAACTACACTGCAGGATTGCCATATGTGCGCACTTCGCCTGCCCACGGAACCGGATACGATATTGCGGGAAAAGACAAAGCTTCGGAACAATCGTTTAGAAGTGCAGTATTCTTAGCTTGTAATATATTACGAAACAGAAAAGAATACGAAGAACTAAGCAAGAATGCAATATAACAATTATAATTCCATCATACAAAGGCAACTTCTAAGAATTCTACATGCAAGCTAAGGTTTCACAATCACAGAAATACTCTAAGACGCAAAGAATTTTTTTTAGAATTTGCCTTTAATTACAACTCTGTTTTGGATAGATGAAACGAAGTTTTTTGGATATCGATACAATTTTTTGGATATACACACGTTAATTAAGGCATACTAAACAACAAATATTATGAATAAGATAAAGAAATACACTTTGCTTTTGGCTGCAATATGTTGCTGTGCATGTTCGTCGGAAAAGGATTTGGCAAAATCTTTTGTAGAAAAATTTTCAACAAGAAGTTATACTCCTACCGAGAAAATATATGTATGTTTACCTCAAACAGTGGTGCATACCAACCAAACTTTAAACCAAATAGAAGACTTCGCCGACCTAGACTACGACACTCAGGATAGTGTAATAATTGCCAATACTGCATTGTTGGACAAGATAAACGACGAAATATTTCTACAACAATTCAACGACAATCTTGTATACAACATAAGTAGATTGGGGATACCTATGGAGATAGTATCCGACCCCGCATTAATGCCCAAAGCAGTACCCAATAAGATATTTACAATAAATATATTGCAGATTGAAGCCGAAGAATATGTTCAAAGAACCCGTTCGGACTACGAAGACAAAAACAACTATTACTACTATGATTATGATTTGAGAGGCTTCAGCACCAATGTATGGTACTTGCTAAACGACACAGCCACAAGCGAAGAAAATATAGTTGTATACTTCAAAAACTTCGAAACAATGGACGAATTCAACGGAAGTATAAAAAAGATTGAAAACGGAAAGGCATTGGGAGTTGGACGTTTCGACAGAATAAATGTAAACGACACATATCGCAGTGCCTATCGTGCAGGTGCCATCAGTGCCAAAAAGTTTTGCGAAAAGATAATAAACGAATACGTAAAAGACAATATTAAAGGTAAAAAACCATTATACTACTATTACTACAACCCAGTAGATAACACAATAGAACATTACGACTATCAATCCTACAAAGACAACGAATCCTTTATACCGGTAAAATAAATATATATCCTCCATATATACATTCATCTAACTCGTAATGCAATTGCATTGCGAGTTTTTTTTTAATCGGCGATTAAGTAAACTGAATCACTCGCAAAGATAGTCCACGAAAATTAATTGCGGAAGACATCTTTACAGCGAAACATAAAAAAGAAAGCAAAAGAATTTAGGAAAAACTAAGATGTATAGCATCTAACCGTAAAATCGCCGAACGAGAGGTTTACATTTACCTAAAATGACATTCAAAAATCAGTAAAAAATAGAATATTTAATCTTTCTTCCCTTTCATATGGGGCAATTTATCGGAATCAATATGCTGATTTTTCTTAAAAAAATCTTTACGATACTTTTGAAGACTACGTTCGCTCATTTTTGGGAACACGATGCTAACACACAGACGATATGCAACATACAATACTATTATACCTATTATAAAATACCACATAGTTAGTTTTATTATTTAGTTTTAGTGGATAACGATAAAAAAAATATAAAATTGTCTATCATCATATTGTTTTTTTTAGTAACTTTGCATTCGAAATAATAAAACAATTCAAGTAATTCAGATTAATCAAAATATAATAATCCAACTAAATCAGATTAGAAAAATGAAGAACAAGTACAGCGATTTAATCGATCAAACATTCGAATTTCCACAAGATGAATTTCACACTGAGGATAACGAATTGTATTTCCATAACATTCCATTGATGGAAATCATTAAGCAATACGGAACACCTTTGAAGATAACTTATCTACCTAAAATCAGCTCACAAATACAACGTGCAAAACGTCTATTCAATGTATCTCGAGCCAAAGTTGACTACAAAGGAAGTTACAACTATTGTTATTGTACAAAAAGTTCTCACTTCTCTTTTGTATTGGAAGAAGTATTGAAAAACGATGTAAACCTCGAAACGTCGTCGGCTTTTGATATTAATCTTATCCAAGAATTGTACGATCAAGGATTAATCAATAAGGATATATATATTATATGCAATGGTTACAAACGTGCTCAATACATCGAAAATATTGCCGGTATGATTCAAGACGGATTCCACAATATGGTACCGGTTATCGACAATAAAGGCGAAATCGATCTATTAAACGATGCATTGGAAACAGTTAAAGAACCCGTTAAAATAGGTATTAGAATAGCATCCGAAGAAGAACCTAAATTCGACTTCTACACATCTCGTTTGGGAATACGATACAACGACATTGTTTCGTTTTACGAAGAAAAGATAAAAGAAAACAAGAAGTTTACCTTTAAGATGCTACACTTCTTTATCAACACCGGTATAAAAGATAGCGCATATTATTGGAACGAATTGGCTAAATGTGTGAATGTATATTGCGACTTGAAAAAGATTTGTCCCGACTTGGATTCGCTAAACATAGGTGGTGGATTCCCAATTAAAAACTCTTTGGCAAGCACATACGAATACGAATATATGTCGGAAGAAATATTGGCTCAAATAAAGAACATCTGTACAAACAGAGGTGTAGAAGAGCCTAATATA
>RHMF01000961.1_pt1 | contig 12954 bp, 11 predicted proteins | sample 5365151 | NCBI WGS metagenome assembly RHMF01 (sample SAMN10266501, study PRJNA497801) | feces metagenome | isolation source: feces | host: Bos taurus | place: China: Prairie of Fairy Mountain | collected 2017-08-14 | reverse complement strand
TGTTCAATATGTCCATTGGTATGGTGTATAAGTGGACTGATATTAAGGTTGGGTTGTGTGCTGCTTAATTATTCCACCCATTATTTTTTATATGCCTGTATTATCATAACCAAAATTTCTAAGCATCGTTCTTGTAGTACCTTGAAGTAGTCTGAGTACCCATTCAATATGTTTTGTTGCACTATCTACATCTGCTCCTTTTCTAATATCATTTAATGAGTTTTTAATACTACGAAAGCAATCGTTAATTATATTAATATTCACAATAAATGCATCATTTTTAGCATTATCATCTATAAATCCTTGTATTGCTTTAGAATTAATATCCCCTGTATAGTGTTCATCGGAATATTCACTTTCATTTAATACTTTCTTCACAGATTCCGCAACAATCTGTTTCAATTCATTTTCTGTAATTCTAATTTTATTCTTTGCCATATTTTTATTTGTTTTGAATTCTTCATTTATTTTCAATGGTAAACTTTGGGGTTCTGGAGAACCGCCACTGTATATTGTTTTTAAAATATTTATTAGTTTTGGGAATAATTGATGTAAATATTTTTCGTTAAATCCCTTTTCATATATCGGAACTCCTTCTGAATACTCTGCACGCCATTTAGTTTGGGATAGTTTTGCAAATTGAGGACAATTTTCTGGGTTGTAAATAAATATTGAGTAACGCACATTAGGCAATCCATCAATTTCGTGTTTAGTCCATTCATTGATACTATAAGGATGGTTGGCAATCCTAATTCGTTGGTAGATATTTTCACTACCAGGCATCACAACTTTATAGCCACTATTAAATCTACCAGCTGTTGTCATCTCTAATCCCTTTAAAAGTTCCGAAAATACGAGAGATGCATCTTTCATAGTATAAGAGTTTAAAAATGATAATCCCTTCACACAGTTATTCTTTTTACTTTGTTTAATCCTATTATCCCAAAATTGAATCCATAATTTCTTGCCATTCATAAAAAAACAGTACATTTGTATACTATAAATAGTTTTTAATCTTAAAAAGGAGATAATTATGGAAGAAAATATAGTATCAATTGTTTTTAATTTTAGTCCATTAACAAAAGAAGAATTAAACTCATTAGAACTTACAGATGGTTTTTACTCACCTTATAATCTAAAGGCCATATATATGAATGAAATTGTTGGGTATATTGTAGTAGAAGAAAGAAACCCAAATTTTGTTTTAAACAACTTATTAAGTAAAGAATTATACAAATGGTCAATTCAACTTAATAATAAAAAATGGCTCTGTATAAGAAAAATATATTTCCAAGAACAATATCTGTATAGTGGCAATCTTGAAAATATGTTTGATGAATTTATCTCTAAAATCCCTAACGGGTATTATTTATGGTGTAATATATCTAATAAAGAACTTAACCAATATATCACACAAATAGGTGGTTTTACCGATTTACCAATTGGGATATGTCCTAATACAAGCATTAGAATTTTTAATGTTTATCAACGAAATAACGAATAGTAATTTTATGACCACATATAACTTAATATGGGTCAACATCTATATTATTGCCAAAAAAATACTCGCTAAACAGCGAGTATTTTTTTTATGCTGAGCTCTCTACATTGAGAGAATCTTCACTATGTCGAGGTCTTTCAGGTCCATCTGCTGCGAGTGGGCTATGGCCTTCTTGAATGGCACATACACCAGCTCGCCGTTCTTGATACCTATCATCACATTACGCTGACCCTCCGACAGGGCCTCAATGGCCATTGCTCCCATCTTCGATGCCAATATGCGGTCTTTGGCCGTGGGTGAGCCTCCGCGTTGCAGGTGACCGAGAATCGTCACGCGGGCATCAAACTCGGGGAACTCCTTTTTGATACGTTCCGCCATACCCAATGCTCCGCCCGTAGCCTTATTCTCTGCCACAAGCACGATAGCCGAGTTCTTGCTCTTGCGGAAGCCGTTGTGAATAAGGTCTGCAAGCTGGTCCACCTCGGTCTCGCGTTCGGGGATGATAGCCGCCTCGGCACCCGATGCGATAGCTCCATTCAGAGCAAGGTAACCCGCCGTGTTGCCCATAACCTCCACAAAGAAGAGGCGTTCGTGGCTGCTCGCCGTATCACGCAACTTATCCACAGCATCAACAATGGTGTTCAGAGCCGTGTCGTAGCCAATGGTCTCGTCGGTGCCATCCACGTCGTTGTCAATCGTACCGGGCAGACCCACGATAGGCACGTCAAACTCCTCGGCAAATTGCTGTGCTCCCGACAGTGAGCCGTCGCCACCTATGACAACAAGTGCGTCGATGCCCTCTGCCTTCATATTCTCGTATGCCTGACGGCGACCCTCCTCGGTGCGGAACTCCTTGCTGCGTGCCGTTTTGAGAATCGTTCCTCCCTTCTGTATGATGTTACTCACACTCTGCGACTTGAACTCTACTATCTCGCCCGTCACCAAGCCGTGGTAGCCACGCATAATGCCCTTGACCTTATATCCATTATATATAGCCGTACGCGTCACGGCACGAATTGCCGCATTCATACCCGGAGCATCACCGCCCGAAGTGAGTATTCCTATACATTTTATTGCCATAGTCCAAATGTTTTTCTGTTGTAGTGCAAAAATAGCGATTTTTTTTCTCTATGGAATAGAGAAGTGACAAAAAAGTCAGGTTTTTTGTAAAAATATACTACTTTGTGATACCAAGTATAAAAACTTTTCATATATTTGCAGTGTGAAAATATTCAATATTGTCATTTAACCATACTAAAACATACACACACTATGAAAGAGACTATTAATGTAAACATCGGTCAGCAGGCCTTTACGCTGGATGTCGATGCCTATCGCAGATTGACCGCCTACATCGATGATGTATCGCAGCGTCTGCCCGAGGAGGACAACGAGACCATTGCTGATATCGAGGCACGCATAGCCGAGATATTTCGCGAGAAGGTACCCTCGCCGATGATGGTTGTTACTCTCTCCGTTGTTGAGAGTACTATCGAGCAGCTGGGAGCTCCCGAGACCTTTGGTCAGACCTCACGCCGCGTAAACTCTGACGGAGGCGAGGCTGCGGAGCCGAAGAGTGAAAGAGGAAAACTCTATCGTTCTCGCAGCAAGCGTATCTTGGCTGGCGTATGTGGCGGTATAGCCGATTATCTGAATGTAGATGTTTCGCTGGTGAGATTGGCTGCTCTATTCTTATTCTTTACCGTCGGCTTTGGAATCCTCTATATTATTCTGTGGATTGTAACGCCCGAAGAGCCCGCAATGCAGATAAGTCTTGATAATGAAGTTGAACCCAAACAATAAACAATAACGCCTTATGATAGCTACAATGATTATAGTGTTGGTTGTCGCCCTGACCGAGTATATTATGACAAAAATACACAAATAGATAGGAGGAGAAGATATGAACGAAGAGAATGTAAAGGTCCAAATGCGTAAAGGAATCCTCGAATATTGCATCCTGGCAATACTATCTCGCGAGGACTCCTATGCACCGAAAATCATCGCCGAACTGAAAGCGGCACAGATGATTGTTGTGGAGGGTACGCTATATCCTATCCTTACACGACAGAAGAACGCAGGTCTTTTGACCTATCGCTGGGAGGAGTCGCCACAGGGCCCTCCACGCAAATACTATATGCTCACCGAGGCTGGTCGTCAGCAGCTTGCAATGCTCGACGAGGCGTGGGATGAACTGGTCGAGCAGATTAAGGTTGTTCGCGGAAAGTAGTCATTAACCAATTAAACAAACAGAGAATTATGAAAAAGATTATAGTACTTGCACTGGCAGCTCTGCTTGCAGTGCCGGCGGTTGTAGTGGCAAAGCCTATCAAGGGTAGTGGCAATATCATAACAAAGACCATAACCCTCACGCAGGAATATACCAAGATTGAGGCTTCACGCGGTGTGAAGGTCGAGGTGGAGGAGCGTACCGACAACGAGGTTATCATCCACGCCAACGACAATATTATGCCCTTCGTGGAGTTTGAGATTGACGAGGGCGAGCTGGAAATCACCATTGACGACGATATCAGGTCGCTGAACAATGTAACCGTCATCGTATCGTTGCCCGCCAACCCCAACCTTACAAAGGTGGAGGCTTCATCGGCTGCTTTCGTGCAGATTCAGTCGGAGATAAATGTCAAGGTCTTTCGTGCGGAGACCTCTTCGGCTGCACAGATTGCATTCTCGCGTGCCAATGTAGAGCAGTTTGCTGTTGAGTCCACATCGGGTTCATTGGTCAGGGGTACATTGAAAGCCGATAACGGATACTTTGAGGCGTCGTCAGCCGGCGATATCGAGATAGATGTTCTCTCGCTGCGTTGCTCGGCAAAGTCATCATCGGGATCTAAAATCAGCCTCGAAGGCGAGGTGGGCACACTCTATGCCGAGGCATCATCGGCGGGCAAGGTCTTAGCTTCTGACTGTCCTGCTCTGGAACTGGTAAATGCGAAGGCTTCGTCGGGTGCTTTAATCAGGGTAAACAGCCGCAAGAAGCTCGTTGCGAAGGCATCTTCTGCCGGCTCTATACGCTACGAGGGCGAGGGTACAGTATCTACCGAGATATCATCGGGCGGCAGCATCCGAAAGTTATAATTGTGTGAGAGGAGAAATCATAAAACACCATAGTTTATGAACGAGATTATAAAATGTAGTATTGGTGGCATATCGTTCACTTTGGAGCAGAATGCCTACAATGCACTCAGTACATATATCGACATCTTGAAGGAGGCCTACAAGGACGACCCCGACGGCGAGGAGATTCTTGCCGATATCGAGGTTCGTATCGCCGAGTTGATTCTCTCGGCACAGTCGGCCGAGGGTGTGGTGGCACGTCCGCTGATTGATAATATCATCAAGCAGCTGGGTATGCCCAACGAGATTGAGGATGAGAAGGCTGACACCGGTGCAAAGCGTAGTCCCGAGCATACCGATAAAAATGGCAATCCTCGTATTCCACGCCGTCTGTATCGCGATTTGGAGAACAGTAAGCTGGGAGGCGTGTGTGCTGGTTTTGCGAAGTATTTCGGTGTCGATGCGACGTGGATTCGTCTGGCAATGTTTGTCCCGTTGTTGTTCATGCCACTCGGCATAATCCATATCGATGATGGCCCAAACTTCCATTTTTCGGACTTTATGGGCAATATATTCAGTCTGGTTGTTGTTGCCTATATCGTCTTGTGGTTTGTAGTGCCGGCAGCCTCATCTGCCCGTCAGAAACTCGAGCAGAATGGCGAACGCATCACAGCACAGAGCATCAAGGCCAATACCACCGTGGCTCCCGACGAGAGAGAACGTACGCTGGTGGCGAAGCTTGTGATGCTGATGGGTAACATTATGCTCATTGCATTGAAGGTTGTTGCTGCGTTTATGCTTATAGTCCATATTATTGGCGGTTGTGTCCTGGGACTTGTTGCATTGAGTGCAATACCTATGATAGCCTTTGATTTTACCACAGGACTGGCTCTGCTGTCATTCTTCCTTGTGGTTTTGATACTGATGTTTGCGATTATCTACCTCCTGATATCATTCATCGGCTCTGCCAAGCCCAATGGCAAGGCTCTGCTGATAATGCTTATCCTCTGGGTTATTATGCTCGCAACGATGACCATCTCGGCCATCAAGTCGCCCGCCGACTTTGATAATCAGATAGAGAATGCCTTCGAATCGGTCTTCGAGCGGGATGCCGATATCCTCTATGAGGAGTTCAGCGAGGATGAGGTTGAGGAGTTCCGCCGCAAGCTCGGCACGCAGGAAAACACCGATGGTACTATCTCTCGCACCCATATTATGGAGGATACGCAGGTCGTCCTGACGGGCAGCACCGATGATGTGGACCGCCTCGAAACCAATATCTCATTCGGTAGCAACGGCATAGAGATTACCGATGAGGGCAAGTCGCTGGTGAAGATTAGTGCGGATGGTATCAAGGTTGAAGACGAGCAGATTGTCAGCATCAAAGAGGAGGACGGCGGCTTTACGATGGAAGTAGGCGGCGTAAAAATCAAGGTGAATGACAAGGGTGGCAATATATCTATAAAAGAGTAGGGCGAAGCCCCGATTAAATAAATGGAGTGTTCATTGTTTTGAACACTCCATTTTTGTTTTATTATGTGTGGTGAATGACTACTCCTCAAACCACTCGTAATTTGGCTCTGCACCCATCTGATAGGTGAGCTCTCCACCATTGACAATTGCCGAGAATGGTATGCGTGTTGAGTGCCACTCGCGGCCGTTGAGCCACATCTTCTGAATGTAGATATTCTTATCCGAGTTGCCCTTTGCCTTGATAGTAAAGGTCTTGCCCTTGTAATAGTCGTTGTCGAGGTGGATTGTAATCTCGCGGAACAGAGGTGAAGTGATATCCAGCTCGGGAGTTGCCGCCACGCCGCCATCCATCTCAAAGAGTCCCATAGCACTCATAACATACCAAGCCGACATCTGACCCTCGTCTTCGTCACCCTCCCAGCCGTGGTAGGGTGTTGAGCCGTAGTATGAGTTAAGGATTGCACGCGACCACTTCTGTGCCAGCCACGGCTTACCCGAATAGTTGAACAGGAACGGAGTACACATATTAACCTCGTTGCCGTGGTTGATATAGAACTCTGCCGATTGTCCCATTGTGCGGTCAAAGACGTGTGCTGCAAAGCGGTGCTGCTCCGACTTTGCAAAGCCCTCCTCCAAACGTGCATTGAACGTATCGCGGCCGATAAGGTCAATCAAACCATCTATGTCGTGCGGCACATACCACGAGTATTGCCAGCTGTTACCCTCAATGAAGCCCTGATTTGAGAATACATCGAAGTTGGGGTCCCACTCGCCCTGCTTGTTACGCTGCATAACAAACTTTTTCTCGGGGTGGAATACATTCTTGTAGTTCATCGAACGCTTCTCCAAAGCCTCGCCCTCGGCGGTCTTGCCCAATGCCAGAGCCAGCTGTGCCACACACCAGTCGTCGTAGGCGTAGTCCAGAGTCTTCGACACCACGCCATCCTCGCGTGGCATATAGCCGTGACGTATGTAGCTATCCAGCAAAGGGTTGCCCATCCAGCCGCGACAGGGATGCCAACCACCTGACTGTGTTACATTCTTCTTCACAGCTTCGTAGATAGCCTCGCCATCGTGGCGTATGCCCTTCTGATAGGTGGCAACCATAAGGGCTGTCTCGTGTGAGCCCTCCATGATGCCCGAATACTCCAAGCCCGCAGGGCCCTTGCCGGTCCAGCCGTTGTGACGGAATAATTCGAGCTGTGTTGTAACCCAATTGTCCATATAGCGTGGCGAAATAATCGACCAGAGTCCATTCAGATTCCAGAAACTGTTCCAGAAGGCGTCGCCACCATACATCTCGCCACTCTCCACCTGCTGAACATTCTCACAAGCATCAACATACTTGCCGTTTACATCACTCCACGTCTGCTTGCCGGCATACGCACGATAGAGGTTGGTATAGAACTTCACCTTATCCACCTCGCTGCCACCCTTAATCTCGATGCGGCCCAGCAGGTCGTTCCACTTTTCGCGTGTCGCAGCGGCTACGCGGTCAAAGTCGTAGCCAAGCGGCGAGAGCTCCGACTCCATATTGAGGCGTGCCTGCTCGATGCTCACCAACGACAGGGCAGTGCAGACGGTAATCGCCTCGCCCTCGGCAGTAGAGTAGAGTGCATATACACCCAAGTCGCCATTGCCCTTAATCTGGTTGATGTTGGTCTGCTCGTGGCCGTTGTTCCAGCCGTTCAACTGCTGGAAAGGCTTGCTGAAACGAATCACAAAATGCAACTTATAGTCGTTCCAGCTGCTCCAGTTGCCCGAATTGCAGTCGGCATAGCCCTCCAACTCGGTGTCGCTGACCTTCGTGATGCGAGCATCCTTGATGTGGAAGCCGTAATCCCACTCGGTGGGGAAGAGCAGGTCAATCAGTATGCGTGACTCCTTGCGAGAGGGGAAGGTGTAACGATGAATACCGCAACGGGTTGTCGCCGACAGCTCCGCCTTAACCTCGTGGTCGTAGAGATAGACAGAATAGTATCCCGGCGAAGCCACCTCACTCTCTTTCAGGATGCGAGAGTGATAGCCCGCATTAGCACCCTTGTAGGGCGAATCGACAGAGTTGTTCGTGAGGGCAAGGTCGGCCGTAGTGGGCATAATCATCAAACCGCCCATAGTCCAGGCGTGCAGGTGGCTGAATCCCGATACGCTGCCGATGGCATACTCATAACCTCCCATCCATACATTTCCCTGATTGTCGGGGCCCAACTGAATCATTCCGAAGGGTTCCTGTGCGTAGGGGCCCAGCATCCAGCGTGAATTGGATGTGCCGATAAACATATCTACATAGTCGGCAGGAGTCTTCTTCTCTTTGGCCTCCGAGGGCATCACGCAACCGCATATCAGGGCTGCAAGTAAAAGGATTTTTATCTTCATAGCAATTTGTTTTTTCCTGAAAGGAAGAATTTGACTTACAAAAATAGAAAAAATATGATGAATTATGAAAATAAAAGAGGCCTAACCGTCGGGTCAGACCTCTAAAACAAGTATCTTACGTATGACTAATATATCAACTCTACATTGTCAATCCATAACTTACTCTCCGAACTGCCGGTGAAGTAGTCGCCCAGCATACTTGCCGCACTCGACACGATGATATGCGTCGGCTTGCGTGATGTTGAGCTATAGTCGATAGGTATTTCGGCGTGAATCCAGCCATCGGTAGATTTGTCCAGAACGATGTTTCCGTAGCCGATGACAGCCTCCGATTTGGGATCGAAGAAGGTGCTGCGTTCGGTGGTGTTGATACATACGGGAGAGTCGGGTGTTCCGCCATATACGCGGTAGTCCCAGTCGCCCAATGCAACAAATACCTGTGCACGGTCATTGTCGCCAATCTTCACATTGTCGTTGTCAGGTACGCCGTCTATGTGGTCAATCTTGCCACAGTCGTATTTGAGCCATACCGACAATTTGCGTGGGCGAAGTGTGAAAGGACGTCCGAAGTTGACCTTTCCACCCTTCGTGCCAAGCACACCGGCGAACTCACCGACAAAGATGTTACCTGCGGCGAACTTCACCACAACCCACTTTGACTCCATACGCACCGAGTAGCGACCATCGACCTTATCCTCCGAGTCGGGGATAGTGATGGCCCACGATGCACCGATTGATGTTGAGCCGGCATTACCCGAGCACCACCACTTGCTCTGGTTCTCCAGAATAGCAGAAGCTGGGTCGTAGAACGACAGGAAGTTCTTCGATTCGGCGTTGCTCAATACCTCAAAACTTGAATTGGGCATCTGGCGAGCCTCCTCGGTTGTGAACTCGTAGATATCGGTTGTATTCTCACCGCTGAAAGCATAGCACTCGTAGTCGGTCAGAGGCTCCAAGCCCTCGATGCAAGCCGAGAAGTCGCCGCCCTCGCCGGCATTGTTGGTCTTTACGTCAATCCATTCCGTATCACCCTTCTTGCGGTATTTGAATCCGTTCTCCAGCTCGGCAATACCCGAAGCACGCAACCATGCAACGGCGGTCCATGCATCTACGGCCTTCATCTCAACAGCTGTGGCGGTCTGCTCGGCATAGAGCATCCAACGCTGACTGCGGCCGTGTGCCGTAACGGTAATCTCTGCACCGTTTGAGAAGTCCTTTATAGACTCAATCGCGGGCGAGTATGTTGTGATGTCGGCAGGGCCGAGTTTCAGCGATGTGATGGTTATATTCTCTAAATCCTGCTTGTCGGTAACATATACAATCACGCGTCTGTTTACGTCGTCTATCTGGCTGGCACCAACCTGTCCTTCAACGCTGAAATAGCGTTCGATGGGCTGCTGTGTGGTGATGGTCCATATATAATCCTGATAGATGCTGAGTGTAACGGCCAGCTTGCTCGACATATCGTGCATGCCGGTAATCTCCCACGAAGAACGTGTTCTCTCATCCTGAAACTCGACGCCGGTAATCTTCACGTTGCGAATATCGGCCTGCTCCTCCAGTGTGATATTTACATTCTGCTTCTCGGAGTTGATATATACTTCCGAAGCACCCTCCACCTGCATAGATGTTATGCGTGGCTTGATGACAGGCAGCGGCAAGTCGTTCTCAATACAACCCGTTACCATTGCCGCCACAAGAAGTGGTATGATAATCAAAAATCTCTTCATAATAGCATCAGGTTTTAGAGGTGTATTGTAAGTCCAATGCTGATATCCAGCACATCGAGCTTGAAGTTAGCCTTCGAGAAGTCGCGTGAACCGATAACCTGACCATCCTTCACATAGTCGGTATGGTTGTATGATACGCCACCTATACCCATCGAGACGTGAGTACTGATGTTGTTCATAGGGAAGATTACAAGACCGGGGTGCAGGCTCAGTTTGAGCTGATGCGTACGGGCATAGGAGTGGTTGGTACGCTCGCTATACGAGAATATGTTTTTATTGTTGGCATAGCTCAATGCAATATCTGCAAAGACTCCTATGCGACCCTTGTTGTCCAGACCCAGATATGAACGATGGTAGAGTGAGGTCTGAATAGAGTTAAGATCTGCTCGCAGATTCTCTACCTCAAAATTCAGGTCATCACTCAACAGATCGAGTTCTCCTTTGCTGATACCTCCCGAAGTTGTAGAGTACTGAAAACGTACACCTATCGAACGGTTGTTGCGGTAGGAGTATGCGAAGAAGGGGGCAATCTTAGTCATCGAGGCATTCGCATTCAGACCGTTTACAAGCAACATAAATTCGCTGTTGTTGCTCGACATACTGACGTGCGAAATCTGAACTCCGACCTGCCACTCTCCCTTGGGGATGATAAGGTGCTGCTTTAAGCCTCGGTTATGCTTCTTGCCTATTGTGTCGCGTGGAATCTCCGCTCCCAGCGAGATAGTCTGGCGGGTCTTCTTTGTCGCCTTGGCCGATGATACCTCCTGTGCAGCGATTGTCGTCGCCGCAAAAACAGCTATGCCGAGAATTATTGTGCGTAATAAATTTTTCATCATATCTGTCTGTTAGAGGTAGTATGCGAGGCCGAAGCCGATAGAGAAAATATTGACCTTGAAGTTTATCTGCGTAGCCTCACGGTTTCCCGTATATACCTGATTGTGAATCTGGTCTATCGAGTTGTACTGCAGACCCAGCATACCCACATTGACCTCAACGGCCAGGTGGTCGTTCACAAAAGCTATAAGGCCGGGATTAAGACCCAACTTCAACGACAAAGACTCTTCGTATGTGCCTACAACGCTGTTTATATCGCGACCATTGATTAGCTTGGCCTGACCTATGCCCACAGCGAGCTGTGTCTCGTTGAAGAGAGCAAAACGCTTTGAGTTGCCCAGAGGAATGTAGTTGCGATAGACAACCATTCCCGTAAAGTCGTGGCTCAAAGTGTAATAATCTTTTACGTTGATATTTATATCGGCAATGTTCAGGTTGGCCTGCTCGACGTGCAACTTGTTGCGTCCATAGGCAAAACGTACGCCCAGAGCCATATTGTCGCTGATAGCATAACCGACCATCGGACTCACCGTGAAACGGTATCCGTTGGAGTTTATATCCTCGATAATAAGGAAGCGATAGTTGTCGTTGGAGTGAGTAGAGTAGGCTACCTGACCGCCCATCATCCACGTACCCTTCTCAACGAAGGTTGAGGATTTAAGGTCGAAACCTCTATCATAACGCTGTGCGTGGGCATTGTTTATGCCCACGACACATAACGTTATAATCATTAAAATCAGTTTCCGCATATATATCGGGTTTATCCGATTACCGCACAAGGCGGTTGAGTTTAACTATTAAAGCTCGTTCAGGTCGTAAATCAACTCTACGCCGTCAAGCCACATTGTACCACCATTGCAACCAGAGAGGTAGTCACCGTACTTTGACGCAGCAGCAGAGATGATAAGGTGAGTAGGCATTGTCGTCTGGTCGTAGTACTCCAAAGGAATAACAACCTCCTGCCACTCGGTGTAGTTACGCTTCTGTTCAGTGCCGTTAATGTTTTCAACATAATCAGCACCTGCTGCGGCACTTGTAATCTGCAAGTCACCATAAGCCAATGTACGACCGCTATTGTCGGGATCCTTCGGATTGTAGGCATCAGTAGCGTAGTCGATAAAGGTCTCGGGCAATGTAGTGTTTACATTTACAGGACTCTCGTTGTCACCGCCATAAGTGGCAGCATCCCAGATACCCAAAGCAACCTTCAACTGTGCGATATCGTATGCACCCTTTGAAATAGGAGAACCACTACCTGTATGAGTAACCTTACCGCCTACATACTTAATCCAGCAGCGAAGACCTACGGGACGAGCTGTAAATGGACGACCGAAGTAAACGCTACCACCTTCTGTTCCGACAGTCTCATAATACTGACCGTAGAAGAGGTTACCAGCGGCAAACTTCTTGACTCCCCCATTCAAAATCTCAAGATATTTAGAACTCAGCTGTGCTGACTTTTTGCTACCGGGCAACTTGCTCTCGCCGGGAACATCGGTAGACGAAGATGTAAGAATACAAGATGCAGCTATATTATCACCAACTCCAGGCATATTCACATACTCCTTAACAGCTTGGTTACCACAGCACCACCACTTTTTACCACCCTCGGGGAAGAATGCGGGCATCTTATTCTCTATACAAGTATCCTCAAAACCACCATTTACAACAGCAGTATCTACATCGGTAGTAAATGTACGGGTAGCAGCGATAGTCTCCTCTTCGAGAGTGTTGAGGTTGGTAACAACTAGACGATACTCATACTCTGTTGAAGCCTTCAAGCCCTTCAATGTAGCACTGAAACCCTTCTCGTCACTCTTGTCAGAATCGGGAGTTGCAGCCGTAGCGTGGCGTGTCCACTCGCTGTCTGATGATGTCTTGTACTCGAAATATACCTTCGTTGCATCATACATCTGGGGACTTACCTCGGCGTGAACGATTGCGTGGTTAGCCCAAATCTCGTAA
>RHMF01006979.1_pt1 | contig 12971 bp, 14 predicted proteins | sample 5365151 | NCBI WGS metagenome assembly RHMF01 (sample SAMN10266501, study PRJNA497801) | feces metagenome | isolation source: feces | host: Bos taurus | place: China: Prairie of Fairy Mountain | collected 2017-08-14 | reverse complement strand
GGCTCATCTTTACACTCGGGGGGATCTATTCCGGGTTCCATTTGTTTATTGAACAGGTGGAGGAGATGCAAAATCCTCGTGATATCAATGAACGTGATTGGGACTTGAAAAACAAGCCGGAACCGAAATCAGATAAAAAGTAAGACTTGTACTTTTTGTGAGCATCTTTACATTGATAAAGATACAGAATGTAATGGATAAGAAATATTAGGTGGCAAGAAGGGAAGCTTTATGTTAGAATCTGTATTGTTTCCGGGGGCGCTTGGTTTTGCGTGGGGGCTAGGAGTGAGTTTGTTCAACAACTTCTTCAGCTGGCGTGCACTCAGTAATCCCAAAAGTGTATTCAGTAAATTGGTGATTGTATTCCGGATCGGAATTATCATGTTGGCAATGTTGCTGGTATACAAAAATACACCTATGTTAATTGGCACGGCCTTAGGTTTACTGGCTGTGAAAAATTATATTTTTGTGAAAAATCTATATATTCTATTTCGTGAACGAAAGGGGTGAAACAAATGTTTCTGACAAATGTTGCTTATGCAAGTGCGGCTGGTCACCATGCTGGTCCACTGTTTTCTATCGGGCCTTTGGAAGTTACAAGCGAAATCACCACTATGTGGGGCGTAATGATTCTGATTTTACTGGTGAGTTTCCTTGGTACCAGAAATATGCAGCGTATTCCGTCCGGTTTGCAGAATGTGTTGGAAATGGGTATCGAAATGTACGAAAACTTCTGGACTGATATCCTGGGTAAAAAACGTACAAGAGAACTGATGCCGTTTTTGGCTACTTTCTTTATTTTAATTTTGGTGTCCAACTACTCCGGTTTACTGCCGCTGGCAGGCACACTGCCTGGGTTGAAACCGCCTACAAGTAATGTAAGTACAACTGCCGGTTTAGCAATCGTAGTATTCTTCTTGGTGCTGTACTACAACTTGAAAGTTCAGGGCCCAATTGGTTACATCAAGCACTTGATTGGTCCAATGCCGGCAATTGCATTCTTGATGTTACCGCTGAATATTGTTGAACAGTTTACACGTCCATTGTCTCTGGCGCTGCGTCTTTACGGTAGTGTTTACGGGGAAGAAATGGTAGTAGCTAGTTTAGCAGCTCTGTGCCCACTGGTATTACCTCTGACAATGCAGGTAATGGGTATTCTGTTTGGTGCTATCCAGGCTTTCGTATTTACACTGTTGGCTTCTATCTACTTAGAAGAAGCGACTGCTGTACATCACTAAGCCTTGATATAATAGCTTAATCTTATTTCGAAATTATATATTTCGGAGATTTCCCAATAAAGTATTGGAAGGAGGTCGAGTTTAAATGGTAAACGGTTTATTAGGTTTAGCAGCTGCTTTAGCAGTAGCTATCGCAACAATCGGTCCTGGTTTAGGTCAGGGTATCGCAGCTTCCAAAGCTATGGAAGCAATCGCTCGTCAGCCAGAAGCTGCTGGTGACATCCGTACATCCTTAATCCTGGCATTAGCATTTATGGAAGCATTAACAATCTATGGTCTGCTGATCGCTTTCATGGTTTTAGGTAAATTCTAATTTGAGAGTATCCTATTATCGACAAATCACGAAAAAAGGTAATGTAAGGGTCTAAGTAGGCGATTGGGACTTGGTCCAATCGCCTATATTTAGTATTACGGGTATTACGAACAATTTACTGTAGTAAGTTTAAATAAGATTTTTGTGACCCCGCATGAGAGGAGGGTGTGTGCGTGGAAATTCATCCATCCACAATTATTTTTGCGATAATCAACTTCGCGATTCTGGTAGTTGGTTTGAAAGTGTTCCTGTACAAACCGGTTTGCAACATGCTGGACAGCCGTAGAGAAGAAGTAATCAACAACTTAAACTCTGCGGAAGAAGCAAAACTGGAAGCACAGAAACTGAAAGATGAATATGCTGCACAGATTCAGAACGCAAGAGCTGAAGCGCAGGACATCATCAATCAGGCTGCGAAAATCGGTGAACAGACAAAAGCTGATATCGTAACTGAAGCAAGAGAAGAAGCTTCTCGTTTAACTGCAAAAGCACAGGCTGAAATCGCTCGTGAAAAAACAGAAGCATTAAATGAAATCAGAAATGAAATTGCTGACCTGGCAGTGCTGGCTGCATCCAAAGTTGTTGGTAAAACAATCGATGTTGCAGATCATCAGAATATGGTCGATAACTTTGTGAAAGAGGTAGGGGAAGCGAAATGATGAACGCAGCTGTAGCGAAACGTTACGGGCAGGCTCTCCTACAGATTGGTCAGGAAAAAAACAGTATCGACCGTTATCAGGAAGACCTGAAATTGGTTGTTGATACTATGGAAAACAGCGCTGAATTAAAAGATGTTTTAACCAGCCAGACCGTTAGTGTTGATGAAAAGAAAAACATTGTAAAACAGATCTTTGCTGATAAAGTAGATACAATGGTGTTAAATTTAATGTATGTTGTTGTTGACAAAAACAGAGAAGAAAACATCGCTGATATTTACAGTGTATTCTGTGCATTGGCTGACGAAGTCCGCAACATTGCTTATGCTGATGTCGTTTCTGCGTATCCTTTAACTGAAGAACAGGAAACTGCTCTCAGTGCCCAGCTGGCAAAAATGTCTGGGAAGACCGTTAAACTGAATGTCAGCGTAGATGCAAGTTTGTTAGCAGGTATGGTAGTAACATTCGGCGACAAAGTTTATGACGGCACTGTAGGTGCTCGCCTTGCAGGCATGAAAAATAAATTACATGAAGTACAGTTTTAATGAAAGATTGGGGTGAGGGACTAAAATGAATATCAGACCAGAGGAAATTAGTTCCATTCTGAAAAATCAAATCGAAAACTATGATAAAAACATAGAAGCTAGTGATATTGGTACCGTAATCGAAGTAGGTGACGGTATTGCTCGTGTTTATGGCTTAAAAGATGCGATGGTAAACGAACTGTTAGAATTCCCAGGTGGCGTTCAGGGTATGGCGCAGAACTTGGAAGAAGACAACATCGGTTGCGTTATCTTAGGCCCATACAAACACATTAAAGAAGGCGACCCTGTAAAACGTACAGGTCGTATCGTTGAAGTTCCAGTAGGTGAAGCTCTGATTGGTCGTGTAGTTAACGCTACAGGTCAGCCAATTGACGGCAAAGGTCCTATCGCAACTGATAAATTCAGACCGGTAGAATCTATCGCTCCTGGTGTAATCACACGTAAAGGCGTACATCAGCCATTACAGACCGGTATCAAATGTATCGACGCATTGGTACCAATCGGTAAAGGTCAGCGTGAATTAATCATCGGTGACCGTCAGACCGGTAAAACTGCAGTAGCTATCGATACCATCATCAACCAGAAAGGTAAAGATGTTATCTGCATTTATGTTGCAGTAGGTCAGAAAGCATCTACTGTAGCAAACGTAGTAAGCAAATTAGAAGAATACGGCGCAATGGAATACTCCATTATCGTTGCTGCTACAGCTTCTGAACCATCTCCAATGCTGTATATCGCTCCATATGCGGGTGCTGCTATCGGTGAAGAATTCATGTTCAACGGCAAAGACGTTCTGATCGTATACGATGACCTGTCCAAACAGGCTGTTGCATACCGCGAACTGTCTCTGCTGCTGAAACGTCCTCCAGGACGCGAAGCTTACCCAGGTGACGTATTCTACTTACATTCTCGTCTGTTAGAACGTGCTGCGAAACTGGAAGACAAACTGGGTGGCGGTTCCATGACTGCTCTGCCAATCATCGAAACCCAGGCTGGCGACATTTCTGCATACATTCCAACAAACGTAATTTCCATTACAGACGGTCAGATCTTCCTGGAAGCTGACTTATTCAATGCTGGTGTACGTCCTGCTATCAACGCTGGGGTTTCCGTATCTCGTGTAGGTGGTTCCGCTCAGGTTAAAGCGATGAAAAAAATCTCCGGTAATCTGCGTCTGGACTTAGCACAGTACAACGAATTAAAAGCGTTTACTCAGTTCGGTTCCGACCTGGATGCTGCTACAAAAGCAACTCTGGACCGCGGTGCTCGCGTAATGGAAATGCTGAAACAGGCTCAGTATGCTCCAATGCCTGTAGAAGACCAGGTAACAATCATCTATGCTGTATCCAAAGGTTACACAGATGATATCGCTGTAAACAAAATCGGCGCATTCGAAGCTGGTCTGCTGAACTTTATGAAATCCTCCAGCTATAAAGCTAGCGTTTTAGACGTTATCGCTAACACAGGTAAACTGGAAGGCGCTGACGAAGAAGCTCTGGTAAAAGCAATCACTGAATTCAAAGCTACTTTCCAGGCGTAAGCCAAGATTGCGTTTTGATTCTTCGAGAGGGTGGTGAATAAGGTTTGGCTAGTGGTAAGGAAATAAAACGACGGATTCGCAGTGTTCAGAGTACCGGTAAAATCACAAAAGCGATGAAAATGGTATCTGCTTCCAAGCTGCGTCGTGCGCAGGGCTCTGTAGTATCCGCTCGTCCATACAAAGATAAATTGAAAGAAGTACTTTCCCGACTGGTAGCAAGTGCAGGTGCAGCAATGAACGACCCACTGTTAGAAGTCAGAGAAGTAAATCGAGTTGGTTTCGTTGTTTTTGCCTCCAACAAAGGTTTGGCCGGTGGTTACAATGCTAACGTTCTGAAAGAAGCACTGGCATCTGTAAAAGCTGCAGAAGCACAGGGTTATGAAGTTGGTATCGTAGCTGTTGGTAAAAAAGCAAGAGATTTCTTCCAGAAACGTGGTTACACAATCGATGAAGAATTCCTGGCTGTAAATGATATCCCATCTGCAGTTGACGCAGATGCTATCACAAAAATGATGAAAACTGCTTATGTTACCGGTAAATACGATGAAGTTCACATTGTTTACTCCGAATTCCGCAGCGCTATGTCTCAGATTCCGAAAACAGTGAAAGTGCTTCCTATCGAAACACCGGAAAGTGAAGGTGCTGATGGTTTAGATTACATCTTCGAACCATCTCCTGAAGTAAAGTCAAATTCTGCCTTTATATTTAGCAAACCAGGTATTCAGTGCATTAACAGAAGCAAAAGCAGGGGAACATGGCGCTCGTATGACCGCGATGTCTGCTGCTAGTGATAATGCTGCCGCACTGGTTGCACGTTTGGATCTGGAATACAACCGTGCTCGTCAGGCTGCAATTACTAACGAAATCACTGAAATCTGTGCCGGTGCAAACGCACTGAACGGCTAATTGTAAGGTGACTATTGGAAAAGGAGGTTTCCCAATCTTGAATAAGGGTAAAATTATTAGAATCGTTGGTCCAGTAGTTGACGTTGAGTTTACCGCTGATAGTCTGCCTGCAATTTACAATTCCGTTGTAGTTCGCACAGAAGACCAGGATGATAAAAGTTTAAATGTTAATTTGACCATGGAAGTTGAACAGCATCTGGGTAACAACACCGTAAGATGCGTTGCAATGTCCTCCACAGACGGTCTGGTTCGTGGTATGGTAGCTGTTGATACAGGCGCTGCTATCTCCGTTCCAGTTGGTGATGCAACACTGGGTCGTCTGTTAAACGTTGTTGGTGACACCATCGACGAGCAGGGTGCCATTGAAGGTGGCGAAAGATGGGGTATCCACAGAGAAGCTCCTACTTTTGCTGAACAGAACTCTGCAAAAGAAATTCTGGAAACCGGTATTAAAGTTATCGACTTGATTTGCCCATACGTAAAAGGTGGTAAAATCGGTCTGTTCGGTGGTGCTGGTGTAGGTAAAACCGTATTAATCCAGGAATTAATCCGTAACATCGCTTACGAACACGGTGGTTACTCCGTATTCGCAGGTGTAGGTGAACGTACTCGTGAAGGTAAAGACTTACTGGTTGAAATGACAGAATCCGGCGTTATCAACAAAACAGCCATGGTATTCGGTCAGATGAACGAACCACCTGGAGCACGTATGCGTATCGCTCTGACAGGTCTGACAATCGCTGAATATTTCCGTGATGTTCAGGGTCAGGACGTACTGCTGTTCATCGACAACATCTTCCGTTTCACACAGGCTGGTTCTGAAGTATCCGCTCTGTTAGGCCGTATGCCTTCCGCAGTAGGTTACCAGCCAACACTGGCTACAGAAATGGGCCAGATGCAGGAACGTATTACTTCTACAAACAAAGGGTCCATCACATCCGTACAGGCTGTATACGTGCCTGCCGATGACTTAACTGACCCTGCTCCTGCAACAACATTCGCTCACTTAGATGCGAAAACAGTATTAAACCGTGACATCTCCGCAAAAGGTATTTACCCAGCGGTAGACCCACTGGATTCCACTTCTCGTATTCTGGACCCACTGGTAGTAGGCGAAGAACACTATGAAGTAGCTCGTGGCGTTCAGCAGGTACTGCAGGAATACAAAGAACTGCAGGATATCATCTCTATCTTAGGTATGGATGAATTAACAGACGAACAGAAACTGACAGTAGCACGTGCTCGTAAAATCGAACGTTTCCTGTCCCAGTCCTTCTTCGTTGCTGAACAGTTCACTGGTAACCCAGGTCAGTATATTCCTCTGAAAGAAACTATCCGTGGCTTTAAAGAAATCCTGGATGGTAAACATGATGATCTGCCAGAAGGTGCTTTCCTGATGGTAGGTACCATTGAAGATGCTGTAGAAAAAGCTAAAACAATGATGGCGTAAGGGGGATTGGCAAATGGCTGATAAAACCCTGAAACTGGAAGTAATTACACCGGAAGACGTTACATTACGTGCTGAAAGTACATCTGTAATTGTTCCTGGTGTGGATGGTGAACTTGGTATTTGGCCAAATCATGCTCCATTACTGGCAGGTTTGAAACCTGGTGTAATTTCTTATAAAACCGCTTCCGGTACTGAGAAACTGGTTGTGTCCGGTGGCTTCATCGAAGTTTCCAACAACGTAATCAGTATCATCGCTCCGGCTGCTGAAAAAAGCACCGATATCGATTTCGCACGTGCTGAAGCCGCTAAACAGCGTGCACAGGAACGTATTGCGAAAAAAGAAAATATCGACATGGCGAGAGCACAGGCTGCTCTGGCTAGAGCAAATGCTCGTCTGAGTGTTCGCTAAACCTATCTAGGTACTTTCAAGAGCTGTTTCTTCGGAAACAGCTCTTTTTCTATGCATATAATTTGAATGCCTGTGTCTAATATACAAATATTCAGACCATACTATGTTTGTAATAATTTTTATCATAATTTCTATGAGAACTTAGTGTGGAGGAATGATTCCTATGACGACATATAACGATATCAATGTAAGCCGTATAGAAAATAGAAAACAAAATTTAGGATGGCCTAGTAAACATGATACCAAGCCAAATTTTAAACATCATATGAAACAAAATATTAAATGGATGGAGGCACTGGGTTTGCTTCTGCCAATTACCTGGCTAGGCAGTACCTCCATGCGATATACAGCGGCAGATTTTGAACGATTGCAATGGCTTTGCAGTGATTATCAATTGCCTGTGGCCGGTTATGTGGTAGAAGGATGGTTTCAGGCTGCGCAAATACCGGGTATGGAACGCTTTTTGTCAGAGCAGTTGAGCATTTCGTCCGGGTTGCATCGTATAGAACTGGATGATGGCAGTATCCTCACTACAAGTATGCAGCGAAAAAACAGTGAGTGGCAGATAGAACTACAGTTGATAGCTAAGACACCGATACAAGCAATGCAATATTATCGTTTGTGGCAGAATTTTGCGGATAAATTCGCACCTAATCATCCTGTTGGCATTACAGTAGTGGCGGAGTTACCTGAACCGTTAGAAACAGATGTGGCAAATCAAGTAATTTATGAACTGGCCAAGGGTCTTGCGCTGACACCACAGTCTATGATACGAGCAGAACAGTATCAACAGCTGTCGGGCTTCACTGATCAATTACAGCATACAATTCATATAAATGGTACACCGGTCAATGGTTCTATCACCATTGTGCCGGAAGCTGAACGTACTTGCTTGTATATCGCATCGCCGATTCTCTACCAGCAGATTTAATACACCTAGACATTTAATTTATGTAAATAGTACGGAAAGAATGCTTGAATGATATAAAATGCAACCCCAATTGTGTAAATTTTTATTTGACCTGTTCGCCAAAATAATGTATCATATATTCTGTATGTAGATATGAAAATCTAACGAAACAGTCCAAGAAAGATGGACAACATATACGCATATATTACTGCGACAGGACTGTTGCTTATGAATATATCACTCCGTTGAAAAGGGGGCGAACTTTTGGATAAAATTATTGTCACCGGCGGAAATACCATCCGCGGCGAAGTAACCATCAGCGGTGCGAAAAATGCTGTACTGCCGATTATTGCAGGGGCATTGCTTACCAAAGATATTACCATTCTGCATGATGTGCCAAACCTGTCCGATGTTTGGATCATGAAAGAAATTCTGGAGGTGCTGGGCGCTTCCGTTACATTTGAAAACCATACTATGACCATCGACTGCCGCAATGTGAGCAGTGTGACTGCGCCATATCATTATATCCAGAAAATGCGTGCCAGTGTACAAATTATGGGGCCACTGTTGGCTCGATTCGGCAAATCCAAAATTTCTATGCCGGGGGGCTGTGCCATCGGTACCAGACCTATTGATTTGCACTTGAAAGGCTTAGAAGCGTTGGGGGCTACCATTAATATTGACCATGGTGACATGGATGCTGTAGTACATGATGGCCGTCTCAAAGGGAATCGGATTTATCTGGACTTCCCAAGTGTAGGTGCCACCGAGCATATTATGATGGCTGCAACATTGGCAGATGGTACAACTATTATTGAGAATGCTGCTGAAGAGCCTGAAATCGTAGATTTGGCCAATTTTCTCAACAGTATGGGCGCCGTTGTACGTGGGGCCGGTACCAAAGTGATCAAAATCGAAGGTGTAGATGAACTACACGGCACAGAATACACCATCATTCCTGACCGTATTGAGGCCGGCAGCTATATGATTGCCGCAGCTATTACCGGCGGCGATTTATTGGTGAAAAACGTAATTGTCGACCACGTAAAACCGCTTTTGGCCAAGCTGGAGGAATGCGGGGTAGAAATCCGTGAAGAAGACAACAACTTGCGCATCATTGGGCCAAGCGAAATCAAAGCAGTGGATATCAAAACATTGCCATATCCGGGGTTCCCAACTGATATGCAGTCACAGTTTATGGCATTGATGTGCGTTGCAAATGGCACCAGTATTTTTACAGAAACTATCTTCGAGAATCGCTTTATGCATGCCGATGAATTGCGTCGTATGGGTGCCAATATCAAGACCGACGGGCGCAGTGCTGTTGTAGAAGGCGTTTCACGTTTGACAGGGTGCAAAGTAAAAGCCACCGACTTGCGTGCCGGGGCAGCACTGATTATCGCTGCACTAGTTGCAGATGGGCAGACAGAAATCACAGAACTGCATCATGTTGACCGTGGTTATGAAAATCTCATCGAAAAATTCCAATCCATTGGTGCAAACATTGTGCGTGTGCCAATCGTGGATGGTGAATAAGCGCAGAGCCAATCTGCGCTTTTTGTATGTATTGTGCATCAGAATGTTTTGTGCTATAATGTACGGGCTGATATGCATAGGCGTACCGGTATTGCAGGATTTGTATAGATTGTGATAGAGGATTGTATGTATAGAATATAAGGAGGGGAACCCATGGAGGAACAACATTTTCCTTCGCGCAGTGACCGCCACAAGCAAGAACATGCACACAAACATGAAAAAATAAAAAAAGAAAAACCGAAGAAAGCAGATAAGTCCGGGATTTTTTTCAGTAGAGAGACAGAAGATTTGGAACTGACCATTGGCCGTGACAAAGCAGGTCGTACTTTGGATGATGCCTGGTATATGAAAACGGAAAAACCGGAGTTGGACATGCTTTCCGACAAAAAAACCAAGAAAAAACGGAAAAAACACAACCCTATTCTGGTACTGCTGCTCATTGTATTGATGCTGTGCGGCGGTATATGGAGCGGTTATACCGTAACAGGACTGCTCTTACCGGACCCCCATGAAGGTTTGAGTGATGAGCAAAAAGAAATGCTCAACAATATCAATATTTTGGTGTTGGGTTGCGACGAACGTGAAGGCGAAAATCAGGCTCGCGCCGATGTGATTATCGTAGCTACTATTCGTCCGGAAGACAAAGAAATTTCATTGTTCTCTATTCCGCGCGATACCCGTGTAGCCATTGAAGGTCACGGAAAAGATAAAATCAACCATGCAATGGCATTTGGCGGTATTCCGCTCATTACCGATGCCACAGAACATTTGCTGGGCATTGAAATTGACCATGCAGTAAAAGTAAACTTTGACGGCTTTATCAATGTGATTGATGCTTTGGGCGGGGTAAATATCAACGTACCTGAAAAAATGTACAAGCCATTAGAAGCCATCGATCTCCTGCCGGGTTATCAGACACTGTCAGACACTGTATGGGGAAGATGCATTGGCATTCGTTCGCTGGCGCGGTGACGGTACAGGCGATTATGGCCGTATTGCTCGTCAGCAGCAGTTTATTGCAGCGTTGACCGAAAAAGTGAAGACAATGAACGTCAAACAGGCACTAGGCGTACTGGATGCCGTAATGGACAGCATCGAAACCGATATGTCTGTACGAGAAATGACTTCCTACGCTACCAACTTAATTGGCCTTAATTCGGAAAAAGTACACACATACAGCTTTATCGGAGGTTCTGTGTATATTAATGGGGTCAACTATGTAGAACCTGATATGGAAGAAATCGAGAAGATTATTGATAAAATGCAGCACGGCGTACAGCCGGCAGAAACAAATACGGAGGCTGCACAATGAGTGAACGATTGCAAATATTAGGCGTGGGCGTAGACCGACTCACTGCTGATGAAGCGTTAACACGGATCGGTACATTTATCGCCGAGGGCAGAGAAAAAGGCACTACACATCAGATTGTCACTGCCAATGCCGAAATTATTTATCAGGCAAGCCACAATGACAAAATGCGTGAAGTAATCAATAACGCCCAAATGGTGACAGCCGACGGGTCCGGTGTGGTTTGGGCATCCAAACAGCTGGGCGAGCCTTTATCTGAACGTGTTACCGGTATTGACTTGGTAAACAGCATTTGCGCCGCATCTGCACAATATGGCTGGAAGCTGTATATCTTGGGCTCCGCACCGGGCGTAGCAGATACTGCGGCGCAGAATATCTGTGCCAAATACCCGGGCTGCAATATCATCGGCACCCATCATGGGTATTTTGATGCGGAGCAGGAGCAGAATATCTTAGCCGAATTGCGTGAATTGAATCCGGACGTACTGTTTGTGGCCTTGGGTGCACCGAAACAGGAATACTGGATTGCTGACCATATCGGACAATTGGGTATTCCGGTAGGCATGGGCATTGGCGGCAGTATGGATGTACTCTCCGGCAATGTAAAACGAGCGCCAAAATGGATGCAGAAACTTTGCTTGGAGTGGCTGTACCGTTTAATCATCCAGCCAAGTAGATACAAACGTATGCTGGCGTTGCCAAAGTTTATGCTGGCAGTGAAAAAACAAAAATAATCCCTAGCTCCGGGAAATCATTCATATTCCCCTCGCGTAAATACAAAATAGCATAAACGAAAAGCCCTTAGTCAATGGTGCGAAGCAGATTGTGTCACAATCCATGCCATTGACTTTGGGCTTTGTTTATTGCTATATGTTTTACCGGCGACGGGGAATATTTTGTATTCCCGGAGCGTAACGATAAATAAATATCCGGTAACGCATGATGACATGACCAAAATGATAAGAAAATCTAAAACTTTTTTATTTTATTTTCGTTTCTAGAAAAGTTTCCGAAAAAGTCGTCATAATAGTCATAACGATATTGGTTGAGCGATTTTTCTATCATAAACTCGTCATATTTTGGTCATGGTGTGGTCAGAATTGTCATGGGAGAGCACCAAGCCGTAATATACACCATGCATATCTTTGTGCTTATCTACCCCTAATCGTTGCAATTCCTTCCCCAACGCGATATTACTCACCGGCTTTTCGCCGTTGTGCTCACACCAACTACGATAATCCTGATATACATTCTTTGCATACAGTTTGCCGTCCGGGTTGATGATATAAGACTCGTCTACAAACACCTTAAATACATCCTGCTCGGTGAAATAGCCCGAGGTGGCTTCTTGTACTACAGGCGGTACGTGGAGGCCTTCTTTTTGATAATAAATATATCCTTGAATCAGCCACGACAGGATGCCCGGCAGCTCTTCCTCAAACTTTTTCGCTAAGTGTCGGTCTACTTGTTCTTCTGTTAGGCGATTGCGAAATGGAATCACCACCACTCGGCGGCGAATGCCCTCGTCCATGGCATTGAGGTTTGGCATATGATTGGTGCTAAACCAAAGCTTGTACGTAGGGGTGTATTCGATAGCCGAACCGTACAGTGGTCTGCAGCTGATTTTGCCGCCATCGGTAATGGCTTTGACAAAGTTTTGATTGAGTGTACTGCTGCGGCTAAACTCATTGGAATACACAAATCGACTGCCTTTGATGCGATACAGCTCCTTGGAGGTTTCGTTATCTTTATCGCCAAACCGATTGGTGCACAAGATAGAAGATTCAATCTTGGCGGCATAGTCACCGGCAATTCGTGCCAATGTGTTGATAAACAAACTCTTGCCGTTGCGTCCTTCCCCTACCAAGCAAAATACCTTTTGTTCAGCAATATCTCCGCACAATACCGAATATCCTGCCGCCTTTTGCAGATAATGCAGAAGCTTATGATCATTCATGCAGCACTGTCGTACAAACTTGTTCCAGTTGGGGCAGTAAGGCATAGCGGTAGGATACCCGTCGGGCCGTGCAATCATGTCATTACCAATCTCGATTTCAGCGCCGGCTACTTTGGTAAATAATAAATCGCTTTCGTGATAGGAATACCCCGTAAAATCAACGAGATTTAACGAACCATTTTTGGCATGAAACTGATAAGGA
>RHMF01001558.1_pt1 | contig 12972 bp, 9 predicted proteins | sample 5365151 | NCBI WGS metagenome assembly RHMF01 (sample SAMN10266501, study PRJNA497801) | feces metagenome | isolation source: feces | host: Bos taurus | place: China: Prairie of Fairy Mountain | collected 2017-08-14 | reverse complement strand
GCCCATGCGATAACCATGCTCAACGACCTGTTCGGGCTAAACCGTCCACAGGATGAGTTGGCCCGCCTGGCCGCGCAGCTGGGCGCCGACTGCGCTTTCTTTGTTTACAACCGACCCATGCTGGCCACCGGTGTGGGCGACGTGCTGTCGCCCATCGACGTGTCGCTGCAGGGCATGACGCTGCTGCTGGTCAAGCCCGAAGCCGGCGTTTCGACCGCCCAGGCCTACAGCCGGGTCACCCCCGCCCCGCCGCAGACCGACCTGCGGCAAACGCTTGCCATGCCCGTGGCGGCCTGGGACGGCTGGCTGAAAAACGACTTCGAACCCAGCGTGTTTGCCCAGATACCCCAATTGCTGGCCATCAAGACCGCCCTTTATGCCATGGGCGCCCACTATGCCGCCATGTCGGGCTCGGGGTCGACCGTCTTCGGCATCTTCGACAATGACAAACTGTCAGCCGGGGCGACTGACACTTTTGCCGATTATGCAACCTTTGTCCTTAAGCTGTAAATGGCGCACATTTTGCACATCGCATTTTGATAAATGAATTGCAATATGAGCAAGAAAAATAAAAAACATTCAAAACAGAAAATGGAAGCAAAGCAAAACGAGACCCCTGAGCAGCCGCAAGTAAAAGTGGAGGTGGACGAGGCTACGGCACAGGAAACCACCGAGGCAGGAACTGAAACAACCGGTGAAACCCCGCAGGAATCCAATGCCGACGACAAGCTCGCCGCACTCCAGGCAGCCCTCGACAAGCAAAAACAGGACTACTTGCTGCTGATGGCCGACTTTGACAACTTCCGCAAACGCACCATCAAGGAGAAAAGCGACCTCATCAAGAATGGCGCCGAACGAGCCATGCTCGACCTGCTGCCCGTGGTCGACGACCTGGAGCGCGCCATCGACGCCATGGGCAAAGCACAGGACGTGGATAGCCTGAAGGAAGGTGTGGAACTGATTTACAACAAATTCCTGAAATATCTCGAAAGCCAGCACATCAAGCCCATTGAATCCACCGGCAAGGAATTCGACACCGACCTGCACGAGGCCGTGACGCTCTTCCCCGCACCCACGCCCGACATGAAGGGCAAGGTGGTGGACACCACCGTGAAGGGCTATATGCTTAACGACAAAGTGTTGCGCCACGCCAAGGTGGTGATAGGGCAATAACCGGAACCGAAAGAACCTGTTACTATGGCACAGAAAAGAGATTACTACGAGGTGCTGGGCGTGGAGAAAAACGCCACGGCCGATGACCTGAAAAAGGCCTACCGCAAACTTGCCGTAAAGTATCACCCCGACAAGCAACAGGGTAAAAGCGACGCCGAAAAAAAGGAGGCCGAGGAGAAATTCAAGGAGGCCGCCGAGGCCTACAACGTGCTCAGCGACCCCGACAAGCGCGCCCGTTACGACCAGTTTGGCTTTGCCGGAGAGCAGATGGGCGGCGGATTCGGCGGCGGCATGTCGATGGACGACATCCTGCGCCAGTTCGGCGACCTGTTCGGCGGCGGATTCGGCGGATTCGGCGGATTCGGCGGATTCGGCGACTTTTTTGGCGGCGGACAACAGAGCCGACGCTCCACACCGCGCGGCAGCGACCTGCGCGTGAGGGTGAAAGTGACGCTGGCCGACGTGGCCGCCGGCTGCGAAAAGAAAATCAAGATACCGCGCATGATGTCGTGTGCCGACTGCAAAGGAACCGGCGCCAAAAACGGCACCGCGCTCGAAACCTGCCCCACCTGCCAAGGCAGCGGCGTGGAGGTGCAGACACGGCGCACCATGCTGGGCATGATGCAGTCGCAAAGCGTGTGCCACACCTGCGGCGGCTCCGGCAAGCGCATCAAGGAACCCTGCCCCCACTGCCACGGCAAGGGCCTGATACGCAAAGAGGATGTGGTGACCATCAACATCCCCAAGGGCGTGGCGCAAGGCATGACACTGCGCATGAGCGGCCACGGCAACGAGGCCCCCGGCGGCGGCATCCCCGGCGACCTGCTCATCGTGATAGAGGAAACACGCGACGCGCAACTCGTGCGCGACGGCGACGACCTGATCTACAACCTGATGCTCGACATCCCTACGGCGGTGCTGGGCGGTAAGGTGGAGGTGCCCACCGTCAACGGCCGCGCCATCGTCACCATCAAACCCGGCACGCAGCCCGGCTCCATCCTGCGCCTGCGCGGCAAGGGGTTGCCTTCGGTGGAACGTTACGGCACGGGCGACCTGCTGGTCAACGTGCAGGTGTACATCCCCGAAAAACTCAGCGGTGCCGAGCGCGATGCCATCATGGCACTGCAGCAGGGCCCCAACGTGAAGCCCAGCGAATCGACCAAAAACCGCATCTTCAGCCGCTTGCGGCACATTTTTGATTAACCAGCCATGGGACGACCTCACAACCATCGGGTGCCGCGCGCCATCGACAAGGCCGTGGTGTGCCAAGTGGACCAACCCGCCAAACTGCTCGCTTTCGTGATGCAACGCCTGGACGGTATCAGCCGCAACAAGGCCAAGAGCATCCTGTCACACGGCGGCATCACCGTGGACGGACGCACGCAGACACACGTGGACTTCCCGCTGGAGCCCGGCAGCGTGGTGGAAATACGACGCCACGCGCAGCCGCTGGCTAAGCGGAACCCTTACTTCCACATCCTCTACGAGGACGACGCGCTGCTCGTGGTGGACAAGGCGCCCGGCGTGCTGTCGATGCCCGTGGGGGCCGGTAGCCTCAACATGAAATCGCTGCTCGACTACCACCTGAAGGAAACCGGACAACGCTGCACCGCCCACGTGGTGCACCGCCTGGACGCGCGCACTTCGGGCCTGATGATGTATGCCAAGAGCGTGGACGTGCAGCAAAGCCTCATCGCCGACTGGCACAGCACCATCATCGACCGGCGCTACGTGGCGGTGGTGCAGGGCGTGATGGAGCAAGACGAGGGCGTGGTGAGAAGCTGGCTCACCGAAGACCAGCGCATGAAGATGCTCAGCAGCCCCGTGGACAACGGCGGCAAACTGGCCATCACCGAGTGGAAAACGCTGGAACGCGCCCGCAACACCACGCTGGTGGAACTCCACCTGCTCACCGGCCGCAAAAACCAAATACGCGTCCACATGGCCGACTTGGGGCACCCTGTGGTGGGCGATGGAAAGTACGGCGGCGGCGAAACAAAGCCTTCCACTCGCATGTGCCTGCACGCGTTCCGTCTGGCCTTCCACCACCCCTACACCGGCCAGGCGCTCACTTTCGAGACCCCCTTCCCCCGCCCCATCCTGAATCAACTCAAATAAAAAACACCCGCATGGAACAGCGCTGCCCCCCCAAAAATTAGACACAAAACTTTTGAGATGCTTTTCACCGGTGTGGACTTCTTCGTTGCAAAGCGGCTCGGTTTGAGAAAAATAATGTATTTTTGCAGCGAACTACAATAAAAACTCACAATATGAAAACCAAATTTATTGCACTTCTAGTTTTGTTATTGGTATTCCCAATATCAATGTTTGCTCAAAGCGAACACCTTACTTTTAAAGGTATTCCAATTAACGGCACTCTTGATCAGTTCACCACACAACTCACACAAAAAGGTTTTACGAAACTAGGTAGTGAAAAAGGTCAAGCAGTTCTCAAAGGAAATTTTGCAGGTTATAAAGATTGTTGTGTCTTGGTTTCAACCTTAGACCAAAGTGATTTGGTATATATGACTGGAGTTATGTTTCCTGATCTAGATGAATGGGGATTGCTTGAAAACAACTATTATAAAGTGAAAGAAATGCTAATTACAAAGTATGGGAAACCAAAAGAAGAAGTCGAGGAATTTCAGAGTATAATTAAACCAAGAACTGACAGTGAAAAACTTCACAGACTCAAGTTTGATGAATGTACATATAAATCAGTCTTTGAAACAGAAAAAGGTCACATAGTTCTTACAATCTCTCATGATAGGGTAATGAAATGCTATGTACTTTTAGGTTACGTTGATGGCATAAATGGAGATCTTGCGCAAGATGCCGCCTTGGACGATTTATAATATAATATCATAAACGTCCGATAAAATATAGATTTTGTCCATATAATACTGAACATCAAGGCCTTATTCGTAAAAATTGGAGGGCGACGATTTGAATTGTCACCCCTGATGAGAATCAGCACCTATATGCAACTGCGCAACGAGTTGCCTGCTGTGGCGCTCATTGCGGAAACTTCTAAATGGCCGCGCCTTTTTAGGTGCGGTCAATTTTTTCTGCCGGGCAAACAACCACAGAATCAGGTGGAAAGGAAACGGCGAGGCGGGGAGTTCAGGCTTTATCGGTGTCGGGAAGAGGGGCGGTGCCTGAGTCGGCGACGCCGCGCAGGCGCTTCAGGTAGGCGAGTTCGTTGATGGCGAAGTCGGCGTTCTCAGGTTCATCGAGCATCTCTTTGAGCATGTTCTCGGCCAAATCAAGATGATGGAAATCAATGAGCGAATAGGCACGGCGGCGGCGCAGGAAACTCACGAAATGCGCCATGCCTTCGGGCAGGTCATCGCTGTTGCCCCAGTTCTGCTTGATGGCGTCCATCATGCGGTCGGTCTCGCGAAACACGCGGATGTCTCTGGCGTTGGTGAGCGTGTTGACATATTCCATGGCATGCTTCAGATTGCCGTCTTCGGCCACGATGTGCAGGTAGTAGAAAGCCTTTTCATACTGCTGCAGGCAGTTGTAGCAAAATCCCAGCAGATAGCACACGTCGAGGAAGGTGCGCCGGTTGTCCTCGCTCATCTCGCTGAAGCGGGTGCGCCACGTTTCATACACATTCCGCAGATGCCCTATGGCTTCAAAATAGCGCTCGGCCGCCACATGGCGCTGCCCCCAGTACAGGTTGTAGGCAACATCGGCATCGGTTACACAAAGCAACATGCGTTCATCGTCGGTGAGTTCATCGCTTTTTCCCTTGCTCTGCTTGAGCAAAGCATCCTTCCACATATAGTCGGCCTCGGCGCGGCGCTGGTCGTTGCCGGTGCGGTCGCACGCCATCAACACCGTGTTGTGGTCAGGTGTCACTCCATCGGCACGTGCTGAGTGCCGGCGCGACGGCAACTGGCTCTGGCGCATGGCGTCCACACGCACATACAGGGCGTCCTTAGCCTCGGCTTCGCGCGTCAGGGCCAGCGTGACCATGCCGTTTTCCAGGCCATTGGCCTCGTCGGTGTAGTGCAGGTCGATGACGGCGTAGTCGTGCATAAAACACGCCTCGGCGCCGTGGCCTTGGATAAGGAGACCGCACAGATTGCAGGCGGCCAGTGTGTCGTGCCCTTCCAAACGCTCTTGGCCATCGGCGTGGTTCACGGCCATCCACAGCAGACGCTCCGAACCGAAGTGCAGTATTTCGGTCAAGAACTTCCACAGGGTCACCGACCCGTCGCAGGGCACCGCACCGGTGCTCAGGATGGGGCCTTGGTGGCGCAGTTCCTGTTCGGCGATGAGGTGGAGCTCTCGGTCAAATTGCGCTTTGTCGGCCTCGATGTCGGTCGTCTTTAAGTCATTGGCCTGCTCAATGGATTGCTTGACGGCTTGCAGAAAATCACGCTGAAGCATGAAACAATACACCAACATGTTCTTCATCCCTTCCTGGGGCACGTCATTGACAAAAAAAGTGATATCCACCCTCACCTTGTTGTCTTCCGACTCTACGAAGTAGTTGAATTTATACGCATAGGTGCGGGTGTTGAAATCGTTGCACAAAGCGCGGATGCTATTCAGATTGTCGAGCGAAGACTCGATAATGCACGGGAAAGTCACCTCCATCCCGTCGTCGGCGGCATTGACGGTGGCAAGATAGTGGCCGCCCTGGAAGTCGAAGCGGAAAACTACGGTGTTGTTCTGCAGGTCTTTGTTTTCCTCGTAGTCACAGTTAACTTGCTTCAGGAACTTCCTGAGGCTTTTCGACAAAGATTTACCGATGGATTTTTCAAAAAATTTCATGCGCAGTCGTTTTCACATTCTTTGGAACACTAAGTAACAAAAACCGTACAAAACTCCGTTTTTGTCAGTGAAAATGTTTCATGGTGTCAAGAACATGCTCGGTGGCGATATCCTCGGGGTCGGACGATTCGGTCTCGGTGGGGCTTTCCAGCACCGGGGCGGCATCACGGGCGGCGTTGGTCTCCTCTATGTCGATGAGCGGCACCTCGTAGTCGGGGGCTAATTGCGTGGTGTCGTCGCCGCTGCGGTGTAGGCCGTCCACACGGTCGATCACTTCGCCGAAGTAACGACGCTGCAGGGCGTAATAGGCCGTGGTGTCGCTGCGCACGGCACGGAAGCCTCTGTTCAGACGGTCGCACAACTGTTGCTCGCCCTTGCGCAGCACCCAGGGTTGAAACTGCGTCATGCCCACCGCAATGCTGTAGTCCAGTCCGGGCAGACGGCGGTCTATGGTCTGTGCCATCAGTTTATTGACCACCGCAAAACGGATTTCGCCCGACAACACGCGCATAATCAACTGTTCGGGACCGTACACCGAGTCACTCGCCACATGTATCTCATCGCCTATCTCCTGGCTCAGGTGAGCCATGCGCTCGGCCATGGGCGACCCGCTCACCACCCACACCGTGTCGCCCGCCAGGTCAAAGAGCGAGGTGACGGGTGCCTCGCTGCGCTGCACCAGCACCTGCTGGTCCAGATAGACGGGCATGGTGAACAGATAATGCTCGCGTCCCTGACGGGTCATGGGAAACTGCATCACCAGCAGGTCGTAAATGCCGTTGCGCAGCTGGCTCAACGCAGTGCCCAGGGTGACCACGGGATGAAACTTGAGCACGATGTGCGCGCGCGCCGCCACCATACGCAACAGGTCATAGTTATAGCCACCCACCGAGTCCCCGCAGTTGTAGATACCCAGGGGCGTATACTCTATGCCCACGTCCACTGTGTCGCCGCCGCTGGCCATGGGGCCGGCGCCCACCGTGTCGGCCGACCGGCGGTCGCACAGGCTCAGTCCCACCATAAACGCCACCACGATGGCCAGCATCGCGATGTAGAGTATGGCTTGCCACAGACGGGCGGGCTGCAGGTGACGCATGAAATTTTATTTAATTTATAAGGAAGCGGGGCTTGCTGTGGTGGCGCCCCGCTTCCTGGTTATCACGATTGGAATATTAACGGGCGTTATAGGCCTGCAGGGCTTTCTCCAGCACGATGAGCGCACGCTTCAGGTCATCGATCTTGAGCACATAGGCCATGCGCACCTGGTTCTTGCCCATACCGGGGGTGGCGTAGAAACCGGTGGCGGGAGCCATCATCACGGTCTCGCCCTCGTAGTTGAACTCCTCCAGACACCAGCGGCAGAAGTCATCGCTGTCATCCACCGGCAGCGAGGCCACGGTGTAGAAAGCGCCCATGGGCATGGGTGAATACACGCCGGGGATTTTGTTCAGACCCTCCACCAGGCAGTTGCGGCGGGCAATGTACTCGTCATACACCGCCTTATGGTAAGCCATGGGTGCGGCCAGCGAAGCCTCGGCCACCACCTGGCCAATCAACGGGGGGCTCAGGCGGGCCTGGGCAAACTTCATCACGGCGGCACGCACGGCAGCGTTGCGGGTGATGAGAGCGCCAATGCGGATACCGCACTCGCTGTAGCGCTTCGACACACTGTCGATGAGTATCACGTTGTCCTCAATGCCTTCCAGATGCAGGGCGCTGGTGTAGGGCTCGTCGCTGTACACATACTCGCGGTACACCTCATCGGCCAGCAGGAACAAGTCGTATTTCTTCACCAGATCACGCAGTTTCAGTATCTCGTCGCGGCTGTAGAGCGTGCCGGTGGGATTGTTGGGATTGCAAATCATGATGGCGCGGGTGCGCTCGTTGATGAGTTTTTCAAACTCCGCCACGGCGGGCAGCGCAAAACCGTCCTCAATGTGGGTGGTGATGGTGCGCACCACGGCGCCTGTCTCGCAGGCGAAGCCCATGTAGTTGGCATAGGCGGGCTCGGGGATGATGACTTCGTCGCCGGGGTTGAGGCAAGCCATGAAAGCCATCTGCACGGCCTCACTGCCACCGCAAGTCACGATGATATCGTCGGGCGTGAGGTCGATGTCAAAGCGCTTGTAGTAGCCCACCAGTTTCTCGCGGTAGCTCTGGTAGCCCTGCGAGGGGGAATACTCCAGCACCTTGCGGTCCACATGCTGCAGGGCGTCGAGGCCCTCCTGGGGCGTGGGCAGGTCGGGCTGACCGATGTTGAGGTGATACACTTTGATGCCGCGTTCCTTGGCCGAAGCGGCAAAGGGAGCGAGCTTGCGGATGGGCGAAGCAGGCATCGTCTCACTACGTTTAGATAATCTTGGCATAGTTTTTTCTCTACTTTTATTATCGATTAATGATCTTGTTTTGTTTTTCAGCGGCAAAATTAGCAAAAAAATATCACCTCGCAAATTTTTTGGCCACTACCGGCGGCACACAGTCGGCACTTTTTATCTTCGGCCAAAGTATTCGGCCGCATTAAGCTCCACGGCATCCATCACAACGGGGCGGTCCCGCATGGAAACCGCCCCGCCGATGATGAAGTGTTTGCTCAGTTACCCAGGATTTGGGCGATGAGCGTAGTCACGTCGGCCATGGATACATTGCCGTCACCGTTCACGTCGCAGTTCGCCTCCAGACAGGGGCTCGGGTTGTTGCCCAGGACGTAGGCGATGAGTGTGGTCACGTCGGCCATCGACCAGGAGCCGTCGTCGTTGATGTCCTCGTTTCCGGTCTGTTCACCCTTGATATACCAGAACGAAGCCGTGCCGTTGCTGTTGAGGTTGATTTCGGTGATGGGTTTGCCAAAGTAGCCGTTGGTGCCGCCCCAGATGCCGATGGCAGCGGGTGAGCTGCTGTCGGTGAGTTCGTGGTTGGTCTCGCCATAAAGGTCGGTGGTCTCGGTGTTGTCGCTGGCATCATTGTCGGCAGGGAAGATGGTCATCATCTGCGCATCGCCATACACGTTCACCTCGTTGGCGTCGAAGTAGGCTTTGTAGTAGGTCACATGGGTGGCCAGCACGCCCTCGTCCTTGATAAAGGCATCCCAGCCCTGCTTGGCGCGGTACTCCAGCACAATGTATTCGTTGCCGCTGCCGCCGCCATCGTAGGTCACTTTCACGGCGCGGTCGTTGCCGGCATTGAACACAGGCAAGGTGTACTTGGTGTTGGCCACCGGCTCGGTGAGCGACATCCAACCCAGGAAACTCTTCTCATAGGCACCGTAGCCTATCGGAGTGTAGGTGTTGTCATTGTAGCAGCCCATATCCATCAGGCTCCAGGTGCCCATGCCGTAGGGGTCAACACCGTATTGATAGGTGGCGGTGGGATAGTAGTCGGCCAGACCCAGCGTGTGGCTGAACTCGTGGCAGAAGGTTCCGATACCGTCAATCTGGCCGTTGCTACCGTCCAGGTTGAGTTCGTTGAACACAGCGAAGCGCTCCACTTTCTTACCATCGATGCTGTAGCTTCCGTAGGTTTCGCTCATCAGTGCCTGCAGGGGCCACACGGCCTCGGCGAGCGCCGACTGCGCCTGTCCCACGCCGGCATAGATGACGATTACGGCGTCCACATAGCCGTCGTTGTCGTTGTCATACTGGGTGAAATCCACGTCGGTGGCAAGGTTGAGAACGTCCTTGGTCATGGTGCCGGGGCGCTCATCGGTGCCGGCGGCGTTGCTGCCGCCGTAATATTTGCGGTTGTTGGGCAGCGTGTACACTCCATACACATCAAACTGAGGCACGTACTGGCCGCCGCTCATGTCGCTGAAATATTGGCTCACGCTCTTGGTGCCGCTCAGCAGCGCTTCCTGGATTTCGGCGGCGCTGTGGGTAAAGGACACATCGCTGAAGTTGGCCAGCAGCACGGGGAATTTGGGAGTGCCCGAGGTGGGTGTGAAAGCCACCGTCTTTTGAGCGGCCATGGCTGCCTTTACACGCTGTTTCTTCTGCGGTGTCATCAGGGCGGCCAGATTGAGATTTCCACGGTTGGCGCTCACCCAGCTCAACTCATCGCCCGAACGGTCGTCCTGGTTATGAGCCATCACCTTGCTCAGTCCGCTGGCGGTGATATAATAAAAAGCGCCGTCAAGACCGCGCTCCACAGTGAGCCCGTCGCGGGTAACGAAACTGTGGTTGTACTCATCGCCCACGAGTTGCAGGTCGATGGTGGAGCCGTCGGCTTGCTGGTAAGTGCGGTAGCCCGGCATGGCGGGCACAGCCCATGCTGCTGCACACACCGTCAGTGCCGCAAGTAATAAGAAGATTTTCTTCATATAATACTGTTTAAGAGGTTAGTGATAATAATTATTTCTTTGTAAAACGTCACAAAAATAATGATTTTCTCCGAGTATCAACCGGTTTTCTTCATTTTTATTATCAATCCAACAAATTTCATCACAAATCCACAACAAAGAGGGCTCTCCAGGTCGCCCTCATTTGGATTATCGTCGCTAATGATTAGTTGCCAAGAATATTGGAAATCAGCGAGGTCACGTCGCCCATCGAAACACTGCCGTCGCCGTTCACATCGCAGTTAGCTACCAAGCAGGGGGTCGGGTTGTTGCCCAGGATGTAGGCGATGAGGGTGGTCACGTCGCCCATCGACCATGTGCCGTCGTCGTTGATGTCGGTGTTGCCGGCGGGAGCTGCCAGGGTCACTTGCTCCGTATTGCTGGTGGCAATCGTGCCGTTGGTGTAGTTGGCCACTACATAGAAGTTGAAGGTGCCGTTCTCGGTGAGGCCGGTCACGGTGTAGTTCTTGTCGGTGATACCGGTAATCACGCGGCTGTTGGCGTCACCGGTCTCGGTGGCCTTGAGCTGGGTGGCGGTGGCATCGCCGGCATAAACCTTCATCTGACGCATGTCGGGCATGCCCGAAGCGGTGAGTTTCACATAGTCGCTGCTGCTGCAGTCGAGCACAAAGGTGTACCAGTTGAAGCTGGTGGTCGATGTCAGAGACTGGGTCTCGGTGTCGCTGCCGGTGGCCACAGTCAAGGTGTTGGTGGTGCTGCCGTAGCCCTGAGCGTAAACCATCACGGTCACCTTGTCATAACCGGTAAGGTCGTAGGTGTTGGACTGTACATAGCCAGATGAACTCAGATAGCAAGCGCTGTTGGAACCGTAGTAGCGCAGACCGCTAGATGTCCAGCCGGTGGGCACGTTGGCGGCGCTGCTCCAGTCAACATCGTTGAGCAACTGCACCTCAGGCACTACGGGAGCAGAGGCATCATTCACATAGAGCGTGTAGCTGGTCACGTTCTCAGCGGGAGTCTCATCGGTCCAAGTGGCCTTGAACGAGGTGCTGGTGATGTCGGAAGCTTCGAGCATAACGGGAGCATAGGTCTCCAGCGGAGCGGCCTCGGCGGTACCGTTGAGCGTTACGGTCACGTTGCTGGCACCGGTGCTGCTCAGTGTAACAGTGGCCTGGTGGTCACCCACGGCGCTGGGATTGTAGGTCACGGTCACCGTAGCACCCGAAGTGGCGGCGCTCGACGAGATAGAAGTGGTGGAAAGGCTGAAGGCACCGCTGGCGTCGTTCAGAGCGAGCGACACGTTGCCCGACAGGTTGGAACCGGTCACGGTGAAAGTGCTGGTAACGCTCTGGCCCACGGTGGTGTTCATGCTCAGCGTGGAGGGGTTGGCGGTAATCGAGGTAACACTGGGAGGCTCGATGCCGATAATCATGGCCTCGCCATAGTTGAAGGTGTAGCTACCCGACTGACCGGTGCTACCGGTGCTGGTGGTGAAGTTGTGCAGGGTGCAGTAGCCGTTGCTGTCGCCGCTCCAGCCCCAGTTCACATAGTATTTGCCATTGCTGTCGCAGCCAAACACGTTGAAAGCGTGGCCCGAAACACTATAGCCGCTGATGTCATAAGCCAGATACTCAATGGGACGGCCGGCCTGAAGTTCGGCCATCATCCATTCGTTCCACTGGGTGTCGGTGTAATACTGAGAGCTGTTGGTATAGCTCCAGCCCGACGAAACGAGCTCGGTGAGGGTGAGCAGTTGGGCGTTGGTGTAACCCATGGCCACGATACCGGCATGGATTTCAGGGTCGTTGGCACCGCTACCGCTGGTGCTGTACTGCATTTGGCAAGCCTGGCCCACATAGCGCATCAGCCATGACACGGCCTCGGCCTGAGTGCTGTTGTAGGTATAGTTGGTGGGACCGGTGTACTCGTCAAGCATGTTGTCCCAGTCGGCTTCCTTTGCGCTCAGAGCCGAGGCAGACAAACCGCCGTTGCCCGAGATAGCAGCCACTGCGGGATAGGTTGCGGGCCATTTCCATTTGTACATACACATAGCCAGTGAAGTAGCGGGGCAGCCGGTGTAGGCGTGGGTGCTACCGCTGGTGGGAGTGTGATTATAATAAGGTGCGGTCTGGTCCCAGTTGGCGTTGGTCAGGGGAGCAACGGCCGTGGTGGCATATTTCGGCATCTTCACAGGCTCGAGCGTACCGCCCTTGATACCGTCAATCTGGTATTTATACTTATTGAGCAACCATTGCATGCCGGGGGGGATGTTGTTCAGGTCGAGGGCACCCTCTGCACCATACATCAGCACCTCGGGAGCTGCATCGTCGCCCGAAATCACAACATAAGATTTTTCGGCATTAAAGATAAAGTAATCCACAGCCTCGGGACGGGCTATCGAGGCCTCGGCCTTCACGAGTTTAAGGTTTTGGATGGCGGCAGCTTTCATCTTGCCGGTCTGAACACTTTGGTTCATGAATTTCTGTGCCTTGGCCATAGCGGCATTGGCATTCACATCGGCAGCCGAAACCTGAAGGGCGGCAAGGGCCACAGCGATGAGTAATAATAATTTTTTCATAAACAAATTTAGTTTAAGTTGTTAATAAAGAAGTTATTAAATAATTATCTGTCTTTTGCTTGATTGATAAAGCGTCACAAAATTACATATAAAAAATCACATTCCATCATTTTTTTCAGAAAAATTCTAACATTTTTCAACA
>RHMF01001155.1_pt1 | contig 12972 bp, 24 predicted proteins | sample 5365151 | NCBI WGS metagenome assembly RHMF01 (sample SAMN10266501, study PRJNA497801) | feces metagenome | isolation source: feces | host: Bos taurus | place: China: Prairie of Fairy Mountain | collected 2017-08-14 | reverse complement strand
GAAAAGAGTAAAGAATCTTTTCCCTGAACTAATATCAGAAGAAAACTTAAAGAAAGCTATTGCAACAGTTATAAAGAGCCATAGGTGGGTGCAATATCCGGATATTCCGAATAAGGCTGCTAAGTGGCTTGAAGATACCATTGACGAAAGAGTAGTAGAACTTAAGAACATCATCCTGGAAGGCTATATACCAAATGAAGTCACCAGGAAGAAGAGATACGACAGAAATGCCAGGAAGTGGAGAGATATCTGCGAGCCTAAAATGTTCCCGGATCAGTGCGTCCATCATGCCCTTATTCAGGTGGTAGAACCTGTTATGATGCGCGGGATGGATAAGTGGTGCTGCGGCTCCATTAAGCAGCGCGGCGCACATTATGGCGTCAATGCACTCAAGAAATGGATGAAGAAGGACAAGTCCGGGACCAGATACTGCTTGGAAGCTGATATCTATCATTTCTACGATTCCCTTCAGGCAGATGTTGTTATGCAGCGAATGAAAGAGCTGATAAAGGACCATGAAGTCCTTGACCTTATGGAGAGGATCTTGTCAGATGGCGTTCAGATAGGTGCCTACTGCAGTCAGTGGTTCGCAAATACATTCCTTCAGCCCTTAGACCATGCCATAAGAGAAAACTTTAAGGCCTGCCATTACATCCGCTATATGGATAACTTTACTATCTTCTGCAATCGCAAAAGAGAGATAAAGAGGATCCTGAAATTCATCCAGGACTGGCTTAAGGACCACAGCCTTAAGCTTAAAGGTAACTGGCAGATATATAGGACAGATAAAAGGATGCCGAATGCTTTAGGATATCGTTACGGAAGGGATTTTACGATACTCCGGAAGCAGGCATTTCTGACACTGAAAAGGCAGCTCCGGAGTTATTACAAACTAAGAGCGAGGGGTAATCATGTAAGTGTTAAGTTTGCGCAGGCTCTTATATCAAGGCTTGGCATGATGACGCACTGCAATAATTATCATTTTTACCAAAGATTTTACAGAAAGCACACAAGAAGACATCTTAAGGACATCATCAGGAGCTGGCAAAGGTCTTTTGCCGCAGCTTCCCCAGTAGCAGCATGAGGTAAATATGGAAATAAATACGGATATAGTGGTCAAACAGAGTGAGATTATCCAGTCTCTGGCTGACCTTAATAATAAACTTATTGTTTTACTGTCAAATTATATGGACATCGAGGAATACGAAAGCAAACTTAAAGCGATCATGTCGGGGGATGATGTGATCGTTTAAGAATAAAACAAATGAGGGGATAAAACTATGAATGTAACAACTGCATTACCTATGCTGCAGCTTCTTCTTGCAGCGGCAAACCTTGCCATCCTTGCCTACGGACTGTTTAAATTTATGGCAAAACCGCACGACAACCTGGTAGACAGGGTAAACGCACATGAAGTTGAGATCAAGGAGATCAAGAACAGCCTTCTTCAGGGAAACGACAGATTCAGGGACCAGGAATCAACGAACGAAGTCCTTATTCATTCCGTCCTGGCTCTTATCGAGTTTGAGATTCAATATTGTTTAACAGAGAAAAAGCCTATGTCTAAGGACCTTGAAAAGGCAAGGGAAGATCTCCATAACTACCTTGCGAGGAAATGATATGAAAAAACTTACCGGAATAGAGCGCTGCAGGATCCCTGAGAAGAAAAAGAAGATAGATAAATTCGTGAAGGCTGTCTTTATCTACTGGGTTATCTTCGTAGCTCTTGCCTGGATAACTTACTGGATAAAAGACAGCGTTCCTGACACGCTTATCCAGTACGGACTTGGCGGCGGAGCTATAGAACTTGCCTGCACTGCTGTTATCGAGATAGTAACGAATAAAAGGGGGCGTAAAAATGACAATTGAACTGTTTATGTTTTTATTCACTGTAGGAAGCCTTGCTTCATCACTGCTTACGCAGGCTCTTAAGAAAGCTATAAAGGATCTTAGCAGCAACATCACAGCGCTTATTTCTGCCCTGGTAATCGGAGTAGGCGGAACACTTGCTGTGTATATCCTGTTAAACGTGGAGCTTAACGCTAAGAACATTATCTGCCTGGTCCTTATGGCTGCCTGTGTATGGGTCGGCTCCATGGTAGGCTATGATAAGGTCCTTCAGACGATAGCGCAGATAACGAAAAGGGGGTAATGCCTATGCCTGAGCTCTTAGGAATTGACGTAAGCCATTATCAGGGGCATATCGACTGGGAGAAGGTGGCAAAGTCCGGTAAGAAGTTTGTTATTATGAAGGCCATGTATGAAGCCCAGTCACACCGAAAGGATGAAACCTTTGAGTATAACTATGCAGAATCCGGAAAAGCGGGACTTGCAAGGGGCGTCTATATCTTTATTGCCAGCGCTTCCATGGCAGATCCTGAAGGGGATGCTAAAGCTTTACTTAATCATCTGAACGGCCGTCCTTTGGAATATGGCATCTGGATAGACCTTGAAGCGAATATTGTAAGGACAAGGGGCAAAGCTTACATCAAAGGGCTTGTCGGGATATACAATAAGATCTTCAGAGCAGCCGGATATTATGTCGGCATCTACTGTAACCGCGACTGGTATATGAATGTAATACACGAAGATCTTAAGGGAAGCTTTGACTTCTGGATAGCAAGATATCCCAGAAATGACGTAGGCGAATATAATGCCTATTCAAGCCTTAAACCTTCCTACAAGATGGCTGTAGCATGGCAGTATTCGTCAAAAGGCAGGGTTCCGGGAATAAATGGGAACGTAGACCTTGACGTAGACTATGACGGAATAGTTAACCTTACAAGGCCTGACAGGAAGACTAACGCCCAGATAGCCCATGAAGTTATCGAAGGAAAGTGGGGAAATAAGTATTCCCATCCGTCCAGGAAGGAACTTCTGACAGCAGCCGGATATGATTATTATGCCGTCCAGAAGATAGTAAACAGCCTACTTAAGTAACTACTTAAGTAATACAAATAGTAATTACTTTTGCACATTTATGCTTTATAATTAAATTAAGGTCGCACTTCGCATGAATGCTTTTCGCTCCTTTTCTCGTTAAGTATTCCTCTGGAAGTGCAAGATAAGCTCAGGATCGTGTGGTTACATCCTGAGCTTATTTTATTGCATGAAAAAGCGCAGCCTTGGGATGCTGCACTTTTCCACTTTGAAGGTTTAATTTTGGAGTTTTTCTCGTATGGGTCCGGGAACTTAATATGTTTCAATATCATTATACACTAAAAACAGTACACTGCGTGCGCTGGGCTTTATTTTGGCGATTAAAATTTGATTTTCGATAAATTATCCGTCCGAAGATTAAAAGCGCCTTAAAATGGCAAATTTTAACACGATGGACATGCGACTATGTACGCTAAGTAAATAAATTTATTTATGCCTATTGTTTTTAGGGTTAAAACCGTTACTACAATAGACAGCAAAATGCTATAATAGATATGTGAAGTATCTCCTGCACACTTGAACGCTAAGACTACCAGCGGAAGGCGCATCTATCCCGGATGTGCCTTTTGTTGTTATTCAAAGCGCCAGTGAATCTCGACTGTATCTTTTACCAGGACGATCTTGCTGATCAGGGCGAACAGGATAGCTCTTTTAGCTTCTGTATCGTCACTTTCCATTATTTCCTTGCAGTTATCGAATACTTTCAAAGCTTCTTCGAAGGACAGTTCCGGCTGTTCCGGCTTGTCATTTCTAAGCGCAGTAAGCTTATCTGATATAGCATTTATTCTTACCGTCAGCTCTTCCAGTTCTATTCCGCCGACAGAATAAAGGTCTATGAGCCTTGATTTTTGCTTTTCAAGGGACTTTATAGCCTTACGGTGGTCTACTGTCTTCCTGGGCTTAATTATCTCCCTGATGGCATCATGGTCGTAGGATAATTTGAGCACTTCGTCTATTATCAGCTGGTCCAGAACCTTAACATTATATCTTGATGTGCTGCACTTCGGCAGTGCTTTATGTCTTGGATCTCCGTCATGCCTTCTATGACATCCATAATATTTATACTGATGGGAAGTAACTACAGATATCCTTCCGCCACAATCGCCGCAGTAGGTCAATCCGGTTAAAAGATGGAAAGCCTTAAAGGGGTGCTTCTGGATAGGGTCAAAATGTTCTTCTCTGGACTTAAGGAGCTGCTGGGCTCTGTTAAAAGTTATTTCATCGATGATAGGCTCATGTTCGCCTTTATAGGCTACGCCGTCGGTCCTGCTTGGCAGCATTCCAATGTAGAGACTGTTCCGAAGGACAGCCGAAACAGCGGAAGCCTGCGCCCAGGAGCTGTAACGATTCGTGTAATTTTCGTGCATATAATGTTTTATCCTGTTGATGGTCCATCCGGACAAAAAGAGCTCGAAGATCTTCCGGATCTGCTCCGCTTCGTCTTCCCTTATAACAAGATGTCCATTTATATAATCGTAACCAGTAGGCACGTTGGATCCGGCACGCCACAATCCTTTTTTAGTTCTTCCTTTTCTTCCCAGGGTCATTCTTTCTTTTATCTGTTCTCTTTCCAGCTGCGCAAATGCTGCCAGTATTCCCAGAACGGCCATACCTAAAGGCGTAGTCGTGTCAAAATTCTCCCAGATGGAAGCAAATTTACAGCCTTTATCCTGAAGATCATCTATAAGGGTAAGCATATCCTTCTGGGAGCGGGAAAACCTGTCAATCTTATATACAAGAACGATGTCGTAGCTTTCGGCGACTTCCATCAGCTCCGTAAGAGCTGGCCTGTCAGTATTCGCCCCGGTAAAACCGCCATCGACATAGATCTTGATAAGATTCCAGCCGCGCATCTTGCAATATTTTTCTATAGCATCCTTCTGCTCCGGAATGGAATAATTCTCCGTCTGGCTTTCAGAAGATACTCTTACATAACCTGCGACATTCATTTTAACCTCTTAAATATTTCAGACACAATAATGATAAAAATAATTCCTAAAATAAGTGCTGGTTCTATAAAATGACATAGAACTGATAAGACTATCCAGGCTAAGGCTGCAACGATGATAAGGCTGCGCTTCATCTTTTTAACCTTCCCGGCGCGGTCAGGCTTTTCTTCCTTCGGAGCTTCAGGAGCTTTAACAGCGTCTTCTGAAGTAGGATTTTCTTCGTAGCTCATGGATATCGTTATAAAGGGCGTTGCGAAGTTTTCAATATCAATCGACTTCCCATTTATCTGTTTAAACTTCCCGATCTGGATAGATTTAACTTCAGCCTTGAAATCTTTCTTGTTAAGCAGCTCTTTTACCTGACTGCAGGATTCCTTTTTGACATATCCGACAATCAGACCGTTCATAAGGACCTTAACCGCGTTCGGGTCATACTGGTTATCAGGTTCCGGTTCCAGAACTACCTGGATATAACCAGGGATAAGCTTAGGAATAACATCTGCATCGTCGTACTGCTCTTTTAATGCCTTCGGTCCCAGTTTGAAGTCAGGATTCTCGACCATGAGCTTTAAGATATTCTCTTCGTAGTGCCCGGTTCCTGTTACGCTTAATACTTTTCTTTCCATGGGATCACGCTCCTTTCAGGAATAAAACCAAAATGGCTTGAAAATGATACTAAAAACCATGATTATGAGATTTTTTCTCATATTCTTGCGAGAAAATCGCAAAAACTTAAATTATACATCCTGGAAGTCAAAAAGTAATTGCATCAATTTTGCATCGTTTTTGCAGTGGTTTTTCAGAATAAAAAACCATAGGTTTTTAGTTTTTTTATTTATGAAAATAATATCTACAAAAACTGCTTAAAAAATATGTTTTGACCGATATAGTCAATGCTTACCAAAATGCGTCAACCATGCGCTTTAAAAGGCATAGCAAAAACCAAAAACCATAGGTTTTAAAAAATAGGGTATGTAAACTTTCTTGTGTTTTAATATCAACATTTTTGTGTTTGTCCATGTATTAGATATTCAACTTTTTCCGTGTTTGGTGTTATAATAAGGTTATCAAAATTAAGGAGATTTGATATGGATAACCTATACAACATTGAACCGAAAGAGTTTAAGGTTCTTGAAAGGCATGAGGTAGGTAATTGTATAACCTATGTCTTAGAGCCTACGGAAAAGCCTTCTAACTGTCCTGATTGCCAAGATACAAACATTGTTCAGCATGGTATCAATCAACGCAAAGTAAGGGATTTAAACGAGTATAACAAGTTGGTTGGTTTAGTAATTAAAGGTCACAGATACCGATGTAAAACCTGTGGTAAAACATGGGCTGATACCTACAAATCCATTGATGATTCTGCACGAATGACCAATAGGATGCGTGATTACATCACAGACCAATGCTTGAAAACTACCTTTACCGACATCAAAAAGGAATTGGATATATCTCTTACTGCGATAGAAAAGGTATTTGCCAAGTACACCGAAGAAATGGAAAGCCAACGACAAATAGTTGCTCCAAGGATTCTCGGTATGGATGAAACAATGCTAAATGGCATTTACAGAGGTATGTACGTTGATGTTGAGAACAAGCGCATTATTGACATTACATCTAACAGAAAGCTGCGTACTGTTAAACAATGGTTAGCTAACCTTCCAGAGAAAGAACGTACTGAATGTGCCACCATTGATATGTGGGGTTCATACAAAGATGCTTTAACATCAGAAATGCCAAACGTGTTTATTGTCATAGACAAATTTCACGTTATAAAGCACCTAAATGAAGCCTTAGACACCATCCGTAAGAAATATACCTCTGAGCTATCAGAAAAGGAACGTAGGCACATAAAAGGCAATAGGTGGTTACTTCTTACCAATTCTGAGGACTTGGATGAATCGTCACAGATAAGGCTTTCGATACTATTACAATCCTTTCCGGCATTTCAAGAACCTCATGCCATCAAAGAGAAGTTCAGAGAAATCTATCTGTTCAGCAAGAATAGATCAGAAGCTGAACAAGCCTTTGAGGAATGGAAAACCACTATTAACGATTATCCTGAGTATTTAGCCTTTGCCGATACAGTAGAGAATTGGCGAACCGAGATATTTAACTACTTTGATTTCCGATTTACCAATGCGATTACTGAATCACTTAACAAGGTATCTAAAGAGATTTCAGCACAGGGCAGAGGTTACAAGTTTGATGTTCTCAGAGCCAAATTACTTTATCGGAACGAAGCTGCTAAACCTGCTAAATTTGCCTATCACGAACCGCAGCGACCATCTACGGGGGTAATGCAAGATATGACATTTGGATTTATGACTCCTTTCTTTGGTAAGAAAAAATCGGTTGAAGTTGGCGCTGGCACAGATATTGAGATTCTATCTGAGCAGATAAATGATATTGTTGAAATCCGTCAACGTATTGGCAGAATCAACAGATATGCAAACAAGTTTAAGTATTGGGAGAAACAAGAACATGAATCTAAGTAGTGCTAAATATGGTTTATCTTCACTTTCTGAAAAGTTAAAAAACAACACTATTCCAGAAAATCCCGATAGTTATATTTGTAGTCTTGATATTGCTATTGAGTGCGTGGAGCTTATACAGCATCTTCAATCAAGTAGTTGCGACCATTGTAGGCTTAGAATCTTGGATGGTGGATATAGGTGTTTATTGTTACCTCATCCAAAGGATTTTATTGAAGAATGCGGGATTAATATTGCCTATAAAAATTGTCCACTTAGAATACACAAGGAGTTAAATAAGGAGCAAGTCAATGAATAGAGTGCTTATATTTCCAACCCTTCACAGAGCTAAACAAACAATGGATGAATTTTGTAGGAAATGTCCTTCGCTTGTTAGTAAAACACAAGCTCATCCATACAGGATAACTCTTGTAAACGGAGATATTTGGTTCTTTCGCAGTGATAGTGAGGGGGCTATCGCCTATCGTGGTTATCACGCAGAAACGTTTGGTATCTGGGACTTTTACGATCTATGGAAACATCGCTGCGAACTCTTAGGTTACGACAAACTTTATAAAAGGAGTGACAATCATCATGTGGAAACCATTTGAAAGCCAATATAAAATCTACCCTTGTCCTTTCTGTGGATATAGAGGATTACTATATCGAGTTGGTAGTGGATACGTTATTCGTTGTGAAAACCTAGCTTGTCATGCAGAACAAAACGTTTACCTTACAGAAGAAGCTGCGGTGCATAAATGGAACAGACGTATTTATTTTGATCCCAACGAGGAGGAGCAACCTAATGAGTAATCCAACCATTGAGGATATAAAACAAGCCATACACAAGGTGGATCTGATAAAACGACCTTATATTGCTTTTCTTCATCCAGATGATGCAGAAGCTGTTAAGGCTTGTCTGCCAAGGATTGAAGAGGAAATCGTTATACAACCTACTCCATGCGTGGAAAAGGGCAAGGGTGTATGTATCAAACGTGAGGATTTAGAATCATGGGCTACACCTCATATCAATGATTTATTCGAGGACTAATTAAGACACCAACCACACTGAAAGTTAAATATCCACTCATTATTGATGAATTATCTGATATGCAAACAACTGCGTAATATCGTTTATATGGGAGTCCTAAACACAGCACTCTACTATACTAAAGTGTGTTTAGGATTTTCCTCTAAACACGAAAAAGTTGATATACCCAAAAAATAAAAACCATAGGTTATCGAGGTTTTTAACCATAGTAAAAACTTGGTATTTTTAGTGCTAAAAACGTTCTGGTCAACGTACGTATTAACCGAACTGGTCAAAAGCGGTTATTGACTGAACTAGTCAAATATACAAACGTGTCAACCATGCGCTTTTCGGCGATATCTACGCTTTGTTTTTAGATTAGAAAAAACCATAGGTTTTCAAAAATAAAAACCATAGGTTTTCAAATTAAAAACCTTATGTATATGTATATGTATATGGATTAATATATATATCTCTATACGCGCGCGAGAGAGCAGTATATCTTCAGATCAGCTTCTTGGACTTCAGCCAGGATTCGATAAAAATATCTACAGCCGCCTGAAGATCTTCGTGGTCTTCTTTTGACAGCTCACAGGTCCTTCCATCCGGAAGGCGAACTCCATAAAACATTGACTTTGAGTATAAAGGCGAAGCTCTTCTGACGTCCGATTCTATAAGAACGTCAGGTTCTTTAGTCGTGGTATGGACTGTATAATCTGGAACTGAATTATAAAAAGCATTAACTTCGACATTCAGATAGTCGGCAATCTTTTGCAGCGTTTTTGCTTGCGGCTGATGCCGTCCGTGCTTCCAGTCAGATATAGTCGAACGCGTTACTCCTGTTTGTTGGGAAATGTGATAGTCGGTCAGGCCCTTCTGGTCCCGATAAAATGAATAGTTATGATATGTGCCGTTCACAATACTTTTTCCTCTCTTTCGAAAAATGGATATGAAAATAGTATTGACACGACCGAACAAGACGTATAACATTATATTCATAGTTCGGTTGTGGCAATATATGAGTTACTCGCAATAACTATTATATTACATAACCGAACATATATCAAAAAGAAGATTAAGGAGAAACAAAAGTTGAGACTGTATGACAAGTACCGTGAGGTAGCTTTTAACAAAGGCCTTACAGACTATGCTGTATCAAGACTTGCGGGGGTTTCCAGACAGTCGATATCTGAATGGAAGACAGGAAAGTATCAGATATCACTTCGAAACCGCTACAAGATAGCGACAGCTCTTGGCACTGACATGGACTTCAATCTCATAAAAGGAGAAAACAATGAAGAAACCAGTAATAGTTCATGTGCTTGCTAATGGTAAAAAAGTAAACTCGATTGAAGGAAAAGTCATTCCTGGGGACAATCCGGTTTATCAAGTTATCCTTAGCAGCCACATAACGGCTAAAGGGAAGGAGAAAACAGCATGAAAAAAGCTTATGAGGGGGGCGTTCTTTTTATTCTGTTAGGAACTTCGATGGCTGATTCCAGCAATATCATTCTACCTTTTTCCTTTTTGGCGATAGGTATCATTTTGATAGGGGTGCAGTTATGTACGCAGCAAGAGCACTGTTCGTAGCACTTGCGTTTTGTTTGCTCCCCGCTAATGTTCCGGTTCCTGATGATGGGATCCCGGAGAACGTAAAGACAATATGCGAAAAATACGGAGAAGAATATAATATCTGCCCGGAACTTCTGGAAGCCATCTGCTGGAATGAGAGCAGATTCACGGCTAAAGCTGAGAATGGAACCTGCAAAGGAATTATGCAGATTAATGTCACAGCCCATACGGACAGGATGGCGAAGCTGGGCGTAACTGATATATATGACATAGACAGTAATATCCACGTCGGGGCCGATTACCTTGCGGAGCTTTTCGCGAGCTATGAGGATGCCGGAGCAGTTTTAGGATCCTATCATGGCGAAAGAAACGCGGTTAGCAAGGCTGAGAAGGGGCAACTGTCGGGATATACGAAGAGGATCTTGAAGAAGGCCGAGTACTTCGAACGGCTGCATGGCAAATAAGGGGGAATAGCCATGGATGGGGGACTTATCAATAAAAAAGTCTGTAAATACTGCGCTTATGCGTTTCAGCGAGAGGAAAACGACAAGAAGCTGTTTCCCTGGTGCAGTTTAAGATGTACTTATAACGACCCTGAAGCTGACGTTAAGCAGCGCAGGGTTCCGTATCGGTATAAGCATGATACATGCGAACACTTTCTTGAAGCAGAGGTTCCGCAATTATGATAGCCTTTTAGTCCTGGCAGGGCTTGGGAATTTATCACAAATACGCGGCACGCCGCAGAAAGGGGGATAACGCATGGAACAAATAGCTTTCGCTCTTCCTTTTGAGCCGGTAGCCAAAGGCAGACCACGCTTTAAGGTCTACGGCAAGTTTGTGCAGCCGCACACTCCGGGGAAGACTAAGATCTTCGAGCGACAGGTAGCCGAATTCTACAAAACGGCAGCAGGCGGATATAAGTTTGAAGCAGGCGTTCCGCTTGTGGTTACAGTGACTTTCGGGATGAAGGTTCCTGTATCGCTTACTAAGAAAGTTAAAACGGATATGCTCGAAGGAAGAAAACAGCATACAGTTAAGCCGGATCTTGATAACCTGGTCAAGGCTATACTGGATGCTCTTAACGGCGTCGCCTGGCATGACGATGCTCAGGTTGTGGAGCTGCATATATCTAAGCAGTATGTCAGAAGCCCGCACATCTTTTTATCAATACATGAATACTAGAAAAAGGGGTAAACAATGGGGAAAGACAGCTTTGTTTTTTACTATAATTTCTTAGACGCCGTTGAAGGGTACGACGAAGAAACACAGTTAAAAGCGATTAAAGCGTTAATTCATTATGCCAGATATGGCGAAGAACCTGACTTATCGGATAATAAAGTGGCTAAAACCGTTCTTACAATGGCTAAACCTGTCATAGATTCGAATAAGCGCCGTTATGAAGCAGGATGCAAAGGTGGAAGGCCTAGAAAAGACGAAGGCGGAAAGCCCAGGAACAAAAAGAAAAAAGATTATAAACCCGAAGAAAAGAAGGATGCTGCCAGCAGTGCAGAAGGTTCTGATAAAGGATCTTATGGCAAATACGGCAACGTCCGTCTTTCCATGGAAGATTATAACACCCTTGTCAATACCAGGGGGAAGGAAGAGACGGATAAGGCAATAGAAGAAGTTGACACATACATCGAAGGCCTTCCTGAAGATAAAAAAGCTGAATATCTGCAGGCAAACCATTTTCTTAAGGTCAACGACTGGGGATATATGGCTGCTAAGAAAAAAGAACTTGAAGAGCAAGAGCTCCAGATCAGGGAGAAAAAAGTAAAAGAAATGGCCGACTTCCGACCTAAATCCAAAAGACCGATGAACTTTTTGACCAGGGAAGAACCGCCAGGCTACTTCGACGATCTGGAACGAAAACTGCTCGACAATTAGGTGCACGAAAATGGTTCATAATGTGCATAAAAGGGAATCTAAGGGGGATTTATGCTGGAAGCGGAAAGAGATCTTACTCTTGCGATTCCGTTCGACGATACACTGGGCTGCTGTTGTCCTAAATGCCTGTCAGTAGGCATAGGAATGCAGCTTAAAAAACAGATGCGGTTCTGTCCGTACTGTGGTCAAAGATTAAAGCTTATATCGTCCGAACGAGACTGGAAAGAGCTGCTTAAAGACTGCAGCAAGATTCCGGATATAACAGATACGAATATTGTTACCTGCGGCGTTTCCTTCCCGGGGGATGGGACCATGGAAAAGTCGATATCCGGAGTTTATCTGCAAAGACTTAAAGACTATAACAACAAACACGCCCAGATAGAAGGGCAGCTTAGCATGTTTTAGGGGGATTATATTATGGGGGATGATTACGATCTTCTGTCTGATGATAAGACCATCAGGCGTCTGGAAATAATCGTTCTTATCATGGAACTTCTAGGTTTATCACTGGCCATAGTAGGGATGCTGGCATGAAGTGGGACTGTTCGTGCTGGGCCCATTACCCGAATAAAACCCATAAACTTAAAAATGGTAAATGGCGCTGCGTGGATGATTATACCTGCGTCAGAGACTTTATCGAAGGCAGGAACTGGGACTGTTGCACGCACTGCGTCAGGAAAAGCAACATAGAAAGGTACAAGATGGGGGAATCGTACAAGAGTATTCTAAACGACATGGAAGAAGGCATCATTGTTAAGGCCGTTGTCGGCGATTATGTGATTTATAAAAAGTCCTGGCTTGATGAACACATCGACCAGGAAACAGTTCTCTGGAAGAGCGCAAAGGAATTCCGGGAGAAAATCGAAGTCAAGAAGGGAGTATTGCAGGAACTAATAAAAGAGCTTAAATCATCAAAGGGGGAATGATTATGGCTGAAGAAATCAATATGCAGTTTAGCACTGAGTTCGTGAACGATGTCCGTAGGCTCTATGAGCTTGCCGGATCAGGAAGCGGAACCGTCAAGGTCCATCTTCCACTGAACGCAGGAAAAGACGTAACCGTTGACTTTATCTTCTCGAATAACGAGGTAAAATGCCATGCTTAAAGGACTTTGCGG
>RHMF01000957.1_pt1 | contig 12974 bp, 12 predicted proteins | sample 5365151 | NCBI WGS metagenome assembly RHMF01 (sample SAMN10266501, study PRJNA497801) | feces metagenome | isolation source: feces | host: Bos taurus | place: China: Prairie of Fairy Mountain | collected 2017-08-14 | reverse complement strand
TTTTTTAAAGCTCTTTCGATGTTCTCACCTTCTTTAATAGGAACAATAATCATAATTAATACCTCTTTCTTTTTTAATTGTTAATAAATATGTAAATTACAATGCAAAATTAATAAATTTATTTTCATCTACAAAATTTTATTTAATTTTTCTCTTATCCATAACGGACATTGATGTGGTTTTCTTGTCTTTTCGTCAATGAATGCCAATAAATTATAGCCCTCACATAAAATCTCTTCTTTTTCTTCTTTAATTCTTATAACTTTATAACAAAATTTAATTTTAACAACAGGTGTTTGTTCTAATGTTGTCCTTATAATCAATTCTTCATCAAAGAATGCAGGTTTTATATATTTAGCATATTGTTCTATTAGTGGCATCATTATTCCTTCATCTTCCATTGCCTTATAACTAACACCTAAATGTCGCATTAGTTCAACTCTTCCCATTTCAAAATAACGAAAATAATTACTATTATGTACTACTCCCATCTTATCGGTATCCACATAATTTACTCTAAATTTATAATCAAAAGAAACTGCCATAATATTTCATTTTAACAAAAAAGAGAGCCTTGCGAAAGCAAAACTCTCTTTTTGTAGTTATAGTTTATATAATTATAACTTGATAATACCTTTTTCTATTGAGTTGTTCAAACACGCCATCAATCCTTTTTTATTGATTGTACGCATTCCTGCAGGTGTAACTTTTAAAGTAACCCACATATCTTCTTCTGGAAGATAGAACTTTTTAACTTGAAGATTTGGATAAAATCTTCTTTTAGTTTTAACGTTAGAGTGAGAAACTCTATTTCCTGTCAATACTTTCTTTCCTGTTATTTCACAAATCTTTGCCATCTCTATATTGTTTTATTTTTTATTCTTACTTTTCAAAACGAGTTGCAAATTTCGCACTTTTTATTGAATTGACAAAACTTTTTTGAATTTTTATTTGTTTTTTTATCTAGCGAATTTAAAATTCTTACCTAAATATATAGCTTCGCTACCTAAACCTTCTTCAATTCTCAATAGTTGGTTATATTTACAAATTCTATCTGTTCTTGATGCAGAACCTGTTTTTATTTGACCTGTGTTCAATGCAACTGCTAAATCTGCTATTGTTGTATCTTCAGTTTCACCAGAACGATGGCTCATAACTGCTGTATATTTATTTCTATAAGCAAGATTAACTGCATTTATTGTTTCAGTTAATGAACCGATTTGATTAACCTTAACTAAGATAGAGTTTGCAACATTCTTTTCAATTCCCATTGCTAAACGAGCAGGGTTTGTTACAAATAAGTCATCTCCTACTAATTGGATTTTTCCACCTAATTCATCAGTAAGAGTTTTCCAACCTGCCCAATCATCTTCTGCCATAGCATCTTCTATTGAAATAATAGGATATTTATTTACCCATTCTTTCCAATAAGCAACCATTTGATCAGGAGTTAATTTATCACCTGTTGATTTATGTAAGTGATATACATTTTCTTCTGGTAAATAATATTCACTTGATGCTGGGTCTAATGCGATATAAATATCTTCACCTGGTTTATATCCTGCTTTTTCTATTGCAGTAAGAATAACTTCTATTGCTTCCTCGTTGGAACCTAAATTAGGAGCAAAACCTCCTTCATCTCCAACGTTAGTTGAATAACCTTTTGCTTTCAAAACAGCTTTTAAGTTATGGAAAGTTTCAGCACCCATTTGAAGAGCGTGAGAGAATGATGTTGCTCCAACAGGCATTACCATAAATTCTTGAAAATCTATGCTATTGTCTGCGTGAGAACCACCATTTAATATATTCATCATAGGAATTGGAAGTGTTCTTGCATTTACTCCACCAATATATCTATAAAGTTCTTGACCTGTTTCCATAGCAGCAGCTTTTGCACAAGCTAATGAAACACCTAATATTGCATTCGCTCCTATTTTGCTTTTATTTGATGTTCCGTCTATTTCAATCATACGTGCATCAATTGCAGATTGGTCAGCAACTTGCATTCCACGCAACTCATCTGCTAATGTTGTATTAACATTTTTAACAGCTTGCAAAACGCTTTTACCTAAGAAATAACTCTTATCTCCATCTCTTAATTCGCAAGCTTCATGTACTCCTGTAGAAGCTCCAGATGGCACAGCTGCTCTACCAAACGCACCTGCTTCTGTATAAACTTCAACTTCAACCGTAGGGTTACCTCTTGAATCGAGGATTTGTCTTGAATGAATTCCAATAATTTGAGACATCTCTTTTTCTCCTTTAATTAAAAAATTATAATCTACTAAAAAATCAACTGCAAAAGTAATTATTTTTTCTAAAAAAACGAAAACTATTAATCACTAATTTTCGTTATCATACAAAAACTTGTAATATTTTAATCCCGTATCTTCGTCCTCGCCTTGTTCTATTCTATTTCGCGAACCATGAATATAGACTGTAAAATTTTTATCTAACTTCAAAATACTACGAAAACCTCTTTGACCTTTTTTGAAGGCCTGTTCCGAAATCGTAAAGTTATCTGTAAAATCCATTTCAAAGTCTTTTTCATAATTATTCTTATAATCTTCAAACCTTTCTTGAAGTTCGCTATTTCCTATAACATTTTCGGCATATTTATTCACATCAAACTGCTTATACTCTTTCATATAGTCGGCAGTCTTAGTTAATAACTCTGCTTGATCAGCCTTACTCATTTCATATTCCGAAGGCAAAAACTCTGTAACAAAGCCTCTACAAAGATTTATTGCATGTTCAGTATTAAAATAAGAATCGTGTCTTGCCCTAAGACCTAAAAAACCATCGGTCCAATAAGCAGCCTCACCACCTTTATTTGAAACATCTACAACAGTTGCAACAAAACCATCTTCTGCCTCTTTATTAAAGATAATACAACCCTTATCCAACTTATTAATATTAATACCACTCTCACTTTCTATTTCAAAACCATCACCCTTTGGAAAAACTTTCAAATAAGTCTCTTTATTTTCCGATTTAAATATACCTATAGCATCAACAACATCACCATCAATAAAACACTGAGAAAGATAAGTAATATACAATTCACCAGATTTGATATTAGGGTGTTCACTTACCTCATAAAGCGATTGAGCCAACCTCACGCTTTGAGAATACAGTTCATTCTTGTCAGCAAACACATCTCTCACGCACTGATAAACCAAATTATGTTCTACTCCTGCTTCCGAAAAAAGATGATAAGTTTGAGGAGATTTAAAATTTGAAGTAAAATACTTTAACAACACCCCACCTATTTCTCCATGAATCATAAAAGGAGCAGGAGAAATCTTCAAAGGCTCATTATTAGTTTTATTTCCTATTCGATGAACCACCATTTTTTCTATCACTGCATCATCACAAGTAATCATAACTATTCCCCTCTATTATATTTATTCCACTTAATTAAGTTCTTATTATAACTTTTTATAAAATACTTAAACCATTTATCCTCACCATACTTATCCATCATTCTATTTGATTGAGCAATCTTATCATTTCTCTTACTTTCCGCCAAAGACATCATCTTACCTAATTGTTTTTGTATTTTTTTTGTATGACGAGACTTATAACCAAAATCCTTTAATGCAGCCAATGCCTCAACCCCTTGTTCATATTGACGATACTTCATCAAATTTTCAATAGTACTAACAGCCAATTCATCACTTCCAAACTCGTAAATAATCTCTCTAATAGGTTTATGTTGCACACTCATTTCCCTTAGGCTATGCAGAATATAGAAATTCTCTAATGCAGCATATTCTTTCAAATACTTTGCAGTATCACCTTGCAACAAAAGTTCATCAACACTTTCTTTTGTTTTCACATATTCCAAAGGCTGTTCAATTTGTCTTTTCAAAGCCCTTAATCTTTGCTTATTCAACTTACATTCACTACTACCCTTTATCTGCATACCTATATTTATGTATTCTTCAGCCAAATAAAAATCATTTTTTCTAATACAATCCAATATATTATGCACCATTACATCAACCTCTTCTTGTTTCTTTTGACAAACCCTTTGATCTATAGCCCTAAGATAGTTATTCATTATTTTAACCACAACACTATCGTTTTTCATATTATATTTCGACAGCATTTTTTCAGTAATATCCACCAAACTATCAGCAGTTAAAATATCATCTTGAAAAATAGCATACTCAGCCTTATGCATTCTTTTAGCAGTTACCTCTCTTATAGCAGAAATATTTGTAGAGCCAATATTTTTTGTAGATTTAATAGAAGGCAAAGCATTTGTTTTTTCTAAAACCTCAACAGCCTTTTCATAATTATTAACCTTTACATAAACAAACTTATCTTCTATTTCCTTGATTTCTTTTTCAACATTTGCAGTTGTATCTTTTACAAACTCAGGATACTTATCTGCATAACCAGTATTAGGAGCTGCATTTTCCAAAGAATCCAAAACCGGATCAGTTGTATTAGTTGTACCCTGCATCATAGCAATTTGCTTCAAAATATCAGTCTCATAATCACCTCCTACCATAGAAGCCAATTCCTTTGCCTTATGAATAAGATCTATTCTTGCCTCATTATTCTTTGCTTCAACCAAACCCTTTGCAGTAGCAAGATAATTTTCAACCACAATCTTAACCATATCATCAAAATCAGAAGTATCCGATATTTCGCCCCTATTTCTTTGCAAATAATCATAAGTATTCATTAAAAAATCACCAGCCACCTTTGTCTTTTGCTTATCAACAGCAGTTTTTGCAACCTTTATATGATCCTTATATATACCATTCTTACAAATACTAATATTTTTATCTATCAAATTAGGCTTACAAATATTCAACACATCATTTTTACAATAAGACTGCAACTGCAAAAGAATTTCCTCCGCATCAGAATACTTACCCTCTTTAACAAAAGCCAAAGAAGCAATAATATTCTTATCATAAGTAAAGGTCAAAAGATTCTTACAAAGCAAGCTCTCCTCCTGACTAATCGTAGTATCATTTAAAATACGAATTAATCTATCCGTTGTCTTACTTACCTGAAACGAATCCAAACTTATCTTAGCCAACTCATAATTTGCCATTACATTCATTGAATCAGCCTCAACACTCTTCAACAAATAATTATACGCCTCTTGCTTTTTATTATTCAAATTAGCAAAAACAGCCTTTTTATAATACCAATCACTCATTCTTGGTATCATAAACTCAACTATTTCCCTATTTTGCTCAATAAGAAGTTTAAGTTCAAGACTTTTAGCATAAACATCATTATCAAAATTATTAACCTCTTGTTTTTTCACAAACGACTCTGCCTGCTCTAACTGATACTTATAAGCCGGCATCAAATCAAAATTCTCACTACTTATAGAAGAAATAGTTTTAATGTGTTTATTATACTGAGAAATAACATCTTTTTTTGTAGAAGGCGACAAAACCTGAGCCGAAAGTCCACAAAAAGCAAGCATAAAAACTACAAATGCAAATAATCTTTTTCTATTCATATCAACATATTTTAGTTCGCAAAGTTAAGAAAAAAAATTCTTTTACTTATTTTTATTGTATCTTTGCCACGTTTTTAATAATAACGAAAATGAAGAAAAATAATTACACTCTAATACTAAGTATTTGTGCAATAACACTTAGCGTTTGTGCAATAAGCCTTAACTTTTTCATAATGGCAACACACAAACCAGACGATGAACAAGTATATAAAGACGCAATAAAAAGCGAATTACATAATTTTTCAGCACCCTTACCTAAGGAATTAACATTTTGTGGACAAGAAGTGCCCTTAGACAATATTTTTGTAAGAGAAGCACTCGATAGAGAATTAACCTCAATAATGTATCAACACGGAACAACATTCCAAATCCTCAAAAGAAGTTGGAGATTCTTTCCCGAAATAGAACAATACCTTAAAGAATACGGAGGAGAAGACGATTTAAAATACTTAGCCGTAGCAGAAAGTGCATTATCAGACGTAGTTTCCCCTGCAAAAGCAGCAGGATTTTGGCAATTTATGCCAAAAACAGCAAAAGAATACGGACTTGTAGTAACAGAAGAATGGGACGAAAGATACGATTTAAGAAAAGCAACACGAGCCGCCGTAGAATATCTAAAATCCTCTTACACTCGCTTTGGCGATTGGGCATTAACCTGTGCTGCATACAACTGTGGCGAAGCAGGAGTAAAAAGACAATTAGAAAAACAAGAATGCAAAGACTATTGGGGCTTAAACATAAATCGCGAAACCTCACGTTACGTTTACAGAATCCTTGCCTACAAAATCCTAATTGAGAATCCACAACAATATGGCTTTTACGTAAGAAAAAAAGACTGTCATCAACCATTAATTTGCGACACAATCACAATAGATTCCACAATAACAAATATGCAAGCCTTTGCAAAAAAAATGGATTGTCCATACAAATACTTCAAAACCCTTAATCCACAACTAAGAAGCGACAAACTAACAAACCCAAACAAAAAGAAATACACCTTTAAGATTATTTCAGAAGAAAACCTCTCATACTCCAACGCCTTAGAGCAAAACAATCTAACAGACAATACCGACTATTTAGAATAAACAACTAACTTTTGAAAATTTTATACACATAACTATAAGATTGATTCATAGAATCAGTCTTTTTTTCTGCACGCTCAATTGCCATTTCCAACTTCCCATCAGCACAAAGCTTTTCCACCCAATCCTTATTCTTAATATATTCTTTTTCTTTTAATTTACTTATTACACTTTTTCCATATTTATCCTTATCAAAATATGATTCCATACATTTTAAAGGTTCTTTTAAACTCTCGCAATTTAGAAATAAGCTTTTATCATCTTCAAAATGCAACAAAAACCAATATTCTATACTTGGCATACTTGGACAAAGAACTACTTTTCCTTTATCTATATACTCTCTAATTCCATCTACAAACTTATTATGATTTGTTTGGTTAGTAACATCGTCATAAATAGTATCCCAATCAAACACGCAGAAAATTTTTGCATCATTATGATTTTTTAAAATCTCACTTATTCGTTTTGGAAACTCTTTTGTGTAATTAGATTCTTTACCAAAATATTTCGGTTCAATATTAAAAGAAGTTCCTTTTATAGTATTTATATGTTGAAAATAATATCGCTCAGTATTTTTACCACCACTAATAATAAAAGGTGATAAAGGAAACAAACCTTTCGTTCCGCCCCCATAATAAACATTTGTTTTCCCTTTAAAATATTTTGGTTGCTTAATTGCCTTTGCTAACTTTCTTTCCATATCTACTTCATTGTAGCACCAAAACGTTTATATCTATAAGCTTCTCTTATAGAGGAAAGTTTATCAATTCCCTTAAAATCAATCAATTTATACAAATCAGACGCTCCTGCTTTATCTTTTTCAATAAAATAAACAGAATCTTTTCTTATTAAATCATCAACCAATTCCAATAAGCTATCATTATGAGTTGTAACTATGAGTTGCGAAGTTGAATCTGCCTTTAAAAAATCGAATAATAATTTATACAACAATTGATTATGAAGAGAATTCTCTATCTCATCAATCACTAAAAACTTATTTTCATCTATTGCTTCATTAATAGCTGTTGCTAAGCCAAATATTCTTTGCGTACCTAACGATTCATATTTAAGTGGAAATAAATACTTTTCAGTTCCATTTTCATTTTCAACAGTATGTTCAACAGTTGTCTTAAGAAAACTACTATTTTCAAGTTCTTCTGAAGTAATATTTGTTATATTAAAATCAGCCTCATTTAAAAAATCAACAAGACGTTCCGACTCTTTTTTATCTTTTGATAGTTCTTTTTCAGCATAAGTAGTTAAATTCACTTGTGGACTTATTGCTGGAAAAATATGTTGATTTAACCAATTTATTGCAGCATCAATCAATGGCAAACTAACATTCACTTGATTTCTTGCAACAAAGAACGAAATATTTTTTAAACATTTTAAAGAAATTTCTTCTTGTGCTGCTTTAATTACCCTATCTCCTTCTTCACTATCATTAAAACAAATAACAGATTGATTATTTTCAAACCTTCTTTCAAAAAGCATTATTTCTTTTGCATCTTTGAAATAAGAAAGCTTTTCAAAAAGGACTTCCTTTTCATTTAATTTTAATTGATACAAGTATTTTCTTTTCTCTACATAAAATATCAGTTCAAATTCAGTAGGATTATTTGATGAAACACCATCTAATTTAAAGCACAATACATCAGTCCCAGAATTTAAATCTTTTGCAGAAAATGTCCAAAAATAACCCAAAAAATTAAAAGCCATTATCAAATTACTTTTTCCCGAAGCATTGTAACCATAAAGCACTGCAAATCTTAGCAATCTTGTATTTTCATCAATTTGAACTACTTGACTTTCTTCTGCAAATTTATCTTCTGAGGCTAAAAAACTAAAAGTAACTTCGTCTTTAAATGAAAGAAAATTTTTAATTTTTATTTCTTGTATCATAATATCAAAACTAATTCTTATCAAATTGCAAATTTACAACAAAAAAACGAAAATAAACCAAAGTATATAAAAACAAAAAAGCCTCCAAAAAAAACTTTTTGAAGACTTTTTCGTGTGGTGTCACCAGGAATCGAACCGGGGACACAAGGATTTTCAGTCCTTTGCTCTACCAACTGAGCTATGACACCATTTTTGCCGTATTTGCGTTTGCAAAGATATAACATTTTTTTATTCCTACCAAATATTTTTGCATTTTTTTCGTAACTTTGCAGAGAAAAACATAAAAACACTATGAAATTTTACACAAAAGAAGACAAATTATTTGAAATGATATGTTCGGATTATCAATTACTTAATATCATTTCACGATTTGGATTGAATTTAGGCTTTGGCGAAAAAAGCATTGAAGAAATTTGCGAAGAAAATAACATAGATTGCAATACTTTTTTAGCAATAATCAACTTCACAAAGAACAACGGAGAGAATATTTGGCACTTAAATGAAATTTCACTTCAAACCCTTTGCGATTATTTAAAGCAATCTCACTCCTATTACTTAGACTTCCTTTTACCAACCATAAGACGCAAACTAATAGAAGCAATCGGAGCCTTACCAGAGAATGAAGTTGCGAGTCTAATTCTAAAATTCTATGACGAATATTGCATTGAAGTAAAAAAACACCTTAAAACAGAAGACAAAGAAATATTTCCATACGTAGAAAAGCTAATAAGAGGAGAAATTATTCCAGCAAACAATTACACAGAAGATATAACAGCCCTTCATCGCCGTCCATTAGACCAAAAACTCTCGGAATTAAAAAAGCTAATCATAAAATACTTTAAAAGCGACAATAATAACTATTTAATAAACTCAGTACTTTATGACATATTCCTTTTAGAAGAAGACCTAATCTCTCACAGCAAATTAGAAACCAAGCTATTTTTAGAAGAAATCAAAAAATTAGAAAACAAATACAAAGAAAATCCGTCCTTAGTCCTTAAAAAGAAGACAGAAAACGACACCTTGCTAAGCGAAAGAGAAAAAGACGTAATCATTTGCATAGTAAAAGGCCTATCAAACAAAGCAATTGCCGAAAAACTCTTCATTTCCATAAACACAGTAACGACACACAGAAGAAACATTGCAAAAAAACTAAACATACACTCCTCAGCAGGACTTACAATCTATGCAATAATGAACAAACTCGTAGATATAAAAGAAGTAAAAATGTAAAAAAATAAAGGAGCTCCCGAAAGAGCCCCTAACGTTGTTTTAGTCGCTTGTTTATTATTATGTTTTTTTTATTTCACAACAATTTTTTGAGTTTTACTTGCTGTTTTGCTAAAAGCCTTTACAAGATAAGCACCCGCAGAAACATTATTTAACATAAAGTTTCTATCTTTTGTAGCAAACACCTTTTGACCTAAGGCATTGTAAACCTCAATTTGCAAATCACTTTCCAAAGTTTCTATATTAATATTACGATTATCGTTATAGATATTCACTTGCAATTCTTCCACATCTTCAATTGAAAGCGATTTCTTTATCAAGACTTTGAAACGATTAGCATTTTCTCCTGCTATAACATTTGTTGCATATTCCACACTTTCTGTTAAGTCTATTGTTTCTTCTCCATCAATAAGGCTTAGCGAATATCCTTCCGGAATATAATTAGCTTTAAATTTCACTTCCTTATTTTCATAAGAACGAACATTCATTGTAGCATAATAAGGTAATGTATTTACTTCCTCTTTTACTAATGCTATGTTGTTTGTTACAAAATAAGGCTCTGTAATCTCAACAGGAGAGAATAATTTGTTAGCATCAAAAATATCATAACCCTCATTTGCATCTTCATTTTGAGCAAACAACAATTCTATTTCCCTTTCACCTTCAAGCATTGCAAGACGAATAAACTCTCTTTCTATGCTTGCCTTTGCAGAAGAAGTACTTCTTTGAGTTGTTTTAAAATGTGCAGTTTGATTTCCTCCATTTACAAAATTCACAAAGAAACCTTCTGTTACGTTTATCACGCCTGAGGTTACTGTTTGCCAAGTTTCGCCATTTAATCTATAAGAAACTTCTCCTTGAATAGCGTTTCCTTGATCAGAAATGAATGTTGCAACATCTAATTTAAATGTATAAGGATTTGCAAGTGCCATCCAATGACCTGCATTACTACTTCCTGCAAGCGTTTTCGTTACATTAACATCTCCTGTGTTGATTTGATAAGCAGGAGTCGCAGAATAGTTGTAATTATACGAACTATAAGAAGAATTTGCATTAGGGCTATACATTCCATCGCCATAATTTGTAAAGATTATCTTATCATCTAACCAAGAATAAGCAAAAAAGCCTTCCCCTGCACTAACATTATCATTAATAGTTGCCCAATAATCATTCCAAGCGTTAGTATTGCTGTAATCAAACAAACAAACAGAAGGATCTAAACGAGGAACAATACTTTGCAAAGCATAACCTGCAAAAGGAGCTCCAATAAAATGCCAACCAATAGGCAAAGAAGGCGTTTCCACCTCAACAATTCCTAAATTATTATTATAAGGAACTAACTCACCTCCTTGTTCAATAACCAAAAGTCCCTTATTATCCAATGCAGTGTTTGCATTAAGCACAAGAGAAGAAGACAAAGTATAAGTTTCTCCTTGTTTTATTTGATAATTCTTTGTACAATTATTATAATTAGGAATATAATTAGACAAAATGTCATAACCTGTACTACCAATCGGCACATTAACAGATGTTATAGTATTAGAAAAAGCTCCAGGATTTATATTACCAGGAGGTGTTTGTCCTAAAAAAGTAATAGTGTCTAAATTTGTGCAACCATCAAACGCCCAGTTTCCAATATCAGTTACACCTTCTCCAATAACAACAGAAGTTAAATTCTCACATCCATTGAACGCAGCATTTTTAATTTGTGTTACGCTATTAGGAATAAGAATAGAAGTTAAATTTCCACATCCATTGAATGCATATTGTTCAATAGAATTAACGCTGTTACCTATAGTAACCGACTCTAAATAATAACAATTAGAAAAAGCATATTGTCCGATTTTTGTTACGTTATTTCCTATCACAACAGATATTAAATTCATTGCTAAATCAAACGCTTCCTTTTTAATTTCAGTAATTGGCGTAGTTGTTCCTGGAACAACGTCATGTATAACCAAATGAGTAACATTATTATTAGCTAATCCTGTTACTATTGCTCTGTTTCCTTTTATGTCATAATCATAATCTGTTGATTGTGCTAAAAGATAATTTGCAAAAAGCAAAAAACAAATTGATAAAAACAACCTTTTCATTATTCACCTCCTTTTTTTGTGTTATGAATAACCTTTGCTCCTACTGCCGCTCCACCTAAACCGAGTAGCAATAGCGTTGCTGGTGCTATTGGTGCTCCGTTTGGATTTGGATTTCTAATATTTGTATTGCCTTGTGTATCGTTTGAATTACGCAACATAGGTCTTGGCTGTGCCATAACGACATTTAAACATATTAGTGCAAGGATTAAAATTGCGAATTTCTTCATTCCAAAAATTTTTCTTTAAATATTAAATTTGAGGGTGCAAAATTAGTAAAATTTTACAAAAAAAAAAAAAAAAAAAATACAGGAAAATTAAATAAATTAAAATAAACATTTTTCCCTAATATCTTTGATTTAAAATATTCCTTCTTACAAAAAACTTTATTTGTTAAAAGATTTCCATCTGATTTCTCACGAAAATTAGAGCGAAATCGGACTTTATTTTGCTCAAATGCGAAGAAAAAAAATTACTCTCCAAGGGTAAGACTATTACCAGCCTAAGGTAATAGCATTACCACTAAGAGGTAGAGCTTCTACTTCAAAGAAATAATTTGAAAAAACAAAGAAAAAACTCAAAAAAGCAAAGAAAAAATCTAAAAAATCAAAGAAAAAATTAAAGAAATCTTTGCTTTTTAAAATAAAACACCTGATTTAGTGGATTTTATTTAAAGCTAAATACTTCAAAAAATTCGGATTAAGGTTTTAAAGTCCGAAATTTTTGAAGTATTTAGCAGTTAAGTTTTAACAAATAAAATAAAAATCAAGTCAAAAACAAGGAATTTATATTGCCTTCAACAGTTTTTTCACTTCTAAATTAAACTTTTCTTTATTTTTTTCAATATCGGCGTAAGAATCTGCAAAGGTTTTATTTTTTTGAAGAATGTTTTGAGAGTCTAACTCTAAAACTCTTTCCATATAATCGGCTTTTTCTATTTCTAAGTCGGAGACTATAAGGCAGTTTTCGCCTTGTTTCATTATTCCTTTATAGGCAGGCAAGTCGGAAATTATGCAAAGACACTCTCCGCTCATTGCTTCCAAAAGAGAGATAGGGAAACTATCGCTTTTAGGTAAAGAAATGTAAATCTTACTCTTTGCATAATACTCGGCATTCTCCTTTTGCGAAAGCCAACCTACGAATTTCACTTTGTCTTCTATGCCAAGAGAT
>RHMF01000956.1_pt1 | contig 12979 bp, 9 predicted proteins | sample 5365151 | NCBI WGS metagenome assembly RHMF01 (sample SAMN10266501, study PRJNA497801) | feces metagenome | isolation source: feces | host: Bos taurus | place: China: Prairie of Fairy Mountain | collected 2017-08-14 | reverse complement strand
GAACAACGCCAACTATCTCCACTACCTTGAGCACACGCGCCACCTCTTCCTGCGGCACATCGGACTCAGTTTCGCGGCTCTTCATCAGCAGGGCATCGACCCCGTTGTGGTCCGTATGAACCTGCAGTACAAGCAACCGCTGAGAGGCGACGACATTGTTGTCTCGCGCCTGGCGGTAAAACGCGACGGTCTGCGCTACGTGTTTCTGCAAGACCTCTACCGCGAAGCCGACCAGCGACTCTGCCTGAAGGCTGCCACCGAACTGGTATGTCTTGTGAACGGGCGCCTGTCCACCAGCGAACAACTCGATGAGGCTTTTGCCCCTTACTTCCAATCATCCGACCTATGAACCAACAAGAAGTCATCTATACCATTGCCCTCATGCACGTCAACTATTTCCACATGGCTGATGCGCTGAGACTCTATCAAGAGGTGGGATCGGCCACTGAAATATTCGCTCAACGGCACAATCTTCGCGACATCCTGCCAGAGGCATCGCCACGTCTCTGCGAGGCCATGGAGCATTGCGACGAGTCCATCAGGAGAGCCGAGACAGAGATAGCCTATGACGTGGAACACGGTATCAGCCCCATCTGCTTCAACGACGACCGCTACCCGCAACGCCTCCGCGAGTGCGACGACGCACCGCTCGTGCTGTTCTACAAGGGAGTGGCCGAACTCAACCAACTGCACGTCATCAACATTGTGGGAACACGCCATTGCACCGCCTACGGCAAAGAGCTCACGCGGCGTTTCATTGCCGACCTGCGACTGCTTTGCCCCGATGTGCTTGTGGTGAGCGGTCTGGCCTATGGCATTGACATCTGTTCCCATAAGGCAGCCCTCGCCAACGGCATGCAGACGGTGGGCGTGTTGGCCCATGGACTCGACGACCTCTATCCCAGCCATCATCGCGACACGGCCGAAAAGATGCTGGAACAGGGCGGGCTGCTGACCGAATTCCTGACGCAGACCACGCCGGAGAAGATGAATTTCGTCAGACGCAACCGCATCGTGGCAGGCATCAGCGACGCCTGCATTGTGGTGGAGAGCAAAATAAAAGGCGGCAGTCTCATCACGGCAGAACTCTCGCGCGACTACAACAGGGACGTGTTTGCCTTCCCCGGACATGTGGGCGCTCCCTACAGTGAGGGCTGCAACCACCTCATCCGCGACAATCGAGCAGCGCTCATCACGTCGGCCGACGACTTTGTGAAGGCCATGGGATGGCAGCAGGAACAACTGCGTAGGGAAGCCCGCCAGCAAGGTCTGGAGCGACAACTCTTCCCTGAACTCTCCGAAGACGAGCAGCGCATTGTCGAGGCACTGCAACAGGCCAACGACATGCAGGTGAACATGCTCTCCGTGCGCACCAACATACCCATACAGCAACTCTCCTCGCAGTTGTTCTCGTTGGAGATGAAGGGTGTAGTGAAACCCCTTGCCGGCGGAATCTACCATCTAATGACTTGATGACACCCCGACACCTTATTATATATACATAGCAATCAGAAAAACAATCCATCAACAAAACAACTCAGATACACATGAAATCAATAATCCGTCAATTCAAGTTTTTTGTTGCGGCCATAGCTTGCGGACTCTTGTTTCCGGCATGCGACGGCCTTGAGCCCAACGACAACTATATCATCTCCATTGAGAAGCCCTATGTGGCAGGGGCTCCCTTCAAGTATCTCTATGCCAATCAGATTGCCGACTCGTTGGTGTTCACCTCCACGACACCATGGGCCATCCGTCTGATGCAGGGCGACGACAGTTGGGTGAACATCCTTGGCAGTCTCTCGGGTGGGGGCTCCGCACGCTATCGTTACGGTGTGTCATTCGACAAAAACCTGACGGGTGAGTCGCGGCAGGTTTATTTCCGCATCTCGTCAACCGACCATCCCGACAAGGCTTACTCCACCTTCGGCTATAGCCAGTATGCCACCCGCATCGACGGTTCGCTGGGAAAGGCACCGCTCGTGAAAAGCATCACGGGGTCGGATGGCAGCAGTGTCAACTTGGTGTATGACGAGCAAGACCGTCCCGTCAGCGTCAAACTGTCGGCAGGCACCACGAAGCGCACTCTCATTATCTCCTATGGAAAGTACGACAACACCATCACCGTCAAAGAACAGGATTGCCAGTTTGTCCATGGCGACAGCACATTCGTCATCAACGACATGACCCTCGGCGGACTTTATGCCGACTTCTTCCTGTCAGCACCCACCGGCAACATCTTCATGCCCTATCTGCTCTATAGCATGGAAACCACTGAAGCCGGACAACTGCAGGCCTATCGTGGCGAGACGCTCGGCAGTAGCAGGACAGTCAGCCGCCAGACGAACTACACGACCTTCAGCCTCACCGGTATGTATGCCGAGCCGTTCGACAATGGTTACATCATCGACAATGTGTGCGGAGGGTTCTACACCCGTCGCGGGTTCTATCTCAACCAGAAGGGCAGCATTGCCAACGATGGGAAACGACTGGCCGACAGCATTGCCGTAGTGCGTCATTTTACCGATGGAACCGACCTTTCTGACGTCTACACACTCACTTATTCCAACGTAGACAACCGTGCCATCTCAGTGGATGTCAACCAACTCATCGAGGGAGTGGCCACTTGCGACCCCTACCTGTTGGTGTCGTTGCTGAAGTTCGCACGCCAGACGAGCGTCATTGCCAAGGCCGAAGGAAAGCACAACACCTTCACCACACAGTCGGAAACCGATGGCAATGGGGTGATGAGGAAATTCACTGTGACCGACAGCAATAACGTGTCAGTGACTTATACGTTCAGTTATTAAATGAGTACTGAATACTCGGCAGACTCCAAAGCATTCATTCCTAGACAAGACTCTACATCATGAACATCGGCAACATTGACTTCTGCCCCCGTCCACTGTTTCTTGCACCGATGGAGGATGTGACGGACATCGGCTTCCGCATGTTGTGCAAGCGTTTCGGAGCCGCAATGGTCTATACCGAATTCGTGTCGGCCGAGGCCCTGGTGCGCGATGTGAAGTCGACCTTGCAGAAACTCACCATCAGTGAGGATGAACGGCCGGTGGGCATCCAGCTCTATGGACGCGACGTGGAAGCCATGGTGGAGGCAGCCAGAATAGTGGAGGAGGCTCATCCCGATGTCATTGACCTCAACTTCGGATGCCCCGTGAAGAAGGTGGCAGGCAAGGGCGCCGGCGCCGGCATGCTGCGCAACATCCCGTTGCTGTTGGATATCACGCGCAACGTAGTGAAAGCCGTCCATACTCCTGTCACGGTAAAGACACGCCTGGGATGGGACATGGAAAACCTCATCATCACCACGCTCGCAGAGCAGTTGCAGGATTGTGGCATTCAGGCACTCACCATTCATGGCCGTACCCGCAGTCAGATGTATACAGGGGAGGCCGACTGGACGCTCATCGGAGAGGTGAAGCGCAATCCTCGCATTCACATCCCCATCATCGGCAATGGCGACATCAAGTCGAGGGAACAGGCATGGCAGGCCTTCGAGCGCTATGGCGTGGATGCCGTCATGGTGGGCAGGGCCACCTTCGGATGTCCGTGGTTCTTCAGTGAGCGGACGCTCACCGTCGACGAGAAGGTCGACATTCTTGAGGAACAGTTGCGCATCAACATTGAGCGCATCGACGAGCGACGCGGCATCCTGCACACGCGGCGCCACTTGGCAGCCACCCCCATCTTCAAGGGTATTCCCGATTTCCGGCAGACGCGCATAGCCATGCTACGCGCCGAGACGGCCGATGAACTCATGGCCATCTTGGAGCAATGCAGGGAAAAGGTGAAGATGGGAATCTAAGAAGATGATAGTTCCTATAGTCTATAGGCTCTATAGGCACTATAGTCAATCAAGCAGCCGGTCTTCAGCAGCAATCTTTCTCGTGGCAGTGCGAATCGGCTGTCTCTGTCTCCAGTGTGGCGTGGGCAATGCCTATCTCTTCCAGGTGATGCTTCAGGTCTTCCTTCACGTGTTCCATTTCTTCCAGGCTGTCCACCACAATGTGTGCCGTCATGGCATTGTCGGTGGTGGAAATGGCCCAGATGTGCATGTGGTGGACATCCACCACGTGCTCATGGTCTTTCAACAAGTGTTCCACCTGTTCCAACGTGATTCCTTCGGGCATGCCGTCGAGTGACAGACGCAGGCTGTCGGACAGTAGGTTCCATGTGGAGACGAGTATCACGAAGGCGATGATGAGGCTCACGATGGGGTCGATGATGCTCCAGCCTGTAAAGGCAATGATGATGCCCGACACGACAACGCCCACGCTTACCAACGTATCGGCAACCATGTGCAGGAAGGCACCCCTCACGTTGAGGTCGTTCTTCTGTCCTTTCATGAGCAGCAGTGCCGTCAGGCCGTTGATGAGGATGCCCACGCCGGCCGTCCATGAGATGGCCACGCCGTTGACGTCCACCGGTTCGTAGAACTTATGGATGCTCTCCACGATGATGGCACCGACGGCCACCAACAGGATGATGGCGTTGAGCAGCGAGATGAGTACCGTGGACTTCTTATAGCCGTACGTGAAGTTCTTGTTGGCATGAATCTTTGCCAGTTGGAAGGCTACCAGCACCAGTACCAGTGAAAAGACGTCACTCAGGTTATGACCGGCATCCGACAGCAGTGAAAGCGAGTGCTCCAACAGTCCCACAACAGCCTCCACCACGACGAAGAGCAGGTTGAGTACTATGGAGAAGATGAAGATACCACTCAGTGATGTCAGTTTGCCCACGTGGGCATGATGGTGATGATGGTGGCCGTGATGATGGTGTTCGTGTTCCATAGAGAGTTTTAGTGCTTAGTAAAAAAATGCAAGCCGTGCGCAATCAAATCTTTTTTTGTTTTGCCAAGGCGTAGCTTATCTTATGCAAAGATAATGCAAGCCGTGCGCAATCAAATCTTTTTTTGTTTTGCCAAGGCGTAGCTTATCTTATGCAAAGATACTTATTTTTCCCCTACGCGGTCATCCAATCAGCAAAAATTCATTATCTTTGCATCATGCAAGATGAATTTGACATCAGAAACGAGCGGCTCTCTGCTGCGGAGAAAGACTTTGAGAATGCATTGCGTCCCTTGCGGTTCGACGATTTCAGCGGCCAACAGGCGGTGGTAGACAATCTCGAGGTGTTTGTCGAGGCAGCCAAGTACAGGGGTGAACCTCTTGACCACACGCTCCTGCACGGCCCTCCAGGACTGGGAAAGACCACGCTTTCCAACATCATTGCCAATGAGTTGGGCGTGGGATTCAAGGTCACCAGCGGTCCTGTGCTTGACAAGCCGGGCGACCTGGCAGGACTGCTCACCTCGTTGGAGCCCCGCGACGTGCTCTTCATCGACGAGATTCACCGTCTCTCCCCCGTAGTGGAGGAATACCTCTATTCCGCCATGGAAGACTACAGGATTGACATCATGATTGACAAGGGCCCTTCGGCACGGAGCATCCAGATAGACCTCAACCCCTTCACGCTGGTGGGTGCCACCACACGCAGCGGACTGCTTACGGCCCCTTTGCGTGCCCGTTTCGGCATTAACCTCCACCTGGAGTATTATGACCCTGAGACCTTGCAGCGCATCATACGACGCAGTGCCGGCATCCTGGGAGTGCCCATTGAGGACGATGCCGCCGCCGAGATAGCCCGTCGCAGTCGCGGTACGCCCCGTATAGCCAACTCGTTGTTGCGCCGTGTGCGCGACTTTGCGCAGGTGAAGGGCAGTGGACGCATCGACATGAGCATTGCGCAGATTGCCTTGAGGGCGCTCAACATCGACCAGTATGGCTTGGATGAGATAGACAACAAGATATTGCTGACCATCATCGACAAGTTCCGCGGTGGTCCGGTGGGCCTGTCCACCATTGCCACCGCCATCGGTGAAGACACGGGAACGGTGGAGGAGGTCTACGAGCCCTTCCTCATCATGGAGGGATTCATCAAGCGTACGCCCCGCGGTCGCATAGCCACCCATCTGGCCTATGAGCATCTGGGCCGCAATCCCTACTCGGGTTCGGCCATGCAGGGCGAACTGTTCTAAGAAAAAAGCATGAAGAAAGGCTTGACAGAGATATCTGCCAAGCCTTTCTTTTTGTCATTTCCGCTTGCGGTATTGCGATGGTGTCATGCCGGTGATTTGCTTGAACACGCGGCTGAAATAGGCAATGTCTTCATAGCCGCACTTGATACCCACCTCTCCTATGGGCATGTCGGTGTCGTTGTCAAGCAAGTGCTTGGCGTGGTCAATGCGCAGGGAGGTGACGTAGTCGGAGGTGTTCTGTCCTGTGATGGCCAGCATCTTCCTGTTGAGTTGCACGCGGCTCATGCACATCTCCGAAGCCAGCATCTCGGCGTTCAACTGCCGTTGGCGGATGAGGGCAAACACCTTCTCGTTTACCTTGTTGATAAAGTTCCTCTCAGCCGGCTTCATCTCGTCGATAATCTCTTTGTCCGTGGGCCGTCCATGAGAATATTTCTCGCGCAGACGGGCATGCTGTTCAAGCAGTTTCTTCACCCTTACCAGCAGCACGGCAGAACTGAAGGGCTTCACCAGGTAGGCATCGGCACCCACTTCGATGCCCTTTATCTTGTCTTTCTCCGACTCACGTGCCGTCACGATGATGACGGGGATGTGGTTGATGGGTTCCGATTTCCTCAGGTTCTCAATCATCTCAAATCCATTCATCTCAGGCATCATCAGGTCGGCGATGATGAGGTCGGGCACCAATGCCTCGGCCTTGGCCAGTCCCTCCTTGCCGTCTTTGGCATAGAAGACGTCGTAGAGGCTGTCAAGGTATGAGCCGATGTAGTAGGCCACCTCCGTATTGTCTTCCACAATGAGTATGCGTATACCCTGATGGTCATCGGTGTTCTCGCTGTCGACCAGTGTTTGCGACTTCTCAATAACCGGCAGGTTTTTCACCAGATAGTCTTTCTCGTTGAATGCCTCCGTCTTTACGTGTATCTGTCTCAGCGGCAGTTGAATGTAGAAACTGGACCCTTTGTCCGGCGCACTCTTCACACTGATGTTGCCGTTCATGGCCAATACGGTCTGGTAGACCAGCGACAGGCCTATGCCCGTGCCGATGTTCTGGCTGTCGGTGTCGCCTTGGTAGAATGGCTCGAAGACATGTGGCACCACCTCGGGAGGCATGCCAATGCCGGTGTCGCTCACTTCGAGGTAGAAGAGGTTGTCGTCGTTCGATGTGCGCAGTGTGATATGTCCCAATGCCGGTGTGAATTTCACTGCGTTGGAGAGCAGGTTGTGCACTATCTTGTCAATGTAGTCGGGGATGAAATCCATCTCTACATGGTTGTTATCGGGTTGGAAATGCAGTTCTATCTGGTGTTCCTTGACGTAGGGAGCGAATATCTCCACGAGCATGTTGATGAATGTCACGATGTTGCCTCGGCCCCACTCTTGATTTCCCACGGCCGACTTCACCTTGGCCACATCCAGCAGTTGGTTGATGAGCGTCAGCAGCGACCGTCCCTGCAGGTGGATTCTGTTGCCGAGGTTAGCCACCTCTTCCTGTTCTGTAACCTCGCCCTGACGTAACTGCTGGGCCAGTCCGAGGATGATGGTGAGCGGTGTGCGGAACTCATGGGTGATGTTGGTGAAGAAGTGTTCGCGGATGTTTTGCACCTCTGTCAGCAGGTTGATGCTCTTCTGGCGGGTGCGATGCACGTACCATGCGAATCCGCAGATGAAGAAGAAGAGCAGCGACATTGCCGCCAGGGCTATGTAGGCGTTCACCTTCGACTCGTGCTCGCTCTTCAGGTACGCCTCCATGCGCAGCAAGTCTTCTTCCTTGTTCATCTTCTCCAGCTTCAGACGCATCTGCTGCACCTCCTTGATGGAGTTCTGGTTGATGATGCTGTCACGGTAGCGGTCGCTCTCCTTATAATAGAAAAGGGCCTCTTGGCTGTTTCCGCTGTAATGCGCTATTTCATGTCTCAACTGGTATATCTTGGCCAAGTGCTCATAGGAGTTGATGCTCTTTGCACCCTCTGTGGCTTCCGTCACGTATTTCTGCATCTTGTCCATGTCTCTTTGCTTGAAGTAGGCCTTGGCCAGTGCGATGCAGGGATCAAGGAGGTGCCAGGTGTCACCCTGGTCTTTCAGCAGGTCGTAGGACCGTTCATAGCTTTCAATAGCGTCGTGCATGTCGCCCTCCTTTTCATCGAGTTCTCCCAGATGCTGGTAACACAGGGCCACACCCAGTGTGGATTTGGCGTCTTCATTGTAACGGAGCGACAGTTCATAGTAGTAACGTGCAGAGTCAGCCTTACCCGTCTGTTCAAACACCGAGCCGATGTTGGCAAGGTTGATGGCCTGCCCCAGGTCGCTCTTCAGTTCCTGCTCCCCGCTCAAGGCCAGTCGGAAGATGCTGTCTGCCTCCTGCAGTTCGCCCAGCGTCATCATGACATTGCCCAACCCGTTTTGCGAGTTCACTTGGTTCTTCCTTGCCGCATAACTTTTCTTGTCGGAATACTTGTGATTCATTTCCAGTGCCCTGTAGAGGAAATCGGACGCCAGGTCCAATGCCCCCACACGCCTGTAGTCCGTGGCAAGGTCGTTCAGCGTACGCACTCCCTCAAGGGTGTCGTTCGTGGTGGGCAGCAATTTCATGGCGCGTCGGTGGTATTCGATGGCTTTGATGAAGTCGCTGTGGTCGCGGTAGTACTTGCCGATGGAGCGCAAGGCTTTCATCTCACCCTGATAGTTGCGTGTGTCGTGGAAAAGGTGCACCATGTTCTTCAGCGAGTCCAGGTCGTGACACGATTGCACCACACTGTCCAGATAGTCGTACGACGGACCCTCCGGAGCAGGAATGGATGGCGATGACTTGCAACCAAAAAGCGTGAAACTAACGGCAAGGCCACATAAGAAAACATGAAAAAATATCTTTTTCATCTTGACAGGATGTTATGACTTACTTATCAGCAATGGTGTAAACCGAGAGAAATCACGGCATGGTCGTGTGTCCCGTGATGCCCCTTTCTATCACAAAGGTACAATGTTTTTTCATTACAACCATCTTTTGCAAAAAAATCTTTACCTTTGCAACGATAATAAACCAGCAGCGAAAAGATGAGAACGGTCCTCTTCCCGGGAAGTTTCGATCCCTTCACCATCGGTCATGCCGACATCGTCGGCCGCCTGCTGCCGCTCTTCGACAGGGTGGTCGTCGCCGTGGGAGTGAATCCCGACAAGTGCTATAGCCAGACTGCCGACCAGCGCCGCGAGGCCATCAGCCTGCTCTATGCCGACGAGCCGCGGGTGAAGGTCATCACCTACGACGACCTCACCATAGCCGCAGCACGGCGCGAAGAGGCTTGCTGCATCGTGAAGGGCGTACGCAATGGCAAAGACCTCCAGAACGAACTGCAGCAGGCACGCTACAACAAAGAGCACGGCAACATAGAGACACTCCTGCTGCCGGCATCGCCAGGCATGGAAGACGTCTCGTCAACACGCGTCAGACAGTTGCGGCAGGAAGGCAAGCCCGTAGGACACCTGCTCGGAAGACAGCGCAAAGAAACCTAAACACGCCAAGCAATGATAACTTACCAAACCGAAGGAGTCGGCATGCCCGACATCAGACGCAGAGAGACAACACGGTGGATACGCGCCGTAGCAGCAACCTACGGGAAGCGCGTGGGCGACATCGGATACCTCTTCTGCAACGACGAGCACATCCTGCAGGTGAACCGCGACTACCTCGGCCACGACTACTACACCGACATCATCACGTTCGACTACTGTGAGGGACAGGTGCTCAACGGCGACCTCGTCATCTCGCTCGACACCGTGCGCACCAATGCGCAACTCTTCCACAAGTCCTATGAGGAGGAACTCCACCGCGTCATCATCCACGGCGTGCTCCACCTCTGCGGCATCAACGACAAAGGGCCCGGTGAACGCGAAATCATGGAGGCTGCCGAAGACAAGGCACTGCGGTTGAGGGCAGAGTAGGCCGACCTTCAGCATTTCTCTAACCCCATTCAGCCCCCTCTCCTCACATCTTCCGCTCCATCTCAGCATCCCTCCTGTCTTATCCCCACAACCCACCTGTCCTATCCCCGCATCCCACCTGCCTTATCCCCACATCCCACATAAAGAAAATTCTCTGGAGAATCGTTGAAATTCTCCAGAGAATTCTTTTTATTCACTCGAAAATCCGCTGAATTTTCAAGAGAATTCTCCCGCAGAGCATGGCTCTTTGCAGACGGGAAGGGGCTACAGCTTCTCTTCTATCACTGCGAGGGCCCGGTTAACGATGTGGCTTTCCTCATTCATGATGCTGAAGTATTCGCTCATTCCCCATAGGTCGCGTGCCACGAGAGCCTTGAGTTGCAACCTCAGGTTGGGCAGTGTGCGCTGCCACTCCTCTTCGGTGACCTTGATTTTCTGTTTCTCTGCCTCGCCACGCATGTCTTCCAACACCTGTGCCGGCATCACAAACTGCTCGCGGAACTTACTGAACGTGGGATAGTCGCGCCGAAGTTGCTTGCGGTGTTTGTCGATGTAGTGCAGGTTGGCGTTGATGATGATGCTCTTGGCTGCCATCTGTCGGTGCAGATAGGTGTATTGTGTGGTGTCGAGTGGCACGAAGTGGTCGGGCATGATGCCACCGCCGCCGTAGACAGTGCGATGGAGCCGCAGCGTCTCATACTTCAGTGAGTCGTCGAAGTGGATGCTGTCGGCCGAGTAGAGTTCGCCGTGCTTGAACCGTTTCTCGATGTCTTCGGCATATTCCTTGGCCTGTCCCTTGACGTAGGGTTTCTGTATGCAACGTCCCGAGGGGGTGTAGTAATGGGCGATGGTGAGTCTCACCATGGAGCCGTCGGGGAAGTCGAGCGGCCGTTGCACGAGTCCCTTGCCGAATGAGCGGCGTCCGACGATGGTGCCGCGGTCATGGTCTTGCAGCGCACCGGTGACTATCTCCGATGCCGAAGCGGAATACTCATTGATGAGCACGTAGACCTCGATGTCCTGCAGCCGTCCTCTGCCGTCGGCGTTGAATTCCTGCCTGGGGACACTGCGTCCTTCCGTGTAGACCACGAGATTGCCTTTCTGCAGGAACTCATTGGCTATCTTGACGGCAGCCTGCATGTAGCCGCCTCCATTATCTTCGAGATCGAGCACCAGGGTGGTCATCCCCTGACGCCTGAGCGAGTCGGCTGCCTCCATGAACTCGTCGTAGGTGGTGGCTCCGAAACTGCCGATGCGGATGTAGCCCACCCGCGGGCGTATCATATAAGAGGCATCCAGGGTCTTCACGGGAATCTTGTCGCGTGTCACCGTAAACGACAGCAGGTCGGCGATGCCTCTCCTGACGATACCGAGGCGCACCTTCGTGCCTTTCTTGCCGCGCAGACGCCGCATGATTTCCTCTTTGGTCATCTTCACACCGGCGATGGCTGAGTCGTTGACACTGACGATGCGGTCGCCCGCCACGATGCCCACCTTCTCCGACGGACCGCCCAGGACGGGCTGGATGACGAGGAGTGTGTCGTCCACCATGTTGAACTGCACGCCAATGCCTTCGAAGCTGCCTTGCAGGGGTTCCGTCATGGCTTTCGTCTCCTTTGCAGTGCTGTAGGAAGAGTGGGGGTCCAGTTCTTTCAGCATGCCGCGGATGGCATCTTCCACGAGTTTCTTCTCGTCGACGGAGTCCACGTAGAGGTTCAAGATGGCCATCTCTGCCATTGACAGTTTGCGCAACGGACTGTCAGAGCCCATGTTGATGCGCATCTGCGCACGGGCCGTGAGCAGCGATGCAAGGATGACAATAAGGGTGAGGGTTCTGCTTATGCTTTGGTTCATGATGTGGCTTAAGATGCTTGTTCGGCCGTTTCGTCTTCGGCGAGGTCTTCCTCTATGACGAGGTTTTCAATGATGAAGTTCTGGCGTTCCATGGTGTTCTTGCCCATGTAGTATTCCAGCAGTTTCTGCACTTGGTCGTTCTTGTGGAGTGTCACCTGCTCAAGGCGCATGTCGGGACCAATGAAGTGGGCGAACTCCTCGGGTGAGATTTCTCCCAGACCCTTGAACCGTGTTATCTCCGGGTCGGGCCCGAGTTCGCTGATGGCCTTCAGTCTCTCTTCCTCACTGTAGCAGTAGTGCGTGATGAAGTCGCTCTTCTTCTCGTTGGGGTTGCGTCGTGCGTCGGCTTTCTCAATCACTTTCTTGTTTTTAATCTTCGTGCGGCGGTTGCGTACGCGGAACAGAGGAGTCTGCAGAACGTAGACATGTCCTTTCTTGATGAGGTCGGGGAAGAACTGCAGGAAGAAAGTGATGATGAGCAACCGGATGTGCATGCCGTCGACATCGGCATCGGTGGCCACGATGACCTTGTTGTAGCGGAGTCCCTCGAGGCCATCCTCGATGTTGAGCGCGGCCTGCAGGAGGTTGAACTCCTCGTTCTCGTAGACCACCTTCTTGGTGAGGCCGAACGAGTTGAGCGGCTTACCGCGCAGACTGAATACGGCCTGTGTGTTCACATCGCGGCTCTTGGTGATGGAACCGCTCGCTGAGTCGCCCTCGGTGATGAAGATGCACGACTCGTCGGTGCGGTCGCCCTTGGCGTCGTTGAAGTGGATGCGGCAGTCGCGCAGCTTGCGGTTGTGCATATTGACCTTCTTGGCACGCTCACGGGCTATCTTGGTGACACCGGCAATGGCCTTGCGCTCCTTCTCGCTCTCCTGAATCTTCTGCAGCATGGTATCGGCCACCTCGGTATTACGGTGCAGGTAGTTGTCTACTTCAGTCTTGATGAAGTCGCCAACAAACTTGTTGAGGCTGCGTCCACCGGGTTCCATGGCGGTAGAGCCCAGCTTCACCTTGGTCTGGCTCTCAAACACCGGCTCCTCCACATTGATGGCGATGGCGCCCACGATACCGTTGCGGATATCGGTGAATTCGTGGTTTTTGTTGAAAAACTCCTTGATG
>RHMF01001051.1_pt1 | contig 12982 bp, 11 predicted proteins | sample 5365151 | NCBI WGS metagenome assembly RHMF01 (sample SAMN10266501, study PRJNA497801) | feces metagenome | isolation source: feces | host: Bos taurus | place: China: Prairie of Fairy Mountain | collected 2017-08-14 | reverse complement strand
TGCGGAAAGTTGTTCCGCCAAATCCATAAACGGCAGGTTCGGACCGATTTGTTCGTTGCGGTCACTTGGGCCGGAGCCATGTACTAAAATTACTGCAGGAAATGGGCCTTCGCCTTCAGGCAATGTCAGGCTGCCGCTGATAGGATATTCTGCAGAGCCAAATGTCACTTCTGTATCATTGGCTAATTGCATACTATTGCTGGAAGTGGCATTGTCGGTGATGAAAAATCGACTCATTTCGCCTTTGGCATTTAGCGCAAAGCGCAGTGTAGCGGAACCGTTTTTGAATATAACCGGTACATCAACAATTTGATAACCATCTTTAGTAGTTAAGGTGATATCGGTTTTGTAATAATCAAATGCTCCGTAATCGGAAATCAGCGATGCCCATACTTGTTGCACATCTGCTTGGGACACTTGCTTTTTCATATTTTCATCGAAATAGGAATAGAAGTCCGTTATTTTGTTGTTTACCAATTTATCCACGATGGTGAAAGTACGTTCTGTGTAATTGATTTGCTGCGCAGCAGTTTCTTTGACAGTATCTTTTCCACATCCGGAAAGACTACATGCCATGACCAGCATAGTAGCAATACAAATCATTGTAAACAGTTTTTTCATAGAACACCTCATAGTATTTCGGATTTTCTTATTTTAGATTTTCGCTATTTAAGCACTGCAACGCTTCCGGTACAAATACACCGTCTTTGCGAATCAGTACGTCATCAAAATAGATTTCACCGCCGCCATATTCCGGTGTTTGGATATATACCAAATCCCAGTGCAGTTTAGAATCGTTATTGCCGTTGTCGGCGTCTTCATAGCATCTGCCCGGTGTGAGGTGAATGCTGCCCATGATTTTCTCATCAAACAATGTGTCTTTCATCGGATGCAGAATATATGGGTTCACACCGATAGCAAATTCCCCTACATATCGGCAGCCTTCGTCCATATCCAATACAGCATTAAGTTTTTCAGTATTATTAGCGGTTGCTTCAATAATTTTACCGTTTTCAAATACAAAACGAATATTGTCATAGGTAAAACCTTCGTGCACTGATGGGGTGTTGTAGGTAATGACACCATTGATCGAGTCTTTTACCGGTGCGGTATATACTTCGCCATCAGGAATATTGCATTTGCCATCACATTTGATTGCAGGAATGTCTTTGATGGAAAAGGTGAGATCGGTACCTTCGCCGACGATATGCACTCTGTCGGTACGGTTCATCCATTCTACCAAGGTATCCATCGCTTTAGACATTTTGCCGTAATCTAAGTTGCATACGTCAAAATAAAAGTCTTCAAATGCTTCTAGGCTGGTATTGGCCAACTGCGCCATAGAATGGTTTGGATAGCGCAGTACCACCCATTTGGTGTTGTTTACTCGTTCATTCAATACATCGTTGTTCATCGCAGTATAAAGCTGCAGTTTGTCCTGTGGTACATCAGACAGTTCAGCGATATTGTCGGAAGCACGAATACCGATATAGGCATCCATTTCTTTCATCTGTGCCATGTCTAACTCTGCTTTTAATTTTAATTGTTCTTCACTTGCGCCCATGATAAAGGCACGATTGATTTCGTAGTCTTCGATTTGTACATAAGGGAAACCGCCGGCTGCGTAGGTTTCTTTTACTAATTGTTGTGCCAAGCCATAGGCAGAGGTACCAAATACATGAATCAGTACTTTTTCTCCGGGCTGTACAGTACAAGAGTAATTAATCAGATTGTGAGCCAATTCTTTGATACGTGGATCCATAAAAACATCCTTTCCATATAGCATTAAAAATTTATATAGATGTGATTATTCTACCACAACTCTGTATAGATATGCAAGAAAAGAGCGTACAGTTTCTGCGCTTTTGCCTCAATGACCTAAAAAACGGACCGAAGTGTATAAAAAAGAGCCTGAGACATTAGGTATATGTCTCAGGCTCTGCAGTTACGATTATTTTACTGCTTCCGGTTTGATAACGCCGACATATGGCAGTTGGCGATATTTTTCTGCGTAATCTAATCCATAGCCGATGACAAAAGCATCAGGAATATCATAGCCAATATAATCAGGTTTATAGGTTACTTTACGTTCGATTTGTTTATTCAGGAATACACAACTTTTTACAGATTTTGCACCGCGATCTTTCAGCATATCTACCAATAGGCTGATGGTTAAACCAGAATCGAATACGTCATCGATAATTAAAACATTGCGACCAACAACGTCCTGTTTTGGTTCTTTTGTGATTTTCACCACACCACTGCTTACCGTAGCACTACCATAACTGGAAGCACCGATTGAGTCTACAATTACATCACATTCCATTTTACGAACTAAGTCACAAGTAAATGGCATAGCACCATTCAAAGCACAAATGGCAATTACTTCTTCACCGGCATAGTCGGCACTAATTTGTGCGCCTAACTCTGCTACACGGCTGGCGATTTGTTCTTCATTTAGTAAGATTTCTTTTACATCAGGATGCATGGATGATTCCTCCAATCATTTTATAAATATATTGCGGCTATTATAACATAGATGTTGGTAAATAGATATAAAAATTTGAACCACAATACCGAAATATATAGAACAATTATACTGTATTATGATTATGGTGTTATTTTCTTGCTTTTAACAATATTTATTGCTATAATAAGCGAATACTAATTCCTATATTTTTTATAGATTGCGTTGTATGGAAGATAATAAATTAAGGTAAAGGGATTTGTGTTATGGACAAGTTGGAAAAGTTTTTTAAAGTAAAAGAAAGTGGTTCGACTGTGAGAACTGAAATTGTTGCAGGGATTACGACATTTTTTGCGATGGCGTATATCGTGCTGGTAGCACCAAATCAACTCACAGGGTTTTCTACCGAATATCAAGCCGTATGGAACTCCGTATATATAGCTTCCATTTTAGTAGCTGTGGTAGGTACATTACTCATGGCATTTCATGCAAAAATGCCTTATGCTCAGGCCTGTGGTATGGGGTTGTTGTCAGTATTTTCTGTATGCTTTATGATGCCGCAGATTATTTCCGGCGGTAATGTGGAAGCGGGGTATCAGGCAGGGCTGGTGATTGTATTCCTGTCTGGGGTTTTGTTTTTGATTATGACTGTTACACATACGCGTGAATTTATTGCACGTTCTATGCCGGAGAGTATCAAAAAAGCGATGTCTGCCGGGATCGGTTTGTTTATTGCATTTATTGGTTTTCAGAATGTTGGTATTATTCAGGCTAATCCATACACATTGACCCAGTTTGTAGACATTCATGGTGCAATCGTTAGTGAAAACGGCGTTGTTGATGTCATGCCTGCTATTTTGGCATTACTGGGCTTTATTCTGATTGCGGTATTAGAAAAACGTCGTATCAAAGGCGGCGTTATGATTGGGATTGTAATCATTACTATTGTATACTATGTTTTCCTAGGCACTGTACCTAGCTTAGATTTAGGGCAGCTTGGGCAGTCGTTCCGTGATTTTAAGGATATCGGCTTTTTAGCAATTTTGAGTCCGGAAGCATGGAGAAATGCATTTAGTCCGGAATATGTAGGTGGTTTAATTAACGGTATCATTTATGTATTTGTATTCTGCTTGGTAAATATGTTTGACACAGTTGGCACACTATATGGTGTGGCATCTCAAGCAAATTTGCTGGATGAAGATGGTGACCCAATTAATTTGGGGAAAGCTATGACATGTGACTCGTTAGCAACTGTAGCCAGTGGTGTGTTGGGTACTTCTACCGCATCTTCCTATGTAGAATCTTCTGCCGGGGTAGCTGCCGGTGGTCGAACAGGCTTGACTGCGTTGGTAACAGCAATCTGCTTTTTAGCTTGTCTGTTTTTAGCACCTTTAGCAGTTGTAATTCCGGCCTGTGCTACTGCACCTGCGTTGATTTATGTAGGGGTATTGATGGTAGGCAACATTAAAGCTGTAGACTTTAGCGACATAGAATCTGCAGTACCTGCGTTTTTGACCATGATTATGATGCCATTGTCTTATTCTATTGCCAACGGTATTGGGATTGGCTGCATCTCCTATGTATTGATTCGCATCGGTACAGGGAAATTTAATAAAAAAGATTTAATCATTACTGCGATTGCATTACTTTTCGTAGTGAAGTTTGTAACAATTAGTATGTAATGTGTACAAAAATATCATACGATAAATTCGAAAACCTTTCTACAGTATATGGTGGAAAGGTTTTCTTGTTTTTTTGACTTATTTTTGCATGTTTCTCTTTTCGGAATGGTAGTAATTGTGCTATAATCAAATGTACGATTCATTTTGAAGCGAGACTACGAATCGCTATATAATTAGCATGGAAGGTGGATCCGCATGGAAAAGCAACAGTTTGAATGTATGACAATCTGTCCGTTGGATGGCAGATATGCGGGGATTAAAGAATCTCTGGCAGAGTATTTCAGTGAGTATGCACTGACCAAATACCGTGTGTATGTAGAAGTGCAGTGGCTGAAATTTTTAATTGAAACATTAGAGGATGAAATTTTAGCAAAATTTGATCGTGCAGAAATGCCAAAGCTTGAAGCAATTGCAGATCAGTTTGATTATAATGCGTTTAAAGCAATCAAAGAAATTGAAAACGTGACACGTCACGATGTAAAAGCGGTAGAATATTATATTGGCAATGCATTGAAAGAAATGGGTTATGAATATCTCATCAGTTTTGTGCATATTGGCTGCACTTCCGAAGATATCAACAATACTTCTTATGCATGTATGATCCGTGATGGCTTGTACAATGCGTGGCTGCCAAAAGCAAAAGATCTGGCAGATACCATTGATGGCTATGCAGTACAGTATAAAGATGCGGCTATGCTGGCACGTACCCATGGGCAGCCGGCAACACCTACTACCATTGGGAAAGAGTTCAAAGTATATGCATATCGCATGAAAGAAAGCATTGCCCATATTGAACGTATTCCAATTAAAGCGAAATTTAACGGTGCTACCGGTACCTATAGTGCTATCACCACTGCATATCCGCAGATTGATTGGCCAATGATGAGCAAAAAATTTGTGGAAGAGTACTTAGGTGTTACTTTTAACCCATTGACAACACAGATTGAAGGCCATGATTATGTATGTCACATTTTAGATGGCGTACGTCATTTCAACAATGTGGTGAGCGATTTAGACGTAGATATGTGGTTATATATTTCTATGGAATATTTTAAACAGATTCCTGTGGCAGGCGAAGTGGGCAGCAGTACTATGCCGCACAAAGTAAATCCAATCCGTTTCGAAAATAGTGAAGCCAATGTAGATTTGTCCAATAGCTTATGCGTGGGCTTGTCCAACAAATTGCCAAAATCTCGTATGCAGCGTGACTTGTCTGACTCTTCCAGTCAAAGAAACTTGGGGCTGGCATTTGGCTATTCCTTGCAGGCCATCAGCGAAACCAAAAATGGTTTGGCAAAATGCGTGGTAAACTATGATAAACTGGCAAGCGACTTGAATGAAAAATGGGAGGTATTGGCTGAGCCAATTCAGACCATGCTGCGTAAATATGGTGTGCCTGATGCATACGATACATTAAAAGCGTTGACACGGGGTAAAAATATCTCCAGAGAAGATATTCTGAAATTTGCTGAAAGTCTGGACATGCTTTCCGAAGAAGATAGACAGACACTGGTGAATATGACACCGGCAAGTTATATCGGCAAGGCAGCAGCGCTGGCAACATTGGAATTATAGGAGGCATATAATATGAGTGGTTTTTTCGGCATTGCAGCCAAAGAAGATTGCGTAACTGAATTATTTTATGGCGTTGACTATCATTCCCATTTGGGTACCAAACGCGGCGGTATGACTGTGTATGGAGAAAAAGGTTTCGATAATGCCATTCACAATATTTCCAATGCACCATTCCGTACCAAATTCGAATTGGAAGCCGATAATATGAAAGGCAACATTGGGATTGGTGTTATTTCCGATTACGAACCGCAGCCATGGGTATTACAATCCCATTTGGGCAGTTTTGCCATTGCTACGGTTGGCGTAATTAACAACGTAAAAGAACTGTTAGATATTTTATATGCAGACGGTGCCGTACATTTTCAAGAAATGAAAGGCGGCGAAGTCAATGCCACAGAATTGATTGGGGCACTGATTTGCAAAAAATCCAGTATTGTAGAAGGTATTCGCTATGTACAAGGACTGGTAGATGGCTCTATGTCCATTTTGGTGATGACCAAAGACGGGATTTATGCAGCCAGAGACCGCATGGGGCGCACCCCTGTTATCGTAGGGCATAAAGAAGGTTCTTTCTGCGTAGCATCGGAAAGTTTTGCTTATATGAATTTAGGCTATACCGATTATCATGAATTAGGGCCTGCTGAAATATATTATTTTACTGCCGATGAAGGTAAAACCGTAGGTGAACCGCAGGAAGAAATGAAAATGTGTACCTTTATGTGGGTATATTATGGCTATCCAACGGCAAGCTATGAAGGCGTAGGCGTAGAGGAAATGCGTTGCAATTGCGGTAGTATGATGGCTATTCGTGATAATCTGCAGGTAGAGGTAGATTTGGTAGCAGGTGTGCCGGACTCCGGTTTAGCATATGCTATTGGTTATGCAAACGAAACCATGATTCCATATGCGCGTCCATTTATTAAATACACACCGACTTGGTCTCGTTCCTTTATGCCAACCAATCAGAAACAGCGTAATCTGGTTGCCCATATGAAACTGATTCCGGTATATGAATACATCAAAGACAAGAGTTTACTCTTAATCGATGACTCTATCGTACGTGGTACACAGAGTAAAGAAACTGCAGAATTCTTGTATCAGCATGGTGCAAGAGAAGTGCATATGCGTTCCGCATGCCCTCCGCTGATGCACGTGTGCAAATATCTGAACTTCTCTCGTTCTCGTTCTGAAATGGACTTAATTACTCGTAGAACCATTGCAGAACTGGAAGGTACCGATAAAATTACACCTGAGTTAATTGAAATTTATAGCAATCCGGATAGTGAACAGTATAAACGTATGGTAAAAACCATCGGGGATAAACTGTCTTTCACTTCCTTGGATTTCCTGCGTTTGGATGACTTAATCAAATCCATTGGCATTGATCCATCCAAGCTGTGCACATACTGCTGGAACGGGAAAGAATAAATCTTATAACGATGTGTCGAAGCTCCTATCTGTCAAGTGATAGGAGCTTTTTTCATCTCGATAAATAATTCTGATAGACATGTGTATAATTTTGTCCGTCAGTGGTGTAATTCCCATTGACAAATGTCCAAAATAGGACTACAATGTATTGCAGGTAAAGAATATCATCCGTCGGGAGTGAACAGTTATGGCTGAAACAATGAAAGGGAAAGGCAAATTTTATATTTTAGATGAGAGCATTATACCGGAAGCAATTTTAAAAACTGCACAGGTAAAAGAGCATTTAGCAAAACACAGAAATATGACTGTGAATGAAGCTGTAGAAGAAATTGGATTGAGTCGCAGTGCGTTTTATAAATATCGTGACGGTGTATTTCCATTTTACGAAGCAACTAGAGCAAAAATTATTACATTGCAGATTTCTATGGACAATGTAACAGGGATGCTGTCCAATTGTATCAATACTATTGCAAAAGCAAATGCAAATATTTTGACGATTAATCAAGGGATTCCGATTCAGAATGTTGCAATTGCTACAATTGCATTTGATACTGCGGAACTGAGTGAAGATTTAGAAGAAATTATCAATCGCATTGAGCAGCAGTCCGGTGTTTTACATGTAGAGATTGTAGGGCAGAACTAATAATCAAAATAGAATCACGATTGTGTTACAGGAGGAAACAGCATGAGCGATAAAGTAATCAAAGTAGGGCTGATGGGGCTTGGTACAGTAGGTACCGGTGTATACAAGGTGATGGAAAATCAGAGAAGTGAATTTCCTTATAAAATCGGTACAAATATGGAAATTACTAAAATTCTGGTGCGTGAAAATGCTATCGAAGATGCCAAGTCACGTGTACGCAGTGACATTCAGGTAGTTGGTAACTATGAAGATATCGTAAATGACCCTGAAATTGATATCGTTGTAGAAGTAATGGGCGGAATTGATTTTGCTAAAAAATGCATTTTGGCATGTTTAAATGCAGGAAAAAGTGTAGTAACTGCTAATAAAGATTTGGTTGCGGTACATGGCAGCGAATTGCTGGATGCTGCGGCTGCCAACGGATGTGATTTCTTATTTGAAGCATCTGTAGCCGGGGCAATTCCAATTATTCGTCCGCTAAAACAGTGCCTGGCTGCTAATAATATTAGCGAAGTGATGGGCATTGTAAATGGTACTACCAACTACATTTTGACCAAAATGACACTGGAAGGGATGTCTTTCCAGGAAGCATTGGCGAAAGCTACTGAGTTAGGGTATGCGGAAGCGGATCCTACAGCCGATATTGAAGGCTTGGATGCTGCTCGTAAAGTAGCTATTATGGGTTCTATTGCTTTTAATTCTCGTGTAGTATTAGATGATGTATATGTAGAAGGGATTACCAAACTGACTGCAGAGGATATTTCTTATGCGACAGAGATGGGCTATACCATCAAACTGTTAGGCGTAGCACGTCATGCAGAAGGCGATGGTATTGAAGTGCGTGTACACCCAATGCTGATTCCTAGCAGTCATCCATTGGCAACTGTAAATGATTCTTTCAATGCAGTGTTTGTACATGGCGATGCTGTGGATGATGTTATGTTCTATGGTCGCGGTGCCGGTGAAATGCCAACAGCAAGTGCTGTTGTAGGGGATATTATGGATATCGCACGTAATATGCAGTATAACTGCAAAGGCAGAATTCATTGCAGCTGTTATAAAGAAATCCCAATCAAAGCGATTGATGAGTGCAGAAGCAGCTATTTCATTCGTATGCAGGCAATGAACCGTCCGGGCGTACTGGCAGCGATTTCCGGCGTATTTGGTGAAAATAACGTAAGTATTGCGCAGTTTATTCAGAAAAACGCAATGGATGAAGAAGCGGAAATGGTATTGATTACTGAAAATGTATTGGAAAAAGATTTCCGCAAAGCAGTAGATGCGTTGAGAGAAATGCCAATTTTAAAAGAAATTTCTGCGATTATTCGCGTATATTCTGCATAGTATAAAAGGGGCGGTTATTGTGAAACGCATGCGTATTCCGGCGACCACTGCCAATATGGGGCCGGGGTTTGACTGTATCGGTATGGCATTTGATATGTATAATTACATTGATTTTGAGCCTGTGGATGCAGAAGGCTATTGTGAACTGACCTCCGGTGGAGATGCAGGACACATCGATTTGAGTAAAGATAATTTAATCTATCAAGCATATGCGGCAGTGTTTGCATATCTTAAAAAGCCTGTAATGGGTATCAAAATGCACTTCGAAAATAATGTGCCTTATTCCAGAGGATTAGGCAGCAGCTCAGCGGCACTCATTGGTGGTGTGAAAGTAGCCAATGAAGTGTTGGGCAATCCGTTAAGTGACACAGAACTGTTAAATGTAGCATTGCAATTTGAAGGTCATCCGGATAATATTGCCCCTGCTTTGCTGGGTGGTGTGGTGATTAGCGGTTTGGATGAAAATGGCGATGTGTTTTACAGCAAAATTACACCGCCTGCAAATCTCTATTGCACAGTCATTATTCCTGACTATCCGCTAGCTACAAAAAAAGCTAGAGAGGTATTGCCACAGCAGTTTAGCATGAAAGATGCAGTATATAATGTAGGTCGTATGGCAATGCTGATTGATGCCATGCATACCGGCAATTTGGAACAGCTGTCTTTGGCTATGAATGATAAATTGCATCAGCCATATCGTATGTCCTTGATTAAAGGTATGGATGAAATTATTCCGGCTGCAAAGGCATTGGGCGCATTAAATGTTACCATTAGCGGTGCAGGTCCAACAATTTTGATTGTAAGCGACGGCGAAAAAGATTTTACATCCTTGCAGGAGATTTTAGCAAAATATGATGTAACAGCTAAGATTACAGCATTGCATCCTGTAAATGAAGGCGCAGCGCTTGTATAAACATGTTGAGTAAAAGTTTTTCATAAGAATGAATTTGATTGTAAGACAGGGGATGAAAGAATGGCACTGATTGTACAAAAATACGGCGGAACCTCTGTAAAAACAGTGGAACGCGTAAAACATGTAGCCAAACATATTGAAAGTTTTCGCAACCAAGGGCACGATTTGATTATTACCGTATCTGCTCCCGGTGGTGTAACCGACCAATTAACAGAATTAACGAAAAAGTTTGATAAACGTCCGCCAAGCAGAGAAATGGATATGCTGCTTTCTACCGGGGAACAGATTTCTATTGCACTTTTGGCGATGGCGTTGAATGACTTGGGGATTCCGTCTATCTCTATGACAGGCAGCCAGATGGGTATTATGACTACCGATGCCCACACAAAGGCAAGAATCAACTACATCAAAACAGACAAAATCCGCAAAGAACTGGATGCAGGCAAAGTAATTATTGTTGCCGGATTCCAGGGGATTACCGAAGATGGTGAGATTACCACTTTGGGTAGAGGCGGCAGTGATACTACCGCTGTGGCAATTGCGGCAGCAGTAAAAGCAGATTTGTGTGAAATCTATACTGACGTTGATGGTGTTTATACAGCAGACCCTCGTATGGTAGAAGGTACACAGAAACTGGAGAAAATCACACACGACGAAATGCTGGAATTGGCAAGTCTGGGTGCAAAAGTATTGCATCCGCGTTCTGTAGAAATTGCAAAAATCCATAATGTGAAACTGTGTGTACGTTCAAGCTTTGACACAACTAAGGAGGGAACCTTCGTGGTAGCAAATGAATTATTAGAAAAAGAGTTTGTGGTAACAGGCCTTGCTTGTGACCAGAAAGTAGCAAAAATCGGAATTTTCGATCTGGAGGATAAACCGGGTTCTGCAACAAAAGTGTTCCAGGCTCTGGCAGATGCGAATATTAACGTTGATATGATTGTACAGAGTGCAATGCGCAATGGTTTGAATGACATTGCATTTACTGTACCAATGGATGATGTAGATACCACATTGGAAGTGCTGAATGATTTAAGAAACCATATGCATATGTCTGAAATTATTTCTTCAACCAATGTAGCAAAAGTATCTATCGTAGGTGCAGGTATGATTACATCTCCGGGTGTTGCTGCAAAAATGTTCTCTGTACTGGCACAAAATGAAATTAACATTGAAATGATCAGTACATCTGAAATCAAAGTATCTTGTATCATCGAAAAAAGCAATGATACACCGAAAAAAGCAATGCAGGCACTGCATGATGCATTTGAATTAGACAAAATTAACGAGTAGAATCGCTATCTTATATTCTGCCAGAGCCAAGAGTGGACCGTGTGGTTCACTCTTTTTTGTACCGCCCATATTCTTCGAAAATTTTTTGCTTTTCCATGAATTTTATGTGTAAAACTTCGTGAACATGGGTACATATTAGTATCGAAATTTTGAAGGTTATGAAAAATCAATACTTCAGACACAGAAAGTGAGGGGTTTACAATGGATGTGGTATTATTATCAAGATTACAGTTTGGCTTGACAACAATATATCATTTCTTTTTTGTACCATTGACCATCGGTTTGACTTTGATGGTTGCAATTATGGAAACTATGTATGTAAGAAAAAAAGATGCGTCGTATCTGCGTATGGCAAAATTCTGGGGTAAATTGTTACTGATCAATTTTGCGATGGGCGTAGTTACCGGTATCGTACAAGAATTTCAGTTCGGTATGAACTGGTCCAGTTATTCTCGTTTTGTAGGGGATATTTTTGGTGCTCCTTTGGCTATTGAGGCATTATTTGCGTTTTTCTTGGAATCTACATTCTTAGGTGTATGGATTTTCGGCTGGGATAAGATTAAACCGGCGCTGCATGCAGCATGTATGTGGATTGTAGCGATCGCATCTTCAGTATCTGCATTTTGGATTTTACTGGCAAACTCCTTTATGCAAAATCCTGTAGGTTATGTGATGAATAACGGTAGAGCAGAAATGGATAGTTTCTTGGCACTGTTAACCAACGAACATCTTTTGCATCAGTATCCGCACGTGATTACCGGTGCCTGGGCGACAGCAGGATTCTTTGTATTGGGGATTAGTGCTATCAATCTGCTGGGTGGTAAACAAAAAGAATTGTTCCGTAAATCTATGAAATTTGCGGCTGTATTTGCACTGGTTGGTTCTCTGCTGGTAGCTATGGTAGGTCATGCGCAAGGGCAGCATTTGGTAGAAGAACAGCCGATGAAAATGGCTGCAGCCGAAGCTTTATGGCATACAGAAGATCCGGCTGGGTTTGCTGTCATCGCCTCTATCGATGAAGAAAAAGGCGAAAATAATTTTGAAATTATCATTCCTAAAATGTTGAGCTTTATGGTATACAACTCCTTCGAAGGGGAAGTGAAAGGTATTCACGACCTGCAGGCAGAAATGGTGGCTGAACCGAATATGGTGAAGGCGATTATATTCCACCGGTAACAGTATGTTTCTGGAGTTTCCGTGCAATGGTTGCGGCCGGCGTGTTGATGATCGGTTTAGCATTGGCAGCAATGGTACTGACCGGCAAAGGCAAGACCATTCAGAATCGTTTCCTGCTGAAAGCAATGGGTTTTGGGATTGCATTGCCGTACATTGCAAACAGTGCAGGTTGGATTTTAGCGGAAATGGGTCGTCAGCCTTGGATTGTATATGGTCTGCAGACTGTATATGAAGGCGTAAGCGCATCTGTATCCGGTACAGAAGTATTAATCTCTCTGATTGGTTTCGCACTGGTGTATACTGTGCTGGCGGTAGTAGATGTGTATCTGTTGGCCAAATATGGCGTAAAAGATGTAGCAGTATCTGATGAATTGGCTGTGAAGGAGGTGTAGGCAATGGAACTGAATGTATTGTGGTTTATTCTCATTGGTGTATTATTTGCAGGATTCTTTATTCTGGAA
>RHMF01001465.1_pt1 | contig 12983 bp, 7 predicted proteins | sample 5365151 | NCBI WGS metagenome assembly RHMF01 (sample SAMN10266501, study PRJNA497801) | feces metagenome | isolation source: feces | host: Bos taurus | place: China: Prairie of Fairy Mountain | collected 2017-08-14 | reverse complement strand
GTAAACGTTCTTGAACTCGTCGGCGACATTGCCGTATGCGCGATATGCCATTGTGAACGAGGGCTGCAAGCCGCGACCAAATGTCGACATCTCAGTCTCTATCATCACAGCATCGCCCTCCATCATCCATAGCGGCATAAAGAGCAGACCTATGGTTGAACTCTGCTGACCTATGACATAGCTTAAACCCTTGACGATGCCTCGGTTGAGGTTGTTGTACTGCACGGCGTGGCGATACTCGTGTGCTATGAGCTGCTTCAGCCACGGCATAGAGTAGCTATCAATGGCGGGCGATGATAAAAACTCAACGCGCTTGGGCAGCCACATAACGAGTCCGTTGGACATCATATTCGATGGGTGAACAACAAATGGAATGGACATCTGCGGATGGCGATAGCCGTAAGATATATCATTATGCACAGCATCGAGGTAGTGCATCATTCGCATTGCAATATTTTGTGCCGTGTCGGGATATACAACGCGGAAGTCGTCGCCCTTCATCTGTCGCCAGCGAAACGAAGTGGGGTCCACACCCCAGCTATAATACTGCGCTGTAGCTCTATCCGATAGAGCTATAATGCAGATTATCAGCAGTATATATGTGTAAAATCGTTTCACTTGTACGAATATGCAAATATAACATACAAAGATACGTAAAAAAAACTAAAATATTGTGGCTTAATTTATAAAATTAAGAGTTGCGCCAACAGCTTGCCCCATTATGGCTATTGCGCGGAGTGAGTGTGGAGGCTCTGGGCGGGAAAAAAGAGAGCAGCCGCTCCATAAATCGGGAGCGGCTGCCGCATAGCTTATAGGTGGTAGTCCCACTTCTGTATGGTGCTGTTGCACCACTTGTCGACAAGCTCTACGGTGTGGCTGTCGTAGTTGTATCGGTTCTTCTTAAAGCCACGTTTCGAGCCTGCATATTGCTCAATGTTAGTGCGCACCTTGTCGAAGTCGCCAAGTTGTAATGTGTTGTATATCTGGCGAGTATTCTCTACGGGGTCTGCTTCAAAATCCTCGAAGCGCACCTCCACAAGGTTACCCTCGGGTATCAGTATTTTCTGCTCCTCGTAGCGGTCAATGAGTGCCTTGTATGTCTTTAGCACCTCCAGCTCGAAGCCCTCCTCGTTGAAGTGTTGCAGTGTTGTTGACAGTGTGGTCTTGCCGAAGAAGTCGCGCGTAGACTTGAACACCGTGTAGGGGTTGCGCACAAGGTATATAAACTTGGCATCGGGCCATATCTCCAACAGAGTCTTTATACGAGCTGTATGTGGCGGGTTTTTAGACAAAAATCGCTCCTTGTGTTGCACGTGCAGCGATATGCGCACCAGCTTCTGCATAGCAGCCTTAAACTCGTTTAGCTCCGAGTCGCTCAAGCCGTCAAGCAATAGGCAGTGGTCGCGGTAGTACTCCATACGCTGTGGCAGCGTCAGGAAGTGGTAGTGCGCCACGGGGGTCATATTTGATAGAGCTATCTCCTCCTCCTGTGGTATGTCCACGCCAAGCTCCATCTTGTCTGTGGCGCGTGTCGAGGGCATAAAGAGCTTTACAAGCGCGCGAAACGTGGGGTAGCCCCACAGCATCACGTGTGGAAATACCGTCTGGTAGGTTGTGCAATATCCAAACTGGCTGTCTTGCGTGAGCACGTTGTGTACGAAGGTGGTACCACTGCGCCAGTGTCCGATGATAAAGACGGGTGCTGTCTCCGTAGCTGGCACGGGCATAGCCTCGTAACGGCGTGTGTTTATGTTGTATAGTGGCGACAGAAGGCTCTGTATGCACTTTGTGAGGCGTATTTTCGAGCGATACTCCTTCTCGTACTCCACACCTTCCAATACACGCTTTATGGTGCTGCTGTCAGCACCTATGAGGGTGCTTGCGGGCAGCTTCTCAAAGTTAAGTATTCCCATACATCTACTTCTTTATGCACTCGATGTTAACGCCAGCGCGCTGACGCAGCTCCTCGCAGAAGCGTTCTACGACATCCCAATTCTCGGGGGCTACGCCATACTCCGAGAGGCGCACCTGTATTGTCGATGCTATGGCGTGTGCCTCGTCCTCGGCAATTATCATACCTACGGCAGAGGTGAAGTTGGTTATAGGGTCGATGACAACAAAGGCACCTGTCTGGCGGTTATCGGCATAGCGGTCAAAGGTTAATGGCGCGGCTGTGGGACCTCCGAAATCTCGTTTAGGCGCATTCCCTCTGTTGCCACCCTCTCGCCAGTGTTTATATCCACGCGGTACTTGACGTTGGTTATGTAGGCGCGAGTAGTATTGGTGGTGTGCTTGAGGTAGAATGCCTTTGAGCTGTCGAGCGGCTGCTCATCCATCCACACCATCATTGCGCGGAGGTGGTGTCCTTGTATTGGTCTGTCGTTGGGATGTACGAGCATCTCGCCTCGTGACAGGTCAATCTCATCCTCTAACGTAAGTGTCACAGATTGCGGTGCAAATGCCTCATCGAGGTTGCCGTCGTAGGTTACTATCTCCTTGATGCGCGATGTCTTGCCCGAGGGGAGTGCCATAACCTCGTCACCCACTTTCACGACACCCGAAGCAAGCTTACCTGCGAAGCCTCGGAAGTCGAGGTTGGGGCGTAGTACGTACTGCACGGGAAAGCGCATTGAGCGCATATTGATATCCTGGTCAATGGGCACTGTCTCAAGGTAGTCCATAAGTGACTGACCGTCGTACCACGGCGTGCGCGAGCTCTTCTCAACAACGTTGTCGCCCTCGAGTGCAGAGAGCGGAATACACTGCAGGTCGGGAATGTCGATATGCTGCTGCTTGAGCCAGCTCTTATACTCCGCGACAATTGCGTCGAAACGCTCCTGGCTGAACTCCACAAGATCCATTTTGTTGACAGCCAGCACAAGGTGGCGTATGCCAAGTAGCGAGACGATGTAGCTATGGCGGCACGTCTGCGTGACAACGCCCTGACGCGCATCGACAAGGATTATTGCGAGGTTGGCTGTTGAGCCACCTGTAATCATATTGCGTGTATACTGCTCGTGTCCTGGGGTGTCGGCGATGATGAACTTACGACGATTTGTCGAGAAGTAGCGATATGCAACATCAATGGTTATGCCCTGCTCGCGCTCTGCCTTAAGACCGTCGCACAACAGTGCATAGTCGATGTTGTCGCCAGCATTACCCACACGCTTGCTGTCGCGCTCAAGTGCCTGAAGCTGATCCTCATACAGTCGCTTGCTGTCGAAGAGCAGACGACCTATGAGTGTAGATTTTCCATCGTCAACCGATCCTGCGGTCAACAGGCGCAAAAGATCTTTTTGCTCGTCCTGCGCCAAAAATTCCTCTATGCTTAATGCCATAATTTCCGAATATTTAATACCGAAAAAGAGTCGTGTGCTTTAGAAATATCCTTCGCGTTTCTTCTGCTCCATACTGCCCTCTTGGTCGAAGTCGATGACACGCGTAGTACGCTCCGACTTGGTGGTTGTCATCATCTCCTCGACAATCTTCTCAATTGTGTCAGCCTCCGAGTCGATAGCACCTGTGAGCGGGTAGCAGCCCAATGTGCGGAAGCGTACCATACGCATCTTTGCCTGTCGGCGCAACTCCTCGGGCATGCGGTCATCATCAGCCATTATAAGGTTGCCATCTATCTCGACGATAGGACGCTCCTTGGCGTAGTATAGCGGCACAATAGGGATGTTCTCCATACGTATATACTGCCATACATCTAACTCTGTCCAGTTTGATAGCGGGAATACACGTATGCTCTCGCCAGCATTTATGCGGGTGTTGTATATATCCCATAGCTCGGGGCGCTGGTTCTTGGGATCCCACTGCTGAAACTCATTGCGGAAAGAGAATATACGTTCCTTGGCGCGGCTCTTCTCCTCGTCGCGGCGTGCGCCACCAAAGGCGGCATCGAAGCCGTGCTTTTTGAGTGCCATAAGCAGTGCCTGTGTCTTCATAAGGTCGGTGTGTACCTTGCTTCCGTGCGTGAAGGGGCCTACACCCTCCTCGTATGCCTTTTTGTTATACTCGACAATAAGATTCCAGTTGTGCTCCTTGGCATAACGGTCACGAAACTCCACCATCTCCTTGAACTTCCACATCGAGTCAATGTGCATTAGGGGGAAGGGCACTTTACCTGGAGCAAACGCCTTCTCGGCAAGACGTACCATTACTGATGAGTCTTTGCCGATGGAGTATAACATCACCGGATTGCGGAACTCTGCCGCCACCTCGCGGATGATATGTATGGACTCTGCTTCGAGAGCCTTCAGGTGACTCAAGCTGTATGACATAATATTATAGTTTTATACGTTTCTCAATTACGTTAAGTACCTCATCAACACACTCTTCGACGCTCTTGTCTGTGGTGTCGATGCGCAGTGCGGGGTGCTGTGGCTCCTCAAAGGGCGAGCTTATGCCTGTGAAGTCGCCAATCTCGCCGCGACGTGCCTTGGCATATAGCCCCTTGATGTCTCTGCGCTCACACTCCTCAAGGGGTGTAGACACGTGAATTTCAGCGAAATCCTCTGCGCCGATAATCTCCTCTGCCATTGTGCGAAGCTCCTGCGTGGGCGACACAAAAGCGGCGAGTGTCACGATGCCTGTATGCGTAAAGAGTTTACACACCTCGGCAATGCGGCGTATATTCTCGCGTCTATCCTCTTCAGAGAAGCCCAAACCACGGTTTATGCCCGTGCGAACATTGTCGCCATCGAGGATGCGGCACAATATGCCCATCTGTGAAAGACGCTGCTCAAGGGCTATGGCGATTGTGCTCTTACCAGAGCCTGAAAGACCTGTGAACCATACGGTAATGCCGCGCTGACCGAGCTGCTGCTCCTTCTCCTCGCGTGACTGCATACGGTCAAATATGGGGTGAATGTTATTTACAATCTCGCTGTTCATAGGTTAGAATGACCAGAATATGGGGATAAATATCATTGATATTATAAAGGCTATGATGTTGAGGGGTAGACCTATACGTAAGAAGTCCTTGAATGTGTATCCGCCGATACCCTGCACAATCATATTTGTCTGATAACCAATGGGTGAAGAGAAGCTGCACGATGCTGCAATACATATCGCCACAAAGAACGGCATCTCGTTTACGCCGAGCTGCTCGGCTGCTGCCATCGCGATAGGAAAGGCGAAGGCTGCGGCAGCGTTATTTGTAATAAGCTCGGTTATAATGTTAGTCACAACGTAGAGTATGGCGAGGATGACGATAGGCGGCATCTCCTTTGCCAAGCCAATCATACCGCTTGCAACCCAGTCCGCAAGTCCCGACTTTGTCATCGCCTGACTTATGGCAAGGGCACAGGCGATGGTTATGAGTATATCCCACGAGATAAATTTAGTGTACTTCTTGGGAGGAAAGATATTGCAAAATGCCATTATCACAGTCACTACGCACGCCCAGAAAAACATATCAAGCGTAGCTGTTGGGAACAGCTCCTTGACATATGATGTGTCGCCGAGTGTAGCACCTATAATCATCATTAAGAGTAGCCCCAATGTAAACCACTTCTTTGGCGAGGGACACTTTGGCGTGTAGTCCAAGTCGTTGGATAAGAGCAAGAAGACGCTCGAATCGCCCCACGTGGGTATAAACTGCTCGTCGGCAGATAGTACCAGCGTGTCGCCTTCGCGGAAGCGTATTTTGTGCATATCCTCAATGATGCTACCTGCGCGGCGTATCTGAATTATGTCGGCTTGGTAGTGGTTCTTGAAGTCAAACTCCTCCCACGACTTGTTGATACCTGGGAAACGTGGTCCTATCACCGCCTCTACTATATGGTAGTTGTCGTTGGAGAGTTGCTGTGAGCTTTGTGGTGTTGTGTTGCCAGGCAGACGCTTGTCGCCAAATAGCACGATGTATGCGATGCCTGCAATCGCTATTATTCCACCCACCTTGCCAAGCTCAAACATTGAGAAACCCTCGTATCCAGCGTCGAGCATAAGTCCGTGAATCACAAGGTTTGTTGACGTGCCGATAAGCGTACACATACCACCGAGTATGGCGGCATACGATAGCGGAATAAGGAATTTCTTTATGGGTAGCCCTACGCGCCTGCACCACTGCTTGATGTGTGGTATGAAGATTACCACAATGGGGGTGTTATTGAGAAATGCTGATGCTGATGCTACAACACCCATAATATAGAGCAACCCCTTGCGTAGCGAGCTACGCTCCTTTGATGGAAATATGAAGGACATTATCGCGCCGAGGCAGTCGGAACGGCGCACGCCCTCGCTAACCAAAAAGAGCAGTGCCACGGTTATCATACCCTTATTAGAGAAGCCCGCAAGAGCCTCTTTTGGGGTCAAGATACCGGTGCAGATGAAGATGACGACAATGCTAAATAGCAAGATGCCAGGACGTAGTCTGTCACGTATTAACATCCATACCATAAAGGCGATTGCCGCAAGAACTATATATATATTTATATCGTTCATTTATAATGTATTATATAGATGCTCTGTTTGCGGTATGGGGCATCTGTGAGTTGTTTTGTAAGCCGCGCTAACCAGTTGCGGTAAGCTCGATTATCTTGCAAATATAAGTATTTTTTTTGGGATTTTGTCACCTTTAACGCCAAATACTGTTAATTGAACTATATGAGCCACAATATATGAAAATAGTAACAATATGGTGTAAATATCCGTATTTTTGGTAGTTAGCAAGCGTTGTACATTACGAGTGGTGTTATTGAATATGTCTGAAGAGCAGGTTGTTCGCGCCTTGCTTTCCGACTCGTTTTTGCATTCACCGTTCACTCCCTAAAAATGACCGCTCGGCACAACATTTATACCATTTATTAAAATTATTTAATAAGATTTTCTATATTAAATATATTGTATTACCTTTGCAAATTGAAAAAGATGTTTTTTGGTCGGTGGCATCCAATGGGTGTCGGCGACTCTATGTTTCGGAAAACGAAGTATTTTTATAATAGAAGATTTATGAGTAATGTAAACCTAACCCCCAGCTATTTGTTTGAGGTCAGCTGGGAGGTATGCAACAAAGTGGGCGGTATTCATACCGTTATCGCTTCGAAGGCACCTACGGTGAAGTCTCTGCTCGGTGATAAGTACATCACCATTGGTCCCGACTTCTCGCAGGATGCAGCAAATCCCGAGTTCAAGGAGGATACAACCCTTATGGCGGCGTGGCGCGAGTCGCTTTACAATCGTGGTGTTCGTGTTCGTATTGGTCGTTGGATGATTGAGGGTAATCCCATCGCAATACTTATTGACTTTAAATCATTTTTTGGTCAGAAGGATGCTATACTTAAGCAGTTGTGGGACTCTTACCACGTAGACTCGTTGTCTGGTCAGTGGGACTATGTTGAGCCCGTGTTGTTTGGTCACGCAGCAGGCGTTGTTATCGCATCGTATGTTGAGACAATGTGCGCATCAACAGATAAGGTCGTAGCGCACTTCCACGAGTGGATGGCAGCCGCAGGATCGCTCTACTTGCGCGACAATGCCCCCTATGTAGCAACAGTGTTCTCTACACACGCTACAGTTATCGGACGTTGCATCGCTGGCAACCGTCTTCCCCTGTACAACGACCTTCACAAGTTCAATGCCGATGACCTTGCACGTCAGTTCAATGTTATGGCAAAGCACTCATTGGAGAAGTCGGCTGCAACCTATGCTGATGCATTCCTCACAGTGAGCGACATCACGGCTAACGAGTGTAAGTATCTGCTTGGTCGTGAGGTTACACGCATCACACCTAACGGCTTTGAGAATGGCTTTGTTCCGAAGAGCGAGAAGCTCGCCGAGAAGCGTGCTGCTGCACGTCGCAAGCTTATCGACGTGGCACAGGCTACTTGGGACTTTGAGTTCCGTGGTGAGCCTCTGATTGTTGCTACAAGTGGTCGCTATGAGTATCGTAACAAGGGTATCGACGTATTCCTTGAGTCACTCAAGCAGCTTGCATCAAGTAACTTGGAGCGCGACGTACTGGCAGTTATCGCAGTGCCCGCAGCCACCGCAGGTGTGCGTCAGGACTTGGTACAGCACCTCGAGGATAAGAGCTATGCGATTGACCCATCACAGAAGCGTTACCTTACTCACTACCTTGAGTCAGAGGCTTGGGATCAGGTGTCACAGAGCATCGAGGGCAGCATCCTCTCAACGACGGCATCGCGCGTAAAGGTGTTGTTCGTGCCTACATACCTCAATGGCAAAGATGGTATCTTCAATATGCCTTACTACGATGTATTGGCTGGCGTTGACCTTACCGTATTTGCGTCATACTATGAGCCGTGGGGCTACACTCCTCTGGAGTCGGTTGCTTATGGCGTACCTACCGTTACCACAACACTTGCAGGCTTTGGTATGTGGGTTGCAAAGCAGTCGGAGCACGAGGGCGTAGACATTGTTCGTCGTGACGACTACAATGAGCGTGAGGTTGTTCTTCAGATTACCGATGTGTTGCGCAAGTATTTGGATATGAGCGAGGAGAAGGCAGCATCTACACGCAAGTCAGCACAGGAGATATCATCAACAGCACTCTGGTCAAAGCTCTTTAACGAGTATAAGGTTGCTTACGAGGAGGCTATGGACAACTCTATCTCACGTACTAACCGTGTGCTTATCGACGGTGGTGGTCGCTCGGAGCAGATTAACTTCGTGCGTCAGCAGCTTACCTCAAACCGTCCCTCTTGGCACCGTTTGATGGTTGAGAAGGGTATCCCGCAGCGTCTTAAGCCGCTGGAGGAGTTGTCACGTAACTTGTGGTGGTGCTGGACAGCTGCTGCACAGGAGTTGTTCGAGTCAACAGACAAGGAGTTGTGGGTGAGCGTTGATCGCAATCCTATCGCTCTGCTCGACAAGCTCTCTGCGGCACGTCTCGACGAGCTTACAAAGGATAAGGACTTCTTGAAGCGTATGGATGCTGTATATAAGGAGTTCTGCGAGTATATGTCGGAGAAGCCCTCTCCCGAGCACGCAAAGGTTGCATACTTCTCTATGGAGTATGGTTTGCACTCATCATTGAAGATATATTCGGGTGGTCTTGGTATCCTTGCGGGTGACTACCTCAAGGAGGCATCAGATCGCAATGTGCCTATGGTTGCAGTAGGTCTGTTGTATCGCTATGGCTACTTTACACAGCGTCTCTCGGCACAGGGTGCGCAGGAGGCTACATACGAGGCACAGAACTTCTTTAAGTTGCCCATATCGCCTGTACGTGATGAGGATGGTAACTGGATTACTACACAGGTGGCTCTGCCAGGACGTACTCTTTCGGCACGTGTTTGGAAGTGTCAGGTAGGTCGTACCGACCTCTTCTTGCTCGATGCCGACTATGAGGCAAACCTCGAGGAGGATCGTCAGGTGACATACTACCTCTATGGTGGTGACTGGGAGAACCGTCTCAAGCAGGAGATTTTGCTTGGTGTCGGCGGTATCCGCGCCCTCGTAAAGATGGGTATCAAGCAGGAGGTTTACCACTGCAACGAGGGTCACGCTGCATTTATTGGCATTGAGCGTATCCGTAACCTCATCGCAAAGAAGCACCTCTCATTCTCGGAGGCTTTGGAGGTTATCCGCTCATCATCGCTCTTTACGACACATACCCCTGTTCCCGCAGGTCACGATGCGTTCCCCGAGTCGATGCTTCGTCAGTATATGTCGCACTATCCCGATGTATTGGGTATCACTTGGGATCAGTTCATCAACTTGGGTAAGACAAATCCGAGCGATCCCAACGAGAAATTCTCAATGTCGGTGCTCGCTTGTAACCTCTCGCAGGAGGTCAACGGCGTATCTTGGTTGCACGGCGAGGTGTCGAAGGAGATCCTCGGCAATATGTGGCCCGGCTACTTCAAGAATGAGCTTCATATCGGTTATGTGACTAATGGTGTTCACTTCCCCACGTGGGTTGCTTCGAACTTGCGTCGTCTCTACCAGAAGTACTTCGGCGAGGGCTTTGGTGGTCACACCTACGACATCCCCGCTTGGCAGGGTGTACACAAGATTGATGACCGCGAGTTGTGGGAGGAGCGTATGGTGCTTAAGGAGCGTCTTATCAAGACTATACGTAAGCGTTTCAGCGATCCTACACAGGTGCGCTTGCAGTCACCACGTCAGATGGTGCAGGTTGTCGACAGCATCAAGCCCGATGTGCTTACTATCGGTTTTGCGCGCCGCTTCGCTACATATAAGCGTGCATACTTGCTCTTCACAAACCTTGAGCGTCTGTCGGCGTTGGTAAACAACAAGGAGCGTCCCGTGCAGTTCATCTTCGCGGGTAAGGCACACCCCAACGATAAGCCCGGTCAGGATCTTATCAAGCGTATTGTTGAGGTATCGGCAATGCCCGAGTTCGTAGGTAAGATTGTATTCTTGCAGAACTACGATATGGAGCTTGCTCGTCGTATGGTGCAGGGTGTTGACGTATGGCTCAATACACCTACACGTCCTCTTGAGGCATCAGGTACTTCGGGCGAGAAGTGTGTAATGAATGGTGTTATGCAGTTCTCTGTTCTCGACGGCTGGTGGGTTGAGGGCTACAAGGAGGGCGCAGGCTGGATGTTGCCTATGGAGCGCACATACGCTGACCAGCGTTTCCAGGATGAGCTCGATGCCGAGATGATATACAACACTATCGAGGAGCAGATTGTACCTTTGTACTATGACCGTTCTGACGATGGCGTACCTCACCGTTGGGTTAACTCGGTTAAGAAGTGCGTAGCAGACATCGCCTCTAACTTCACTACAAACCGTATGCTCATTGACTACGAGGAGCGTTTCTACAATAAGCTCGCTGAGCGTAAGAAGCTTATGCTCGACAACAACTACATTATGGCGCGCCAGATCGCTGCTTGGAAGCGTAAGGTTTCTGCCGCTTGGGACTATGTTACTATTCTCGATGTTAAGCGTGCAGAGATTGAGTCGGAGGCTATGTATGTTGGTAAGAAGTACCGTTTCGAGATTACTCTCGACCTCGCAGGCTTGCAGAAGGAGGATATCGGTGCCGAGTTGGTTGTGGCAACACAGATTGAGGCTGGTCAGGCAGCAAATGTTGTTGAGACACGTCGCTTGAGTGTTGTTTCATCTGATGCAAACACTGTAACCTTCGCTCTTGACTATGAGCCAGAGCATACAGGTATGTTCGATGTCGCATTGCGTGTATTCCCCACCAACGACATGCTCGAGCACCGTATGGACTTCGCTCTTGTTAAGTGGGCATAATTGTGTGGGTGGTGCGAGCCACCTGAAACGATGATAGATGGGCTGGACAGCAATGTTCAGCCCATTGTCGTATATAGGTGTTGTGTGCGTGACAAAAAGGTTGAGCTTGCCCGCGAGGTGCGCCACGAGGGTATCACCCTGCAAGAGATAGTGGGGGTATGCTAACCGTTCAAGCGTAGCCTATTTGTTAAGCAAAGAAGAGTGGCTTGTAAACAACAAGGGCTGTCCATACGTGGACAGCCCTCTCTTGTTGTCGAGTAGTATAGGTTACTCGGCGAGGATCTCCATAATCTTGATAGCTGCAGTAGCCACGGGAGTACCGGGACCAAAGATAGCAGCAGCACCATCCTTATAGAGCTGGTCGTAGTCCTGTGCGGGGATAACACCACCCACAACAACTACGATATCCTCACGACCAAGCTTCTTAAGCTCGGCGATGATCTGCGGAACGAGTGTGAGGTGACCTGCGGCAAGTGACGATACGCCCACTACGTGAACATCGTTCTCCACAGCCTGCTTGGCAGCCTCCTCGGGAGTCTGGAACAACGGACCCATATCGACATCGAAGCCGATATCTGCATAACCTGTTGCAACAACCTTGGCACCACGGTCGTGACCGTCCTGACCAAGCTTCGCAATCATTATACGGGGCTGACGACCCTCCTTCTTTGCAAAGTCAGCACACATCTGCTTTGCCTTCTCGAATGCTGAATCTGATTTCACCTCTGCTGAATATACACCTGAATTCAAACGAATAACTGCCTTGTAGCGACCTACAACCTCCTCGCAAGCGTCAGAGATCTCGCCCAATGATGCACGTACCTTTGCTGCCTCAACAGCGAGTGCAAGCAAGTTGCCCTCACCTGTGCGTACGCACTCGGTGATAGCTGCAAGAGCCTTCTTAACAGCCTCGTTGTCGCGGTTTGCGCGAAGCTCCTGAAGACGCTTAACCTGGCTCTCACGTACTGCTGTGTTGTCCACAGCAAGGATGTCGATAGGAGCCTCCTTCTCAAGACGGAAGCGGTTTACACCGATGATAGTCTCGTTGCCAGAGTCGATGCGTGCCTGCTTACGTGCTGCAGCCTCCTCGATACGCAACTTGGGAATACCTGTCTCGATAGCCTTTGCCATACCGCCGAGCTTCTCGATCTCCTCGATATGCTCCCAAGCCTTGTGAGCGATCTCGTTTGTGAGGGTCTCAACATAGTATGAACCTGCCCAAGGATCTACAGAGCGGCATACGTTGGTCTCCTCCTGAATGTAGATCTGGGTGTTACGAGCAATACGTGCAGAGAAGTCTGTGGGAAGTGCGATAGCCTCATCAAGTGCGTTGGTATGCAACGACTGTGTGTGACCAAGAGCTGCACCCATAGCCTCGATAGCTGTACGTGCTACGTTGTTAAACGGATCCTGCTCGGTAAGTGACCAACCAGAGGTCTGTGAGTGGGTACGAAGTGCCAAAGACTTGGGGTTCTTGGGCTCGAAACGCTTAACAATCTTTGCCCACAACAGACGTGCTGCACGCATCTTGGCAATCTCCATAAAGTGGTTCATACCGATAGCCCAGAAGAATGACAGACGGGGTGCAAATGCGTCGATAGACATACCTGCGTTGATACCTGCGCGGAGATACTCAAGACCGTCAGCAAGGGTGTAAGCCAACTCGATATCTGCGGTAGCACCTGCCTCCTGCATATGGTAACCAGAGATAGAGATAGAGTTGAACTTGGGCATATTCTTCGATGTGTACTCGAAGATGTCAGCGATAACCTTCATAGAGAACT
>RHMF01000954.1_pt1 | contig 13000 bp, 12 predicted proteins | sample 5365151 | NCBI WGS metagenome assembly RHMF01 (sample SAMN10266501, study PRJNA497801) | feces metagenome | isolation source: feces | host: Bos taurus | place: China: Prairie of Fairy Mountain | collected 2017-08-14 | reverse complement strand
ACATAAGGGCCACCGCCAAAATCAATCGTTTCATAAGCCAAATAGTTTTATGGTTATTAATACAAATATACACAAATAATTCCAAAATCCTAATATCTGCTCCTCGTCTGCCACCTTCTCAACAAAAGCCCTTGCCTGCCCTTCTTCAACAGCAGTGGCCTCCGTCAATAAGGCCCTCGCCTGCTCCTCGGGGTTAGAATGACTGGCCCATTGTGAAGTGGAACTGGCTTCCGCTGCGTTTTGTGCCGCCTGCGGGTGCATCAAATCCCCAACCCCAGTCGAGACCCAGCTGACCAACCACCGGCAGATAGATTCTCACACCGAAACCGGCCGAACGCTTAATCTTGAAGGGTGAGAACTCTCTCCACGATGCGAAACCGTTACCACCCTCCAGGAAGCCGAGTACGAAAATCTGCGATGAAGGCTTCAGTATAACAGGATAACGTAACTCCATAGTATATTTATTGTATGCCATCGAGTAATTACTTCCTACGGGATCCAGAGCACCATCCTCGTAACCACGCAAGCCGATGATATCCACACCATAGATTGTATATCCACTCATACCGTCACCACCAACCTCAAAACGCTGGAACGGCGATAGCTTATGCTTGTTGTAGTGACCGAGGAAACCCATCTCGGCACCGGCCATCAACACCAGCTTCTCGTCACGCGTGAGGGTCTGGAACCAGCGAGCCTTCAACTCCCAGCGGTGGTACTCAATCCACTTGTAACGCACCTTGTCGGGCATTGCCTGGTCGCTGTAATCGCGGCCGTCCCACGCCGAGTAGGGCGGTGTGAATGTTCCCACGAATGAGAACTCCGAACCTCTACGCGGGTAGATGGGCTGGTCGATAGTCGAACGCGAGAATGCCACCTTCGCCGACACCTCGTTAGCCACACCATCCTTCATGATGAAGTAGTCCCAGTTGTTGAGGGCATAGCGGCGATACTGTGCCTCCAGATAGAGTGTGAAGTTGGGGTCGGGCCATTTCAGACGCTTACCCAGACCTGCGGCGATACCCAGCGTACGGAAGTACATCGTTGCCGACTGCCAGATGTAGTATGCGTTGTTCTGCTCCGACCAGTGTGCCGATATTGTCAGCGAGTTAGGCTTGCGGCCACCCACCCACGGGTCGGTGAAGCTCGCCGAGATAGCCTTATAGTATGTACCGTTGGTCTGTCCCGATACCGAGAAACGCTGATTCTGTCCCATAGGGTAGGGAGTCCACTTGTTCTTCTTGAAGAAGTTGCGGGTCGAGAGGTTGTTCAGCGTGATACCCACCGAACCCACAAACGAACCTGAGCCCCAACCTCCGGCGATGTTGAACTGGTCGCTGGCCTGCTCGGTAAGCGGGAAGTTCACATTCACCAGCTCGTCACTCACGGGCTGCACGTCGGGCTGCAACGCCTCGGGGTCGAAGTGACCCATACCCATCAGCTGACGCAGTGTGTACATCAACAGCGAACGGTCGTACAACATACCCGGGTAGATAGCCAGCTCGCGGCGGATAACCTCGTCATCGACACGCACATTGCCCGAGATGCCCACCTCGTTGATGGTGAAGGGCTTACCCTCGAAGATGTTGATGACCATATCGATAGAGTCCTTGCTCACGACAACCTCCGTAGGATCAATCTGCGACATCAGGTAACCGCTGTTCTGGTAGAAGCTCGATACCGACTGCTGCTCGGGGTCCACCTCACGGCCTACACCCAGACGCTTGTGCATCGACTTCTTGTCATACACATCGCCCTTCTTGACGCTGAAGAAGCGTTGCAAGTAGTCGGTCTCATATACCGAGTTACCCACCCACTTCACGTCGCGGATGTAGAACTTCTCACCCTCGACCACGTCGAGGTGTATTCCTATGCGGTTGTCGCCAATCTTGTAGATTGAGTCCGAGATGATTGTTGCGTTACGGAAGCCTCGCGAGTTGTAGAAGTCGAGCAGGAGGTTCTTGTCCTCCTTGTAGTCCTCCTCCTTGAACTTGGTGTTACGCAGGAAGTTCAAAGACTTCTGGTGAGTCTTCTTGAAGGTCTGACGCAGACGCTTGTCGTCAAACTGCTCGTTGCCCGAGAATGTGATTGCACCGATACGCACCTTCTCGTTGCGGGCGATGTTGAATGTCACATTCACTGCGTTGTCAATCAGCGAGTCGTTCTCGACTATTGTTGTTACGTTCACATTGCGGAAACCCTTGTCCGAGAAGTGCTTCTTGATGAGTTTCTCGTTCTTGTCAATCACATAGTCCGAGAGCTCGGTGCCTCGTTTGAGTTTCAGCTGATCCTCCAGATCCTTCTGCTTTGAACGGCCGATACCCTCACCGGCGAAGCTCCAGTTATATACTCGTGGGCGTTCTTTGAGGAAGATCTCCACGTCGAGGCTGTCGCCGTCAATCGTAGCACCCACCTTCACATCGGAGAAGTAACGCTGATTCCACAGACGGGCGATAGAGTTCGAGATATAGTCACTCGGCAGATATATCGAGTCGCCGGGGATAAGACCCGCCGAGATACGCAGCTGATTCTTGTCGAGATGCTCCACGCCATTCACATTCACCTCGCGAATGTAGTAAAGACGGGGCTCGCCCTCCATCTTCATTACGGGTGAGTTGGCATCGAAGGTTGTCTGCTTGAACTCTTCACGCCTCTCGAGAGCCTGTGTATCTGCTGCGGCACTCTCCGTGCTGCCGTTTGTCGTTACATTCTGAGCAAGCGAAGGCAACACCGCAAAGAGCAGTATCGCTGTTGTTGCTATGAGTCTGTTAATCAGGTATTTCATCTATCTAAAAGTTTCCAGTCAAATCTATTTCACCAAACCGTAGCGTCTGTCACGCTGTGCATACGCCTCCAATGCCTCTTCCAGGGTCTTGCGGTCGAAGTCGGGCCACAACACCTCGGTAAAGTATAGCTCGGCATACGATGCCTGCCAGAGCAGGAAGTTACTCAACCGACACTCTCCGCTGGTGCGGATAATCAGGTCGGGGTCGGGTATCGCAGCCGTGTAGAGTGACTCCGAGATAATGCTCTCGTCAATCGCCTCACACTGCAATTCGCCACGCTTCACCCTCTCGGCTATGCTCTTTACAGCCGCCGTCAGCTCACTGCGTGAGGAGTAGTTCAGAGCAAGGATGAATGTCATCTGCTCACCCTGTGCCGTCATCTGCTCAATCTTGCCGATAGCCTCACGCACCTTTGCCGAGAAGCGGCTGCGGTCGCCAATGGCCACAACCTTGATGCCGTTCTCGATGAGCTGTGCCGACTCCATCTCCACGCCCTTGCAGATAAGCTCCATCAGAGCATCGACCTCCTCCTGCGGACGACCCCAGTTCTCGGTCGAGAAGGCATAGACGGTGAGGTACTTCACACCCATCTCTGCGGCATTGCGTACGGTTGTCCGCAGAGCCTCCATACCTGCTATGTGACCCTCGCTGCGTTGCTTCCCACGAAGCGTAGCCCAACGGCCGTTGCCATCCATAATGAGGGCAAGATGCTGCGGTATTTTTCTCTCTGCGTTCATATAATCGGCAAATGTAGGTAATTTTAGTGGGAAAATAAAGAATTTTCCCGTTTTTATACATAAAAACGACTTTCAGGCAAGAATATTATCTGGCCGGAAGCCGTTTTTTGCGTTTTTTTGCTGTTTATCTATGATAAATCTCCGCTCTGCTATCGGTTGCGAATGTCGGCATTCCACAACATCTTGTTATGTAACGTCTCGTAGAACGATATATTGTGTGGCAGAGCCAATAAAACCGACTCTGCGGCCTTGCGGATAGTGATTTTCTCGCCCTGGCCGATGCGGTAGGTGCGGTTGTCTATCGAGAGCATCGCTTCGCCGTGACGAGCCGTTATGTCGAGCAGAATCTCTGCCGTGTCGGGCACCACCACGGGACGCATTCCGAAGTTGTGCGGAGCCAGTGGCGTAATGAGGAAACAACCGCAGGCAGGAGCCACGATGGGGCCTCCCGCACTCAACGAATAAGCCGTTGAGCCTGTGGGTGTTGCGACTATGACGCCATCGCCGTTGTATTGAGCTACAGTCTGCTCGTTCACACTCGCCTCGATGTTGAGCATCGTAGCCTCCAGACGCTGTGCTGCCACCTCGTTGAGAGCTGTCACCACACCACCTGCCTGACGTATGCCCTCGATGGCGAGCATCGTACGACTCTCGATACGCAATCGGTGCTGGGCTATGTCGGCAAACAGCTCGTCGAGACCCTCGCGTGTTGCGGCTGTGAGGAATCCCAGGCTGCCGAAGTTGATGGCTGCTACGGCTATCGACTTATTTTTCAGACGATGCACACCTTCGAGCAGCGTACCGTCACCGCCACAGCAAAGCATCAGGGCATCCTCATCGCTGCACTCCACCTCGCCCTCATATATCGCCTCGGGCTCTATGGTGCGTGATGTCAGCGACTGCACCATAGCTGCGAACTCGCTGTTTATGGCGTAGCTGAAACCGTGTTTCTCAACGAGTGAGAAGAGTTTGTTGATGTCGTCGGCAGAGAGTTTTACCTGCGGACGGGAAAAAAGTAAGATTTTCATCCTCTTCGTCAAAAAAAATAAGTAACTTTACATCGTCAAAAAATCTTTTGACAACCAACTATGATGCAAATATAACGATTTTATGACAAAGTTAAGTGTAAACGTAAATAAGATTGCCGTACTACGCAATTCACGCGGCGGCGATGTGCCCAATCTGTTGAAGGCGGCACTCGATATCGAACGCTTTGGCGGCGAGGGTATCACCGTGCATCCGCGTCCCGATGCCCGCCACATACGCTACTCCGATGTGCGAGAGTTGAAGGCGGCTATCTCCACCGAGCTGAACATCGAGGGAAACCCCATTCCGAGCTTTGTCGATCTGGTTATGGAGGTACGCCCGGCACAGGTTACACTTGTTCCCGATGCCGAGGATGCTATCACCTCGAATGCCGGCTGGGACACCATTCGCAATGCCGAGTTTTTGCGTGATATATGTGCCCGCTTCAACGATGCCGGCATACGCACCTCAATCTTTGTCGATCCCGTGGTCGAGATGGTCGAGGCGGCTGCGGCGTGCGGCACGCAACGCGTGGAGCTCTATACGGAGGCCTATGCCGCAGGCTATAAGTCTGACCGTGAGGCGGCTATCGCACCCTATGTGGAGGCTGCCGAGGCGGCTCGCAGGGTGGGTCTTGGTCTTAATGCCGGCCACGATTTGAGCCTCGAAAATCTGAAATATTTCGCCGAGAGAATAGCTTGGTGTGACGAGGTATCCATCGGTCACGCCCTCATCTCCGATGCACTCTATCTCGGTCTGGAAAATACCGTTCAACTATACCGCCGTTGCCTTGTGCGATAGCGTAAAACCGATGCCGATGAACGACAATAAAGCACTCTCAAACCCTATCTTCCGCAAGATTTCCGCCATCGTCGATAGGCTCGGCGTTGAGGCCTATGTCGTGGGAGGCTATGTGAGGGATTACTACCTGCGTCGCCCCTCGACCGACATCGATGTCGTGGTTGTGGGCAGCGGTATAGAGGTCGCCGAGGCTCTGGGCCGCGAGGTGCGGGGCAAGGTGTCGGTATTCAAGACCTTCGGAACGGCTATGGTGCGTGCCGGAGGTACGGAGGTTGAGTTTGTGGGGGCCCGCAAGGAGTCCTATACCCACGACTCACGCAAGCCCACCGTTGAGCCGGGCTCGCTGGAGGATGACCAGCGTCGCCGCGACTTTACCATCAACGCTATGGCGTGGTGTCTTAACGGCGACAGGTTTGGCGAGCTGGTCGATCCCTTCGAGGGTATGTACGACCTGGAGGATTGCATCATCCGCACGCCGTGCGACCCCGATATAACCTTCTCGGACGACCCTCTGCGTATGATGCGAGCCATTAGGTTTGCTACGCAGTTAGGCTTCGACATCGAGGAGGAGACCTTCGAGGCCATTGCCCGCAACAAGGAACGCATCAAGATAGTATCAAAGGAACGTATTCAGGTGGAGCTCAACAAGATAGTTCTCTCGCCCGTGCCCTCTATCGGCTTCGATTTGCTGCACCTCACAGGTCTTTTGGAGCTGATTTTCCCCGAGATGGAACGCTTGTGCGGTGTTGAGAGGGTGGGTAACCACGCCCATAAGGATAACTTCCGCCACACGCTGAAGGTGCTGGATAATGTGGCACGCCGAAGTGACGATTTGTGGCTGCGTTGGGCGGCTGTCTTGCACGACATTGCCAAGCCGCTGACGAAGGCCTACGACAAGAATATAGGCTGGACCTTCCACCAGCACGAGGTTGTCGGCTCGAAGATGGTACGTGACATATTCCGCCGTCTGAAACTGCCGCTGGGCGAGCCTATGAAGTTCGTGCAGAAGATGGTCTATCTGCATCTGCGACCCATCATCCTCTCCGAAGATATGGTCACCGACTCGGCCGTAAGACGTTTGCTCTTTGAGGCGGGTGACGATGTGGAAAAGCTGATGACGCTGTGCGAGGCCGACATCACCTCGGGCATCGATGCCAAGGTGAAGCGTTACCTTGCCAACTTCGAGCTGGTGCGTCGCAAGATGAAGGATTTGGAGGAACGCGACCGTATCCGCAACTTCCAGCCACCCATCACGGGCGATATCATTATGAAGTGCTACGCCTTGCAGCCCTGCAACATCATCGGCGAGATGAAGGAGATAATCAAGAATGCCATTCTCGATGGCGAGATACGCAACGACTACGACGAGGCGTATGCTCTGATGGAGAAGTTAGCCTCGGAGAGAGGTCTCACAAAGGTCTGCGACATAAAGCCGGAGGAGAATTAAAGTTTTCGGCTCGTTTATTGCCTCTGATGCAATAAACTTCATGCTATGAAAACTATCCTCTCTACGCTTTACTCTGCCCTTGCGAGGGCCTTCTCGCGTATAAATATCGTTGTGCTGCTCACCTCGTGTGTCGGAATCTATGTCGCCTATCTCGTGGGCGTCTATGTCACAGGCTCGTTTCATCGGGTGTCGCAGTGGATGGGAGCACTGCTCTCGTGTACGTCGGTGGTCATCGTCTTGCAGTCGGGCAGCTATCGCGATGCCCTGCGTCCTGCGTGGATGCGTCTGCTGGGTACGTTTATCGGCGTGGTTATCGGCTACGCCTATCTAAAACTATTCCATTTCACTATTTTCGGGATGTTGTGTGCGGTGTTTCTGCTGGAGATGCTCTGTATGATGATAGGCATCTACACGAAGAGTCGCATAGCCACCATCACGCTTATCATCATCCTGCTAATCACGCAGATAGAGCCTAATATGGACCCCCTGACAAACTGTGCTCTGCGACTGTTCGAGTCGGCGGCGGGAGTGCTTGTCGGCGTGGTTCTGCTGTGGGTCATCGACCGCGGCGACCGACTCTTAAAACTTCATCGCCTGCCACGATAGGGGCCTCTCCAATCCGCACCGTTCCAGCAGTGATGCATCGTCAAAAATCTTCTCCGTAGGGGCATCTGCCGCCACCACACCCTCATTGAGAAGTATCGTGCGAGGGCAGAGGTCGGCTATCATATCCATATCGTGTGTGGCTATGAGCATCGTGTGGCGGAATCCCCGCAGCAACTCAATGAGCTGCCGCCGCGACCTCGGGTCAAGACCGGTCGTAGGCTCGTCAAGCAGCAGCAGGGAGGGAGTCATCGCCAGCACCGTAGCTATGGCTGTACGCCGTTTCTCGCCTCCCGACAACGTGTGTGGCTCCCGTCCCCGCAGATGCTCGATGCCCACCTCGTGCATCGCCTGCGAGGTGCGTGTTGCGACCTCCTCGTCGGTGAGGTGCATAAGTGACGGCCCGAAGGCTATATCCTCCTCGACAGTAGGCATAAAGAGCTGATTGTCGGCATCCTGAAAGATAAGTCCCACCTGCTGGCGAATGGTTTGCAGGCTCTGTGTGGTGAGCCTCACGCCACCCACATCGACCCACCCCGAGGTGGGCATCAGCAGGCCGTTGCAGAGCATCAGCAGGGTCGATTTGCCGGCTCCGTTAGCACCGGCTATGGCGACATGCTCGCCGTGTTGCAGCGTGAACGACACACCCCGCAGAGCCTCCTCGGCGTGGGGGTAGTGGAAGTGTATGTCGTTGAATGTCAGGTAGTGGTGCATAGCGAAAAACTAAAAAATCATCTCGGCGAAGTGCAGCACACGCAGCAGGAGCAGCGTGCCGCACCACACCACAAGGTATGTGCTGTCCCTTCGTCGCCAACGCTTGGTGTGGCGGTAGGGCAGTTGTGGCATCTGCCCGACAAAGCCCCGCGAGGCCATAGCACGACCCACAGCCTCGCCCCGCCCAATGGAGAGGAGCAGAAGTCGCCCCGTGAGCCTTGCCCAGAGTGTCAGCGGCAGGGTTTTGCGACTGAACAGACGCGACTCCACAGCCTGTTGCAGGTGGAGAGCCTGCTCGACCATCAGGCGTATGTATCGCAGCGTGAGATATATCTGCGAGGCCAGGATGTGTGGTACTCCCAACCTCTGCATAGCCCGACAAGTGCCATACAGACCCGTAGAGGCTATCACGACCACCACGCCCTGCACTGCGAGTATGCCTCGCAGAGTGATTGCGAGGAGTGTTATCCACCCCCGCGTGATGACCACGCCATAGACCTCCAGCATAGGCTCACGCTGATAGAAGATGTTGGGCAGGGCTATGAGGGCCACGAAGGGTATGATGATGAGTGACCGCCGCAGCACCTGACCATAGCCAATGCCGGCAGCAGCGGCCATAGTGATTGGATATATGGCAAAGAGCATCAGATTGGAGAGCCTCTCGGTGGGCAGCGAGAGCATCGTCAATAGAAATGTGAGCAGCACGACCAGCTTCGCCCTCGCATCTATCTGTGCAAGAGGCGTTTTCAGGCGTGCGGTATGCTCCGTGGCATCTATCAGATACAGAGCCTCGTATAGCCGCCGGCTCATCGTCGGGGCTGATAACGGAATATATAGGCGATGACAAACACCCCTAAAATGATAGCTCCGCTACCCAGTATGCCCGCCAGCGAGGTGTCGTAGTCGGGCATCAGAGCCGTCTGCTCCTGCATCTGTGCCGCTATGCGGTGATAGTGGGTGTCGGGGTTGGCGAGTGTTGTATTCTCGGCCACCTTTTCGATAGACCACTCCAGGCCGTCGGGCTTCGACGAAGCGACCCACGAGAACGATGCTCCGATGATGAGGGCGGCAATGGCAAAGAGTGATATGACGCGTGCCGCACGGCGTGCGACAGTCGGCTTTGTAGCGGAGAGGTTGTTCTCGAAGAGTATGTCGGGCCGATAGTGCCTCACAATGGCGAGAACGGCGGCTGTGGCGATACCCTCACCGACACCTATGACGAGATGTATTACAACCATATAGACCAGAAACTGCCGCATAGGGAGTGCCGCCACGCCCGACAGAGCCGTCTCGGCCGAGAGAGCCGCCGCACCCAGCACAAGGGCTATGACCGAGGCTATGATGGAGGCTGCACTTATCCTTGCCGCCGAGGCGTTGGGGCATACCAGCGTTCTGAAAAATATGGGGTAGGCGACGAGGCACGACATAGCCGCCATATTTACTATGTTGCAGCCGAGAGCCAGAATACCGCCATCGGCAAATATCAGGGCCTGAATAATCAGCACCGACGAGAGAGTCAGGAAGGCGGCCCAGGGGCCGAGTATGGCGGCAAGCAGTATGCCACCCACTATATGACCGCTTGACCCCGTGCCGGGAATCGTGAAGTTTATCATCTGTGCGGCAAAGACGAATGCCCCCAGCACACCCATGAGCGGAAAGAGATATTCGCGGCGTGTGGGGTTGAGTGTTGAGGTTTTACGGGTGCAAACCTCTATGGCTACGGCTATGAGGCTCACAGCCACAACTCCCGCCCCGGCGGCTACCGAGGGCGAGATCAGGGCGTCTGACATATGCATAACGTTGTTTTTTAAGCGTTAAAAACTCTTTTATTTCGACCTTTTTGAGCCGTGCCGTGCGAGGTGCGGCTTGTTCTCGACACTCCAGTTCGAGTGGTCTATCTCGGTCTGATAGTCGAGGCGTATCATAGGCAGCAGGAACAACCACGTCGCCACGCAGAAGGGGCCTGTGAGGGTGGGTATGCCCAGCGGCTGCATCACGATATTCATCGCCGCCTGCACAAAGACCGTTACGATGATGCCCGTCAGCGACCATAGAGCCGATCGCCAGTTAGGCTTGTAGAAGACCGTTGCGAGGGCTATGGCCGTAAGTACGGGGCTGAATCCATACAGACCTCCTGCCACATCGCTGCCGGCAGCACGGAACGCTACGGCACAGAGCAACGCCACAGCAGAGCCTATCGCTGCCCACAATGCCGCCCAGCGGTCATTCACCGCAATGGCTATAAGCATAAGCAGACCCGCCTCCCACGAGTTAATCAGAAAGACCTGTGCCACCCCTTTGAGCCAGTATTCCAGCAGGTGCAGCGGCGGAATTGTCGATAGCGATGTGAAGTGCGATGGCAGCGAGGGCGTGGACATATCGTAGATGGGTATGCCCTGCATTGCTCGTGCGGCGAGGAGGAATATCCAGGTGCAAAGCACAAAGGGAAAGGTGAAGGAGTTCACCTTCCACGGAGCCATCACATTGTTAAGTCCCGATCGCACCCATGTAGTCATCGCCGCACATATTATGAGGGCTATCCACATACCTGTCGTCTCGCCTAAAAATGTCGGAAAGGCACAGCCGACCAGTATGCCGTTGAAGCCCCACAACCCCTGACGGCCGTCAGCGGCGGGGAGTCGCAGTATGTGTCCCGTAACCGACGATGTTGCAAGACCGAGCAATGCTCCCCACGCCACCATCATCTCGCCCTCACGCAGCGAGCCCCAGAATATGGCTATCAGAAAGAGCAGTCCGGTCCATACATTGTTCTGAAACATCACCTGTCCGGCACCCCGTAAAAGTTCGTCTATCACGTTGCGGGTGGTCTGCTCCGCAGACTCCGCCTCTAATGTCTTAATATCTTCCATATCAGTAATTTATCTCCAAACAAAATCATCTCTCAAAGGTTTATGCTTCACCCTCTGCCTCACTCTCGATGCGAAGTGACGCACCAGCCGTTTTACCTTGTCGGTGCTGTTGCCCAGCACCTTGAACTGCACGCCGCAGTGGTTGGGCAGCCGTGTGATGCCGCAGAGCAACTCCTCGGTGTGGTCTGTGAAGGGCGATGTGGCGTTGTATATGTCGTCGGCAATCGGCTCGTCGGCTATCACCACCACATTGGCAAATATCTCGTAGTCGCCCATAGCCCCTCTCCGCTGCGGATGGTGTCGGTGTGGCTCAACGACGAACTTCTCGCGAAAGAGCAGCTCGCCACCCTCCCTCTCTGCACGCATAGCCACCGACAGCAGGTCATAGTCGAACCTCTCGCCCGAGCCGTAGTGTCGCCGTCCGGGGAGGTATATCTCGCCATAGAGCAACACTGCCGAGTGGGCTATGGTTATATGCGTGTCGGATATGTAACGCGAGTGCCGGCAGGGTATCAGCGGCTCGGGCAGATACTCCAAGTAGGATCCCTCCTCCAGGCGTATATGTTGCCGCAGCGAGGAGTAGTCGTGACGCATCTCGGCAATCTTCGTGGCAGCACCTGTCGAGAGGTGTACCATTGCTCCGCGTCGCAGCGTGAATAGTTGCTCGTAGCGGTCGCCATCGAGGTTGGGGCCTCCCGACGATAGTATATAGACACACGCCATATCGGGCAGCTGCTCGTCGAAGTAGAGAGCCTGCTGCACGATGAGTGGCACGCGGCGTTCCCAGTCGCGGAGTATTGTCCGCCCGTTGGCGTCGCACTCGAAGCCGAGCCGCAGAAAACCCGACTTACCCACTATGCCGGGTCGGGCATAGGGCGTCGGGCCTATGTAACGCAGAGCCTCGTGCGGAGTGTCGGTGTTGATTCTGTGCCAGTCGCTAATCATCGTTCCGTGAGGGTGTTATGTGGTCGAGCAGAGCCATACGCCGTATCATCTCGGTAAGTAAGTCTATGCCCTCGCCCGTCATACAGTTGGTGAAAACGAAGGGCTTGTTGCCACGCATAGCCTTCGAGTCGCGACGCATAACATCGAGGTCGGCATTGACGTATGGTGCGAGGTCAAATTTGTTGATTACGAGTATGTCGGAGTGCGATATCCCCGGCCCGTCCTTGCGTGGTATCTTGTCACCTGCCGCCACATCTATCACATAGATAAAGAAATCGACAAGTGCGGGTGAGAATGTGAGTGTCAGGTTGTCGCCTCCCGACTCAATCAGCACCACATCGCCATCGGGGAAGCGACTCTCCATCTCCTCCACAGCGGCCAGATTCATCGAGGGGTCCTCTCTTACGGCCGTGTGTGGGCAGGCACCCGTCTCTACGCCAATGATGCGTTCCTCGACCAAAATACCCTTCAACATACGCCTGACGTGCTGTGCATCCTCGGTGGTTACCACGTCGTTGGTGATAATCAGCACGCGGTGGCCGGCATCCAGAAGTCGGGGCGTTATGGCCTCTATTATGGCGGTCTTGCCCGATCCTACGGGCCCGCCTATGCCTATTCTGCAAGTTGTATTCATCTTTCAATCAGTTCATAAACAAACGCTTATCTCCCTTTTCGTGGAGTGAAGCCATAATATCATATTGCGGTGCGAAGCTCTGCATATCCTCTATCGTGAGAGCTCTCGCCTCGGCAAGCAGAGGCTCTGTGAACCCACACAACTCGCTTATGATCTGCTGCGTTGCGATGTGCGTCACACGCATAGACCGCAGTGCCGCCGAGAGTATCATCATCACCGCCGAGTAACACAGCGAGGCGAACAACTCCTCCTCGCCGATGCCGAATACGGAGGCTATGATGCCCTGCGATACGGCACAACATCCTGCGACCTCTCCGCGGCGTATGTCGTCGTGCCAGCGTAGCAGGGTCGCATCTGACGAGAGTGCCACACCCAGCTCTGCGAGCTTTCGTCCCATACGCTGCGTCATAAGTCGGGCCTCGCCTGACGCTTTGCTG
>RHMF01006564.1_pt1 | contig 13007 bp, 12 predicted proteins | sample 5365151 | NCBI WGS metagenome assembly RHMF01 (sample SAMN10266501, study PRJNA497801) | feces metagenome | isolation source: feces | host: Bos taurus | place: China: Prairie of Fairy Mountain | collected 2017-08-14 | reverse complement strand
CTCGTCCTTAATCTTCCAATTCAGAGCACCCGGGCCTGCCTTCTCGCCCGTAACACTGTTGAAGGCAAACGCCACCTCGGTTAAGTTACGGAAGTTCTTCCTGCCACGCTTCTTCCGTCCTCCCTTGGTCGTACTGCTACTTGATTCAGCGAAGCCCGCCAACCTGTTCACAACCTCCATATACTCGTCAGTCAGTTCAAGGCCGTTGGCTTTGAGGAGAACAAGATAGTCCTCCCAATACTTCCTCTCACTGTCCAAGAGCAGGGCGTTCAGTTCGTCCTTCAAGGCGACCTCCTCATAAGCAAGGTGCTCCCTCTTGTTGAGTTCGTCCATACCCCGCTCCCAATTCTGAGCGGCCATAAGGTCTCTGTATCGCTTCTCTACTTTCAGTGTGTCTTTCACATTCTGCAAAGCCTCCTGCTCGGGGTCATCCATCAGCACCTCGGCCTTTGTCATAGCCTTAATGTGCTCTTGCATCATACGCTCCCGAGTTTCGTAGTAATTCTGCTCCTCGGCAGACATAGTGAATCGTAGGTTGCTCAGTTCGGTACGAAGAACGTCCTGTTGCTCTTTCTTGGCGTTCTCCATCATTTCCAAGATTGCTACTTCCTGCTCGTGACGCTTTTCAACGGCAATCTTGTATTCGAGGTCAAGGATGGCAATCTCTTTCTGCAAGCCTTCCTCCATCCCATCAATGATGGCTCGGAGAGCGTCATTGTAGTATTCGGGAATCTGCATAATCTTCTCCCTTGTAGTGCCTCCACCGCCACCACCCTTTTCGGGGTCAAGCAGGCCGTCAATAGGGAGATTATTGTACAAGTCCTCAATTACTTGCTCGTATTTCTTCGTCTCGCCCTGTGCCTTCTGTAATGTTTCGAGTGCTGACTTCTCGGCATCCTCCGCCCTCTTGGTCTGCTCGGCGTACTTACCATAAGCCTCGCCCATATTTGACATTTGGCGAACCCTCTCCTCAGATGCTTTTGCGGCGGCGGTGTTCGCCTTTGCAGTATCGTAGGCGAGTTGTGCTTCATCAATCTTGGTTTGGTTCTCCAAAATTTTCTCGTAGTTCTGAACCATTTGGTTCATCATAGCGCGGGCTTTGGCGTGTTCCTTGACGCTCAGAGTAAGGTTGTCAAGGGCGGTCTTTGCATCGCCCGCTACAATGGCCTCCTCGGAGTAGTTAGCAAGAGCATCCTCGTACTCGTTTTTCAGAATCTGAGCCGCCTTAATCCTGTCCTCCATTGACTTCGTATGGTCTTTGGTGACACGGATAAGAACTTCGAGTTGGGTTGCCTCCTGTGCCTCAGACTTCGCCACTTCGGTGTAGGTCTTGGAAAGCATCTGCTCCAAGGTAAGAGCCTTCTCTGTCTCCTTGTTCGCATCCTCCTGTGCTTTCTTCTTGTCGTGGATTGCCTTGGCAATCTTCGGGAGAACGGTCAGCAGGACGAGCAGGACGGTCTGCCAAGACATCACCGCCTTCAAGGTAGCACCGACCGCCTTGGTGAAGCCACCGAGTTCAGCCTGTGCCCGTTTGAAGTTGTCCACGAAAATCGGGATATTGTTGGAGATAGCGATGAAGAACTGAGAGACAGAGTTAGCCAAGGTCGGCATTTCACGGAGCACCTGCTGAGTGGAAATGTTCAGACCGTTCAGAGCCTTCCCATAGTCACCGACAGAGAGGGTGGACTTGCCCGTGGCTTCCTGCATCGCCTTCATTTCGTTCATTATCCGCAGGGCCTCGGCCTCCCACACCTTTCCGACATTGACGTTATCCCTCATTTCCTTGCTCATATTGTTCAGAGCAATCTTGATTAAGTTATACTGAGCGTACAACTGATTGTACGACCCATTGAGGGAGTTGTTGGCGATGACACCGTTCTTCGATGCCTGCTCCTGTGCCTTCTGCGAGGTGACGAGCGATTGCAGGTTCACGCCCGTTTGAGTGATAAGCCCCGAAAGGGTGGAGTAGGACTTGCCAAGGTCAAGCGTCTCGGCCTTGGCCTGCTTGTTTGCAGTGGACATACGGGCTTCGGCAGTGGCCGCTCCCTTCATCGCCCTCTCCAAATTCTTGACCTGCCCTGTCAGCGTCTGAATGACAGTGAGGAGACGCTTGCCGTCCGAGGTGTTGTCCCTCGTCTGCTTGTCCATACTCTCGTAGGCCATCTTAGCGAGTTCAATCTGTGCTTTGAGGCGTTCAACTGAACCCTCCTCCTCGTTGGCCGCAGTCTGCCCTAATTTAATCGCCTTGTTCACCCGTTCCTGTGACTTTTGCAGTGAGGAAAGGTTGTATTCCACGTACTTGTACGCCTCGCCCAAACTCATATAGGCTTGGTAGAGTTTCGCCACTTGGTCGGCCTGCTCCTTGGAAGCGTCACGGCCTCCCTTGGTGGACGAGGAAGTAGCAGAAAGAGCATCGCCAAGCCCCTTGGCTTGGGACTTGACGTTGCTAATCATATCGGTAAGAGACTTCTCTACCTCCTTAACCTTGTTTATCAGCCCTTGAATGTCGTTCTGCAACTCGGGGTTGAACAGGTCAGAATAACTAATAGGGTTCTCCATATCTATCTCTTGTTTCTAAGTTTCTTCGCCTCGTTGTACTGCCTTGTCAAACGCTCGAAAGCGGTGTAGAACTCCATCGTTGTGTACTTCTTTATCCCTCCCCCAAACTCCTTCGCCATCAGAAGGCACATATCCTCAAACTGTTTGTCAAAGCGTACTTCCTCACTGTCCTGTCCCATAAAGCCCTTGGGGTTCTGCATCCGATAGATGCTTGCGTCCACGGCCTCTATCTGCTCCTTGTTGTCCTCGTCCTTTACTATGCTCGCAATCTGCAACAGGGCTTTCCTACGCAGAAGGTCGGTATAGTTCTTCTGCAAACTGTCCTCGAACACCTTGGGGAAGTATTGGATTAGGTTCTCGTCAATCGCATCCCTAACCTGTACCGCTATGGTGTCCAAATCCTTCACGCTCGCCCCGTTCACCATCTTGTACAACTCCTCCAACCCACTGTCCGAGAAGTCCTCCCAAGGCTTGCCGTCCACGCTCCTAACCAAGCAGAGTGTCGCCTTGTTGTGAAGGTCTTGCTCCGTTGCTATCACATACAGGCACTGACGTAGGTTCATCAGTTCCTGTTGCATCTTCTTCTTGTCGTTGAAGAAGTTGAGTATTCTCGTTATGTGCTTGTCAATGTCGTTGATGTTGTCTCCGATGCCGCTCTCCACGAGAAGGTACTTGGAGTACCTGTGGAACTGCACTATCGGCAAATCTTCAACACCATCATAGAACACCAACTTGTGCCCGTTCACTGTCCTTTCAACCATCGCTTATTCCCACTGAATGTTACACGCAAATATTGGTACGAAAATGTAGTACCAATGCCCGAAGATAGCGAGAAAAACGCAAATCGCCAAACCGAGCCAAAAAGATTGGCAGAAGGAACAGTTGAACAGTTCGTGGAGCAGTTTGTTCTCCACGTTCACCTGCAACCACTCCAACCACCCCCACTTGATAGCGAGCGTCCGTAAAAATCTTACCCGTAAAAATCTTACGGCAAGGCTCACCAAAAACACCGTACAAGCAAATTCAATCATAGTTAATACGCTCTATCCGTAAAAAAATTACACATCGAAGTCTCCATTGAAGGCGATGGAGAATGAGCCGTTTCCAATCGTCATATCAATGTTGTAGAGTTCGTTTATGATGTCGAACTCGGGGTAGAACACGGCCAAATCGTCCGAGTAGTTCTCCTTGAAGCGGAACGAGAGGGTGTTCCTGTCGGGCTGAGCCAAGCCGTGCAGGAGCAGGTCGCCCACGAACATAGCACGGATGGGGAGGGGCGAGATAATATCGTCCTCTTTCAGTCCGATAACGCCCCCGTTTCCCGTGATGAAGTACACGCCCAACTCGGGAATCTTGCAGAGCACTTTGAGTGCCTTGATGATGGTTTGGGGGTATCTCCGCAGGGCGAAGGTCATCTTGACGGGGTTAATCCCCATAATGTATTCGATACCGTCCCGAACCTCGTTGCCACTGCCGAACGTGCGTTCATCGCCACCATCGGAATCGGGCGATTCCACGAACGGTGTGATAACCAACTTGGTCTCGTCAATGGCCGACAGGAAGGCGAACCAAGCCGCCTTAGTCAGAATGGTTTCCGTGGTGAAGGTGTTGCCGATACGCTGAAAGGCAATCTTCTGAATCTGCCCATATTTCACCGAGCAATTCATATTGGGCACGTTTGGAAGGACGCTCGGACAAGTGATAGTGCTCATTAGATGTCAGATGAAGTGTCAAACGAATCGTCATCGAAAGAACTGTTGCCCACGCCCTCGTTCGGGTAGGTGAAACAATCGGCTCGGGCGGTCATAAAGCCGTCAATCCGAAGCCCTGCGAACGGGTGCATAAGGTTTCGGTTCTGCTGAGGGTCGTAGGAGAAATCGGAGAAAACATTGTCGGGTTTCTCGTAAATTCGGGTGATTTCAAACCCTGCGAGGTGCAGACGGCTCAGAACACCCATTATTTGCCCCTTTATTTCCTCTCTGTTGCGTTCATCCCCCTCGGGTAATACTTGGCGTAGGTCGTACCAAAATATGAGCGAATACGGGCTTTTTACGAGGTTTCTGTCAACCGAGCCGAAGGTCTGTGGGTCACGGAGGTAGAAGAAACAGAAATTGCCCAACTCCTCGCAGGGCATAATCTGTTCGTACTGACCGTTGCCGATGTAGAGACCTGCGTAGTTGTAGCGTTTCTTCTCCTTCGTGGAAGTGAGGTGTTCGCAGATGCCGATGGCGTGGTCTAACCACGGGAATGCGTGGGCGAAAGCCCTTTGGATTGGCTCTACAACCCTGTCGAACATTTTGGGGTTGGTTTTGAGTGGTATTCTTTCCATATCTTAATCTTTCATCGAAGTTTCCAAGAAATCCCTTATGCCGTCCTGCAAGGAGACAACCACCTTTGGCATAAGTTCGTCCCAATGCTCCACGTTCAAGCCCCAAGCGTTACCGTCAAGGGCGAAGTGTGCGTATTCGGGGGCACTCTCGTGGTCGGGGAAAACGCCCACACTCTCCTCGTCCGCATATACCGTCAAACTCTCGTGCGTCTTGCCCGTCTCGTAGTATGTGTAGAAGTCATCGGGCAACCCAATTTTCCTCTTGTGCTTTGCCGTCTTTTCGGTGTAAGTTCCGAGGATTGTACCATACCTGCTCTGTTTCATATCGAACAGTTGGGTTTGGTTCATCTTCACCATTAAATCCGAAATGTCGGTACGCTCGAAGAAGTCTCTCAGCACCACGCTAAGGTCGCATCCACCCGGGAGGTCTCCCGGCAAGGAAATCTCCCCAAGGGTGGATAACAACTTGGCGATGCTCGGCATTAGATTGAACGATATTTGATGCCCTTGTTATGGCAACCCATACAAATCGGGTCAAGCCCCTTCATATCCACGTACAGAGCCTTGAAAGCCCTGTCCAACTCGCCCTGCAAGCCCTTGATGCCCTGCCCGTTGCCAACGGCCTCGAACAGAATGTTGTCACGCTCGGCATTGGACTGTACCCTGTTCACTGCCACCTCGGGATTGAGGGCGATTTCCCTCAGAGCGTCCGTGGCAACCTGCAACTGAATCGCAGAGGCGAACTGATTCCGCTCCGTGATAAGCGTGTCGGTGATGTCGCAGGCCATCGTGAACATAAAGTTGAAGCCGTAGTTGTTCGCAGGGGTATAGATGTTGTCCTCAATGTCCCACAGTTCCTCGTCCCAATCGGGCACGACTGCGTAGAACGGACTGAGTGTCAGATACTTCTGCATCAGACGATAGAGTTGGAGATTCCCCTTGTTGCAAGTGCTACAAGGCTCTCTGCTCCAATCCCTGCCGAAGTTGATGCTCTCCATATAGTCGGGGAGGTTGGCTTCGTGGTACACCACGTACCAACTGCCACCTGCATTGATTTCATCGTTGAGATAGGGAAGAACCCAATCCAAATCCACCCAAGTGAACAGTCCCTTGTCGGAGGTGATGGAGATTTCCTTGGTCGCCTTCGGCTCGGGCTGAGAGGAGTGGAAAAGGTAGAGTTTGACAGTCCCCGTGTTGCCGATGAACTGCACACCAACCTTGTTCAAGGTGGTGGTGATGCCGTTGGAACGGAACGGAGTAATCTCGAAGCCCACGAGACGGCCACGGTTCTCGTTCTTCGCCTGTCGGCTTCCCGCACCGTCAAAGACCGTCCTACGGTCAACGAGGTTCTTGCTCTCCATCCCTGCAATCTTCTCGTTCACGAACTTCGTGACAACCTTCTTGATGCCACGCTCGGTGATGTAGGTGAGGTAATCGTTGAACACGTCATACTCCTTCCAATCGGTGCTCGTGACAGGAGAGGCGTTCTCGTCTTTGAGGGATTCGTAAACCTTTCCGTTCGAGCGGACACGTGCACCCTTGGCGTATTCCGTGGTGGAATCATACGAAGGGTACTTCTCCGCCAAGTCCTTGGGCATTATGCCACGAAGGGCACGGAGGGTGAGCAGGGGGTGAGCCTCTTGGAAGTAAAGCCCACTTTCACTCTCTGAGAGTTCGGTGTCCTTCCACCCAACGAGGGTGGAGAAGTTGGTAACTATATCGTTCAGTCTGTACATAACGCCACAAAGTTAATAAAAAGGGAGGTGCAAGTCAAGACCTCCACCTCCCTTAAAGTTTCGTCTGTCAGAGACTACTGAACCTCCTTCGTGGGGACGGGGGAGTTTTCATCGTTCGCCACGAACACGGGCTGAGCGTAGGTCGCACCTGCGGCAATCTTGGCGGCGATAATCGGGTTGGCCCGAGTAGCGATGGCAGAGTTGTAGGCCACCACGAAGGCCACGTCCACGGAGAAGCCGTAGTATTCCTTCTTCGCACAGGTGAGGTCGGCAGTAGCATCGCCCGCGATAGCGGACTGGTCGCCAACGCTCTCGTAGTAGTGCAGGCCGACAGGAATGTTGATATACGGCATATTGATGATGTCCCACTCGTGGCCGACATTGGTCTTAGTGCCAAGGACGGCCTCACGGTCGTAACGGAACAGGAGGTCAACGTTGCCATCCTCCACGGCATAGAAGTTGGCGTACTCGCCACTGCCGTTGGTGAGACGGTTGGAGAAGTGGAACTCCTTGCCCGCCCATTCGAGACGCTTGTCAACGATGTTGGCTTCGCCCTTCTCCATCAGTTTGTTCAGCAGGGACTTGACACCCACGTTGCCGATGATGTGAACACGACCGTAAAAATCGTTGGCGTTCATCATCGGTTCGATGTCGCTCAGAATGTCCTCACGGGAAGCCCACGGCACGGTGATGACATCGGAGGATTCCGTGTAAATCAGCGTGTCAGCGAACACCTGCGTCTTGTTGGCAGAGAGGACGGTCAGAGCGGCACTATCAAGGGCCGCACCGAGGACACGGGCACATTTGAGGAACTTCCGTTCGATGTCCATCTGCTTGTCAATCTCGTTGTTGGAGTACATCGCAGGCACGACGGTGAAGCCCACGGCATAGGTGGCGAAGGTCACACCAACGAGAGCGGAGGTATTCTCGGCATCTGCGATGGTGCAGGAGCGGACGTTGGACACTGCGATAGTGCCGTCATACTTGATGACAGGCATCTGCAAGGTCTTGCCCATACTGCGGACGGCCTGCTCCTTCATTTCGTTGGTGAGGAGGGGATTGCTCTTGCTCTGCTGAACGAAGAAGTCAAACGCCCCGTACTCACTCAGACGGTGCTCATTCTTATCAAGTTTCTCGTTCTTGATGCGAATGGAGTTGAGAACTGTTGCGGCTAAACTCATAGTTTTGTTTGTTTTTGATGGTTAATGAATTGAGTTGTTTAAGCCTTACCCTTTGACTTCTATTTGAGCGGGAGTTCTGAACAGTTGTTCTCGTCCCACAGTTTGTCATACTCGGCTTGGTATTTGAGGGAGGTCTTGGCGATTCCCTGCTCAGCAAGCATCTTCGTAATGACATCGGCGGCCTCCACCTGCGTGGTGACACCCGACAGACTGACGGACGGAGCAGTGACCCTCGGCTTGCCACCTGCACCCTTTGCAGGCATAGTTTCGAGGATGTCCATACTCTCGAACTCTTTCACGAGTAATTCTCGTGCGGTGAACGGATTGAGTTTGTTTTCAGCGTTGTTGAGCGGTGCTCCGTTGTCATCGTGGAAAACGAGTGTGCTCACTCCGTTCCTGTCCTCGAAGGACGGGTTTTTCGCCTTGACGTTGGCAACGGCCTGTGCCACAAGGGTGTTCATTACAGGCTCGGACAAGCCCTTCTTGAACGTCAGACCTTCCTTCGCCTTGGCAATCTCGGCCTCAATCTTGAAGTCGTTGAGTGCCTTGGCGTGGTCGGTCTTGGCCTTGTCGAAGTTGGCTTTTAGCGTGTTGAACTGATTCTTGGTAGAGTTCAGTTCAGCCTGTGCCTGTGCCAACTGTGCTTTCAGACCTTCGTCTCCGCCCTTGGCGACCTGCTCCTCCAACTCGGAGACACGGTTCTTAATCGTGTCGTAGTCGGAGAACTTGTCGGCAAAGGCTCGGGTCGCACGTTCGAGGTAGAGATAGGTTTTCTCGTCCCCGTCACGCTTGATTCCCGTGGCCTTTTCGATGGTGGAATCCATCTGTCGGTACACCTCACCGAACTTCTGCCCGATGACGGTGTTCTCGTCATTCTGAGACAGAGTGGTGATGGCCGTAATCTGCTCGTCTGTCAGCCCTGCAAGGGCCTCGTTCGCAATAAGCGTTTCCTTGGTGAGCATACTACTTCTCCTCCTTTTTGGATTCCTTCTTGGCCTTCGCCTCGGGCTTACCCTGTGCCTTGGCGAGTTCGGCCTTCAAACGGGCAATTTCAGCGTCCTTTTCGCTAAGAGCGGCCTGCCCTGCCTCGTTCTTGGCTTTCAGCGTTTCGACCTCGGACTGAACGGCCTGCAACTGTGCTTCCTTGTCCACGATTCTCACAGAGGAATATTTTCCCTGCGGATGGTAGAGGATTTCCACAGTGTAGCCGAGCGTTTCAAGGTTACGCTTTGCAACCGTTTCAAAAAACTTCGGTTCTTCGTGGATGATTCTCGCAGGTTCGAGGAACGTACCGTTACTCGCAACCTTCGCAATCGTGAACCGACTGTTCCTGCCCCTTTGGAACTTCATAATTTTCTCTATGCACGAGAAGGGCTGATTGCTCTCTGTTTGGCATAATCTAAAAGAGTTTGGTAAATGGATTCTATCTTATTGGCGTAGGGGATTGCAGTCCCGAACTCCAAAATGTTGTCGTTTTCCCTCTCGAACCTACCCACGAAGCCCATAAAGTCGGACTTCAAGATAAGTTCCTCGTTACTGACAAGCCCCTTCTCAGCGAGAGCCTTCACCTCGTCCTGCGAACGGTGGCGATACGGCTCTAAGTCGTTGAGAATGAGCATCCTCTGTAACATAAGAGGGTTGTGGCGGTAGGTGGTCTCCAATATCTGCTGACGCAGGGCATCCAATTCTGATTCGGAAGCACCGCTTTCCTTCGCCTTACCGTAGCGGTCTCTCAGTGCCTCGGGGGTGAGGGTGTAGAACTCGTCCCCGTAACTGATGTGGGCACTGATGAAGGCCGAACCGTAGCGAAGTCGGCAGACCGTGGAATCCACCCACTCTTGTGCCTTCTCAAACCCCTTCTTCACGTTATTCAGAACATTGTCCTTGCTCTCGAAGGTGGCATCCACCTGTTTGTCGGCAAGGGAGGTCTCGTTCAGAATCGTGTTGTCAACCCCGACACAGGAGTTGATGATTCGGGTTTCGAGGCGTTTGAGTTCCTCCACGTTGTAGTCAAGGCTCTTGCGGTCAACCGTGGTGATGTCCACAGGCTTACGCAAATCGGGCTGACCCTCCTCGGGCACGGGCACGGTGATGAAACTGCCTGCTCCTGCGAGTTGCTTCTTGCCGTGGCAAATCGGGCACATAACGGGAGAACCGTCCAAGCCCGTGACGAACTCGCCATTGGGTTTCTGCAAGTAACCCTTGTGGCAGGTGTTTCCATCCTTGTCCGTGTAGTCGCACTCCTCCTCATAGGCACTGTAAATCGGATAACTTGCGTAAGTGTCCAAGTGCTTGACACCGAGAGACTTAAACAAGTACCAATCCAATGCAGAAAGTTCCTTCGACAGAGGGCTTCTCTTGATGTCGGGCTTTCCGAGGGTGAGTGGTTCAGTCCAAAAGAACCTCGCAGGGCAATACCCGAGGTTGTGCGGGTTGTCAGAGAGGAGTGCCCCAAGTTGGCGTTGCTCCGTGTACTCATACGTCTTGTAGGATTCTCCGTCAATGGCGATGATTCTGTCATCGCTATGGTAGATAATCCAATCCATTCCGTTGGTGCGGAGATTCACCTTGTAGGAGACAACCTCGCTGATAGGCACGAAGTAGAAGTACGGTTGGGGGTAACGGTCGGTAGGGTCATCCTCCAACGGCATATCCACCACCATAATGCAGTTGATTTCCGTTTGGAAGAATCTCCAAGCCTTCTCAGACCACACGCTCGGCTCACCGAGCACTTCCTGTCTGTACCACTCCCAATCGTCCCTCTCGTGGGTACGGTGGAACTGATAACTGAAAGCAGGGTTTCGTCCGTCAAAGATTTTCGATAACTTGATGAAGATGCTCTCCGTCAACGCATTGGTCGGCAGGGGGAACTTCAACAGGTTCATCGAAGTAAGGAACTTATCCTCGGGCAGTTGGGACTTCACAAACGCCTTGAACTTGGCGTAAGGGAGGGAGCGGGCGATGTCAAGGTTGGTGTCAGCGTGAAACTTAATCCAATCCTGTTGTGCCTTCGCCCCCTCTATCTCGGCCCTCTTGCTCGAAGTGAGGAGTTCACTTTCTATCTTTTTTCGGTCTAAAACCATTTTCTGTCAGTTCTACTTTTTCGTCATCAGCAATATGCCACCCCCCATTGTCGGGGTATCTAAGTAGCCTTTCAGCGTGTTCAACCTCGAAGGTCTCAATGCGGTCGCCAACCTGCAACCGCACGGAGGTAATCTTCGATGCCATCTGACTAAGCGTTGGCGAAGTCGGTGAGGGCGTTGAAGTCCGTACCAACGATAACCTTGGCGTTGTCGCTCCAATTCGGGGCGAGGCTGAACTGCATATCGTTGTTGTCGGGCGTGTCAAGGCCGTTCAGTTTGAGGTCGCTGACGAAGAACGTGCCTTCCACGATGGGGATGGGCATAAGGTTCGTGCCGTCACTGATGCCGAGAACCGCACCATCGTTGTTGACGAAGTACACGCCAAGGGCGACTTCGCACTGCAAGGCTTTGAGGGCCTTGATGATGTCCTGTGCGTACTGACGGAGGGCGAAGGACATTCCGATGGGGTTGCGGCCCACGATACGGGTCACACCACCAACGGTGTCGTTGCCACCACCGAAGGTAACGGGGTCGCCACCATCAGCAGTAGGGGCTTCCACGTAGGGAGTGATGACCATCTTCGTGCCACCCGTGGCGGAGAAGAAGGCCGTCCACGTGGCTTTCAGCAGGGCGTTCGCCAAGGTCATAGAGTTCTTGGTCGCACCCGTGGAATAGACACGCTGGAAGATAAGTTTCTGAATCTGACCGAAATCCTGCGGGCAGGAGGCGTTCGGGACGCTAACCATAGCGGTGGCCGCAGGGCAAGTGCAAGTAGGCATAATTTTTTTGGTTTTATGGTTATGTATGCTTTTCCGTTTGGCTGACCCTTTGCCTTTTCGATGCAAATATACAATTTTTTTTCACACACAAAAAAATTTTCGGGGAAAAGTTTGCAGGATAAGATTTTTTTGCTATATTTGCACTCAGAAAGGTTGTCCAACAGGAATCGGATAACTGAGTATGGGACAAATAGGCTGACATTACCAACAGTATATCCTCCTACTTGGCTCTGATTCCTGCGGTCGAAAGACTGAGAGCCGAAACTTACGCTCCGATGGACAATCCTTCGGGGCGTTCGTTATTTTAGGACGTTGGGATGCCGAACCCGTCACCTGTTTAGGTAGCCACCCATAGGCATCCTTCCCAAAATCCTCCCGAGGGGGCACTGCGAGAGGGAGGTTGGTAAGGGATAGCCCGAAAGGGTTTCGGCTATGCCACGCAGAGGTGATTTTCCACCGTAAAGCCGATACCAAGAGGAGAAAGTTCCGAATGGTGCACAAATGCGAACGACCGAAGGGTGACGAGCAAGGGTGCAAATCCAAGGTTGGGCAACACCGACCTTGGGGATATTGCACTCGCAAACTCCCTCAGAGTTCGGAGCAAGGGATTTATTTAGTAACCGAATATGAGAAACAGGGTTGAGTGGACACCACAGATGTTGAAGATGCTGACTGATTTCTTCCCGATTATGTTCAACAAGTCGCTCTGCAAGTGGATTGGAGTGTCTGAGAGGACGATGGCGAGGAAAGCGAGCGAACTTGGGTTGAAGAAAGTGGAGAATTTCACAGAACTAAGGAAGGATGAATACTCTCAGAAGGTTTCCGAGGCCGTTAAGAAGGCTTATGCCGATGGGAGGAAGGTTTCTCAGTTCAAGAAGGGAGTGAGGAACAATCCCGATGGCGAGTTCAAGCGAGGATTCAAGTTCGAGGGCGAGATTGAGGCTGAGAGGGTCGGGAATATCCGCAGGACGTTCAAAAAACGCAAACTTCTGAGCATTTACGGGCTAAAACACGAAAAATAGGCAATTTTATCGCTATATTTGCAAAAATTTTACAAAAATCGCACTTAAAACCGATTCATTATGGCTTCTGCGACTGAGACAATGAGGGAGAAGGTCAAAAAGTTCCTCAATTCGTTAACAAATGAAGAAATCCACCTGTTTTGGCGGTTTCTGAGGTCTCGGACTTGGGGCGATTGGGTAGATACGAGAGTTCATCACGAAAAAGTGCAATAATCTATGCCGAGAAAGAAAAACCAACCTACGGTGACACCCATCATCACGGGTATTCACCCTCCGAAGGGCGAAAAACGCATCATCGCCCTCCACAACCACCCCGAA
>RHMF01002084.1_pt1 | contig 13008 bp, 5 predicted proteins | sample 5365151 | NCBI WGS metagenome assembly RHMF01 (sample SAMN10266501, study PRJNA497801) | feces metagenome | isolation source: feces | host: Bos taurus | place: China: Prairie of Fairy Mountain | collected 2017-08-14 | reverse complement strand
TGACGCTGTACTCTGCTGAGTATGTGGATGGTACTATCTATGCCTACGGCTACGACAGCGAGGATTGGAAGGCTAACTTCCTGTTCCTGACCATCGATCCCAAGAGCTGGTCTGTCCAGAGCGCTGTGGATATGGGCGACGGCTTCCCCTTCGTCTATGACCTGGCTTTCGACTACACCACCGGCACGATGTACGCCCTGGCTGGTGCAGGCAGCACCAACACGGATCTGTACTATGTCAACATGACCAACGGTAAGCTGATCGAGTGCATGATCACCGATCCCATGTTCATGAGCCTGGCGATCGATGAAAAGGGCACCATCTATGCTATGGCTGCCAGCGATTCCGCTAACGTGGATCCCGAGACCGGCGCCGGCACCTACGGCAACGCTATGCTGTATACCCTGGATGTGGCAAGCGGCACCTGGGAGCTGTTCATGGATACCGGCGTCAAGAGCAACATGCTGGCTTCCATGGCCTATGACTTCGATACCGGCTATATCTACTGGACCGGCCTGCTGAGCGCCGGCAAGTACGAGAGCGGCCTGTATCTGATCGATCCTGCCGATAAGAGCTGCAGCAATCTGGGCACCATCGGCCGCGTTGGCTCTCAGGTCACCTGCCTGATGATCTTCGCTGACGAGTATCCCGAGGTTCCCGACGACCTGTCCAACATGGCACTGACCACTACCCTGGTCGAGTTGGCAGAGGGCGGCTCCGCTGCACTGGAACTGTTCGTTACCCCCGAACATGCAGATGTCACCTACACCTGGACCTCTGCTGACGAAACCGTCGCTACCGTGGACGAGAACGGCGTTGTGACCGGTGTTGCTGCCGGCGTTACCACCGTCACCGTCACCGCAACCGATGGCACCAACACCTTCACCGCTACCTGCACCGTGATCATCTATGGCAAGGATGATTACTTCCTGACCTACAACCATACGCTGGGCGGCTTCGCAAAGATCTCCCGTCCTGACTCCTCCATCGTGACCCAGTTCACGCAGGAAGAGGATGCTTCCCCCGTTACCGCGATGGACTTCATCAACGGCGTCCTGTATGCTTACGATGAGGAGGGCAACCTCTTTACCACCTCCGAGGCAGAGAACTTTGTCCGCAACTACATCGGTCACTGCGGTATTACGGTGAGCGAGCCCTACGAGGATCACACCAGCTACGTCGACGGTGAGTCCAAGTACGGCTATGACTACTACTATACGCCCGGCTTCCGTGTCCGCGATATGGCCTATGACGCTGTGAACGATCGTCTGCTGGTCCTGGGCGGCCAGACCCTGCACTGCGTGATCGATTACTGGTTCGAATCTCCCACCTACTCCACCGCTTACGAGTACGCCAACGAGACCTATGAGCTGGAAGGCGGCTGTAAGATTTATGAGGTGGATCTGCAGACCGGTAAGCTGACCGAGCTGTGTACTGTGGGCGGTAAGGAGTTCCCCATGCACGGCGTCACCATGCTGGAGGTTACCGACGATGGCGAGGTCTACACCTACTCTTACTATCTGGACTACATCATGAAGCTGGATCTGCAGACCGGTCTGCTGGAGCACCTGGTTACCTTCCAGAACATGGGCATTAAGGGCTCTGACGAGAATGACCTGATGGCTATGACCTATGATGCAGCCACCGACTCTCTGCAGATGCTCTTCACCACCACCGGCAACGCACACTGCATCTACAAGTTCAACCTGAAGAACATGAGCATCAGCTTCGTGGGCTATATTGGCGATGTTGCTATCAACTACGGCTACGCTTACGGCGACTACTTCGGCGGTCTGACGCTGAACGAGGCCCACGAATGCAAGTGGACTGTGACAGATTCCAAGGATGCAACCTGCACCGAGGACGGCTACATCACCTACACCTGCACCTGCGGCGAAACCTACACCGAGGTCGTCGAGTCTTCCGGCCACAGCTATGTGGATGGCAAGTGTGAGCATTGCGGCGAGGTGGATCCGGACTATACCTCTCCCGAAACTGACGATTACATCCTGCCCTTCGTGGTTCTGATGACCCTCAGCACCATGGGCCTGGCAGTTGTGCTCGTTGGCCGCAAGAAGATCTACTGCTAATAGACCTTCCCCAATAAAATTCCGCTGCGTGGCTTCGGCCATGCAGCGGTTTTTTGTATAGTAAAAGCCCACTGCTCGGCGCAGTGGGCTCATTTTCATCCTAACAGTACATCGGATACCAGCATCACGCAGAAGCCTGCCAGCAGGGCGTAGGTCACGCCGGCGGCGTCCTCGTGGGCATGGGTCTCGGGGATCATTTCGTCGCTGATCACATACAGCATCGTGCCGCCGGCAAAGGCCAGGGCGAAGGGGAGAATTGCGGATGCCAGGCTGACGGCAAAGTAGCCCACCAGGGTGCCAAGCACCTCCACCAGGCCGGTAATAAAAGCACAGACGAAGGTCTTTTTCGCTGAGATCCCGGCTGCCAGCATGGGTCCGATGATCACCATGCCCTCCGGGATGTTCTGCAGCGCAATACCGCCGGCGATCATCAGCGCCTGGGTATTGTCGCCGGAGCCGAAGCTGACACCGGCCGCAATGCCTTCCGGCAGATTGTGGATGGCGATGGCCATGACGAACAGCAGCACCTTGCTCAGATTGGCGTTGTTGTGGCTTTCGATGTCCGCACCCACCAACCGGTGCAGATGGGGCACCAGCTTATCCACCAGGTTTAGACACAGCGCACCCGCGAAAATGCCGGCCAGGGTGACCAGAATGCCCCACTGGCCGCCGTATTCCAGCGATGGCAAGATCAGACCCAGCACCGCTGCCGCCAGCATCACGCCGGCTGCAAAGGACAGCACGATGTCCGAAAATTTATGGGAAATATTCTTAAAAACAAAGCCCAGCAGCGAGCCGAAAATGGTAGCGCCGCCGACGCCTAACGCCGTCAGTAAAACGATTTCCAATGGCAAACCTCCTTAGGAATCCTGCAATGCCCGCAGCTTTTTTTCGTCAAGAATTTCGATGGCGCCTCGGGTCAGACGCACCATGCCCTCGCTTTGGAAGTAGCGCAGCATTCGGGTCACTACCTCCCGGGCGGTGCCCATGTGGCTGGCGATCTTTTCGTGGGTGATCTTCAGGTTGTTCTGACCGTCGATGGCGCTTTCTTCCAGCAAAAAGGCGGCCAGCCGCTTGTCAAAACTCTTGAACATGATCTGCTCCATCAGCCACATCAGCTCGGAGAAATTGCTGCTCAAGAGGTTTCGCGCGTAGTTGGATACCGCCAGGGACTCATCCACCAGATTTTTGAACAGGCACGCCGGGATACTCCAGAAAGCGGAGTCCTTTTCTGCTTCGATCATCACATTGAACTGCATATCCGGCATGACACAGCTGGCGCTGAGCAGGCTCGAATCATAGGGGAACAGGCGGCTGATGGTGATCTCCCGGCCGTCCTCAGACAGAATGTAAGCGCGCAGCTGGCCGGTCTTGACTATCACCAGGCCCAGGCAATCGGCGCTGCTGTCGTGAATGTGGGTGCCCATCTTGACCTCCCGGTACTCGATAACGGCGGCCACCCGAGCCTGCTGCTCCTTGGTCAGTTTATCCCATATAGAAAAATATTCGGCAAATTCCATAATCATGCCTCCTATGTAGAAATCTATGCAAATATTATGCCATATTCACCCATGTTTGTCAATCCGCCCGCTGATTGCTGTGCCGGAGCATGCAAAAGGGCCGCGGCGTTTGCCGCGGCCCTTGCAGTGCAGGGAAGGGGAATTACTTAATGAACATACCGGTGATGCGCATGTTGCTGCCGACGGTGCAGATGGGCTCCACAGAGCCGACACTCAGGCTGACAGTGCACAGCACGGAAGTGGCGTAATCGCCACGGTAACCGGGCGTGCCGATGTACTCGGTGCGCATGTCGCGGATGGCGTAAACTTCACCGGTCAGCGGATCCTCGATCATGGAGCGGCCGCCGTTGAAGTCGCCCCAGTAATCGGGACAGACCACAGTGCCCATAGCGTCGCCGAAGAAGGGATCGATCCGGGTCACCATGCCGGTGATGTAGCCATTGATGGTCCACAGGTAACCGTTGCGGTACAGCAGGTTGGTCGGACGCAGGCTCATGCCGTCCACCAGTGCGTCTTCCATGATGACGTTGACGATCTCACCGGTTTCCATATCCAGCTCCACAAACTTGTAGGAGAAGGAGTCACGCCAGTCGGATACGTGGTAGGCCATCAGCACGCCGTACATGGTGGTAACGGTGTTGCCCCAGCGGCCGGTGACGGTGCCGTAGGTCATGTCGATCATCCGGTAGGGGATGCCGTCAACATAGTAGACCTGCTCGTTGTGGGTCTTGTCCCAAGCCTCCAGGCTGGTGGTCAGACCGTGGATACCGTCGCCCATCAGGGTGCGCTGGAAGGTTTCGGTGTCGATGGTGTAGAAGTAGCCGTCAGCATCGTAGGCGTACAGCACGCCGTCGATGTACTGAGCAGTAGCGATGGGGCTCAGGCCTTCTTCGTCAGCCCAGGTGGCCAGGATCTGGCCGTCGGTGTCGAAGCGGACCCAGGAATTGCTCAGCTCGTCATAGCCGTAGAAGTAGCGCTCCTCGGCGGTGACGGTGATCAGGATGGTGTCGGAGTTGCCCTTTGCGTCGGTGGCTGTGATGTAGGCCACGCCGGCGGAAACGCCGGTGACCACGCCGTTTTCGTCCACGGTGGCGATGCTCTCATCGCTGGAGGTCCAAGTCAGGCTCTGATCCACGGTGGACACAGAGATGGGCAGGACCACAGCCTCGATGGGCAGGGTGTTGCCAACGGCAACGGTGTCCTTTTCGTTCATGGCAACGCCGGCAGGATCAATGACTTCGGGAATCTCGATCTTCTGCTTGGGCACGGAGAACAGACCGCTGACAACACAATCGGTTCTGCCGATGCTGCTCTTCTGCAGGGTTTCGGTGTCCACGGAGTAGACGGAGCCGCCCACAGCCCAGTAGATCAGATCGTTGTTGTAGTCATAGGCCATGGACTGCAGGTAGGGGCTGCGGCCGCCGTAGATGCCGGTGGACCACAGTTCTGCATCGTCCTTATCCATGGTGTACAGCTCGCCGTACTCGTCGGCGACATACAGCTTGCCTTCTTCGTCGATGGCCATGGCCACCAGCGTGGCGCCCAGGTCGTTGTCGGCGATGAGGGTCATTTCCATGGTTTCCATATCCACCTGATACAGTGCGCTGGCCATCAGATCGGAGTTGGCGATGGCGTACAGGGTGCCGGTGGTGTAGTCGAAGGCCATGGCGCGAACCATGACATCCATTTCACGCACGATGTTGTAGGTGAAGTTGGAGGGACTGATGGTGATGGCGTAATAGCCGCCCAGTCCGTGGTGGCCCACTGCGTAGACGGTGCCGTCATAGTAAGCAGCTGCGTAGATGGTCAGATCATAAATATTGTCGTGCATCCAGTTGAAGTTGCTGACATTGGAGATGGGCAGTCTTGCCCAGGATTCCAGAGGCACATTCTCCTCCAGGTTGGCCTGCATGTAGCCATACAGGTAACCGGGGTTCTGCTTGACCACGATGGTGGTGGAAGCGGTGAGGCCGGAGTTGATCTCGGTGACCGTCAGCGTGGTCTGACCGATGGCCAGGCCGGTGACGATGCCGTTCTCATCGACCTTAGCGATGGAGGTGTCGGCGATGGAGAAGACATACTGACCAACAGCGTTCCAGGGATTCAGGGAGGGGACGACCTTCACGGTTTCGCCTTCCGGTACACTGTAGCTGTCGTCCAGCGTGATGGAGGTGGGGATGGAGGTTCCGACCTCGGGCTCACTGGTCACGGGGATGGCCAGCGCGAAGACATTGCTGCCAGCGCCGCGGATGTTACCCAGATCAATGACACTGACCTTTTCCATGTCAGCAACGTCTACCCAGCGCAGCATATCGCCGCCGATGTACAGCAGGCCGTTGTTGCGCTCGGACCATACCATGGAGTCGCCGTACCAGCCGTATTCGACAAAGCCGGTGAACTCGGTGATGTTGGTGATCTGGTCATTCTCGTCCAGGTTGAACCGGACCAGGTTGTACGCGCCGTCTGCGTTGTCGCCGTTGACATAGAAGTTGCCCTCGTAGTCAATGGCCAGTGCGCCGGAGCAGGTGGTGTAAACCTCCAGTGCCTCGGTGCAGGGATAGATGGCATCCAGGTTGGTGACCACCATGGTCTCGCCGGTGCCCATGTTCACTCGGATCAGATCGTAGGATACAAACCAGTTCCAATTCTTGTCCACGCCCTCGTTCTTCATCAGGCCGTACATATAGCCGTCGGCGTAGTTGAAGGCCAGGGCGGTTACATTGCCGTCGAAGGTGTTCAGCAGCTCACCGTGCAGGGTGCTGGCGCTGAGCTTGTAGAGGTTGGTGGTGTAGATGGTGTTGTAGTCGGCATCGAAGGATTCAACGATGGTAGCGACATACAGGTAGCCATCCCGGTAGGTGGCAGCCTTGATCTGGCCTTCCAGCTCCATGGCGTCAGCGACCTGGTTGGCTTCGCCGGGACGACCGGCATCCAGCAGCAGCCAGTATTCGTCAGAGTGGGCAAACAGGGTGCCGCTGACATCGGAAACATTGACACGGCACTGGGCGGTGAAGTTGCCGCAGGTGGCGGTGACAGTGGTGGCGCCCTTGCCGGTGGCGGTGACGATGCCGTATTCGTTGACAGTGGCGATGGATTCATCGGCACTGCTCCAGGTGACCTGGCCAACGGTGGCATTGAAGGGCTGGGCGGAAACGAACAGGGAAGCGGACTGGCCCACATTCAGATACAGGGCTTCGTCGCGCATCATAATGCCTTCCAGCGCGGCTTCATCAATGATGTCCTTGCCGGAATCCCATACCTTGAACAGGCCGCACAGCTCGCCGTTGTGCTCGATGTAGGTCATGCCTACGACAGAGCCATCGGTCTTGTCCATTTCGATGAAGGCAGCCTGGCCAACCTTGCTCTGGTAAGCGGCCCAGTACAGGGTGTTGGTGGCGTGGTCTACGGTCATGGACTGGGAGTAAGAGGCAGGCAGATACTGGGCATCCGCGGTGGAGACGCAGCTGGCGATGTAGGTGCCGTAGCCGTACTGGGGCGTGGTCTCCGTGGGGGTCTTGTCAATGGTGTAAAGCTTGCCGTTTTCGTAGTTGATGGCGTACAGGATGCCATCATTGTCGCAGGCCAGGGTCAGGGCCAGGAATTCTTCGCCTTCCTCAGGGAAGATCTTACCCAGGATGTTGACAGCGCCGGTCTGCAGATCCAGTTCCAGCAGGATGTTCACTTCACCCTCGGGGAAGTAACGCTCAACCTCCAGGGCGTTGGCCAGGATGTACATGGTCTCGGTGGTGTAGTCGAAGGCCATGTCCAGCGCGATCATCTTCAGGGGGAAGTAGGTGTAGTCGGTACGGCCGGGCCATTCGTAGACCGTCTTGTTCATGGCCCTTTCAGAGCCGAAGTCCAGACGATCCCAGCTGCCTTCGGGCATGACGAACAGGGTGTTGTAGCCGTTGTCGCTGCTCTGCGCGCCGAAGATGAAGCCGTCCACATACTCGGCAGCGTACACGGTGGCCTCGCCGGAGGTGCTCTGAGAGGTGTGCATCAGCAGCTTGTCGGCAGAGGTGAAGGAGTGCCAGCCGTTGTAAGCGTCGGTGCCGAAGATGGAGTCGTTGGTAGCCACGGTGCTGTAACGGCGGAAAGCGTAGAACTTGTCTTCGCTCAGACCGGCGTTGCCCACATTGGCCAGCTCGTAGTAGGTTTCGTTGCAACCGTAGTCGCACAGAACGATCTCGAAGGTGGAATCGTAGTCGGTGATGTCCAGCACGATGGTGGCGGTTTCGCCGTCAACGCCTTCGACCTTGTTGTCCACATGGACATACTCGTAAGCGCCGCCGCCAACAGTGGTGGCGACCACAGCGGCCACGTCATAGTTGTCTTCGATGTTGAAGGTCACATAATTGCGGCCGTTTTCGGTGTAGTAGCGCAGGGAATCCAGGTCCATGGTGGGGGCCTTCAGGTCAATGACCACGGGCACTTCCATCACATCATCGGCCCATGCGGGATTCGGATCCGGTGCGCCGTTCTCGTCAACGGGGCAGTTGTCCAGTTCGCCGTCGTCCAGGTAAGCCCGGATGGTCAGGGTCAGATGCTGCAGGTCTTCCACCATCAGCTCGCCGTTTTCATCGTAGAAGGTGAAGGGCTCCAGGCCGCCATCGCCGTAAACGATGGGCATGGCCATGCCGTAAGCGGGCCAGTAGTAGCTCTTTCTTGCGTAGGCGTAGTATTCGTAGAACAGCTCCTCGCCGGTGGCATCATCGGTCCAGGTGAAGTCCAGAATTTCTGCCGAACGCATCATGGAAACGTAAATCTCGGGAACATAATCGTAGTAGTTGTCGCCGTTGGGGGACAGGACGTTGTGCTCCGGAGAATAGGGATCTTCTGTCACGTAGGGGTTCATGCCCAGACCGGCATAGTTGGTGCCGCCGCCCAGGGTGGCGAAAACAACGTGCATATAGCGGTTGAATTCGACGGTCTCGGGATCTTCGTAGTACCAGCCGGTGTCGAACACGGGGGCTTCCTTCCAACCACCGTAGAAGCCCATGAAGGGCAGGCTCAGGTCAACACCGTCTTCGCCCTCGGCATAGGCACGGACAAAACCGTCCACATAAATGCCGTTTTCGTAATGGGCGTCCATGTAAGCCTTGTCTTCCTCGGACAGCTTGATGGAGACCTTAACAGTGACGGAGCCGTTGGCAGGTACGGTCACCTGGCTGATGCTCTGCAGGCCTTCCAGCAGCATCCGGTACAGAGCCTGTGCGTCCATGGTGTTCACAGCGGCGTCGCTGTTGATGTCCATGGCAGTGGCCACGGTTTCCAGACCGTTGCAGGCGTCCAGCAGGAACTGGACATCGTCCATGTCGGTGCGGCCGTCATTGTTAAAATCGTACTGAGCATACAGATCGGTATCCAGAATTTCGAAGGTCACATCGCCGGTCAGGTTTCTGCCGGTTTCGCCCATGAATTCCTTGCCGGGCAGCTCCTCGAACATGACAAACTGGTCGGTCAGCAGCATGCCGTCCAAAGTGTAGGTCTGGGCAGTGCCGGTCAGGTTGTTCATGTCAAAGGTGAAGGTAAATTCACCGGTCGCCCAGGGAAGCCTTGGGGGTCAGCTCGCCGGTGGCCTTCTGCAGGCTGGTCAGATAGACAGGGGAGGTGATTGCCTTGTAGATGTTGGCAGAACCGGCACCCTGCTTTCTGGGGGAGTAGAGAATACCATCGGGATCCAGGATGGGCTCAGCGGTACACATAATGAGGGATTCCACAATGGTGTGATACTGGGCATCCGTCAGATCGGGGTACACATCGTGCAGGTACTGCAGAACCAGAGCACCCATACCTGCGATATGGGGACAGGCCATGGAGGTGCCGCTCATGGTGCCATAGCCGCCGTCATTGATGCAGGAGTAGATGTTGCCGCCGGGTGCAGTCACATCGGGCATCAGCTGCAGGTCGGGGGTAACACCCCAGCAGCTGAAGTCGCTCATCTGATTGGCGTACATGCTGGGAACGCCGGTCTCGGCGGTGATGGGCAGCACTTCGATGGTGCCTTCGCCGTCCACAGCTGCCTCGATCATCTTCTGGCCGTCGGCCTGGGAGATGAAGACGTTGGGCAGGAAACCGCCGTCAAACATGCTGATGTAGTTGCCGTCGGTGTTGTTGTAAACGATCAGACCGGCAGCACCGGCGTTGTAAGCATTTTCCTGCTTGACCACGAAGGTGACTTCGTTGCCACCGCCGCGGGAAACCAGGACGATCTTGCCCTTGACATCTAGGCCCTCGTAGTCCTCCACGCGGCCATAGCCGGGGATTACCACATATTCATGGATGCCGGCCAGATCAAAGAAGGTGAAAGTGACATCCACGAAGGGGATCTTGGTATCACCCAGGTTGAAGTAGTTCATCATCACATGGGTGTTCTCCACGGAGGCCACGGTGGTGGAGGCCAGGTAGGTACCGGGAGAGGTGACCAAGCCGATGTCGGGGTCAGAGGTGTAGTTCAGATTGGTGCCCAGGGAGTTGCCGCTGGCGGCGGAGTTGGAGTTACCTGCGGCAACTGCCAGCAGGATATCGTTGTCCAGAATGCGGCCGAAGATCTCCTGGATCAGCACATGGTCTTCGGTAAAGCCGGCGGGAGAACCCAGGCTCATGTTGATCACATCGATGTTCAGCAGGATGCAGTCTTCGATGGCAGCCAGAATGTCGTCGGCGTAAGCGCCGCCGTTCTGACCAAACAGCTTCATGACGATGATCTGTGCATCGGGTGCCACACCCACAACGGGGGTGGAGTCCAGGCGGTTGGCGGCAATGGTACCGGCAACGTGGGAACCGTGGTCGCCCTGCTGGTCATAGTCATGGGTGATGTCCAGACCGCAGTCCACATAGTTGAAGCCGAAGGGAACCTTGCCGTTGTAGTACAGGTCGTCAACCTCCAGGGGGATGGCGCTGGTCTGGGCGAACAGGTAGTAGGCGTTCAGCTCCGTCAGCACGGCCTCAATGTCGGCCTTGGTCAGGCGGGCATCTTCGGGAGTATCCAGGAAAGAAGGATGGTCAATGTCAAGACCGGTGTCCAGCACGGCCACGGTCATGCCCTTGCCGGTGTAGCCCAGGGTTTCCCAGGTCTGAATGGTGCCGAAGGTGCTGCCGGTGGCATACATGCTGGGATCGGCAACATTTTCGGAGGTGTGGGACTCGGGAGCCAGGTATTCGCTACACACGAATGCGCCCTCTACGCTGTCCAGCGCGTTGATCTGGGCCAGAATGCCGTAAGGCACGGTCATGGCCAGACCATTCAGGGCAGAAGTGTAGTGATATTTGACAGTGGTTTTGCCCAGGCCGGACTTTTCAGCCAGCGCGGCGATCTGCTGTGCCACATAATCCTGCAGGCTGCGCAGTCTGGCGGTATCGGCAGTCACCTGTGCGCCACCGGCGCTGATCTGGCTCTGGGTGTAGCCCAGATCCAGCAGGCAATCGCCCTTCACTTCGACCAGAATGCGGACCAGCTGGTCAGCTTCGTAGAGGTTGGCGGAGGTGGTCACATTCTGTTCCACCTTCAGATCAAACAGCTGGTCGAACACCTGCTTGACGGTGCCCACGAAGCTGTTGTCTTCGCCCTCGATGATGTAGCCATCACCGCTGAAGATTTCGTCGATGTTCTCCAGCAGCTTCTGGGGCTCCAGGCCGTCCTCGCCCACCACGATCGCCAGGGTGTTCAGCGGCAGCATGGTCATCAGCATAGCCATCACGATGACGATGGACATTACCTTGCACACCTTCTGGGCGTTGCCGCTGCGGATCAAGGCGATCATCACAGCTGCCGCGGCTGCAACGGACAGCACCAGAGCGGTCATCCACAGCAGCACAGAGGTCTCGTCGCCGGTGTCGGCAGCGCCGTCGATCTTCTTCAGTGCGGCCATAGCATCGTTCAGTGCCTTGGTGGCGGCATCTACCTCACTCTGGGTGGCATCGGCATTTTCCAGCACAGCCTTGGCATCAGCCAGTGCTTCCTCGACAGCGGCGAAGCTTTCGGCGGTGTAGATGCTTTCGTCCAGCTTTTCGGCCTTCTCAATGGCGGCTTCCAGCGCGGCGGTGTCCACACCAACCTTTTCCAGGCCGGCGATGGCGGCATTCAGCGCCTTGGTTGCGTTGTTGACTTCTTCCTGCGTGGCTTCGGAATCAGCCAGCACGGCGACAGCCTCTGCCAGCGCTTCCTCCAACGCGGCATAGCTTTCGTCGGTGTAGTCCTCAGCGTCCACAGCGTTGGCGGCAGCGATGGCCTTTTCCAGCGCGGTGGTGTCCACGGCGGCGTCAAAATCCACGCTGACACTGTCGTCTGCCACTTCCACGGCTTCGGTGTCGGTGTAGCAGCCGACATTTTCCGCGGTGTAGGTCAGTGTGCCGGTGCTGCCCTCGGCAACTTCCAGCTTCAGCGTCAGCATCAGGGCCTTTGCGGCAGTCAGCTCGCTGCCGACCCATGCCAGGGTAACGCTGCCGGCTTCCTGATCGTTGACGCTGCTAACAGCGTAAGCGTCGGAAGTCTGCACTTCCACCAGCGTCAGCACGCTGGCATCATAGGTCACGGTAAACTGACCGTTGGTGATGCCGGTGCCGCCCTGCAGATACACGTCCACGGTCACAGTGCCTTTGCCGTTGCCGACATCCAGCACCAGTGCCGCTGCATCTGCAGGTTCGGTGGCGGAAACGCTCAGAGCCATGGAAAATACCATGACCAGAGCCAGGATGATTGCGAAAATGTTCTTTTTCACGTTGTTTCCTTCCTTTCCTGCGTAGGGGTTGAATATGATACAAAATCGGGCTGGCCGTTACCGTTGGCCATCCCGATAAAGTTCCGTAAATTGGGGGCAAAAACCCGTTATGTGAAGAATTTACAAAGGGGTCCCAAAGTTTTCTTTATTATATAGTGAATATGATCAAAAGTCAACCAAATGCTGCCAGAATGCCCTGTGTTTTTGGGCACAAAAAAGCCCGGAACAAATCGTTCCGGGCTTTGCGGTTTTAGAACACACCCATGGCGTCCAGCGCGATGACGAGGAAGGTGATCACCAGGCCTGCGATGCCGCAGCCGATGATGATATCCAGCTGCTTGACGGTCAGCGGGATCTTATCGTACCAGCCTTCTTTGGTCTGCTGCCACATGGGCTTAACGGGGGTTTCCTCTTCGGGGGAAGTGGCTTCCTCCTCAGGGGTGGTCATGTCTTTTTCTTCCATTACTTCTTAGCAACGTACTTGCGGATATCCATGGCAACGGCCACGATAACGACCAGACCCTGGACGATGTAGTTGTAGTTGGGGTCAACGCCCAGGAACTGCAGAACGACCTTCAGCAGCTCGAAGACCAGAACACCAACCAGGATGCCGCCAACGGTACCGATACCGCCGGTGGTGGAAACGCCGCCGATGGTACAGCCTGCGATGGCTTCCAG
>RHMF01001197.1_pt1 | contig 13009 bp, 12 predicted proteins | sample 5365151 | NCBI WGS metagenome assembly RHMF01 (sample SAMN10266501, study PRJNA497801) | feces metagenome | isolation source: feces | host: Bos taurus | place: China: Prairie of Fairy Mountain | collected 2017-08-14 | reverse complement strand
AAAGGGGGTGTGTATTAGTCCTTGCGCTCCTTATAGATCACCTTGTTGGCACCGCTGGTAATCTTCAGAGCCTCAGGGTGATCCTTGATGAAGGAGTCGATATGACGCACGCGCTTCTGCTCGAAAATCTCCTCAATGGCTATAAGAATACCCGTCTCCTCCACATCTCCGAAGCCGTAATTAATGGCTGTGCCGAAGAGCTTCATCGTGGGCGAAAGGTTCATATAGGCATTCACCAATGGGGGGATATTGAAGCCCAACTTACGGATCTCCGCATTCAGGATGCGATAATCATCCCTGAAGTCATGACCTGTGAAAATCTTCTCCAACTCGTCCGGATTAGACTCTAATTTTAGCGGTTTCATCGGTAGAATCAGCTGTTCCTTATCATCGAAATACTTCTTCAGGAAGTAGAGGATCATATCACGACCTTTGCGGATATACGACGGATACATCGTCATTTTTCCGAAGAAATACTTCACGTTGGGCTTGATCACCGTCAGCGCACCCAGACCATCCCACAGATTATCCAGCGCGAAGAGGCTCTTGGCTCCCATGCGTGAACTCTGATAAGGAAGCGACACAAACGAACGGCCCAACTCGATGGTATAGGGAGCATAATCCTTCAGGAACTTCTCGGAGAAATGGAACATGTGGCTGGTGGCAAGGATGGGTTGCCCCTTTTCGTCGTACTCCCAATCCTGCCCTAGCAGGTAACGGTAGCCGCCGATGATCTCTTCAGCTTCAGGATTCCATACGATCAATTGCTTATAACAGTTTTCACAAGTATCGAATTCATCGATATCCATGTCCTTTCCGGTACCGCCTCCAGCCTCACGGAAGGCAATCTCACGAAGACGGCCAATCTCCTTCATCACGTTTGGTGCATTATGGGCTGTGATAACATATATCTCATTATGACTCTTATTGGTCATACGCAACTGGCGGGCTGGTGTCAGTTCGCTCTTGAGAATGTCTTTGGCAATTGGCTGGATGATCTCTTGTTCCATCGTTCTTAGTCGTTTTTGGTTTGGGTTTATAGGGAGTATACTCTTTCGCGGACAAATTGCGCCCATTCCATCGGCGTTTTACTCTTGTCGAACGTTTGCCAGGGGATGGGCTTACCTATCTTGATCTGGAATGACTTATGCACATTCTTATACATCTCATCGGCCAGGAACAACATCGCCAGATTGAAAGGCAGGAACCTGTCGCTGAAATTCGCCAGACGATAGAAGAAATCGGAGTTCTGGCCGCTGAAATGGATGGGGACGATATCGCGCTGATACTCAACGCTTTTGGTGACAAACGTCTTCGACCACGGGATATCACTGATAACCCCATTATGACGGCGGGAACAAAGTCCGGCAGGGAACATCAGCATGTGATTGTTGCTCTCAAATCCTGCCTTGACCATCGCAGGGAAGTTACGGCTCTGACTGCCCGTCTTATTAATAGGAATACAAAGCGGGGCGAGTCCTGGCAGGTTCATCAGCAGGTCGTTGACCAGATAGCGGAAGCGCCCATTGTAATGGCGCCCGATAATGGCACCCAAGGCCACTCCGTCTTGTCCGCCCAAAGGGTGATTGCTCACAAAAGTATAGAGTTTCTTGTCGTCAGGGGCAGGAAGGTTCTCCTTATTCAGCACCTCGACGTTTGTGTCCAGATATTCGAGTGTCGCCTCGAGCCATTCTACGCCCGACTTATCACGACTCTCCCAAAGGAACGCATTGATATCGTCCTGATGGACAATGCGTTTCAACCATCTGACGAGGAAACCCGGCACAAATTTCGCCTTTGCGCCCATCTTATCTTTCAAGACCTTTTCAATATCAATCGTCTTCTCTGAAACTGTTGCCATTTCAACACACTAACACTAACAACCTGCAAAAATAGCACAATTCTTTCACATATGAGCAAAAATCGCAGAAAAAAGTTCGATTTTAAATGTATTTTGTACACAAATACCCTTTTTTACCAATCATTTTGCTACTCTGGCGACCCAAAAGTCAGTATTTTGTCAAAAGGATGAGAATAAGCTAAATCAATAAATAACGTTAAAATTGAAAAAAAGTGGGGAAATGTGGTGTAAAGTGGGGGAATTTTAACTATCTTTGTAACCGATTTCCTTTAATTAAGGTTCGTATGCGTTTTTTAGGTAACATAGAAGCCAAGACTGATGCGAAGGGAAGAGCCTTCCTGCCAGCCGTTTTCCGCAAGGTGCTACAGGCATCGGGCGAGGAGAATCTGGTGCTGCGCAAGGATGTCTTCCAGAAGTGTCTGGTGCTTTATCCTGAAAGCGTATGGAACGAGCGGTTAGATCAGCTGAAGACTCAGCTCCGTCCTTGGAAACCCGCCCATCAACAGATGTTTCGTCAGTTTGTTTCCGAAGCGGAGGTTGTGACACTCGATGGCAACGGACGCTTCTTAATATCCAAACGACTACAGAAAGCGGCAGAGATCGAACAGGACATCCAGTTTATAGGCATGGACGACACCGTGGAGATCTGGTCACCAAAGAATCTGACACAGACATTAAAGACCGACGAGGAGTTCGGTATAGAATTCGAAAACATCATGAACGCCGGCGATGCCCTATGATAACGACAGCTGAGACATATCATACTCCAGTACTCCTTCAGGAGAGCATCGACGGGCTTGACATCAAGCCCGACGGTGTTTATGTGGACGTTACCTTCGGAGGCGGAGGCCATAGCAAGGAGATACTGAGACGACTGGGAAAGAATGGTCATCTGTACGCATTCGATCAGGATGAAGATGCAGAAAAGAATATCCCTGACGACGACAGATTCACATTCGTCAGAAGCAATTTCAGATATCTCACAAACTGGCTGCGCTATTACGATGTGGAGCACATTGACGGGCTGCTAGCCGACCTCGGAGTCTCCAGCCATCATTTCGATGACGAAACGCGCGGTTTCTCCTTCCGCTTCAACGCACCTCTCGACATGCGGATGAACAAACGCTCCGGGATGACTGCGGCCGAAGTTCTGAACAGCTATAGTGAGGAGCAGTTGGCAGACGTCTTTTATATTTACGGTGAACTGAAGAATGCGCGGAAGATTGCCTCGGCCATAGTGAAAGCGCGGGAATCAAAGAGCATCGACACCACCGACGATCTGTTGCAGATAACTGAAAAACTGTTACAGCGTGAGCGTGAGAAGAAAGACGCCGCCAAGCTGTTTCAGGCCCTGAGAATCGAAGTGAACCACGAGATGGATGCGTTGAAGGAGATGCTCGACGGTGCCAGCAAAGTGCTCCAAGAGGGTGGCAGGCTCTCCGTTATCACCTATCACTCTTTGGAAGACCGCATCGTCAAGAACTTCATGAAAGCGGGAAACGTGGAGGGGAAGGTAAAGCAGGACTTCTTCGGACGCACAGAAGCGCCATTCCGAGCCGTCAGCAACAAAGTCATCACACCCAGCGATGAAGAACAGCAGCGGAATCCACGCAGTAGAAGTGCCAAACTGAGGGTCGCAGAGAAGGTCATGTGAACAAACAAAGAGAACAGATGAGCAAGAAAGACAACATAGAATTGGAGATCCAAGAGATAAAGGTCGAGGAGCCCGCCGTCGAGAAGGATGAGGAACAGCTGCTGAAGGAAGAAGCTGCCGAGATGAAGGAGCAGGCCAAAAAGACCATCCAGATGATCAAAGAGAAGGCTAAGGAGGAAGATCCGAAGCTGACTCCGACATTGACGCTACGCACCATCCTCGGTGGAGATTTCCTGACTGCCGACATGGTACGCCGTCAGATATGGCTCTTCGTGGTGATGGTAGTATTCTGTATCGCCTATGTGGCCATCAGATACCAGTGCCAGCAGGACATGCTCACCATCGACAAGCTGGAGAGCGAACTGCTTGACGCGAAATACAAGGCACTCTCCAGCTCCAGCACACTGACGGAGAAAAGCCGTGAGAGTCATGTGCTCGAAGCCTTAAAACAGAACAGGGACAGTCTGCTGCATATCTCAGACCAGCCCCCATATATAGTAAATGTACCCGAATAAGAAGACGGAATGAGTAAGTTCAAGACAGATAAAGTGATGCCCCGCTACTTCGCCATCGCAGTAGTCCTGACGCTGTTGGGTCTTGCCGTTGTCGGCAAGGCCATGTACATCATGACTGCCAAAAAGGATTACTGGTCACAGGTAGCCAACCGTCTGAAGCGCGACAGCGTGAGCGTCAAACCAACACGAGGTAACATCCTGAGTTGCGACGGGCAACTCATGGCCAGCAGTCTTCCTGAGTACAAGGTCTTCATGGACTTCCAAGCAGGTGTAACCGATTCTGTCGGGAACCGGAAGCGTGATTCTCTCTGGGCGGTGAAAATAGACAGTATCTGTCATGAACTGAACCAGATATTCCCCTCGAAGACTGCCGCTGAATTTAAGGCTCACCTGTTGGAGGGAAAGCAGAAAGTGCAGAGGAACGGTTCCGTTGGTGCCCGTCACTGGGCCATCTGGCCACGTCGTATCGATTACAACACCTTCTGCGAAGTCAAAAAACTACCTATCTTCAGAGAGCCCGTCTACAAAGGCGGTTTCCATTGGGAACAGTTCAACTCCCGCCGTCGTCCATTCGGTTCACTGGCCCAACGCACTATCGGTGACATGTTTGGTGCCAAGGACAGCGCAAAATACGGACTGGAGCTGTCGTTCGACTCCTTATTGCGCGGCACCAATGGTCTGATGCACCGCAGAAAAGTGCTGAATAAGTACATGGACATTCCCGTCATGAGTCCTATCGACGGCTACGATATCGTAACGACCATCGATGTCGGCATGCAGGACCTGGCAGAGCGTGCCGTTGTCGAGGAGTTGAAGGAGATTAACGGTGAGATGGGCGTTGCCATTCTCATGGAGGTGAAGACGGGTGATGTGAAAGCCATCGTAAACATGCAGCGGGGCGCGGATGGCGAATACCATGAGATGGTGAACAATGCCATCAGCTATCGTTGCGAACCGGGTTCGGTATTCAAGGTGGCATCGTTTCTGGTAGCCCTCGATGATGGTGTCATCCCCCGCGATACAAGCTTTATTATCCATACTGGCAGTGGTGTTATGGAGATGCATGGTCGTCTGATGAAGGACCACAACTGGCGACGTGGCGGTTATCAGGACATCAACGTGGCACGAGCCCTGGAAGTCAGTTCGAATATCGGTGTCAGCTATGTGATCGACAAGTTCTATGGCAGCAATCCCACTAAATATGTGGAGGGTCTTTATCGTGTAGGTATCCACGAAGACCTGAAGTTGCCTTTGGTAGGTTACCATCCACCATATATCCGTATGCCAGATACGAAGACCACCGATCGCGCAAAATATTGGAGTAAGACCACCCTGCCCTGGATGAGTATCGGCTACGAGACTCAGATTGCGCCTATCAACACCGTGGCTTTCTACAACGCCATCGCCAATAACGGCAGGATGATGCAGCCGCGCTTTGTGAAGCAGCTGATGAAAGACGGTCAGGTGGTGAAGGAATTTGAGCCTGTGGTCCTGAAGGAGCAGATCGCCAAGCCTCAGACCATCAAGATGATGCAGACCATCCTGGAGCATGTGGTCAGTCAGGGTTTGGGACGTAAGGCAGGCTCGAAGTCATTCAAGGTAGCAGGTAAGACAGGTACAGCACAGGTTGCCGACCAATATGGCAGCTATCACTCCGGCACAACCCGTTACTGGCTCAGCTTTGCAGGTTTCTTCCCTGCCGATGATCCGCGTTATACCTGCATCGTCTGTCTGAAGAAATCAGGTCTGCCTGCATCAGGTGGTGGCATGAGCGGTGTGGTATTCCATCATATCTCCGAAGGCGTGATGGCACAGAACCTGAAACGCAGCGTGGAAGATGCCCGTGACACTTCGAGAATCATCACGCCCGATGTGAAGAACGGCGACATGATTGCAGCCAATTATGTGCTGAGCAACCTGGGCGTTAAGACTACCCATAACTGGAACGGAGCCTATTCTGAAGGCAATCCTGTATGGGGGAAAGCCCAGAAACAGCCCAATGACGTAGTCCTCGCCCCGGTAAAGACGCAAAAAGACATTATTCCCGACGTTATTGGCATGGGAGCCCGCGATGCGGTCTATCTGCTTGAGAGCCGTGGGGTAAAGGCTAAACTCAGGGGAAGAGGAAAGGTCAAGTCGCAAAGCATCTACTCTGGAACACCTGTCAAACAGGGTATGGTGTGCGAACTTATATTAGAATAATTAATAAGGTATAAGATATGAAACTGAATGAACTGCTTAAACATGTAGAAGTGCTCAACGCTCTTGGTGATACAGAGATTGAGATTACTGGTGTGAATATCGACTCCCGTCGTATCGAGGCTGGTCATCTTTTCGTGGCAATCCCCGGCACTCAGACTGACGGTCATAAGTTTATTCCGAAGGCCATCGAACAAGGAGCCGTCGCCGTACTCTGTGAGTATTTCCCCAACAGGCGTGAACCAGGTGTCACCTATATCGCTGTAGATTCGACGGAAGACTGCGTAGGCGAGGTAGCCACCCAGTTCTATGGCGATCCTTCAAGACAATTAAAGTTGGTAGGTGTCACAGGCACGAATGGCAAGACCACCATCGCCACCTTATTATATAATATGTTTAGGAAGTTCGGTCATAAGTGCGGTCTTCTGTCAACAGTCTGCAACTATATCGAAGACGAAGCTATTCCTACCAATCACACAACACCTGACCCTATCGAACTGAATCATCTGCTCGCCCAGATGGTGGAGGCAGGATGCGAATATGCCTTTATGGAGTGTAGCAGCCATGCTATCGCCCAGAAACGTATCGGAGGACTCAAGTTCGCGGGAGGCATCTTCACAAATCTCACCCGTGACCACCTCGACTATCACGGCACCTTTGAGAACTATCGCGATGCCAAGAAGGCATTCTTCGACGGTCTGGAGAAAGATGCGTTCGCTATCATCAATGCCGACGACAAGAACGGAACGGTCATGGTTCAGAACTGCAAAGCCCAGATCAAGACCTACTCCATCCGTTCGATGGCCGACTTCAAGGCAAAGATTATCGAGTGTCACTTTGAAGGAATGTATCTCGATATCAATGGCAAGGAGGTTGGCGTGCAGTTTATCGGCAAGTTTAATGTCAGCAACCTGCTCGCCGTATACGGAACAGCTATCATGCTGGGTAAGAATCCTGAAGAGATCCTTGTCGTGCTAAGCACCCTGAAGAGCGTGAATGGTCGTCTGGAGCCTATTCGCTCTCCAGAGGGGTATACGGCCATCGTCGACTATGCCCATACACCTGATGCCCTTCAGAACGTACTGAATGCCATCCATGAGGTGCTCGACGGCAAGGGCTTTGTCATCACGGTCTGTGGAGCTGGCGGTGACCGCGATAAGGGTAAGCGTCCGCTGATGGCCCAGGAAGCCGTAAAACAGAGCGACCGTGTGATTATCACCAGTGACAATCCTCGTTCAGAGGATCCCGAGGATATCATCAACGACATGCTCGAAGGTCTCGATGCCAAGCAGATGAGGAAAGTCGTCACAATCGTCGACCGTCGTGAAGCCATCCGCACTGCCTGCATGATGGCACAAAAAGGCGATGTGGTTCTCATTGCCGGCAAGGGACACGAGGACTATCAGGAGATCCAGGGTGTGAAGCATCACTTTGACGACAAAGAGGTGGTCCGTGAGATCTTTGAAAGCTAAAGGAAAGTCAAAAGGATGTTAAAAGGACAATAGTTATGCTATACTATTTTTTCAGGTACTTAGAGCAGTTCGACTTTCCCGGATCGCACATGTGGTCCTACATCTCCTTCCGGGCCCTGTTGACTATGATTCTCTCTTTGCTGCTGTCGGCATGGTTTGGTGAGAAGTTCATCAAGTGGATGAAGCGCAAGAAGATTTTCGAGACAGAACGCGATCCGAGTATTGATCCGTTTGGCGTAGAGAAGAAGGGGGTTCCCACGATGGGGGGTATCATCATCATCGTGAGTATCCTGGTGCCAGTGATCCTGCTGGGCCGTATCCGTAATATCTATCTCATCCTGATGATTGCTACAACGGTATGGCTGGGATTCCTGGGATTCCTTGATGACTACATCAAGATTTTCCGTCGTAACAAGGATGGTCTGAAAGGAAAGTACAAGATTGTCGGGCAGGTAAGCATCGGCTTTATCGTAGGACTGACGCTATGGCTAAGTCCTGATGTCGTCGTGCGAGAGAATGTCAATGTAAAACAACAGAATCAAGAGATTGTTATCAAACATAAGAAAGAGGCTGTCAAGTCGTTGCAGACCACTATTCCGTTCATCAAGAATCATAACCTGAACTACTCCAGCGTCATGGCATTCTGCGGGAAATACAAGGTTGCTGCAGGATGGATGCTCTTTGTGTTTATTACCATTTTCGTTGTGACAGGCATCTCCAACGGAGCAAACCTCAACGACGGCATGGATGGCATGTGTGCCGGCAATTCGGCCATTATCGGCGTGGCTTTAGGTATCCTGGCCTATGTGTCATCACACATCGGTTATGCGTCTTACTTCGACATCATGTATATACCCCACTCCGAGGAGTTGGTGGTGTTTCTCTGTGCTTTCGTAGGAGCGATGGTTGGATTCCTGTGGTACAATGCCTTCCCTGCACAGATATTCATGGGAGATACGGGTTCACTGACGATCGGCGGCATTATTGGTGTCTGCGCAGTGATCATTCACAAGGAACTGCTGTTGCCCATCCTGTGCGGCATTTTCTTCATGGAGAACCTCAGTGTGATCATCCAGACACAATGGTTCAAGATACAGAAACGCAAGGGGAAGCGTGTCCGTGTGTTCCGTGCCACTCCTATCCACGACACGTTCCGCAAGCTTGACTCTCAGCTTGACCCTACAAGCACATATATACTGAAAGGCTGGCCACACCGACCATTCCATGAATCGAAGATTACCATCCGCTTCTGGATCACATCGATCATCCTGGCGGCACTGACTATCATAACACTGAAGATGAGGTAAAAAAGTAAAAAGGTAAAAAAGTAAAAAGGTAAAAAAGTGAAAAGAATTGTCATATTAGGAGCAGGAGAGAGCGGTGCTGGAGCTGCCGTTCTTGCCAAGAAGGAAGGCTTTGATGTGTTTGTATCCGACATGTCGAAGATTGCCGACAAATACAAAAAGCTGTTAGACGACCACCACATCGAATGGGAAGAAGGCCAGCATACAGAAGAGAAGATCCTGAATGCCGATGAGATCATCAAGAGTCCGGGTATCCCTGAGACAGCCCCCATGGTCAAGAAAGCCAACGAGAAAGGAATCCACATCATCAGTGAGATAGAGTTCGCAGGCCGTTATACCAATTCCAAGATGATCTGTATCACAGGTTCTAATGGAAAAACCACGACCACCTCTCTGATCTATCATATCTTCAAAGAGGCTGGCTACGATGCCGGCTTGGCAGGCAATATAGGAAACTCCCTGGCACTCCAGGTTGCTGAGGATCCGCACGAATACTATATTATCGAACTGAGTTCTTTTCAGCTCGACAACATGTACGACTTCCGTGCCGATATTGCCGTCCTGTTGAATATCACTCCCGACCACCTCGACCGTTATGGTTTCGAGATGCAGAACTATGTGGATGCCAAGATGCGTATCATCCAGAACCAGACTCCACAGGATGCTTTCATTTATTGGGCCGATGATCCTATCATCAAACGCGAATTGGAGAAGTATGATATCAAGGCTATCCAATATCCTTTCGCCGAACTGAAGGAAAAAGGGGTAATCGGTTATATCGAAGAAGGCCAATACAAGATTGAGCAGCCCGAGCCCTTCAACATGGAGCAGGAGAGCCTCAGTCTGACTGGCAAACACAATATCTACAACTCGCTGGCAGCAGGTATTGCCTCCAATGTGGCAGGTATTAAAAAAGAGGAAATCCGCAAGAGCCTCAGTGACTTCCCCGGTGTCGAACATCGTCTGGAGAAGGTTTGTGTCGTCCGTGGCGTTCAGTATATCAACGACTCGAAGGCGACGAATGTCGATGCCTGCTGGTATGCTTTGGAGTCGATGAAGACGAAAGTCATTCTCATCATCGGCGGCAAAGACAAGGGTAACGACTATGAGCCCATCAAAGCGCTGGTGAAAGAGAAATGTTCTGGCATCGTCTACCTGGGAGCCGACAATCAGAAGTTGCACGACAACTTCGACAATATGGGTATCCCAGTACGTGACACCCACTCGATGAAGGAATGTATGCAAGCCTGCTACGAGATGGCAAAACCCGGTGAAACCGTATTACTGAGTCCGTGTTGCGCCTCATTCGACCTCTTTAAGAACATGGAGGATCGCGGCGAACAGTTTAAAGAATTGGCAAGAGCACTCTAACAAATAGAATAACGAACCGTATATATGAACAAGAAAATAGGTAACATTTTCAAAGGCGACAAGGTCATCTGGATGATATTCTTCTTCCTTTGTATGATCAGTCTTGTAGAAGTCTTCTCGGCTTCGAGTAACCTGACATACAAGAACCATAATTACGTGGGACCGATTGCCTTCCATGCCACTACCATCTTCATCGGAGCTATGGTGGCCGTATTCACGTTGAATGTTCCTTGCCGTTATTTCAAACTAACGACACCTTTCTTGCTCATTATCTCATTTCTCACCCTCTTGTGGGTACTCGTCGGTGGAGAATCCATCAACGGAGCCAACCGCGTCATCTCACTTCCAGGCGGCATCACGTTCCAGCCCTCTGAGATTGCCAAAGGTACGATGGTGCTGATCACCGCACAGATCCTCAGTGCCATGCAACGCGAAGACGGAGCCGACAAGAATGCCTTCAAGTATATCCTATGGATCCTGCTCCCGATGGCAGCACTGATAGGCATCGAAAACCTGTCAACGGCAGCTCTTCTCTTCGCAGTTATCTTCCTGATGATGTTTATCGGACGAGTTCCTATGACCCAGATGGGTAAGCTTGTGGGAGGAGTCGTCGTGCTCATGGCCATTTTCCTGACGATGGTATTCACACTGGGAAGCATCGGTGCAGAAGATGAGTCGTCCAAGCAGACCGTAGAGGCAGTGAGCAGCAACGGCGGATCTGACACGAAGGTCATCAAGGGCGGAGGTGTCTTCCACCGGTTTGTCACCTGGAGGAATCGTATCGTCAAACACCTCGACAAAAAGGATATTGCCCCCGATGAATATGACTTGGACAAGGATGCCCAGGTGGCACATGCCAACATAGCCATCGTATCAAGTAACATTATCGGCAAGGGCCCGGGCCAGTCTGTTGAGCGCGATTTCCTGTCCCAGGCTTTCTCCGATTTCATTTTCGCCATCGTCATAGAGGAGTTGGGCATCGTAGGTGCATCGTTCGTGGTGCTGCTATATATCGTGCTCCTCTACCGAACGGCACGTATTGCCAGCCGTTGTGAAAACAACTTCCCGGCTTTCCTGGCGATGGGTCTGGCACTACTCTTGGTGGTACAGGCATCATTCAACATGTTGGTAGCCGTAGGTATTGCTCCAGTGACAGGACAACCCCTTCCACTTATCAGTAAGGGCGGTACATCTACCATCATCAACTGTGCCTACATTGGAGTTATATTAAGTGTAAGCAGATCTGCGAAAAAAAGAGAGCCAAAATTGGCTTTAAAAGAAATATAATTCGTAATTTTGCACGCAATTTATGAGTAAGGAACTGAGAGTCATCATTAGCGGAGGTGGAACAGGTGGTCATATCCGGCTGTATCCATTGCAAATGCCATCAGAGCGTTGCGCCCTGATGCCCAAATATTGTTTGTGGGTGCTTTAGGACGCATGGAGATGCAGAGGGTACCTGCAGCAGGATACGAGATCAAGGGACTACCCATCAGGGGATTTTTCCGTCCGCTTTGGAAACCTGCCAATATCGGTGTGGCTATCGACTACCTCAAAAGCAAATGGCTGGCCAAGAAAATACTACGCGACTTCAAGCCCGACGTAGCAGTAGGTGTGGGCGGCTATGCCAGCAGTGCAGCCTTAGGAGCAGCCAACAGCCTAGGCATCCCCACACTGATCCAGGAGCAGAACAGCTATGCCGGACTGGCCAACAAGAACCTCGCCAAGAGTGCTGTAAAAATATGTGTCGCCTACGAAGGGATGGAACGGTTCTTCCCTGCCGAGAAGATCATACTGACTGGTAATCCTGTCCGTCAGGCTTTGCTCGACACCTCCATTACCCGCGAAGATGCCATTAAGAGCCAAGGATTTGACCCCGCCAAGAAGACCATTCTACTGGTTGGCGGCAGCTTAGGAGCCCGCACCATCAACGAGAGCGTGCTCCAGCATCTGGATCTCGTAAAAAGCTCCACAGATGTCCAGTTCTTCTGGCAGACAGGAAAATATTACAGTGCCGACATTGCAAAGTGCTTAGAAGGAGAGAATATACCGAATCTGAAGGTCACCGACTTCATTACCGACATGGGAGCCGCCTATAAGGCTGCCGACCTCGTCATCAGTCGCGCCGGCGCCAGCAGTATCTCAGAGTTCTGCCTCATCGGCAAACCCGTTATCTTGGTGCCAAGCCCCAATGTGGCAGAAGATCACCAGACGAAGAATGCGCTGGCGCTTTCCACCAAGGGTGCTGCCATCTATGTAAAGGATGCAGAAGCTCCCGACACGTTGTTGAAACTGGCTATCGACACCGTAAAAGATAATGCCAAACTACAGTCGCTCCGTGAGAACGTACTGAAACTGGCACTCCCCGACTCTGCGGAGATTATTGCCAAGGAAGTTATCAAACTAGCTGAATAAGAATATGGAACTGAAAGATATCAAGGCAGTCTATTTCGTAGGAGCCGGCGGCATCGGCATGAGTGCCATTGCCCGCTACTTCCTGAAGAAGGGACTTGTTGTGGCAGGCTACGACAAGACGCCCAGCGATCTGACACGACAGTTGGAGAAGGAAGGTATGCTCATCCACTACGAAGAGAATATCGAGGCTATCCCTCTTGCATGTAAGCAAAAGGAAG